>Ga0181588_10004848_pt1 | contig 10972 bp, 6 predicted proteins | sample 071ome_26_FD_148607 | JGI IMG/M metagenome (GOLD analysis project Ga0181588, IMG submission 148607) | Coastal salt marsh microbial communities from the Groves Creek Marsh, Skidaway Island, Georgia - 071409BT metaG (spades assembly) | ecosystem: Environmental > Aquatic > Marine > Intertidal zone...
CGGGAAATGCGGGCAACAAAGACGCCGACGAAGGGCGCCCAACTGATCCACCACCCCCAATAGAAAATGGTCCACCCGCCAAACCAGTCGGTGGGTTCATAGACATACATATCGAGCGTGCGGGGAACGAGGCCCGCCACATAAGCGCCAAAATTCTGGAGCGTGCCCGCCAGCAGCAGGGCGGTTGGGCCGGTCAGCAGAATAAGCAACAAGAGCAGCATCGCCAAAACGATGTTGATTTCAGACAGGCGTTTGATGCCTGTGTCCAGACCGAGGACCACAGAGACCGTGGCCAGCGCCATCGTGGCGAAAATCAGCCCGACCTGCACCCAGACATCGATCGGCAAGCCGAATAGGTAATTAAAGCCGGTGTTGATCTGCAGCACACCGAGACCGAGGCTCACCGAAATGCCACAGGTTGTGCAGATCACTGCGAAGACATCGACCGATGCACCAATAGGTCCATAAATACGCTCCCCAATGAGCGGGTAAAAGGCGGAGCGTAATGTCAGGGGCAGTTCATGCCGGTAGGCGAAGTAGGCAAGAATCAGCGCGACGATGGCGTAGATCGCCCAGGCATTGAAACCCCAATGGAAGTAACTGATCTGGATCGCCTCGGTGGCGGCAGCCGGCGTGCCCCCTGGACCGTTCGGCGGCGCCAGAAAATGCATCACGGGCTCAGCGATGCCGTAGAACATCATGCCAATGCCGATGCCCGCGGAAAATAACATCGCAAACCAAGAGACATAGCTGTAAGCCGGCTCTGCATGGTCGGGCCCCAACTTGATGTCCCCGTAGCGAGATAGAGAAAGATAGACGACGATCAACGCAATTAGCGTCACGATCAACACATAAAACCAGCTTGCGGTGTCGACGATCACTGCCTGAAGGCCGGCAAACGGGTTGCTGCCCTTCTCGGGTAAGGTCAGCACCATCACAATGGCGCCGAAGAGCAAAATCAATGCGGGGAAGAACACCGCTTTATCGATGGTGAAGCGGGTTGAGGTGCGTTGGGTCATATCGGGCTCATACATCGTGCGTGATAAGAGTGTACCTGAAGCCCCCCAAATGACCTCTAAGCGCCTTGTTTGGAACAAGTTGTGAGTTTGCAGACAGCCTTTATAACCGGTAGCCTCTGTCCTCGCACTACTCAAACAATAATCATCTTTCCGAAGCCATGAGAGAAAAGGGAGCCATTATGTCTCATCCCAAACGATTTCACCGCACGCCCTTGGCGGCCGCGCTCGGCGTAGCGCTCTTGCCGCTGGTGGCGAGCCCGGTCCATGCGCAGCTTGAAGAAGTTGTGGTAACAGCGACCAAACGAGCTGCTAGCACTCAGGACATTGCTGTCACAGTCAGTGCATTGACGGGCGAGAGCCTCGAGCAGTTTGGCGTGTCTAATTTTGAGGACTACCTGATCCAGCTACCCGGTGTGACAGCGGGCGGCAGTGGACCGGGACAAAACACGATCTACATCCGAGGTGTCGCCTCCACCACCCCGAATCTGACCACTGCTGGCGTGGCAGGTATCGCCCCTAACGTAGCGCTGTACCTCGACGAGCAGCCGCTGTCGCAGCCCGGCAGAAATTTGGACGTCTATGCGGCAGATTTGAATCGGGTTGAGGTGCTGAAGGGGCCTCAAGGCACCCTGTTCGGCGCGAGCTCTCAGGCAGGTACGGTGAGACTCATCACCAACAAGCCAGACTTCAACGAGGCATATGGCTCGATCAAAGGTGATTTCTCTTACACAGAGGAAGGCGAGAGCAGCAACCGCTTCGAAGCCATGTACAACCTGCCTATCTCTGACAGTTTCGCGCTGCGCGCTGTGGTTTATCGAGATGATCAGGGTGGTTGGGTTGATAACGTCCCTGGATCGGTGACACTTGAGGAATCCGCTCGTTGGCGAGACGCTGGTTACGTGCGCACTAATGGCGTGCCGGTAGCACCTTTCCGCGCGGGTCTGAACTCAGCAACCTATATCAATAACGTTCCGGAGCAGGTGGCATACACCAGCGCTCGCGTTCCATTCGACCCTGCTGACCCCAACTCGCAGGTTCAGTTCCTTGCAGCGAACAATGATCACCTGGTTGAGGACGACTTCAACGACACGACTTACACAGGCGGCCGGATAGCGGCTCGCCTTGAGTTCGCCAACGAGTGGAGCTTGCTCCTGGGGGCGATGACACAAGAACTGGAGTCAGACGGCACTTTTACCGCTGACCCCACCCTTGGCACCGATTCGCCTAGCGTTCAGCGCTACAGCCCCGACACGATTGAAGATTCTTTCGATAACTTCAATTGGACCATTGAGGGCCGTTTGGGCGAGTTGGAAGTTGTCTACACAGGTGCTTATACCGAGCGCGAGACGGATCAAGTCGTTGACTACACCGACTACATGTATGTCGGACAGTACTTGCCCTACTACATTTGCGACGCGTCGGTCTCTTACCCCGAATACAACTACTACCAAGAAGGCGCGCCGCTCAATGTGTCCTACGGTACATGCTACGAACCAGACACATACGTCACCAGCCACTCTGAAACAGAAGTGACGACGCACGAGATTCGCTTCAGCACAGACCAAAGCCGCGGCTTGCGCTTAACGGCAGGTGCCTTCTTCAGTGATCTAGAGCTCGAGGAACGTAACGACTTCGTGTATCCATCGATAGACAAAATTAACTTCTTTGATTTTTATCCAGGCGGCGGCATTCCAATTGAAAACTACCCCCACCCTGGGTCATTTTTTACTGAGGAAGGCCCTTACCCGTCTACAACGGTCTTTAGAAATGACATCCGTCGTACAGATGAGCAGTACGGCATTTTTGGTGAGGTGAGCTTTGACTTCACCGACAAGCTGTCGGCAACGGTGGGAGCACGTTACTACGATGTAGAAGTTGACATGGAAGGTGGCGCAAACGCCACATTCTGTAACCCCTTCTTTGCAGCTGATCAACAAGCTTTCGGAACCAACATCAGCGACCTGTATGACGGCGACGGCTCCTTACGATTTACCTCTGACTGCAGTACAGCACCTAGAATGGAGGCAGGCATCTCGTTTGAGGAGGCGTATGACATCTTCAATACGCTTGACCCCTACAGTGTTGATCGTGGCAAGTACGTCAACGCACCCAATGCGATCAGCGAAGCGGAGATTCGCGGTTACCTCAAAGCGCTTGAAGCGCCTGACGTGGCTTCAGCGTCAGGGACCATCTGGAAGTTCACGCTATCGTATCAACCATCCGACGACGTTCTGTGGTACGCCACGTACTCTGAGGGTTTCCGACCCGGTCTTCTGAACCGCCCGGGAGGCGCACAGGGCGCTGGAGGATACGAGGTGCCATTTGAGCTGGCAACGGACGAAGTCACCAACTACGAGCTTGGCTGGAAGGCTGACATGGCCGGCGGCACCCTCCGATTCAACGGTAGTGCCTTCTTTGTTGAGATCGATAAACTCCAGACAACGATCTTTGATCCCAGCATTGTGAATCTATTCTTCTCGGACAACGCTGCAAATGCGGAAGTGATGGGTGTGGAAGGCGATATCACCTGGCTTCCTCAAGCCCTGCCAGGATTGAGCATTGGAGGCTCGTTCTCTTTACTCGATACCGAAATCACCGACAAGCTCGTGCCAACTGACGACGTCAGAGAAGGTGATTCTTTAGCGTTTGCACCGGAGGTTCAGTTTAACGCCAACGCACGGTATGAATGGAGTCTCTCCAGCGGGCTGATGGCTCACGTAATGGGTCACATGGCTTACTCAGATGAGTCTTACAGCGACATCATCACCATCAATCGTGACGTCATCGATAGCTGGACAATGTTCGGCGTGACAGCTGGTCTCGCATCGGACCGATGGGGTGCAACGCTGTACATTGACAACCTCACAGATGAGAGGGCTGAACTCTCGCGCAACTATGTGAACGATCGCCAACGTGCGACGTATGCTCGACCAAGAACTGTTGGCATTAGACTGAATTTCAACTTCTAATCAGCCAACTAGCGCGTCAACAAAAAAGCTCCCTTCACCGGGAGCTTTTTTTTAATTCGGGGAAAGCTTTGGAAGACAAAAAACATGCGCGCATAAAAGATGCGATTCAGGCAAAACACTATCACCTCGCGATCGAATTGCTCAGCGACGAGCCGGCAGATGAAAGCGAAACGCTTTATCTGCAAGCGGTATGCACAGGTCGACTTGGTGAATCCAAAAAGGCGATGACCTTACTGGATCGACTGATATCGCTCCATCCAAAACATGCGCGTGGCTTCCAAGAGCGGGGACACCTGCTGAGAGCGCTCGGCGATGATAATGCGGCGCTATCCGCATACGGACGCGCCACACAGGAAAACCCAGCACTGCACGCGAGCTGGCGCGCTCAGGCGGAAATCCTTTTGACTCAGGGGAGAACCTTAGAGGCAGAGAGGCTTAAACCTCACATTCAACGGCTTATCGACCTGCCGCAGCAGCTCATTTATGTCATGGATGTGCTGTCACAAGGTTTCATTGCAAAGGCAGAACAAGCGTGTCGTGCCTTCTTGCAGGAACACCCTCACCATGGCGAAGGAATGCGACTGCTTGCTCAAATCGCGATACAACTGAATGTACTCGACGAAGCCGAGTTTCTGCTTGAGAGCGCGGTGGCCTTCGACCCTGATAACGCGCCACTGCGCCTTGACTATGTCGGCATACTGAGAAAGCGGCAAAAGCTGGTAGAAGCCAGCGAGCAAGCACTGATGCTCTTCGAGCAGGATACCAAGAACGTGCAGTTCAAGTCGCAGTACGCGGTCATCCGAATGCAACTCGGGGACTACGAGACGGCGCTGCGATTATTTGACGAATTATTGAGCGATATTCCCGGTGAGCCAGTGACGCTAACCTCAAAGGGCCATGCGCTGAAAACGATCGGCCGTACCGAGGACGCGATTGCTTGCTACCGCGAGGCTTGCAGGGAAGGCGTTGTCCATGGAGAAGCTTGGCAGTCACTGGGTAATTTGAAGACTTATCGCTTCGATGACAGTGACATAGAACGAATGCAAAAGCTCCTGACCGTCCCTACCTTACGCAGCATGGACAAAGTTTATTTGCACTTCGCTTTAGGCAAGGCGTTTGAAGATTTTGGTCGGGTAGACGATGCGTTCCACATGTATGAACAAGGAAACGCTATCAAACGATCTGAATCCCGCTACATTGCGGAACACATGACAGAAGAATTTATTGAGCAGCAGAAAGTATTTTCGGAGATCCGCTTAACGAAGGCCGGCTACCCAGCAAAAGACCCCATTTTTATCTTGGGGATGCCCCGGGCAGGTTCGACATTACTTGAGCAGATTTTGTCATCCCATTCATTGGTAGATGGCACGCAGGAACTACCGAACATCTTGGCAATCGTTCAGCACCTCAGGACCAAGAATAAAGATTTCAACCGGCTTAACTACCCACGGGCACTTGCAGAGCTTTCTAGCGATGCACTGAATGCTTTGGGTAAAAAGTACATCGATGAGACTCAAACCTACCGACAGGCAGCGCCCTATTTCATAGACAAGATGCCTAACAACTTCCGACATATCGGGCTAATCAAATCCATACTCCCGAATTGCAAAATCATTGATATCCGTCGTCACCCGCTCAGCTGCTGTTTTAGCTGCTTCAAGCAGTTGTTCGCAGAAGGTCAAGAGTTCTCGTATAACCTCGAGGACTTGGGCCGCTACTACAAAGATTATGTCGGGCTGATGAACTACTGGCATGAGAGGTTCCCAGGAGAAATCCTGCATGTGCAGTACGAAGATGTGGTGGAAGATCTACCAAGCCAGGTGCAAAGAGTTCTCGACTATTGCGAACTGCCCTTCGAAGAAGCCTGTCTTAATTACTGGGCTACTGACAGAGCGGTTAAAACACCATCATCGGAACAGGTTCGGAAACCCATCTTTAAGTCTGGCGTGGAGAACTGGCAGCAATTTGAGCATCACCTTGATGCGCTCAAAGGCGCCCTGGGGAACACGCTGAAAAGCTATCGACCGAAGAACAGCACCCCTTAATATTGACAGTGTTGCTCTACGGGTCTTGGGCTTTAACCCACTCCAAAATCGAAGAGAAATCCCGGGGGCCGTTGCCCTCACCCTGATGCGATGAGTAGGCCGCCATAGCCTGTTTGCCCATCTGGTTATTGAGCCCGCAACTTTCTGCGACCTCACAGGCCAAGCCCAAATCCTTGACCATCAAATCGACCATAAAACCCGGCTGATAGTTATTGCTGGAGGGCACGCCTTCCATCACATCGGGCCAAGGGTTATAGACCTGCAGTGACCAGTTGTTACCGGAGCTGGCCTTCATGATCTCTGACAGCACCGCCGGGTCCAGCCCGTGCGCTTCGCCCATGGCCAGCGCCTCGGAGGTGCCAATCATGTGCACTGCCAGCAACATATTGTTGGCCGCCTTGGCCACCTGACCCGCGCCCGCGGGCCCCGCGTGAAAGATTTTTTCCGCGCTGCCCATGCCTTCAAGAATCGGCTTGGCCCGGTCGAATGCGGTTGCACTGCCGCCACACATAAAGGCGAGCGTGCCGGCCGCGGCAGCCGCCACACCGCCTGATACCGGAGTATCCATGAAATCGATACCGAGTTCGGCAGCGGACTCACCAACTTGGCGGGCGGTCGCTGCGTCGATGGTGCTGGCGTCGAGAATCAGTGTGTCAGTCGACACCTTGGCCAAAAGACCCTCCTCGCCGAGGAACGTGCCCGCGACGTGCTTGCCTGCGGGCAGCATGCTGATGATCACATCGGCGCCCTCCGCCGCCTCAGCCGCAGAAGCGGCAATCGAGGCGCCCTCAGCAGCGACTGCCGCACAGGCCGCCTCGACCAAATCAAAGACGGTGAGGGCATGGCCCGCGGCAAGCAGGTTCTTGGCCATTGGCCCGCCCATATTGCCCAAACCCAAAAATGCAATAGCGGCCATCTGTTACTCCGGTAATCCGAGTGCCGGCATATCTGCCGGCGCGTTAAAAAACGAATCGACGACGTCAGCAGGCACCGAAGCAAGATCCGGATAGGTCCACGCAGGAGAGCGATCTTTGTCTACCAGCAGCGCCCGTACGCCCTCGGCGAACTCGGGGTGGCGCATGATGTTGCAGCCCAGTATCAGCTCTGACTCAAAAACCGCCTCCAGGCTCGCTTCCCGGGTTTGATTCAACTGGCGGAAAATCCAGTTAGCGGCCAGCGGCGACCCGTGGGCAAAACCGTCTCGTGCCTTACCCAGCCAGCTATCCTCGCCCTGCCAGTTCATCACTCGGGTGTGAATCGCTGCGAGGTCATCACCTGCCATCCATTCATTAATCGTGTCGATGTGGGGCTCAATTTGTGCATCGGGTCGTTCAATGCCGGCCGCGCTATCGGCAAGCACAGCGCCGACGAGTTCATGATTCGCGTCTGCGTCAGCAGACCAGGCCTGCGTGGTGAGGTCTGCGAGTAAATCGGCCTTCTGCTCGTTGGCAAGGAAGTGCGTACCCAGCCCACAATAGAGCGCGTCCGTGGCGTTGATGTGGGAAGACGTCAGCGCCAGAAAGCGGCCCACCTGCCCCGGCATACGATTCAGGAACCAGCTACCGCCAACATCAGGGAACAACGCAATCGTGATTTCAGGCATGCCGATGCGCGTGCGCTCGCTCACCACCCGATACCGGCACCCGGCAAGAATACCGAGCCCCCCACCCATGACGACGCCATGGCCCCAGCAAATTAGCGGTTTCGCGTAAGTGTGCATCAGATAGTTCATGCGGTACTCCCGAGCAAAAAAATGCTCAGCGTACTCACAAGGGCCACCGGGAGTTTCGATGCAAGAGTTGCGCAATGCCTGCACGTCACCGCCAGCACATAACGCCTTTTCTCCGGCGCCATCGATTAACACCGCAGCAACCCTGTCATCGTCAGACCAGGCTTCAAGGCGTTCGGTGATGATCTCCACCATCTCCCGGGTAAGCGAGTTCAGCGTCTTCTCGACGTTGAGAGTCAGCTGCCCAATCACCCGGTCTCCGGCCGGATGCTCGACAACCAGGACGCTATCGGTCATCGATTTTTCCACTCGGGCTCACGCTTTTCGAGGAACGCGTTGGTGCCTTCCTGCTGATCCTCGGTCGAGAAGAGTGTGACAAACTCATCGCGCTCCGCAACGAGGCCCTCGGCGATCGCGATATTCCGAGCCGAATGAATAAGACGTTTGCAGGCCGCCACCGAGGTGGGTGACTGATTACCCACTTTGGCCGCCAGCGCCGTTGCCGTTGTCAGCGCGTCGCCTGTGGGTACAACTTCCTCGACTAAGCCCAGCGTTTGAGCCTGCTGGGCGCCAATGCGCTCACCACAGAGAATCATGCGCTTGGCCCAACCCTCGCCCACCAACTGGGTCAACCGCTGGGTACCACCGGCGCAGGGCAGCAAGCCCACACGCGCCTCGGGCAGCGCCAGCGCCGCCTGCTCCTCTGCAATGCGGATATCACAGGCCAACGCCACTTCAAGGCCACCGCCCATCGCAAACCCGTTGATGGCGGCAATTGACACACCGCGGAAATCAGCCAGCGTCTCAAACGCCTCGCCAAAGGCCTCGCCTACGGCCCGGGCCACATCCGCATCACCGGAGGCAAACTGGTTCAGATCAGCACCCGCGGAGAAGAACTTCTCACCCGCGCCTGTCAGCACCAAGGCGTAAACGGTCGGCTCGGCATTCAAGGCCTCTACGACGGCCTTCAGCGCCGGCAAGCTCTCGCGGTCCCAGGTATTGGCAGACGGGTTATCGATCACGACCGTCGCGATGTTGCCCTCGATTGAGACTTTGATTTTTTCGGATGGGCTGATGCTCATTGAATAACCTCCAGAGCGCCGTCCATCAACAACTTCCGGCCGACGATGACGCGCATAATTTCATTGGTTCCTTCGAGAATTTGATGCACCCGGGTGTCGCGCACGTAGCGCTCCATCGGATACTCCTTGATGTAGCCATAACCCCCGAGCAACTGCAGGGCATCATTGCAAACTGTAAAGCCCACGTCGGTAGCAAAGCGCTTGGCCATAGCGCAGTAGGTGGTCGCCTGCGGATCATTGTTGTCTAGCTTGCTGGCGGCGAGCCGAATCATCTGCCGGGCTGCCACCAGCTCCGTCAGCATGTCTGCGAGCCTGAATTGGGTATTCTGAAACTCCGCGATAGCGGTATCGAACTGCTTACGCTCCTGCACGTAGGCCGTCGCGTCCTGAATCGCGCGCTGTGCCGTACCGACCGAGCAAGTGGCGATATTAATGCGGCCACCGTCCAGTCCTTCCATTGCAATGGCAAAACCCTGACCTTCTTCCCCCAGCCGATTCGATACCGGGACGCGTACGTTGTCGAAGGTGATCATGCGAGTGGGCTGGGCGTTCCAGCCCATCTTGTGTTCTTTTTTGCCGTACTCAATGCCCTCAGCATCCGCCGGAATCAGCAGCGCCGTGACCCCTTTGGGCCCCGCATCCGCGGTGCGGGTCATCACCACCAGCACATCCGTTTCGCCTGCTCCTGAGATAAAGACTTTGCTGCCATTGACGACATAGGCGTCGCCATCAAGCACGGCACTGGTGCGCAAACTGCCCGCGTCGGAGCCCGCGCCCGGCTCGGTAAGGCAGTAAGAGGCAAGCTTTTCGCCCATCACCAATTCGGGACACCACTCATCGACCACCGATTGCTGGCAATACTTACCGATCATGGCGGTGGCCATATTGTGAATCGTCAGAAACGCGGCGGTGGTGGTGCATCCCTTCGCGAGCTCTTCCACGATCAGGCTGGCATCCAGACGTCCCATACCCAGCCCCCCCGCGGCTTCAGGGGTATACATGCCCATAAAGCCCAATTCACCGGCGGCCCTCAGCGCCTCCTTGGCAAAAACGGATTCCGCATCCCAATACGCCGCGTGGGGCGCGAGCTCTTTCTCGGAGAAAGCCTTGGCGCTGGCGATATAAGCCTGCTGATCATCGTTTAGTTCAAAATTCACTCAGTGTGCTCCAACCGCTAGGGCTCATCGACACTCTGCGACGCGAAGCCAAAAGACCTCGCCTCGCGGGGCGCACAGTATAAACCGATTATGGCCCAACCCGACGTTTCGATACACAAGTGAAATTGATTGCAAGCCGCATCAATCCTCAGTATTTGGGATCAGCTGACTGGTATGAGGCGGCCGGGCGGTTTACCCTTAGCCCTCGATTTTTTGGTGATTGGGGGATGGACCGTCATGTCGCAGGATATTGGTGACGCCAAGGCATTTATTGCCGATCTGGTCGCGCGATCTCGCGCCGCGCAAAAACAGATCGAGCACTATTCGCAGGAGCAGGTCGATGCGCTGATCCGGGCCATGGTGTGGTCCGTGGCGCGGCCTGGTATGGCAGAAGAGATTGCCCAATTCACTATCGATGAAACCGAGCTCGGCAACTACGACGGCAAATTCCTGAAGATCCAGCGCAAAACCCGCGCCACGCTCCTCGACATCATCCATGACAAATCCGTTGGCATCATTGAGGAATACCCCGAGCGCAACATTCGCGTCCTCGCCAAGCCGCTGGGCGTAATCGGCGCACTGGCGCCCTCGACCAACCCGGAAGCGACCCCCGTTATCAAAGGCATTCACGCCGTCAAAGGCAGGAATTCGATCATTGTTGCGCCCCACCCACGAGCCAAGCTAACCAACAAAAAAATCTGTGACCTGATGCGCGCCGCGCTGAAGAAAATGGGGGCGCCTGAGGATCTGGTGATCGGCATCGAAACCCCTAGCCTCGAGACCACCAATGAATTGATGCGCCAGTGCGACCTGGTGCTCGCTACCGGGGGCGGGGCCATGGTGCACGCCGCCTACTCGAGCGGCTCACCGGCGCTGGGCGTTGGTGTGGGTAATGCTGTTATCACAGTGGATGACACGGCTGATCTCGACGCCGCGGCAGAGAAAATCCGCCTCTCAAAGACGTTGGATCT
>Ga0181588_10004852_pt1 | contig 10968 bp, 8 predicted proteins | sample 071ome_26_FD_148607 | JGI IMG/M metagenome (GOLD analysis project Ga0181588, IMG submission 148607) | Coastal salt marsh microbial communities from the Groves Creek Marsh, Skidaway Island, Georgia - 071409BT metaG (spades assembly) | ecosystem: Environmental > Aquatic > Marine > Intertidal zone...
GTGCCGGATACAGAATTTTCAACGCAGCAACCAGGAAACGGATTATGGCTGAGCCTCTCGAAACCATCCATGTAGACTCTGCAAAAGTCAGCTGTGATGGCGGCGGCGGGGCGCTGGGGCACCCGCGCGTGTATTTGCACATCAAGCCGGGGGACGGCGAAATTGAATGTCCGTATTGCAGCCGCCGGTATGTGCTCAAAGAAGGCGCAACCGCTTCGGCTGACGCACACTGACGGATCGGCCCGCGCTGCTCGATGTTAGCGCGCCAACTGTGATCGGATGGCAAAGAAAACCTCCCCACCCAGACGGCTCTATTTGATCGACGGCTCCGGATATATTTTCCGGGCCTACCACGCCTTACCGCCGATGACCCGGCCCGACGGCACGCCGGTGAATGCCGTCTACGGCTTTTCCAATATGCTGATGAAGCTTTTGGACGACCTTCGCGATGACAGCGTCGAAGAATTGATGGCCGTGGTGTTCGACGCCAAACGCATTACCTTCCGCAACGAGATTTACAAAGAGTACAAGGCCCATCGGCCCGATCCGCCCGAAGATTTGATTCCGCAGTTCCAGTTGATCCGCGATGCGACGGAGGCCTTCAATGTTAAGGCCGTCCAAATGGAAGGCTTTGAGGCGGACGACCTCATCGCAACTTATGCCAAGCAGGCCGTGGAAGACGGCATCGACGTCGTCATTATTTCTGCAGATAAGGATTTGATGCAGCTCATCAGGCCGGGCATCACCATGCTCGATCCGATGAAAAACCGGAATATTGGTCCGGACCAGGTGAAGGAAAAATTCGGCGTCGGACCGGAAAAGGTCATCGACGTTCAGGCGCTGGCCGGGGATTCCACGGACAACGTGCCGGGTGTTCCCGGCATCGGTGTAAAAACAGCGGCATTGCTCATCGAGGAGTACGGCGATCTGGAAACACTTCTCTCCCGCGCGGAAGAGATTAAGCAGCCCAAACGGCGGCAAAGCCTGGTTGAAAACGCGGAGCTTGCCCGCATCTCAAAACAACTTGTGACCTTGAAAAACGACGTTCCCGTAGAGGTTTCAATCGACGATTTGAAATGGCAGCAGCCCAACGCTGACACTCTTCTCGGCTTTATCCAGGAACAGAACTTCAAGAGCCTGCACGGCAAGGTCTCCGCAAAGCTCGATGGTCAATCCTCCGAACGCCAACAAGCGGCTTCACCCGAGCAGAAGGCGCTGACGGTGGAAACTTCAAGCTACGAGACAATCCAAAAAGCAGCCGATCTCAAACGCTGGGTGGATGCTGCTTTGGCCAACGGATGGGTTGCCGTGGATACAGAGACCGACGGCCTTGATCCAATGCAAAACAGCATGGTCGGCATTTCCATGTCCATCGAACCCGGCAAGGGGTGCTACATCCCCTTGCGCCACACCGGCGGCGCACCCCAAGGCAGTCTGGACCTCGGCGGGGATACAGGTGAAGCCGACGCGCCTGAACAAATTTCCATCAAAGACGCCGTCAAAATATTGAAGCCGCTTTTGGAAAATCCCGGCGTACTTAAAATCGGACACAACATCAAATTCGATATGCATGTCTTTGCGCGCGAAGGCATCAACGTTACGCCCGTCGACGATACCATGGTGGTCTCCTACGTGTTGGAAGGATCGCAGCACGGGCACGGCATGGACGAGTTGTCCGATCTCCATCTGGGGCACAAAACCATTCCCTTTTCGGAAGTCTGCGGCACCGGAAAGAAACAGATCACGTTCGACAAGGTCCCGCTGGACAAAGCCACGACGTATGCGGCGGAAGACGCGGATATCACCCTGCGCCTTCACACCGTGCTTAAACCGCGCCTTGTTCCCGATCATCTGGTGAGCATCTACGAAAATCTCGACAGAAGGCTAATTCCCATACTCAAGGACATGGAAGCCGCGGGAATTCTCGTGGACGCAAAAGTCCTTAAATCACTCAGTGAGGATTTCGCAAAGCGCATGGTGAGCTTGGAAACCGAAATCCATAAGCTGGCCGGTGAAGAATTCAACGTCGGGTCGCCAAAACAGTTGGGCGAAATTCTTTTTGAGCGCATGAGTTTGCCCGGCGGCAAAAAAACCAAAACCGGCGCCTACGGCACCGGCGCGGACGTATTGGAAGACCTGGCCGCGCAGGGCCACGATCTGCCGGCCCGCGTATTGGAATGGCGTCAGCTCTCGAAGCTCAAGAGCACCTATACGGACTCGCTGATGTCGGAAATCAATCCAGACACGGGGCGTGTTCACACGAGCTATGGACAAACCATCGCGTCCACCGGGCGCCTTTCGTCCAACGATCCAAACCTGCAGAACATTCCGATCCGCACGGACGAGGGGCGCAAAATCAGAACCGCCTTTGTTGCAAGTAAGGGTCATACCCTTGTGTCGGCTGACTACAGCCAAATTGAACTGCGGCTTGTTGCGCATGTTGCCGACGTCAAAGCCCTTAAGCGGGCGTTCAAGGACGGCGAAGACATTCACGCCGCAACTGCTTCTGAAATGTTCGATGTGCCGATAAAGGACATGGATCCGATGGTGCGCCGGCGCGCCAAAGCCATCAATTTCGGAATTATTTACGGCATCTCCGCGTTTGGCCTGGCACGGCAGCTGGGTATTCCGCGCGGCGAAGCGCACGACTATATCGAGGCATATTTCGAAAAGTTCCCCGAAATTCGCGATTACATGGAATCGACCAAAGCCCTCGCGAAAAAACAAGGGTACGTCACAACACTTTATGGACGGCGGTGCTGGACGCCGGGCATCGGTGACCGCAATCCGAACATGCGCGCTTTTGCGGAACGCGCTGCGATCAACGCGCCGATCCAAGGCGGCGCGGCGGATATCATTAAGCGTGCCATGATTAGATTGCCAAACGCTCTGAAAGACGCCGGCCTAAAGGCAGCGATGTTGCTGCAAGTCCACGATGAGTTGATTTTCGAGGTTCCCGACAAGGAAATCGAAAAGACTAAAGCGGTCGTCAAATCCACCATGGAGGCCGCTGCGCATCTCGATGTGCCGCTGATTGTGGATGTCGGCACCGGTGCGAATTGGGCTGACGCGCACTAAGGGGCCGCTAAACCAGCCCCAAACATATCCACCGCGCTTAATAATGGGTATCCTCCAGAGGAAACGCACACCCAATATCGAGGGGGATAGGATGTTTATAGCTAGAGCTGCTTCCTTTTGTATTGTGTCACTTGTGTTTACCGTTGGTGCCAATGCCAGCGATGCGCCGCCGCCTTGGGCCTATCCCGTAGCCCCTCCTCCAAGCAGCACGGCTCAAGAGCCAACAAAGCTCGACACCTCTTTAAAGCGCGTGCCGGGCAGCGACGTTGCACTCACGCTCGAGCAGATCGGAAACCCCTTCGACGTGCCGGACTGGCACCCGAACGAACATCCTCAAATGCCGCAGGTGGTTAAATACGGACGCCGACCGGCGGTGTTCGCGTGCGGATATTGTCACTTGCCTAACGGCTTGGGACGCTCGGAGAACTCCAGTGTCGCCGGATTGCCCGAGGACTACATCATTCAACAAATAGAAGACTACAGGAACGGCCTGCGTAAAAGTTCCGAGCCGCGCATGCGCCCGCCCTCTCTCATGTTGGCCATTTCAAACGCAGTGACCGACGATGAATTGAAAGAAGCGGCAGCCTATTTCTCGTCCATGAAACTCGAGCCATGGATACGGGTGGTCGAGACAGACATGGTGCCGCGGACGAAAGTTGCAGGCGCAATGATGGTTGCGGTGGAAGGCGAAGATAGAGAGCCTATCGGCACGCGCATTATTGAGCTGCCGGAAGATTTGGCCCGCACGGAACTGCGGGACTCCCAATCAGGCTTTGTGGCCTACGTACCCCCCGGCAGCATTGCCGCCGGGCAAAAACTGGCGCGCACGGGCGGCGGCGACAAAACATTGCCGTGCGCGAATTGTCATGGCGAGGATTTGCGCGGCCTGGGACCGGTGCCCGGCCTGGCGGGCCGCTCCCCGACATATATGGTCAGGCAATTGTTTGACTTTAAGAATGGCGCCCGCGCGGGAACGTGGAGCCCACTCATGCAAAAGGTTGTCGCCCAATTGACGTTGGAAGACATGGTCGCACTTTCGGCATATACAGCGTCCCTGGATCCATAAGTGTGATCGCACACAGATGCGGAACTTTTACTTCGTAGTAGCTGCTTTTGTTTTTACGGCGACGCCGGCGCTAGACGGGCGCGGACAAGAGTCCCGGCTTGCCTGCTTCGATCAATCCGTTGATCAAGAGGCACGGATCGAAAAATGCACGGCCTTTCTTTCGTCTAATGATCTTCCGCTGGATACGCGCGCACTCGCGCTGTCTGTTCGCGCCGATTCATATGTAGCCACAGCGCAATTTGCGGACGCACTTCGAGATTATGATGAGGCGCTTTCCCTTGTACCGACCGACATTCACACACGAATAGGCCGCGGCAAAGCGCATGAACAATTGAATCAGTTTGACGTGGCGATCTCAGATTATTCGCAAGTCATCAAAACCGCGCCGGTGAATGAGGTTAACGTGCTGGGCGAAGCCTATGCGCGTCGCGGCGCGCTGCGAATAGAAGCCGGCGACATCGATCAAGGCATTTCCGATCTCGGAGAAGCGCGGCGGTTGGATCCGCGCAATCCGCTGCCCTTTAAAACCAGGGGCGCGTATTTTCTGGAACAGGGTAATTTGGAACAAGCCGCCGCGGAATTGGGCCAAGCTGTTGAGGTCAACGCCGGTGACTTAGAGTCCCAACTCATGCTCGGATCCGTTCAGCTAAAACGGGGGCAATCCGAGGACGCTGCCCGCGCATTTACCACCGCGCTTATTGTCGACCCCGGCAATGCGGACGCCTTGCAAGGCCGGGCCACGGCTTACGGTCAGATGGAAAATTACGCGGCGGCAATTTCAGATTATACCGCCGTTCTCAACATAAAGGGGCGCAACGCTGCAGCCTTCGAGGGGCGCGGCGTGGCTCTGCTGCGCATTGGGTCTTATGCAGCCGCTGAATCGGATTTCACCGACCTTCTAACATTAAAGCCCAATGACGCGGGGGCGTTGTTTTTTAGGGCGACGGCGCGCTTTCAAAAGGGCGACCCGGAAGGCGCCGAGACGGATTTTAGTGAAGCGCTTGCGATCCGGCCCGCAGACATGGATGCACTTGTTGGGCGCGGTATTTCCAGACAGTTCAGCGGAAATTATGACGGTGCGGAAGATGACCTAACTGCCGTCCTGGAGAAATTACCCGACGCAGCGCACCCTCTTGCCAATCGCGGCTACACTAGGCTGATGAAAGGAGACATTGCCGGATCCATCGAAGACTTAAGTGCGGCAATGGAACTACCCAACGCCAGCGCACATGTCGCGCTTTGGCACTTCGTTGCGACCGCAAGGGCAGGCAATAAAGATGAGGCCATTCTTCATAGGGCCAAGCTGTCCCTGAAGGACGATCAATGGCCCCTACCCATTGTCCGGTATTTCCTGGGCGAGCTTTCAGGCGACGAAATTATCAACGCCGCCCTGGAAAACGCGTCTCTTGCAACCGGCCGCTTATGCGAGGCGTATTTCTTTCTTGGTCAGGCGGCACTCATCCTGAAGGATAAAACGGAAGCTGAACGCCTTTTTAGGGCCACGTTGGAGACAAATGCAGTACGGTTTACGGAACATGCCGGGGCAAAAGCGGAACTTGAGCGCCTGTCGGACTCTAAACGTTAACCTTTAGCTAACTCACTGAAATACAAGTGTTGCCTCAGCTAAGTCACCAGAACGCGATAATTTTGCCATAATGCGCCAGTGGTATGGCGACGGTGGCAGAGAAATGCGTTTCGCCGCCAACGGCGCAACAAATGAAGGGATACGGCCATGGCCTACAACATTGCCCTGGTAGATGACGACCGCAATATTTTGACATCGGTGTCCATGGTTCTTGAATCCGAAGGATTCTCGGTCAAGACCTACCGGGACGGCGCGGAAGCGCTGCGCGGCATGTCAACCGAGTTCCCGGATCTTGCCGTATTGGATATCAAAATGCCGCGCATGGATGGGATCGAGCTGTTGCAGCGTCTTCGCGAGAAGAGCCAATTCCCAGTGATCTTCCTGACGTCAAAGGACGACGAGGTAGACGAGCTCTTGGGATTGCGCATGGGCGCGGACGACTACATCAAAAAGCCGTTCTCCCAAAGACTACTGATCGAACGTGTCCGCGCCATCTTCCGACGCCTGGAAGCGCAGCAGGGGCAAGACGCGGGCGGATCTTCCGCATCTGCACTCAAGCGCGGAGAATTGGTCCTAGATACCGCGCAGCATGTTTGCCTGTGGAAAGACAAACCCGTCAATTTAACGGTGACCGAATTCTTGATCATTCAGGCGCTGGCGCAAAGACCTGGTCACGTCAAAAGCCGCGACCAATTGATCGATGCGGCGTACGGCGAGAACATTTATGTCGACGACCGCACGATCGACAGCCATATCAAGCGATTGCGCAAGAAGTTTCGGGAAGTCGACAACGAGTTTTCGCACATCGAAACGTTGTACGGCGTAGGATATAAATACAACGAAACCGCCGCCTGAAAATTAGTGGCAGGTCGCGCGGGGCAGCGATGAGAGGGGCGACAGGTGAATTCGGAGAGCGACATTCGCCTTGATGATCTGCGCGTAAAATCTTCGCTGACAACCAGCGAGGTCTCCGGCAGCGTCAAACCCGACGAAAAGCAAAGCCGGCTTAGGCGCATATTTTCCCCTCTTACCTTGCGCGTGCTTGCAGTCAATTTGACTGCGCCGGTCCTGCTGGTTCTCAGCCTCCTGTTTCTTGATCAATACGAAGACGAATTGATCGAGACTGAACTTGATGCGTTGCGCACGCAAGGCGAGTTGATTGCCGCGTCGATCGGCGAAGGTGCCGTTGTTGTCGATATCGACAACAACGCCTTTCCCATATTCACGCCGAACGGAGCCTTGCGCGTGATCGACCCCAATGCCGCGCGCCAGCTTTTGCGGCAACTTGCCAACCTGGCGGAAGTGCGTGCGCGCCTCTTCGACCGCGCCGGCGAATTGGTCGCCGACACGCGCCTGCTTCAAGGACCCGGCGGCGAAGTACAAGTGCTGGATCTCCCGCCTCCGGACTCTGGAGGATTGGGGGACACACTGCGCAGTCTTTATGACCTCACCATTGGACGCTTTGCCTACGACGGCGACTTGGAGCCATATCGAGAGCGCCCGAATTCACCGGCATCCGACTACAAGGAAGTCGTCCAGGCCATGGAGACGGGCGAGCCGGACAACGCCGTCCGCGTACGCAGCGACAGACAAAAGATGCTGACGGTTGCGGTCCCGGTTCTGTTCTATAAGCAGATTGTCGGCACAGTCATGGTTTCCCGGGATGGCAGCAATGTGGACGAGCGCATGTTCGAAGTGCGCAGTTCAATCCTGGGGATTTTTGGGTGGGTCTTCGCCCTCACTGTTTTAACTTCTTTGTACCTGGCCCGGACCATCGCCCAGCCCGTGCGTCATCTGGCGGAAGCCGCGCAGCAAGTGCGCCTCTCCAAAAGTCGGCGTTACTCGATTCCGAATCTTTCCAAACGATCCGATGAGATTGGGGAATTGTCCGCATCACTCAGAGACATGACGGACTCGCTTTGGACGCGCATGGACGCCATCGAACACTTTGCCGCCGACGTCGCCCATGAAATCAAAAATCCACTGACAAGCTTGCGCAGTGCGGTTGAAACCGTGGCCAGGGTCAAGGACCCCGAACAGCAGAAACGGCTCATGTCGATCATATTGGACGACGTTGCACGCCTCGACCGGCTGATTACGGAAATTTCCGATGCCTCAAGATTGGATGCCGAGCTGTCCCGGGCGGAAATGGGCTCCGTAGGCGTCGAAAAGCTGGTGCGTGCGCTCGCCGAAATTCAGAACGCAAATGACGATCCTGATGCACCTAAGGTCAACGTCATCGAGGAAGATCCGGACTCGCGCGGGCGCAAGCGCGATCCGCACCTAACCGTCGCCGGACTTGAAGGGCGCTTGGGGCAAGTGTTCCGTAACCTGATCGGTAACGCCGTGTCGTTCAGTCCACGCGGCGGCGTCATCACCATTCGCACGGCTCACAATGGGCGCCATGTGAATGTGATCGTCGAGGATCAAGGCCCGGGCATTCCAGCAGGCAAGGAGGGTGATATTTTCAGCCGCTTTTATTCCGAGCGGCCTGAAGGCGAGAAATTTGGTACTCATTCTGGGTTGGGCTTGTCCATCTCAAAGCAAATCGTCGAAGCGCACCACGGCTCGATTTACGCTGAGAACATCAAAGGCGACGACGGCAAGGTCAAAGGCGCGCGGTTTGTTGTCCGGCTTCCCGCCGTTTGAGACCTTACAGCACGTAAGCCAGCAACAACGGCAGCGTGAGAAAAGACAAAACGGTGGATATCACCACAATTCCCCCCACCTCTTCTGGGCGCTGCCCGGCCTTCATGGAAAAGAGATAGGTGAACACCGCCGTCGGCATGGCCGACTGAATGATAACAACGCCCTTGAGCGCGCCGTCCAAGTCCAAAACCTCTGCAACCCCAACGCCGACGACAAATCCGGCGATTAATCTGAACACGGCAAGCCCTGCGCTTCTTCCAAACGTCCGGACTTTGAGATGCCCAAGAGACGCGCCCAAGGACAGCAGCATGAGAGGAATCGTAAAGCCGGCCAGCAGTTCCGTGGTGTTGGAGATCCATTTCGGCAATTGGATATCGGCATACAACAGAGCAAGCGCCGCCGCGATCGCCCAGACAACGGGATTCCGCGCGATGATGTTCGCGGACAACCGCCCCGAGGCAATGCTCACGCCAAAGGTAAATTGTATGACCGAGCTCGTAGCGTAATAGGCCACGGCCAGCGCCAAACCCGGTTCGCCAAAAGCGAACAGGCAAAGAGGCAAACCCATGTTCCCGACATTCGGAATGAACATTGGGGGCAGATACGCTGCTGTCGGCAGTCGCAAAAGTTTCAGGAGCACCAAGGCTGCGACAGCGACAATCAAAGCGACCAAGACCGTCGCGCCGACGATCTGGCCGATGGCCGTAAGGTCCGGGCCATTGACCAGGAGCGACGAGAAAAGCAGGCACGGCGCCCCGACATAGGTCACGAGATCGGTGATCATGGCCGTATCGAACGGCATGTTGTTCCGCTTCCAAAAAAACCCAACGGCGGCGACGATGAAAACCGGGGCGATGATGGCAAAGATTTGCTGAAGCATGGGCGCACAACGTTACAAGTCGGGCGTCAGACATACGATACCTTCCACGCCAATTCCACCGGGCCGATGAAATATGTAATTTTGACTTCACCTTCCGTTGACAGAACCGCTGGGCCGACACAGGCTGAGACCGGTGGGAATGCAAAATCATGCCGCTTATGAACGGAACATGCGTTGCGATCGGTGACCGAGGTGTTTTGATTCGCGGTCCGTCCGGCTCGGGCAAATCTGACCTCGCGCTTCGCCTGATCGATCAGGGGGCCAAACTGGTGTCCGACGATTATTGTGAAGCCAGCGTTATGGGCGGTGAACTTTTTTTGTCTGCACCAAAAACCATTGCGGGTAATCTTGAGGTGCGTGGCTACGGCATCGTCAATTTGAACGCAATTTCGTCCGTAAAAGTCGATTTGGTGGTAGACTTGGTCCCGGCTGAGAACATCGAGCGCATGCCCGAGACCATGCCTATTGACGTGGAGGGCGCACGCGTCCGGCGGATCGAGCTCTGCGCTTTCGAAGCCTCGGCGCCCGCGAAAATTCGCATGGCCCTCACCCATGAACCGGAGCAAGCCTAAGGCGTGCCGCGCAAAAAGGATGAAAAGAAGGTAGAGCCGGACGCCGCGGGCACACGCGTTGTGGTGGTGACGGGCATGTCGGGCGCCGGAAAAAGTGCGGCGCTTCACGCACTGGAGGACGCCGGCTTTGAGACCGTCGACAACCTTCCCCTGGCTTTACTGAACGCGATCGTCACGGCCGGAGAAGGATCGCAAGGACCGATCGCCGTCGGCATCGACATCCGAACGCGCGATTTCGACGCGGCGCGGCTGATCCAGACCCTGGATTCCATGCGAACAAACACTTCGCTGTCCGCAAGCATTGTATTCCTGGACTGCGACAACGAAGTGATCGGACAGCGTTATACGGAATCCCGCCGCCCGCATCCACTCGCCGACGATTTACCGGTAACCGTCGGCATCGAAACAGAGCGGCGCTTGCTCGATCAAGTGCGTGAGCACGCCGATTTGGTCATCGATACGTCCCGGCTCACGCCAAGTGATTTGAAACGGATTTTACTGGGCCAATACGGCGACACGGCGCGCCGCGGCCTGCAGGTTTTCTTGATGTCGTTCGGCTATCGCTATGGGTTGCCACGCGATGCGGACTTAGTGTTCGACGTACGGTTCTTGAAAAACCCGCATTACGATCCCGAACTCAGACCCCTCACCGGATTAAACAAAAAGGTTGGCGACTTTATCGCAAAGGACGAAGCACTTGGGTCCTTCTTGAGCGGCGTGACAAATTTACTGGAGCCGTTGCTGCCCCTTTACGAAGCTGAGGGCAAAAGCTACCTGACAATCGCAATAGGGTGCACGGGCGGACGGCACCGCTCGGTGTACGTCGCTGAACGTCTATCTGAGTGGATTGCGGGCAAGATCGACGCGCCCACTATCCGCCACCGGGACGTCCATGCGGCCGGCCCGTCCGCGCCGGACAGGGGGTAAAACCCGGCAAAATCCCCAGAGAAATCAACGTATAAGTTGGGGTCGCTTCCCAAGCGGCGATTAGGTAAGCTGCGCCCCCTTTCGCAAGTTGCGAACGCTTTCGAGACGATCTCATTTTAAGGCCTCTATTTTTTCATGTCTCAGTCAAAACCATTGATCGGCCTGGTTCTGGTAACTCATGGCCGTTTGGCGCTCGAACTTGTCGCGGCCA
>Ga0181588_10004874_pt1 | contig 10925 bp, 6 predicted proteins | sample 071ome_26_FD_148607 | JGI IMG/M metagenome (GOLD analysis project Ga0181588, IMG submission 148607) | Coastal salt marsh microbial communities from the Groves Creek Marsh, Skidaway Island, Georgia - 071409BT metaG (spades assembly) | ecosystem: Environmental > Aquatic > Marine > Intertidal zone...
CCTCGGCGGCATCGCGACCCGTCGTCGTCGTCGTCGTCGTCCACCGTCGTTTCGTCGACATCGATCGTCACTCTGTGACGCGGACACGTCACGCTCGACTGATTGACGTTGGGATCGTACACGCGCGCCTCGATGCTCCGTCGACGCGCGTTGGCGGCGCTGTTATCGTCGCGCGCGGCGCACCGGGGTGCCCTCGCGCCCGCCGCGACAACCATCGCGTCACCGACGACGCCGACGACGCCGCCGACGACGACGCGACATCATCAGTGGTACGGCACAACGGCGAAAAAGGAACCGCCTCGTAGTAAATCACCGACGACGACGCGACCGCCGGTTGAGATACGCATCGTCGGCGCGGACGACGCGGAATCGGCGTCGGAGGATGATTCGAACGACGACGAGGAGGACGGGTCGGCGTCGTTGACACCGAAAAAAGCGGTGGAAATGTTGGATAGATTCATCGTCGGACAAGCGGACGCCAAGCGGGCGTGCGCCGTGGCGTTGAGAAACCGCTGGCGACGACACAAGATTGCGTCGCCGATGAGCGAAGAGATTGTGCCGAAGAATATATTGATGATCGGGCCGACGGGGTGCGGGAAGACGGAGATTGCGAGGCGTTTGGCAAAGATTACGGATTCGCCCTTTGTCAAAGTGGAGGCGACCAAGTTTACCGAAGTGGGCTTTCACGGACGAGACGTGGACCAGATTATTCGGGACTTGGTGGATAACGGAATCGCGCTGACAAAGCTAAAGATGCGAGCGAGATTTGAAAAAGTTGTGGCGCAGATTATTGAGAATAAAATTCTCGACTTCGTGTGCGGGGAGGGGGCGAACGACGAAACGCGAGAGGCGTTTCGGTCGTTGTATCGAGACGGGACGTTGGACGATCGAACAATCGAAGTGGAACTTCCGGACTCGGCGGGTGGGAATAACATGAAGATTGATCCGACTGGGGGACCGATTCCGATTCACGAGCTCGTCATCAAGGTGGATAAACTCTTTGGGAACCGCAAGAGCACGACCAAGCGTAAAATGACCGTCGCCGAGTGTAAACCTCTCATCGAAGAGATGGAGTTTGACAATTTGCTCTCTACGGAGACCATCGCCAAGGAGGCCATCTCGGCGGTTGAAAACGACGGAATCGTATTTATCGATGAGATTGATAAGATTGTATCGTCTAGTGATTACCGACACGGCGCGGACGCGAGCTCGGAAGGGGTGCAACGCGATTTGCTTCCGATCATCGAAGGTTCCGTCGTGAGCACTAAACACGGCAACGTCAACACGGATCACATTCTCTTCATCGCGTCAGGGGCGTTCCACTCGGCGAAACCGAGCGACATGTTGGCCGAGCTTCAGGGTCGCTTGCCAATCAGGGTCGAACTCAAAGGCTTGACGGAACACGATTTGTACAGAATTTTGACTGAACCAGAGATGAACATGATCAAGCAGCAGCAAGCGTTGATGAAGACGGAGGGCATCGATCTCATCTTTACCGACGAGGCGATCAAGCACGTGGCAAGCATATCTTCAAAGGTTAACAAGACGGTGGATAACATTGGCGCGAGAAGACTACACACGGTTTTGGAACGCATCGTCGAGGAACTATCTTTTGACGCGCCCGAGAGATACGCCAAATTTATCGCGGATGGAGGCTCTGGTGCGCTCGAGGTTAAAATCGGCGTCGAGGAGATTGACGCCGCCATCGGCGAAATGCTCAAGGAACAGGATTTGAGTCGTTTTGTGTTGTAAATTTTCAGATCAATTGGTTTACTTTACTTAGTTGGCGACATTTCTAAGACGCCTCAGCCGTCGCCATGGCGACGTCGACGCCCACGTCTTCCTTCACGTCCGCGTTCGTGTCGTTGTTGTTCGCCTCTTCTTCGCCGTCATCCTTACCAGCGGGTAAATCCTCAAAGGATGTGGTAGCGCTCGACGGAAAAATCAACGTCGCGTTGCTCGTCGTGGTGTCCTCCATTCTAGTCGGTCGAACGTAGCTCGTCTTGTACGTTCTCCCTCGTCGCGCGACGCACTCGTACAAACGCACGTAATACGTCTGCGCCTCGTAATTTTGCTTTTCGTGCATAGTACGCACCGTCTGTTCTGTCACTGATCGCGCGACGCACTTCGAGCACACGATTTGCATTGAGACGCCGGCGTTACACCCTTTCCCGAAACATGTCGGGAAAATCTCTGGAGGCTGACAATTCCCATGGTACAAGTGGAGACACGCCATGCACTCGTGTAAGACGCCCGAGCTCCCGGGGCCTGGAAACGCACCGCCTCGACAGCTCGTGCACACCCCGCGCGACACGTCTTCTTCGTTGGCTTGTTCATACTCTAAAAAGTAATCCTCGTACATGGAGAGCAACCTATTCCCGACATCCGTCATGGTGTGATTATGGTAATAGTTGTGCAAATTCTTAAACATCTCCGTCACCCGAATCCTGTGCTTGGCGCTCTCTCTCGATCGAAACCCACCCACGGCGCACACTTGCTTGTAAAAGTGACACGGGTCGCACGGTTTCCCCGTTCGCGACATCAACCTGTCCAAGTTGGCCCAACACTGCTCCCAATCCCGACCTCGGGTGTGATGAAACCGCATGAAATCAAACATGAAATCCTCCATTGAACACTCCACCAGTCTCGGGCGCGTCCAGGAGTGATCGATCACCGTGCCACCGGAAAACGTCGACGGCTTTTTTGGAAACGGTTGTATCTTTGCCCAAAACTCTTCCCCATCCTCTTCGTCGTCCCCTTCGTCACCCTTCCCGTTCGGTGCGGCGGTACCACCCTCCACGCGCGCATCTCGACGACGATCCCCATCACCGTCGTCGTCGCCGCCACCGCCGTTCGTTTCCATCATCACCCCAGAACCACCGGCGGTACTCTTTCCGTCGTCGTCGTCGCGACCAGAAAGCGCTCGAGCTGTTGGTGCATCCCGCGCGTCCACGTCGCCAACCGCCGTCGGGGGCGTCGCCGTCACCGCCGCCGTCACCGCCGCCGTCACCGTCGTCGTCTCCCCGTCCCGATCGTCACGCGTCATTCCCGCGATCCGTCGTCGATCCGTCGTTCTCTGACGATGCGAATGCGAAATTTAAATTCAAAAAAGCGTTCGAGGATCGACACTCGAGGACGCCCGCCCGATCGAATCGAATCGAATCGGCATCATGTTCGGGGCGACGTTCGGGAACCTGTTCGCGAGCGGGCCGAAACTCAACTACGACGTGGATCCGGCGTTCGACGCGCGGGCGTTCGGCGTGTGGACGCACGCGCGCGGACGGTGTAAGGTGCGAACGGCGTGATGGATGCGCGCGTGATGATGGGGAACGGATGATTCGGAAACGTCGTCGACGCGACGCCGGCGACAGGACGAAGAGGGGTTTCGTTCGCGGTGCGCGCTTCCGGTTTTACTCTTTTTTTACGTACCCGACCCCGGTGAGCGAGCGAGCGACTGACTTGAACGACGACGAACTCGAGCCGACGGCGATAGGATACAAACGCGGCGGTTTCGGTGTTTACGTTTCGAGGAGACGCGCAGAGAGATCACCAGAGAGTGGCGATCGCGAGGAACGGGGTGAAGAGGTTGAAAACGATACGACACCCGAATGTGTTGTTGATGAAGGATACGATTGAGATTGAGAATGGGAGCGAGATTACGATACACATCGTTACGGAACCGGTGACGCCGTTGGAGACGCACTTGAGAGACGTGCCGGTCGGTACGGTGCAGAGAGACGAGTATTTCACCCTGGGGCTGAGAGAGGTGGCGACGGCGGTGGCGTTTTTGAGTAACGATTGCAAACTCGTACACGGCGGGGTGAGTCTTTCGGCGGTGGTGGTGACGGAGAGATTGGATTGGAAGCTTCACGGGTTTGATTTGTGTAGCGAACTCGAATCCGTCGGGCGAGGGCTCAACGGAGACGCCAAACTCATTCACGGCGCGTACTTGGTACCGGATCAGTACAAACCCGAGGAATACCGACGGGGAGATTGGGTGAGCATTCCGGAGGGCCCGCCATGGGCTATCGACGCCTGGGGTCTCGGATGTTTGATTCAAGAGGTTTACAGCGGCGGCGCCTTGCGAGGGACGGATCAACTGCGCGAGATCGATTGCATCCCGAAGGCGCTCCTCAAGGATTACCAGCGATTGCTCGGGTCTCAACCCACGCGTCGGTACAATCCGAAAAAGCTCATTGAAAATTCGTCGTTGTTCGCCAACAAACTCGTCGAGACGATTACGTTCATCAACAACTTGGCGCTCAAGGATTCCATCGAGAAGGAGCGCTTCTTCGGATCGCTGCCTCGAGTGTTGGATACCCTCGCCCCGGCACCGGTGCAAAAGAAAATTCTACCGATGCTTTGCGATGCGCTCGCGTTCAACCAAGCGCCGCACCACGCCATCTTGCCCATGCTCCTCGCTGGCGAGGAAATTCCGCGCGAAAAGTACCAAGAGTTGGTCATTCCCACCGTGTTCAAGCTCTTTGAAGTGCAAGACAAGATGGTTCGATTGGATTTGTTGGAAAACTTGAGTCGGTACGCGGATCGCGTTCCGGACTCGATGCTCGATGATCCTCTGTACGAACGCATGAGCACGGGTTTCGCGAGCCCGGACTCAAACGTACGCGAGATGACCCTTCGCGGAGTGCAGTTGCTCGTGCCGCGCCTCTCCGAGCGCGTCATCACTGCGTCTCTGCTTAGACATCTAAGCAAGTTACAAATCGACGAAGATCCGGCGATTCGAGCGAACACGACCATCTGTCTCGGTAACATTGCGCAGTACTTGAGCGCAGCGACGGCGAAGCGCGTCTTGTTGAACGCATTCACGCGTTCTTTAAAGGATGCCTTTCCGCCGGCTCGTCTCGCCGGTTTGATGGCGCTCGAACACACCCCTCAATATTACGACCCGGCTGAGGTGAGCCAGCGTCTCATTCCCGCGCTCGGTCCGCTTCTCACCGATAACGAAAAGGATGTGCGAGTCAAGACGTTTTCCATCATGTCGCTGTACGTCGATAACCTCAGGGATCATTCTCAAGCGCTCGAGCGTGGACCCGAGGCGGCGGCGGCGCATGTCGAGGAGCAACAAAAGAAGGGTCACGCGAACGCCGCGAAGCGCGCAGCCAACATGCTTTCATGGGCTGTAAACATGGCGGCGAACAAGATTGGAGGACCGGACGAGGATCACCCACCAATCGATCTTCAGAGTGAAAAGCTCATGGCGAAATCTTTCAGCTCTGCGGCTCCTCCGCCGAAACTCTACGGCGAGAGTCCGCGAACGTCGACTCAAAACACGCCCGCAACCTCGCTGGGGCCGTCCCCGGCAAAGGCAATGACGGACGCATACGATGCAAACCGCAGAAACTTGGAAGCGGCGGCGCAAAAGGTGAGCGCCTTGTCTTTGGGTCGTCAAGACGACTTTGGCGACGACGACGACACAGATGGCTGGGGAGACTTGGACGTCGTTGATCCGGCGGAAGAAGCGGCGCGCGCGAGGCTTAACGCGAGAACGTCCACCGCGAGCTTTGGGGCGGGAAGCAATAGATTATCGACTTCGTCTGCGATGACAAAGTCCTCGAGCGTCGGTAGCCACGCGAGCGATGGATGGGGAGATGACGAGGATTTGTTTGAAGACATGAGCGCGCCCGCGGCGAAACCGCCCGTCTCGCGTCCGGTCGCGCAGCAGGTTCGCCCCGGCGCGAGCATGGGCGCGCGTCAATCGAGTGGGGCACACGTGAGTATAGGTGGTGTCCGTCGCCCCGCCGCACCGCTTGCGGGTTCTAGATCCATGGGAGGCAAACCTCCACCGATGAAGCTCGGAGGAGCGAAGAGCGCGTTGACGAGTAGCAAAGACATCGATCTCGAAGCCATGCTCAACGAGTGAGGGCAATCGCGATGCGCGCAGCTGCTTTCAAATATTCTTATCACACACTAGTACTTTAGCACTCGCTGTAACTGTACAAATCCTTTGCAAACATACATTATTAAGAAACGAACGTCGTCTTTGAGAGTGTTCGTTCATCATCTTGGAAGGTCAATGAGACAACCGTACATGGAAAGATCAGCCTCAATCTGTCTCGCGAAGGTTTCCGCGATGACACCCTTCTCCGCGCGTTCGAGATCGCGCTTAATCCAGTCACCACCCTCCGCGATGGTGTTACCGCCGGCGTTCACTTGCGAAAAGAGGTATAAATCTTCCAATCGGTTGGCCAACATTCTCTCGCGCGCTATCTCCCAAGAAACCACGTACGGATTGGCTTGCGGACGGCACTCGCGCACGCAGTGCAACGCATGCTCGAGCTCAAACTGTTGCACGAACGTCAAGTATCCAACCACAGTCAAACTCGCTCGGTTGATCCCCGCCGTGCAGTGTACGTACGTCTTCTTTCCCAACGCTTGAAACGCCGCCAATTTCCGCACCGCTTCGGGTAACATTTTTGCTTGGTCCAACCGGTCGAAATCTCTCACGCTCACCTGCGTGATCATCACGCCTCGCTCGACCGCCCGTCGTCGAACGGATTCCCAATCGATATCCATCGCCTCGTGACACAGCGAGCACTGCAAGCACACGATCGCCTCTACTCCGGCTTCGTCCACCAACCTATCCACGTCGCCAGCCGAACGCGGGCAACTCCCAATCATAATCTTCGCCCCTCGCATCTCCTCTTCGCTCGGCGTCTCGATCACCTGATTGTCCCCATCCAACGTGAGATAATCCCAATTCAACGTCCAACTCCACGACCCGGGTTGCGGTGCGTCCCCGCCTCTCGGCGCTCGTTTTTCTCGCACGCCAGCCTTTTCGCTCTCCTCCGCGCGCTTCTTGTACCCGCTCTCCTCGTTCTTCATCGCGCCGGCGTCCGCGCTCTCCGTCCCAGACGACGCCGACACCGACACTCGTCTTCTGTGATGCAGCCTTCGCCAGTTCCGGGGCGAACCCTTCGCGCGTCGTGCGACGACGGACGCGTTCGGTCTTTGCAGAGTGGTTGTCAATTCTCGCATCATCATCGTCAACGAACGCTGAACGATCGCTCACGCTTATCGTTATCACGTCGCGCTGAACGACGACGCGTCGTCGCGGAGCGCGCACACACGGACGACACACACCGATCGAATCGATCCGTGGTCCAACGCGAGCGCGAACGATCGTCGTCGTCGTCGGAGTGACGCGCGCGTGACATTTTTTTTGAAAATGAAGGCATCTTGTTTTGTGTCTGTTATACTGTATACGCATACATTATCTTTTAAAAAGTGCACTCGACGCAACGCGCGCGCGCGATTGCGCGATTGCGCGACGGACGACGACGCCCGGGCGAGGAAGGCGCTCGCTCGCGCGTGCGCGATACGATCGTCGCCAAAACCATGTCGGCGTCGGCGTACTACGTCGATGACGACGATCCAGAGAAGGACGGCGACGACGCGCGAGCGTTGGCGAACGCGCGCGCGAGAAATCGAGCCACCGCTGCGAGTCTGGCGAGCGTGTGGCGACGACGATGCGAACGGATGACGACAGACTTGGAGCGGGCGCAGGAGACGTACGAGGAGATGAAACGCGAGGTGTTTCGCGGGCGAGAGGAACGACGGGCGGTCGAGGAGGAACGGGAGGAGTTGCTGAGGGAGATTGAGACGTTGCGAAGAGAGCGAGACGCGAATTTGAACGAGACGCGAAGACGAATGGTTGAGATTGAAGCGGTCACGGCGCGGATGGAGAGCGAAGAGGCGAAGAGTAGGGATTTGGAGGAAACTTTGAGGGAAGAACGGGGTCGGTGGGCGACGGAGCGGGAGAAGTTTGAGGTGGAACGGGCGACTGGGCGGGAACGAGCGGAGCGGGAGCGCGCACGCGCCGACGCGGCGGAGAAGCGGTTGGTTAAGATGGAAAAACAGGTGAAATCGGGACGGGAGGCGATGGAACGGATGCGAATCGAACATGAAGGTGAGATTGCGAGAGAGAGATCGATTCGGGAACGACTGGAGGAGGAGAGGGTGCAGTTGGAGGCGGACAGAAGACGATTTAGAGATTTCGACGCGCAGTTGAGCGCCGAACGCGTCAAGACGGTTGAGGCGCATGCGGCGTCGAAATTGGCCCAGGATTCGCTCAGGGAACAAGTTTTAAAGGCAGAGAAGGAATCCATGGAACTGAGACGCATGATGGAACAGAGATCGACCGAGATGGCGAATGCGGTGAGACAGCTCAACGAAGAGCTCGCGACGCAGCACGACGTCGTCGAGCGAGGCATGAGCGCTCGAGTGGACGCGCTTCGAGACACGATGGATGAAGAGATTGAGCGCGTGCGCGCGAACGCCAATGCGAGAATCAAAGAGGCACAGGGCAAAGTCGCGATGGCGGACGAACGAGCGGCGCGAATGGAGCGCGTGGCTGAACACGCGGAGGGCGTATCTCGCAACGCCGTGGCCAAATTGAAGCTTATCAACTCTTCCACGACGGCGCTCGAGCGCGAATGCGAACACCTCCGAGCCAATCTGCACAAGGTGGGTGCGCTCAACGCCAAACTCACTCGGCGCATCATCGACGGTGAACCGTTCGTGCTGGACGACGAGCGAGTGCACGTCGAGAACGACGCGCCGAGATTGGCGAATATAGAGCCAAACGTCGCGACGCCGTCTCCGCCGAGCGAACGCCCGTCCAAAACTCGCAGCCTCTCCCCTCCCGCCAGTGTGGTGGACATCCAGAGCATACTGAGTGAACTAGAAATAGAGCTCTCGCAAGTCAGACGCGAGCACGATAGTCTCGCGCGCGAAATGGGTTCGACGTCGGCGGACGACGGTGAGTTGTTGTGCGCCGCGCTCGAGGATGCGCGCGAGCGACTCGAGGCGAAATCTCGTCAGGTGAAGATGCTCAATGCAGCCGTCCGCAACAACGTGCGATGAATGAATGAATGCCTGAAAGAAATGTACAAAAAACTGATAGTAGGAGTCGCGACGATACATGTGTAGAATTTGTGATACGAATGCGTAGAGCTTGAAATGACGTGATGTGTTTTGACGCGCTGGGGTTTGAAATTTTCTAGTTTTGTGAACAAACAAAAGGTGATTACTATGCTATAGACGGCGAGAGCGATCGTGTCTCCTCTTCGTCGCTTATTCGTCGAGAAGATAGTAGCATCCCGATTTCTTTTGTTCAGAGTCCAATTGAGACTCAAACTTGTTGATGCGCGGTCTGTAGTTGGTCGGATCGCGGCGGAAGGTGATTTCGAGCGCCTTGAGGAAGGCATTCATACCGGTGAGGAGGGACTGCGGCCTGTGCGCCGTTGCCTCGACAGCAGGAACACCAGAGTACACGATCACCTTGTCGGCGAGGTACGTCGCCATGATGAAATCGTGCTCGACGATAAAGGCAACCTTCTTCGCGTGCAAGATGAAACGTTTGATCACCTTGGAAGCCCACACGCGCTGCTCGGAATCCAAATAGGCGGAGGGCTCATCAATCAGGTAAATGTCAGCCGGCGTACCCATGCACATGGCCAACGCGACGCGCTGCAATTCACCACCGGAGAGGTTCTGCACAGCTTGATCCATGAGCGGATCAATGTTCATCGGCTTCATGACGTCGGAGACAAACTGCGGATGCATGTAGGATTCGCGAATCTTCTTGTGCAACAATTCTCGGACAGTGCCCGGGAACTTGGGGGAAATCTTTTGCGGCTTGTACGAGACGTTGAACTCTGGAAGCTCAATCTCTTCATCATCCGGCGCAATCAAGCCGGCGATGAGACGAATGAACGTCGTCTTACCGGTACCGTTTTCTCCGAGCAAGACGACGATTTCGCTATCGGTAAACTCGCCAGATTCGACGTTGAGCTTGAAGTCGCCTTGCGTCTTCGTCATCGCCGGGTACTCGTATCGCGAAAAGTGATCGTCGAGCTCTTCCATCGCGTCGGTGGTCACCTTGAACGTGAGCGCCTCGTCGCGGAAACGTAAGTTTTCCGTCGGCACGAAGCCGGCGAGGAAAATGTTGATACCCTCTCGCACGGAGAAGGGCATCGTGACAACCCCGTACGCCCCTGGCTTACCGTAGAGGCAGCAGATAAAGTCGGACAAGTAATCGAGCACGGACAAATCGTGTTCAACCACGATGACGTAGGTGTCTCGCTGCAACATGGAACGGATCACCCGGGACGCCTTCAAACGCTGCTTGACGTCGAGGTACGACGACGGCTCGTCAAACATGTAAATGTCCGCCTTTTGACACGCGATAATCGCCGTGGCGAAACGCTGAAGCTCACCACCAGAGAGCTTGGCGACATCGCGCGAAAGAACATTCTCGAGATCGAGCTGGTCGATGAGGAAATCAATGTTACCGAGCTGGTTTCTGTCGTCCAAGCACTTTTGCACTTCCCCTCGCACCGCCTTAGGGATGTTGTCGACGTACTGCGGCTTGATGAGAGCCTTCATGTCATCCTCCAAAATCTTGGTGAGATAGTTTTGCAACTCGGACCCTCTGAAGTGCGCGAGAATGTCCGTCCAATCAGGCGGAGACGCAAAGTTGCCGAGGTTCGGCTTGAGCTTACCCGCCAAGATCTTCAGCGCCGTCGACTTGCCGATGCCGTTCGTACCCACCAAACCCAAAACTTGCCCCGCCCGCGGCGTCGGCAACCTGTGCAGCTTGAACGTGTTCGGTCCATATCTGTGTGTCGTATCTCTCTCCAAATTCTTCGGCAAGTTGATGATCGTGATCGCCTCAAACGGGCACTTTTTCACGCAGATGCCGCAACCGATGCACAACTCTTCGCTCAAAAACGCAATCTTATCCTTCGGCGACACCTCGATGCACAATTTCCCAACCTTGACCACCGGACACGACCTCTTACACTCTTGCTTACACTTTTTCGGTCGGCACCGCTCTGGGTTCACGATTGCGATGCGATCCAGCTTTTCGTTCGGGTCTTCATCTTTACTCTTCTTACCCATGA
>Ga0181588_10004876_pt1 | contig 10921 bp, 8 predicted proteins | sample 071ome_26_FD_148607 | JGI IMG/M metagenome (GOLD analysis project Ga0181588, IMG submission 148607) | Coastal salt marsh microbial communities from the Groves Creek Marsh, Skidaway Island, Georgia - 071409BT metaG (spades assembly) | ecosystem: Environmental > Aquatic > Marine > Intertidal zone...
ATCGCCTAGAACGATGTGCCCGGCCTGCGGGTCCCGACTGGCAGCGGCATTGACCGCTCGGGTGATGGCTTGGTGTTGCTGGCGCATATTGGCGTCGTCGGAGTCGGAAACTCGCGGGTGCGGCTTATAGACGATGCGTGAATTCGGTTGAGCGAGCGCTGCCTCGATGATGCGCAGACCGTATGTGTCGACGGAGGAGTAGTTGTTTGCCTCGTCCTCGCCTTCCCAGGTCGGTGCGTAGGTGATCGTGGTGCGGGTGCTGGCTGGAAGCGCTGGGGCAACTTCGAGGTCGAGTTGGGGGCGACCAACCTGGACGAGGTGGGAATGGTCGAACCAGGCGATGGCCGCTGCGTGCCGCTGGATAGCAGCTTCACCGGCGACGAAGACTTTGTCGTAGGCCTTGGCTTGGTTACTTACCATGCAGATCTTGTCGCTCTCGCCGTGGTTCACGTGGACGTGGACCGCTCGCTGAAAGGAAAGCGCCTGGAAGTTCGTCCACCCGTTGTTGACGTAGACCACCGCGCCGAAGTCGGCTCGATCGAGTAGAGCCATGAGGTTCTCGTAGCGCGGGACGAGGATGACGCGAAGTTTTGTTCTGCCACGAAGGGCGTTGTAGGCGTCGATCTGGCGGACGATCACGATGGTGGTGAGGTCTTGGTGCTCTTCGAAAACCGGTAGCCACTGGGTGAGCTGGTAGAGCTTCGGTGGGCCATCGGGAAAGTAGAGGGCGATGTCCGCGCTGGGGACGTTCGAGAGGTCGAATCCCTCGGGCTCCACTTGACCGAATTCCCGCATTCGGCGGGCCAGGCTCCGGGCAGCGCGCTGGCTTTGCCGGCGTAACCAGGAGTCGGTGGCGGGGGAGTTGGACACAGTTGGCCTATCGTAAACGCCGTGCGTTCTATCTGGGAGCACCGTCAGGTGCTCCGAATGTTGGTCCTGCGGGACCTCCAGAAGAAGTACACGCGATTTCGCCTCGGCTATCTGTGGACCCTGCTTGAGCCCCTCGGTATGTCCATGGTGCTGTGGCTCGTTTTCTCGGTGCTGCTGGGGGCTCGAGCCCTGGGGCTCCAGCCCTACCTGCTGTTCTTGTCGGTCGCGATCCTGCCGTGGTGGTGGTTCAGTACGGGCATCGGAGCGGCAACTCGCATTTGGCGGCGTACGGGAACGCAACTACGCATCAGCACGCTTCCGACGCAGTTGTGGGTGCTGCGGGCGATGCTGGTCTCGCTCGTGGAATTCATCTTCTCGCTGCCGGTCATCTTGCTGGGCATCGTCTTGACGGGTTTTCTCCCCGGTCCGTGGATTGTGCTCTTTCCCGTTGCGATCGTCGTTCAGTTCTTCCTCATGTACGGCCTCTCGCTGTTGATCGCTTCCGCGGCGGTCGTATTTCCGGACGTGGCGCGCCTTGTTCGCATCGTGTTGCGGGCGATGTTCTATCTCTCCCCTGTTCTCTACTCGGTGTCGAACATCCCGGCCAGCGCGCAGTTCATCGCGTCGTTCAATCCGCTCGTCGGTGTATTGGGTCTGTACCGCGTCGGCTGGTGGCCCGAAGAGGCATCGAGTGCCACCGGTTACGGAATCTCGTTGGGCCTCTGCTTGGTCATTTTCGTCGCCGGTGTGCTCGTCTTCCGAAAGCTCGAGCCGAGAATCTTGAAGGAGGTGTGAGATGTCGCGAGTTTCCATTGACCCCACGCTCGACGCGGTCGTCGAATTCGACAACGTAACGATGCGCATCCCACGCCGTCGACGACGCAAGGGAGCGGGTCGACGCCACCGCCTGCGTCGGATCGCCGGCGAGGTCCGGCGCGAGGAACTCGAGGTGTTGAGCAACGTGTCGTTCAACATTCAGCCGGGGGAGTCTGTTGCGATTATCGGTCCGAAGGGCCCAGCTAGGCAGGCTCTTCTTCGGCTGGCGGCCGGCACGCTGCGTCCTGATGAGGGACGAGTGCGGCGCAGCAGGCCGATCGTTCCGATGATCGAAGTCGCGCGAGCGCTACAGCGCACCTACACGGTCCGCCAGAACATCTACATCGTCGGCGGTCTGTTGGGCATGACCCCCGATCAGATCAATGAGGAACTGCCGCGCATCGCCGAGAACGCCGGAGTGGCGAACATGCTCGGGCGATACATGAATGCAGCGCCCCCGGCGGTTCGGCAGAAACTGGCTTGGTCAATCGCGATGTCCGTCGATGCAGATGCGTATGCGATCGACCAGACCCTTGTGGTCGGCGAGCGCAATTTCCGACAGCAGTGCTGGACGCACGTGGACAAACTCCGGGAGAACGGCGCCACGTTTCTGCTGTCCTCCGATAGCCCCAAGCAGTTCCGTCGCTTTTGTGACCGTGCGATCTACATCGTCGATGGTCGTATCGAGGCGGACACCACCGTTCCAGAGGCCCTTGCTGCCATGCGTGCGGCCCGCAAGGAGGCTCGAGCCAACGAGTCGGGCGAGGAATCGTCGTCGGAGCAAGGCACGCCCTGATTCGGTGCTACGGGCTTGGTCACCCTGACAACTAGGCTGGCCAATATGGCGCAGGCGCAGATGCTTCCCGGCGTGCCCGCGATCGCGGACGGTTCGGTTCTGCTGCACGTCGGAGTCCACAAGACGGGCACTACGGCAATTCAGGCTGCTCTCGCTGATGCCCGCCCCGATCTCCTGGTCCACGGCGTCCGCTACCCCGGAAAGTTGCAGGCCCAACACCGCGCGGCTCTCGCGCTGCTCGGTCGGCCTTGGGGCTGGAACAGCCGCGGTGGATCCGTGATGGACCGGCGACATTTCGACGCGTTAGTGCGCAGAACCAACAAGCACGACGGTCGGGTAGTCATCAGTAGCGAGTTCTTTTGCGAGGCTCCCGAGGACAAGGCCATCGAGACCATCGAATCTCTCGGTGGGCGGGACAACGTCACCGTCGTCGTCACACTTCGCAACCTCGGCAAGTTGTTGCCGAGCTCTTGGCAGCAGTACCTGAAGTACGGACTCACCACGGCCTACGAGAAGTGGCTCGAGGATGTCTTCGCCAACCCCGGCGCATCGAAGATCTCTCCGACGTTTTGGCGGCGCCACAATCATGGGGACGTTCTGACGCGTTGGTCGAATGCCGTTGGCGCATCGAATGTGAACGTCCTGGTTCTCGAGGATGTGGAACTCAGTGCGCAATTTCGGTCCTTCGCGCAGATGCTCGACATCCCCGAGGATGTTCTGGTCTCGCGTATGGATCTGACGAGTAACCGATCGATGACCGCCGCCGAAGCCGAACTCCTCGTACGGTTGAACAAGCGCGTCAAGAAGCAGATGCAGTGGACCGACTACGTTCGTCTGGTTCGTCGCGGAGTTGCCCTTCGCATGGTCGAAGGGCGTGAGCCGGGTCCGGATGAGCCGCGATTGGTGACCCCGGATTGGGCGCTCGATGCCGCTGCGGAACAGGGCGCCAAGGCGGTTCAAACGATCCGTGATCTCGGTGTGAACGTCTATGGCGACCTTGACGCCCTCGGAAGCCGAGTTCCCAGTTCTGGTGCAGCCAGCCAAGCGCCGTCGCAGATGCCGATCGATGCGGCCGTCGGTGCGGTTGCGGCGGTTATCGAGGCGAGCAAAGAGGAGCCGACGGCCCGCGAGTTGGCCGGACGCACGTGGCGCCAAGCCCGTAAGGACGGCTTTGGGTCGCTGTTTCGGAAAACGGACTCGTGACGTCGACTGCACAGGTCACCCTCGGTTCGATTGCCGACCTCGCCCGGCTTCAGTCAGCGGTTGAATCCGGTGGACGTGTGGTGGTGCTGGCCAGTGACCTCATCGCCCCTTCGGCCGCGCTGGCTCCCGTAACCGACGATGACCTCGCGCCGACGACGACGCTATTGACACCTGATCGAACCGGTCGCGTGACTGTCCGTCACCACACGGTCGTGTCGGCTGGCACTTCCTTTCATGCCGTTCGCGAACCGTCTCATCGCAGCGTTGGGGCACTCGTCATCGCTCCAGTTGACTCAGTAAGCGCCGCCCGTGCGATCGATGACCTACGGCGAGCAGTGTCGTCCGGTGAGGTCGCGTTCGCCGATGATCAGGTGATCGACGCGCTTGTCGTGGCCCTGGTTCGTCATGGAATCGTACTTCGAGCGGTGGACATTGTTGATGTGCCCTGGTCTCGAGGGAACAACGACGACGAAGCCACGCGTGATGCGATCGCGTCGGTCTCCGAAGCCCGCGTTCGAGGGCTGCTCGCTAACCGAGTTGATGACGGTTTCTACTCGACCTTTGTCGTTCGCAAGGCCTCCAAGCCGCTCACTCGCCTGGCCATTCGCCTGGGATGGACTCCAAATGTCATAACGATCGTGTCCTTCGCTGTCGGACTGGCTGCAGCGGTTGCCTTTGCCGGTGGGAGTTTCTGGTGGCTGTTCACCGGAGCAGTACTGCTGCAGCTCAGTTTGATTATCGATTGCGTGGATGGGGAAGTCGCACGGGCCACGCGCCGTTTCAGTTCGCTCGGTGCGTGGCTGGACGCGGCAACAGATCGCATCAAGGAGTTCGCGGCGTATGCAGGACTGGCGATCGGGGCTGCGCGGTTCGGTGTCGATCTGTGGTGGGTGGCCGTCGCCTTGATCGTCCTGCAGACCACTCGACACGTTTCGGACTACGACTTCGCTCGAATCCAACGGCTGAGGGAAGCCAGCCCGTGGGTCGCCGACATTCGGGATCCGCAGGACCCGATGCCGCAGGGTGCGGGTGCCTTAGCCGGTGCGATGCAGACGTCGGCGCGTATCAATCGTCGCTCGGCCATCCGGTGGGTCAAGAAGGTCGTGCACATGCCGATCGGCGAGCGCTGGCTGCTGCTGAGCGTGCTCGCTGTTGCGGGCGGACCACAGTGGGCGCTGGTCGGTTTGTTGATCGCAGGGCTGCTCGCGCTGGCATACGTCGCGGTTGGCCGAGTGGCACGCACGTTGACGTGGACTGGATCAACGCCCGGAGACGGCGCCGATGTTCTGCGCGCTCAACTTGACGCCGGTCCTGTTGCATCCACCATCGGTGCCCTGATCCCGGCAAGCATTCCCAAACTCGATGGCCGCTTCGGTTGGGCGGTTCCCGTATTCCTGCGAGCCCTCGAGCTGGCAGTGATCGTGGTGTTGATCGCTGTGAGCGACCCATTGGTGATCGTGGTCGGCTTCTGGCTCTTGTTCGTTATCGCGTACCACCACTACGACAACCTCTATCGATCACTGCAAGGGGCTGCGGCGCCTCGCTGGTTGACCTGGAGCGGCTTCGGCTGGGACGGACGTCTTGCGGTGATCGCAATCCTCGCGATCACTAGTGTGTGGCAACCTGCTGTGACCGTGCTGCTCGTGTGGTGGGCACTGCTGTTTGGTGGGGTGGCGTCCGTGCAGTGGTTGAGGAGTAAGCGATGAGCGAGGACAGAGTGGAGCGTCCCTCGCGACCCTCGATAGCTGACGTTCGCGCCATCTGTCAGCCCGATGCAGTTCGGATGCGTGCCAATTCTGAGCACTGGGTTGCCGACGTTTACCTACGCCAGATCTCGCCTTACCTCACGCGGGTGCTGCTGCGGACATCGATCTCCGCGAACGGCGTGACCTTCTTGATGATCCTCACGGGAATCGGTGCGGCTGTCGCGCTCTTGATTCCCGGACTTCCAGGCGTTTTCCTGGCGGCCATCCTCGGCCAATTGCAGATGCTGTGGGACTGCTGCGACGGTGAAGTCGCGCGATGGAGGCAAACGTCCTCGCCCAAGGGTGTGTTCTTGGATCGTGTGGGCCACTACGTCACCGAGGGTCTCATCCCCATTGCCCTTGGCCTGCGTGCCGCCGGGTTCCCCGACGCAGGGTGGATGCTGACTCCGTGGCCCTTGATCGGTGCGCTTCTTGCGGTCTTGGTTTTGTGGAATAAGTCGCTCAATGACATGGTCCACGTCTCGCGTGCGTACAACGATCTACCCAAACTCGCCGACGCCAAGGGTGTGGGAACGCCGCAAGCCTCGGGAGTGCGCAAGCTGCGATCGTTGGCGCGGCTGTTCCCCTTCTACCGCGCGTATCACTCGGTTGAGTTGACCCTCCTGGCTCTCGGTGCCGGTGTGATCGATGCGTTTGTTGGCGATCTCGCCGCCACCCGAGTCCTCGTTGCTGCCCTGGCGATCTTCGGGGTGGTCACCGTCCTGGGCCACCTTGCGGCGATCTTGTCCTCGAGCAAGTTGCGTGCCTGATGGCCGACTTCGGCGTCGTCGTCTTGACGATGGGCAAGCGCCCTGAGGATCTTGATCGCGCGGTGACATCGCTGTTGGCGCAACGTGATGTCGATCTGGACGTCGTCGTCGTTGGCAATGGTTGGGAGCCAATTGGAATACCTAACGGGGTCACGACACTCGGGCTGGAAGCGAACGTCGGTATCCCCGCCGGACGCAACGCCGGGGTTGATCACGTTGAGGGCGATCTGCTGTTCTTCCTTGACGACGACGCATCCATCCCCGATCCATACTTCCTCGCATCGATCAAAGGTCGATTTGATTCCGATCCGCAACTTGGACTGATTCAACCCCGCGTGGAAGACCCAACCGGGCTCGAGCCCCCCGGACGTTGGGTGCCACGGCTGATCGTTGGCGATCGCACGCGTTCGGGGCCGGCCACCACGTTGTGGGAAGGAGCCACGGCGGTGCGGCGGTCGGCATTCGATGCCGCGGAAGGTTGGCCAGATGAGTTCTTCTACGGACACGAAGGCATCGATCTGGTGTGGCGAGTATGGGACGCCGGCTACACCTGTTGGTATGCCGGAGACCTCGTCGTTCATCACCCTGTGATCAACCCGCTGCGGCATGAAGAGTTCTATCGAATGAACGCCCGCAACCGAGTGTGGTTGGCAAAGCGCAACCTCCCCGTTGTCCTCGAGCCGTTGTATGTCGGCAGTTGGGTTGGGATGACCCTCGTGCGAGTGCGTGATCGCGATGCCTTGCGCGCGTGGTTCGCCGGGTTGGGGGAGGGAATTCGCGAGAATCCGGCCCAACGTCGACCGATGAAGTGGAGCACCGCGTGGCGAATGGCCAAAGCCGGTCGACCTCCGGTGGTCTAGTCGGTCGGATCGGCACTTCCTTCGTAGCCACTGCCCTTGGACTTGCGGTGGTCGGCACTCCGGTCGTCCATGCGACCGACACCTTCATCGGTCCTAGCTACCCGGATCCCGATTGTGATGTCGCATTCACTATCGGTGGTACTCCCACACAAATCGCGTTGCCTCCGGACATGATCGCCGAAGTAGTGGGGATCCCGGTGGAGGTGACGGGAACCCCTGCGCCCCAGACTCTGGTCGTAGTCGAGTTGGGTGCTTCGGTTGATCAGGGCGTGGTTCGCACGTTCCTGTCTCTGTGCGGCATGAATCCAGTGACGTGGACGGACTTCAGGCCAACGGGTGAGACGGCGAGTCTTCCGGTCAGCGGTGAGGCGACACTCGACCTCACGGTGGTCGCGGGAATCATGCCGGCCAACACGACATTGAAGACCGCCACGGTCGAAAGTGGTGCGAACTTTGCCTGGGCGCTACTGAATGCTGCGCACGCGTGCGGGCTTGACGGGGATGACCCGTCCACCTGGACGCGCTCGCAGCTGGATACGCCTCAAGCTGGCTGCATCGTCACGATGAGTTATGCGGTCTTTGAGAAGTCGCTGCGTCAATTTCTGTCTACGGATCTCGGTATCAGCACGACGGCGGACCAAGACATATACGTCGCCGACACCGACGAGATTCTCGCGGGAATGGCTAACGCCGGAGTCATCACGATCGTCTCGAGCGGCGACGAAGGGTCCGGCGGGTGCGAACCGTATTCGCGTGGACAGCAAGATCAGATGGCACCCCAGTGGCCGTCGACCAGCCCGAATGTGCTGTCTATCGGCGGGACGATGTGGGCTCCCCCCGATTGGAACGGAGCGGCGATAACCCCCACGGACTATGTGCCGGGTACCGCATATCAACCGGTGTCCTGGCGCAACTGGGATCTCGGCAGCGATTGCTACTGGGACGCAGGCGCGGCCGTCACGTGGCCTGGAATCGGTACGACTGGTGGAGAGAGTTCGGTGTACGCGCGACCCGGCTACCAGCAGGGGGTCGCATCCGCGCTGCCTTCCTCGACCGGTCGGCTCTCACCTGACATTTCCGCTCTGGCCGGATGGCCCACGTGGCTAGTTCCTCAGAACAACGACGGCACGGCCTTCACGCTGACGATGGGCACCAGTGCTGCCGCGCCGCTTACAGCTGTCGGTCTCGCCCATGTGAATGCCGCCCTCACGGCGCGTGGGTTGTCACCCGTCGACAACTCCGGCGGGAACCTCGACGCGCATTCGATTATCTATAGCTCTGCGTTCTCCAGCGCCTTCAACGATGTGAGTGAAGGCACTAACAACCTGTGGTCGAGTGACCTATGGACGGGTTCGACAGCGGTCACCACCACGACCTTCTTGACAAATCTCGGATTCCTCAGCGGCGGGGTACCTACTGCGAACGGCACGATCAGCGGCTACGCGGCCTCGGCCGGATTCGACGTCGTCACGGGCATGGGCGTACCCAACTTTTCGACCTTGGCGCGACTACTGACCGAGGCCCAAACTGTTACCTACGATCCCCAGGGTCCGCCTCCGGTCCTGCAGCAAGTTCCCATTCCTGCAAGTGGCACATGCGCAGACGTCGACGATTCTTCCTACAACTGGGGTGGTGCGGGAGCAGGTGGGTGGGGTGAATCGTGGGCGCAATGGGCAAACGTTGGTGCCGGCGGACCTATTTGCACGCGGACGTTGATCTACAACTCGGCCTTCGGGATCTGGGTCGTCCAGCGCTAGTCAGCGCAAGTTCGCGCCGTCACACTGCAAGTTCGCGCCGTCACACTGCAAGTTCGCGCGCTGAAACTGCAAGTTCGCGCCGTCAGACTGCAAGTTCGCGGGTTAGGAGGCGCAGAAGTTCTCGTCGCCGGTATTCACGTTCGCGGTGAGGTCTTTGGTGGCCTCGCTGATCTGGACTGATCTAGCCGAGGTCAGTGGCTCGGTGATGATGAGCTGCATCGTGCCGCCTTGGCCTTCGACTTCTTCGGTGTTCTCGATCCCGGTGCTGTAGATCAATGTCTTGGCGGAGACATCCCACTCGGGGTCGAACCAGATCGTGTCTTGGCTCGGGTACTCACTGAGCCTCTCGCCCTTGATCTTCTTGACGTTGACCACGTTGAATCCCTGGGACGTCAACGCCTTCTTGGCCTGTTTGCCCGTGCCCTTTTGGCCAGTCGCGTTGATGATCTCGACGCGCACTTCTTCCGGAGCCTTCTTCAGCAGCGGCTGGTCCTTATTGGCTTTCGGAGGCCACGGAGTGTCGTTCGCGATCGCACTCCACAGCGGCTTGGCACGCTTCTTGGCCATCACCACGGTTGCGCCATCGCCGGATTGCTTCCAGGGCATGGTCGTGAACGTGATGTCCTTGGGGCGCAGATCCTTCAAGCTGATCGTCAGATCGCGCAGATTCTCGATGTTGGCCAGTTGCGGATCGGTGGTGAGCGATTCTGTTGCCGCGTTGAGCACGCCCAGCAGGGAGGCGGGATTGAGCAGGATGTCGCTGCTCAGCACCTTGCGCGCCATCGAGGATAGGAACGCTTGCTGGCGGCGAATGCGCGAGGTGTCCGAGCCATCGCCGAGGGTCTTGCGCGCGCGGACGAAAGCCAATGCTTCCTCACCGGTAACGGTGTGCAGGCCCTTGTCGAGGTTCAAACCGCTCAGTGGATCGTTGATGTCTTCCTGCAGGCAGATCTCGACACCACCCACGGCCTCGGTGATCCGCTTGAACGCAGCGAAGTCGATGACCATGAAGTTGTCGATGGGAAGACCGCTCAGTGACTCGACGGCCTTGAGGACGCATCCGGGCCCGCCGTTGACCATGGCCTCGTTGAAGCGACCCTCGTAGCCACCGACGCTCTTGCCGTCCTTGGTGCACTCCGGGAGCATCATCAAGGTGTCGCGCGGAATGCTGACGCCGATTGCCTGCGAACGGTCGGCGTTGACGTGGAAGACGATGGTGGTGTCGCTTCGCTCGACGTCCCCGAACTTCTTGACACTGCCGTAGCCCTTGTTGCCCTTGCCGGTTCGGGAGTCGCTACCCATCACGACCATGGTGAAGGGGGCAGTCTCTCCGGTCTCTTCGTCCACCACGACGGATTGTTCTTCGGTGACCACGGTTCCGGTCTGCTCCGAGACATCGAGGGCGGTGATGTTGCCCTCGAGTTGGCCCATGACGGAGGTGACTCCGGCACCGATGATCGTGGCCACCAGCACTCCACCGGCAAAGACTCCGGCGATGATGGTCGACCACAGCCGTGCGGCACTGCGTGCGGACACCGAATGCCTTCCTGTCAGGGATCGAGAGAACTCGCCCACCTAGCGGTGGGGTGCGTTCGATCATGGTACGCAGCCACCAGGGCCTGCCCCCATGCGACGCACCATGGTGGGGCGCGGTTCCGATTTCCGGGCGTGCCGGTGATTGGTGTGACGGGTGAGCCGTGTGAGGCTTGGCGTAATCCGCATATCCGTGGCACCGTAATGTCGCGTACCCGTAACAGCGATGTCGCTGTTTGATCGCAGGGGTTGAGTGGCCGTGGGGGGCCGGGAAGGAGCAGGCGGGTGAAGCCGAACCGAGCCATAGCGGTGGCGCTTGCGCCTGCGATCGTGGCTGCCGGACTCACCGTCCCGGTGCTGGGCTCCCTGCCGAACACCGCCTCCCGAGCACCGGTTGCCCAAGACCCCGTCGAGGCGTCGGTCACCTCGCTACCCCTGTCCGGAATCGATGCCACCGTTGTGGCCGAGTCCACCGTGGCTATGGCCTCGTGGGATTCGATGGTCGCCGATCTCGTCGTGGACGACCTCGGGCTCGCCGGGACCGCCGGCATCCAGGTGGTGGGGGACTCTC
>Ga0181588_10004878_pt1 | contig 10921 bp, 8 predicted proteins | sample 071ome_26_FD_148607 | JGI IMG/M metagenome (GOLD analysis project Ga0181588, IMG submission 148607) | Coastal salt marsh microbial communities from the Groves Creek Marsh, Skidaway Island, Georgia - 071409BT metaG (spades assembly) | ecosystem: Environmental > Aquatic > Marine > Intertidal zone...
GCGGATTGTCGCCTACGCAGGGCCGACGGATACGCCCGCCCGCGTGGCCGGTCTCAGGCCCGAGGCAATAGCCGGCTTGTGGGAAAGCGGCGATTTCGAGCTTGTGCTGGTCAAGGCTGATGGTGCGCGCGGGCGCTTGATCAAGGCACCCGGTGACGAGGAGCCACTCGTTCTGTCGTTCGCGAGCACGGTGATCCCGGTGGTTGGGGCAGCGGCTTTTGGTCGGCCGCTGGATGCGCGTGTCGCCCATCGGCCGGAGATCCTGGCTGACGTCGCAGGTTTGAGCCTGTCTGAAACCATCGCACCCGTCCATGTGGCGCGATTGCTGAGCTCACCCCGGGGCGGGCTGAAGAACGTTGGCGACGCCGAGGTGGTGCCGCTCATCAATATGGTGGATGACGATGAGCGTTATCGCGCAGCGCGTCTAGCCGCGCAGCTCGCTCTGCGCTGGACGAGCCGCTTCGACCGAGTGGTGCTGGCGCAGATGAAAACATCGCGCCTGATCGAGGTGATCAGGCGCTGAAGGACAGTACTCAGTCGAGGATCCGACCCATCGACTCAACGAAGTGGTCGATGTTGGCGCCATTGACCCCGGCTACATTGATGCGGCTGGAGTCGACCATATAGATCCCGAATTCTTCCCGCAGCCGTTCGACCTGCGCCTGGCTGATGCCCAGGAAGGAGAACATCCCGCGCTGTTCGCGGATAAAACCGAAATCCTGTCCGGTGCGTTCGCCGAGACGCTGCGCAAGCAGGTCGCGTAGTCCATTGATGCGCTCGCGCATGCCGTCCAGCTCCGCGATCCAGGACGCGTGCAGCGCCTCGTCACCGAGAATAATCTCGACCAGGGCGGCACCGTGAGCCGGTGGCATGGAATAGATCCCGCGCACCACGGATGCGAGCTGGCTCTGCACAATCCCGGTCTGGGCCGGGTTCGGGCTGACGATTTGCAGCGCGCCTACCCGTTCACGGTACAGGCCGAAGTTTTTGGAATAGGAGCTCGCCACGATCAGCTCCGGGCAGGCATTGGCCAGCACCCGCACGCCCAGGGCATCGGCCTCAAGCCCGTCGCCCAGACCCTGGTAGGCGAGGTCGATGAAAGGCGTAAAGCCGCGCTCGTTCGCGAGTCTGCCCACGGCGTCCCAGTGCTCGGGCTTGAGATCTACGCCGGACGGATTGTGGCAGCAGCCGTGCAGCAGCACGATGTCGCCACTGGGCACTTCGGCCAGGGCCGCCATCATGGCGTCAGCGTTCAGGCCGTGGGTGCTTTTGTCGTAGTAGTCGTATTCCTTGATCGCCAGCCCGGCATTGCCCAGCAGCGGTACGTGGTTAGCCCAGGTGGGTGCGCTGACCCATATGGTGGTCTGTGGACGCGCGCGTTTGATTAACTCAGCGCCGACGCGCAGCGCACCGCAGCCGCCGGGCGTCTGTACGCCGGCAACCCGGTTGTCCTTGAGCACCGCGTGCTGCGCGCCGAACATCAGTCCACGCGCGGCAACGTTGAACTCCGGCGTCCCTGGCGGGCCGATATACGTTTTGGTCGTTTCGGTATCGTGGCGTCGCTGCTCAGCTTCGACCACGCACTGCATGATGGGTGTATCGCCAGCCTCGTTCCGGTACACGCCAACCCCGAGGTCTATTTTCTGCGTCCGCGCATCCTCGCGGAACGCGGCCATGAGGCCCAGGATAGGATCGGGACTGAGTTGTTCCAATGATTCAAACATGACCGTTGCAGGCTCCAGGGAAAGCGACTTCAAGAAGGAAAGCGGACCGGGTCCGGGCGGGCAAGCGGGCAGGCGCCGCGAGGGCGCAATCGCGCATCGCTTGACGGCGCGCGACTATAACACAGCGCCTCTGTTCGTCCGGGGCTGCGAGGGTGATATTCAGCGCTCAAAGCAGCGCTGTTGGGCTGACAGATGCCGCAGCATGTCGAGCTCGGCCTGTGGTCGGGCGTCTTTCCATTGATCCTGCAGGCTGCTGACCGCGCGATACGGCAGGTAGTAAAACGCCGGTGTCCACATGGTGCCAACGAATGCTGCGGCACCGTATTGCGGATCGCTCGTCAGGGCAGGTTTGTAGTCGAGCTGCTGCCTCAGCAGGGTGAGGCGCCGGGCGTAGATTGCCGCGCAGTCGGGTAGCGGATCGGGGCGTGCCGGCTCACCTGGAGGCAGCGGGCCAACCGCGAGGTCGCGGACCTCGCGCGCTTTGTCGAGCGCGAATTCACCCGCCTGCTGGACCAGGGCACTACCGTCCCAGGCGCTGACCGGCGGGGCGCCGATCAGCAGACTGAGAACGAGAGAGATGGTGATGCGCATGCGTGATCCTGGCGACACGGGGCTGATGTGGTTAACGGCATCAGCGACCCGGACTTGAGCCTGTCGGGAGCACGTGGCAGGCAGAGGGTCAGCTGGTGAAGTGGGGCAGGACCTCTTTCGCGAACAGTGACCACGACTGATCGTCCGCCGCGAACATCATGTAGTAGGTCACGCCGGTGTCGGCGATGCGCTCCTCGAGCGTGTCGCGGATCTGGGACGGGGTCCCGAGCAGGGCGACGGGTGAGCGCCGGGCCTCCTCGTAGTCATCAAACCCGAGCTGGCGCGCCATATCGCGCAGGCCGCTGTCATTTTCATCGCGCGACATACCGAGCAGCAGCAGGCCACCGAGCTCGATGGCATCAGATGCCCTGCCGCGGGCCTGGAGTATTTCCCGCAGTCGGGCGATTTTCTTTTTCATCACCGCCATGTCGAAGCGCCGCGTGGCGATCGGGTCGTTGGGAAAATCCTTGCCGTTCGATGTCGGCGGGATGATGTTGAGCACGCTGGCTTCGGCGGCGGCGAGTTCGAGGATCGAGGGGGCTGAACCTCCCAGCATGATCGGCGGGCCGGGCTGCTGTATCGGCAGCGGCAGGTTGCCGCCGTTCTGGATCCTGAAATAGCGGCCCTCAAAGGCTGGCTCCTCCTGGCTCCAGAGGGCTTTCAGAATCTGCACCTGTTCGGCCAGCTCAGCGACACGCTGAGACACGGGTGGAAAGGGGTAGCCATGGGCCTCGTACTCGCTGACCTGCCAGCCGGCGCCGAGGCCAAGGATCAGACGGCCCTCGCTGGCGTGGTCCAGCGTGGTGGCGCATTTGGCCAACAGCGCCGGGGAGCGGAATGAGGCGGCGACCACTGCCGGCGCGAGCTTGATGCTCTTGGTCACCATCGCCATAGCTGTGAGGACGGTAAAACACTCCAGCTGTGGGGTACGCGGGCCGCCGAACGGGGAATAAAAGTGATCGTTGACTGACACGGAATAAAAGCCATCCCCTTCAGCACGCCGCGCGGCTTCAATTGCGATCTTGACGTCATCGGGAAGCAGGAAAAGTCCGAAGCGGGGTGGGTACATAGCTGTCTCTCCTTGATGGGGTGCTGGGCGTTTTGGTGTCGCGAACATAGAGCACCGCCACCCGGGTGTCGATGGCTTTCTGAGGGGGTGGCAGAGACACGGGGCGTTTCTCCCCCTTGTTCAATGCTGTCCCGGTCGGGTGGGGTCATGCTTCTGGCGTGATACTGTATATAAAAACAGTATTTTGAATGCCCATGCCGACATTGCCTGACTACGCTGAGCTGCATTGCCTCAGCAATTTTTCCTTTCTCCGGGGCGCGTCTCATCCGGAAGAACTCGTGCAGCGGGCGGCCGAGCTAGGTTATCGCGCTCTGGCCCTGACCGATGAATGCAGCTTCGCCGGGGTGGTGCGTGCCCATGTAGTCGCGCGTGATGCGGGTCTGCAGCTGATTATCGGAACGGAAATCACGCTGCGCGATCAGACCCGCGTGGTACTGCTGGCCGACAGCCTGGCGGCTTACCGCAGGATCTCCTCGCTGATCACAACCGGTCGACGGCGTCAGCGGAAGGGTCGCTATGAGCTGACGCGCGCCGACCTGCGGACCGTGGATGCGGGCCTGCTGCTCTGGATCCCGACGCTGGACGAACAGGACGACGAGCGTGCGGAGTGGTTAGGTGCGCAGTTTGCCGGACGCGCCTGGATCGGCGTGGGGCTGTTTTACAGCGGCTATGACCGCCGTCTGGTGGCCTATGTGCGCGCACTGGGTGAGCGCACCGGGCTCCCCGTCGCAGCGGTTGGCCAGGTACATATGCACGACCATTCCCGGCAGCCTTTGCAGGACACCCTGACCGCCATCCGCCACCGCACGACCGTGATGGAGGCGGGTATCCGACTTTTCCCCAACGCCGAGCGGTACCTGCGGCCGCGCGTGCGTCTGGCGCGTATTTACCCGGCGGATCTTCTGGCTGAGACCCTCAACATAGCCGCCCGCTGCAGCTTTTCGCTGGACGAGCTGCATTACAGCTACCCCAGCGAACTCGTGCCTCACGGGGAGACCGCGACGGGCCATCTGCGCCGCCTGACGCTGGCCGGCATGCGGCAGCGCTGGCCGGAAGGCACACCGGAGAAGGTCAGTCGGATGGTGGAGCACGAACTCGGCCTGATTGCAGAGCTCTCCTATGAGGCGTTTTTTCTGACCGTGCACGACATCGTGATGTTTGCCCGCAGCCGCGGAATCCTGTGCCAGGGGCGTGGCTCAGCGGCTAACTCGGCGGTCTGTTACTGCCTCGGCATCACCGAGGTGGATCCGGCGCGGATGGAAATGCTGTTTGAGCGTTTTATCTCCCGTGAACGCAACGAGCCGCCGGATATCGACGTCGACTTTGAGCATGAGCGTCGTGAGGAAGTCGTGCAGTACATCTATGCGAAGTACGGTCGCGAACGCGCTGCCCTGGCTGCGTCGATAACAACCTACCGTCTGCGCAGTGCGGTGCGTGACGTCGGGAAAGCGCTCGGCATGAGCCTTGATCAGGTGGAACGCCTTGCCGGTAATCTCTACTGGTGGGACCAGGGCGCGGTCATCCCGGAGCGGCTGCGCGAAGTCGGGTTCGATCCGGAGAACCGCATCATCGGACATGTCATCCGTCTGGTCGGGGAGATCCTGGGCTTTCCACGACATCTGTCGCAGCACGTGGGCGGATTCATCATTGCCGATGGCCCGCTTTCTGACCTGGTCCCGATCGAGAACGCCGCGATGCCGGGACGCACGGTGATCCAGTGGGACAAGAATGATCTTGAGACGCTGGGTTTACTCAAAGTCGACTGCCTGTGTCTGGGCATGCTGAGCGCAATCCGGCGCAGCTTTGCGCTGATCGAACAATACGACGGCCGCCGTCTTGATATGGCGACTATCCCACCGGATGACGCGGCGACCTACGCCATGATCCAGCGCGCCGATACGGTCGGTGTATTTCAGATCGAGTCGCGTGCGCAGATGGCGATGCTGCCGCGCCTGCGTCCGGCGTGTTATTACGATCTGGTGATCGAAGTCGCGCTGATCCGCCCCGGTCCGATCCAGGGTGAAATGGTGCACCCTTACCTGCGCCGACGGCACGGTGAGGAGGCCGTGAGCTATCCCAGCGAGGAAGTACGTGACGTGCTTGAACGTACCCTGGGCGTGCCGCTGTTTCAGGAGCAGGTGATCAAGCTCGCGATGGTGGCGGCCGGGTTCTCACCTGGAGAGGCCGATCAGCTGCGGCGCTCCATGGCGCGCTGGCGGCGCAGCGGCGGTCTTGAGCATTTCCGCACCAAGCTCACCGACGGTATGCGCGAGCGTGGCTACAGTCCGCGCTTTGCTGAGCAGATCTTTAACCAGATCCAGGGCTTCGGCGAGTACGGCTTTCCCGAATCTCATGCGGCAAGCTTTGCGCTGCTCGCCTACGTCTCAGCCTGGTTGAAATGTCACGAACCGGCTGCGTTTACCGCTGCACTGCTCAACAGCCAGCCCATGGGGTTCTACGCGCCCGCCCAGCTAATCCAGGACGCCCGGCGGCACGGCGTCGAGTTCCGCGAGGTCGACGTCATGGACAGCGTCTGGGAGTGTTCGCTCGAGCGCGGTGGACCGGGTACCGTGCGCCCTGCGGTACGAATTGGTTTCAACCAGGTCAAGGGGCTGAAGCAGCAGACCATGGCTCGCCTAGTTTCTGCGCGTGCGACGCAGCCGTTTGCGTCAGTCAGCGATCTCGCCCACCGCGCCGGGCTTGACCGCGGGCAGCTGAACGCGCTGTCCCGGGCCGGGGCGTTCCGCACCCTGGCGGGTAATCGTCATCAGGCGACCTGGCAGATACTGGGCGTGGAGCAGCCGGCGCCGCTTTTCCGCACCAGTGGTGTTGCCGAGGGGACGCCGATGCTGCGTCCGCCGAGCGAAAGCGAGAGCATCCTGGCGGACTATGCTGCTCGTGGATTCACCCTTGGACGCCATCCGCTGGCGCTGCTGAGGGACCGTTTTGAACGCCACCGCTATCGGCGCGCAGAGGATTTATGCGATGCAGTACATGGCGACGCTGTCCGTGTGGCCGGGCTGGTGATCTCGCGCCAGCGGCCGGGAACCGCGACCGGTGTGGTGTTTGTCACCCTGGAGGACGAGAGCGGCAGTATCAACGTTATCGTCTGGTCGCATCTGTTTGAGCGACAACGACAGGTGCTGCTGAGTGCCCGTCTGCTGGGTGTCATCGGCGAAGTGCAGCGCGAAGGCGAGGTGATACACGTGCTCGCCCGGAGGCTCATCGATCACAGCGCCTGGCTCGGTCGACTGACGACGCAGTCGCGCGATTTTCATTGAGCCCCGGCGCGCGCGGCAGCTTTCCCCATACGGTAAAACAGCGACAATAGCCGTCATTGTCAGAGCGGGGGAGGACATTCATGCAAATCACGCGTTTTTTCGAAACAGCCGACCATGGCTCATGTTTCGAGGACCTCGAGATCGGATTCCCGGACAGCAAAACCGATGAATTCGGCTATGTGCTGACGCTGTCCCGCAGCTGCGACGCCAACGCCATGCTGGCCGTGCTGCCGGCCAATCTGGATCAGGATTGGCACAACGCGCCCAACCGTCAGTTTGTGTGCGTGCTAGACGGCTGTCTTGAGGTAGAGACCTCTGACGGTGCGGTGCGCCGCATGGCACGCGGCGACCTGTTCATGGCTGACGACACGGCCGGGCAGGGGCATCGCACCCGGGTGCTGGATGGTCGACCTGTCCGGCTGCTCTTCGTACGCCTGGCCGATGATTTCGACCTGGCGGGCTGGGCGGCCTGAAAGCCCCCGCACAGGAGCTGTCTGATGTCCATTCGCGCTCCCCGCTATGCCATCTGTGGCCTGGGCGTGACGCCGCAGGGCGTCATCCCTGATACCAGCGCAGAAAGACTGGCCTGGGACGCAGTAGAGCTAGCTCTGGCTGACGCGGGGCTGGCGCGGCGCGCGGTCGACGGCTACGTGTTTCAGCCGGGTTTTGGGGAGCGCACTACCGGTATGGCCGCGAGCCGCGCGGCGCTGGGGGCCAACACCACGCTCCTGATTAATAGCAGCGGCGCGACTGCCATTCTTGCGATTACCTCTGCAATCGGGCTGATAGAGGCAGGTACAGCAGATTATGTGATGTGCGTGCATGCCACTAACGCGCGCTCGCAGACGGTGACTGTCGGCGAAGGGGAAGACACTGCGCTCGCGGCTTTCGGCCTGTTCTCCCCCGGAGGGCAGTGCGCGCTCATGGCGCAGAGCTATTTTGAGCGTTTTGGTCGTGGCTCTTCCGATCTCGCCGAGATTGCGGTTGCGCTGCGCAACAACGCGGTGCCGCGCGCCGACGCCTATCGTCATGGGCAACCCATCACCGTTGAGCAGCACCAGGAATCACGCTTCATCGTACGTCCGCTGCGGCTTTTCGATTACTGCCTGGTGACCGATGGGGCTGTCGCTTTCATCGTGACATCGCTGGAGCGGGCACGCGATCTGGCGCGCCCGCCGGTGGCGGTTCTGGGCCTCGGCGCCTGCCACGAGGTGGGTCAGGCCTACACCAGAGGCGCGCGACTCGCGCTTGGTCCTGCCAGCTTCGACGCGGAGCCGGCGCGCTCGCGCGCGTTGGGGGCTGCGGGGCTGAGCATTGACGAGATCGACGTATTCCAGTTCTACGACGCGTTCACCATCCTGGTCGCGCTGCAGCTGGAGGCCTATGGGCTGTGTGGTCCGGGAGAGGCCGCAGACTGGGTGCGCGCCGGAAATTTCGCCTGGGATTCTGCACGTCCATGTAACACCTCCGGAACGCTCCACTCGTGGGGCTATGTCCAGGGTTTCACTCACATTGCCGAAGGCGTGCGTCAGCTGCGCGGAGAGGGTGGAGCGACCCAGGTGAACGGAGCACGAACGGCCCTGGTCACGAATATCGGCATCACGGGCGCAGGTCAGGCGCACACGGCGCTGGTGCTCGGCAGGGAGGACAGGACGTGAACACGCGACAGCCGGAGCAGCCCGACAGCCCTGCCGGGAGCCAGCCACCGCGGGTGGTGGACAGCGAAGACAGGCCTTTCTGGGAGGCGCTGGATCGCGGCCAGCTGACCCTGGCGCGCTGTCTCTGCGGGGCCTGCTATGCACGCAGCCAGGCCTGCCTGTCCTGTGGCGGAACCGCCGAGGGGCTGCGTTGGGTAAGCGTTTCAGGACGCGGGCACGTGCGGACTTACGTGGTGTTCGACAAGCCCTACCACCCGTACTTCGCAGCACGACTGCCTTATTGCGTGGCTGTCGTCGCGCTGGAAGAGGGACCGGAGATCGTGACCAACGTCATTGAATGCGCGCCGGATGCCGTATATGTCGGGCAGGAGGTCGAGGTGTTCGCGGCAGTACGGGATGGTCAGGTTCTGCCCCAGGCGCGCCCGCGCTGAAGCGGGGCAGTGTCAGCTGAGCTTTGCCGTCAGACCATGGTCCAGCCGCCATCCACCACCAGAATCTGGCCGGTGATCATGGATGCCGCGTCTGAGGCCAGAAATATCACCGGGGCGGAGATCTCTTCCGGCTCGGCAAGATCGCGACGCAGCAGGTTTTTTTCCCGCACGGCGGCGGCAAAGGTCGGGCTGTCACGCAGCGCCTGCTCAGCCAGCGGTGAGCGGGTCACGGTCGGCGCGACGACGTTCACCCGGATGCCGTGCTCGGCCCATTCTGCGGCCATGGTACGGGTCAGGTTGTTAACACCGGCTTTCGCGCCGCTGTAGGGTCCGCGCTCGGGCGCCCCGACCACGCCTGCCTGAGATGAAATATTGACGATTGCTCCACCTTTGCCCTGCGCGATCATGTGCCGCGCGGCGTTCTGACAGCAGAAGAAGACATTTTTCAGATTGGCGTCGACGATCAGGTCGTAGGTCGCCTCGTCGTAGTCGAGCAGGCTACCGAGCTTGTTGTAGCCGGCGTTGTTGATGAGCACGTCGATGCCGCCGTAATGTGCCGCGACCGCGTCGATGAAGGTCTGCATCGAACTGACATCGGTGACATCGAGCGGGTGCACAAAACAGTCGCCGCCGCGCGACTGGATTGATTGCGCAAGCGTGTCGAGTTCGCTTGTCGTGCGGCTGCCGATAGCCAGCCTCGCGCCGGAAACAAACGCTTCCTCGGCAATCACCCGACCGATCCCCCGGCCGGCGCCGGTCACAATGACGACCTTCTGGTCCAACGCGAAACGTTCGAGGCTGGGCATAGCAGGCAGTCCTTGTGTGAGGCGGCGATCGTGCAGACCGTCATTCTAGGGTATCGATGCAGGCTCGGGTCAGCACCGCCGCGGCGCGTCGACGTGGTTCAGAGATGTTCGATATCCGGCGCCAAACAATGCGCTGAAAGGCTGCGTAACAGCGCCTTCGCCATTGCAATCGACGGTGGTACTCGTACAATTCGCGCCGCGATATTGCACTGCGGCAAAGCGCCCCAACGCCTTATGAACAAGCCTGACTTAAAACCCGTAAATCCTTGTTTCTCATCAGGACCCTGTCCGAAGCGCCCGGGCTGGGAGCCGTCGGCGCTCGAGGCAGCACTGCTCGGGCGCTCCCACAGGTCGAAGGCCGGCAAGGCCCGACTCAAGGAGGCTATTGACCGCACTCGGGCGGTGCTCGGCGTGCCGGATACCTATCGTATCGGCATTGTTCCCGGTTCCGACACAGGCGCGGTGGAGATGGCGCTCTGGAGCCTCCTCGGGGCTCGTCCCGTGGACGTACTGGCCTGGGAGAGCTTCGGCTCTGAGTGGGTGAAGGACGTGTTAGATGAGCTCGGGGTTGCCGATGCGCGCAAGCTGACGGCCCCATACGGAGCGCTGCCGGACCTGACAGCGGTTGATTTCTCGCATGACGTGGTTTTTGTCTGGAACGGGACGACCTCTGGGGTCAGGCTGGCGAACGGCGACTGGATCGATGCCGACCGGGCGGGTCTGACCATCTGCGACGCGACATCGGCGGCGTTTGCCATGGAGCTGCCCTGGCCGAAGCTCGATGTGGTGACGTTTTCCTGGCAGAAGGTGCTGGGTGGAGAAGCCGCACACGGTGTTCTTGTGCTGAGTCCGAGAGCGGTCGAGCGTCTCGAGAGCTACACGCCACCCTGGCCTTTGCCGAAACTGTTCCGGCTGACAAAAAAGGGGCAGCTGGACGAGGCGCTGTTCGAAGGCGCAACCATTAACACGCCTTCGATGTTGTGTGTTGAAGACTATCTCGATGCGCTCAAGTGGGCGGAGCAGCTCGGTGGCCTGTCAGCCCTGTGCCAGCGCTCACGGGATAACCTGGCTGTGCTCGAGGCCTGGGTCGCGCGCACGCCCTGGATAGCATTTCTCGCGAGCGAGCCCGCGCTTCGCTCGAGCACTTCTATCTGTCTGAAAATTGTGGCCGATTGGTTTCAGGCCCTGACTGACGATGAGCAGGCGGCGTTTACGAAATCGCTGTCCGGGCTGTTGGAAAAAGAAGGCGTCGCGCTCGATATCAATGCCTACCGCAGCGCACCGCCCGGGCTGCGGATCTGGGGCGGAGCGACCGTGGAAGCGGAAGACCTGTCACGCCTGATTCCCTGGCTTGAATGGGC
>Ga0181588_10004880_pt1 | contig 10911 bp, 10 predicted proteins | sample 071ome_26_FD_148607 | JGI IMG/M metagenome (GOLD analysis project Ga0181588, IMG submission 148607) | Coastal salt marsh microbial communities from the Groves Creek Marsh, Skidaway Island, Georgia - 071409BT metaG (spades assembly) | ecosystem: Environmental > Aquatic > Marine > Intertidal zone...
GTGGGAGACGTTGCAACTGTTGCATCAGACGATGCCGTTCGCCGCGAGCGGGTTGACGTTGGCAGCCGTAGAGGTAGATTTTTTACAACCGAGAGGAATGGGCGCGTATAATTTCGTGGCGAACTTTGTGAGCATGTTTTACGTTGGGAATAACGAAGCTATCATGAACCCGGAGCAGTTTGGTGAGGTTGGACGGATGAAAGCGACGGAATTGGCGGTGGACCAATCGTTCTTCAACATCTTTGAAATGTCCTCCTACGCGTGCTTTCTTTTTGCGTTGAGTTGCGCGTTGGGTATGGCCGTCAACGTCTCGTCCTGTTTCGTGGGTGGGAAAGCGAGCGCTTTGGCGTACGCCATGTTAGGCTTGACCAAAACGATTACGGTCATCGCCATAGGTGTCCTGTATTTCGACGCGCCGCCGAGTTACCGCGTCGTATTCGGCGGCGTTTTCGCCGTCGCCGCTATAGTCGTCTACTCCATCGTCACTTTACGCGAGAAACAACAACAAATGAATAACATGAACAGCAGTAAAAACGCCGCGACGGGAGCAGAGATGGACGTTTTATTAGACGAAGTCGAAGTAGGTATTGAACCGGCGACTATTAGTCCAAAAATGAGCAATTATAGTAGCAAAATCAAGCGCGGGTTTTAAAAGTCATCGCGCGTTGCGCGGGTGATTGTGTGTTTAGTAGCGTTTTGGTTTTAGATGTGTTTGTTTAGCAAATTGTGAATATATTCATGCGCGTGCTAGAATAGCTTCGCATAGAAATCTTTATTACGTGATAGAACATCATCATCGAAATCATCCCCGCCAACTGTCTTCTTTACCTAACACGAGAGAGAGTGTTTTTTTAGGTAAGGTTTCCTCATTAGAATCCGCAAAACCATCATGAAAGCCGCTGCATCTTGCGCTGCAAAAACACACATCAGACCATCTCTCGTCCAGAACAACAAAAACAAAAACAGGAAAAAGAACTTCATCGCTCCACTCAAAGCAATGGCCGGCTCGTCGTCTTACTTAGCCCCGGATACGTATCATTCCATGAACCCTTCGGACGAGGAATTGATTTTCTTACACACGATGATACGGAGTTCAAACTTGGAAAAAACGATGGCGTTTTTCCAAGCGCTCGGGTTGCAAGAGACCAGGAGAAAAGATTCAGAGAAAGGGAAGTTCACTTTAGTGTTCATGGCGAGTTCACCAGGGGCGCCGGAGATTGAAATCACCCATAACTGGGGGCCAGAAGAAGTCTTTGGTGCGCTTTTTTTCACTTTTAAGTAATCACCTACTGACTTTATTTCTTTTTACTCAAAAACACACACACACCAGCGCCGCCGAGTCGATCGATGGGCCATCTCGCGTTCGCGACCGCGGACATTTATAAGTTGTGCGCCGATTTGCAAGAGAAAGGGATCGTGATTTTGAGACCGCCGAGAGATGGGAGAATGGCGTTCGTGAAGTCGCCGGACGGCATTTCGGTTGAGCTTTTACAGAAGGGCGAAGCGTTGGCGCCGGCGGAGCCGTGGGCTTCGATGGAGAATACGGGAAGTTGGTAATCGGAGACACTATTACTACCACTACATGTACATGTATATATACTATGCGCAACTGACTATTTTTATTCGGACCACAGGGAAAACGCGCCCGATCGGGATGTGGCAGACGTGTTTGAACAAAAGACGCCTCCCGCCGAGATTGAATTGAACACTCCTCGATAGCGACAGTACAAGCCGCAACCCATTTCGTCTTCCAACTGTTCGGCCAACTCTTCAAATCCAGAACTCGATTCGCTCGTTCTTAATGTGTTCAACTCCATCGCCGCTCGGGTTTCGATTTCTTTATTTTCTTCGTTGCGGAAAAGAGACATTGGGGGTAAGCCGCCAACCTCTGTGTATCGCGCGTCCAAAGCGAACGATAACGAATTCGGATCCACCCACCCTCGGACGACGGTTGTTCCAACCGCGTCGACGAAGAAGCCGCTGATTTTCCCAGCTTTTGTGAATTCCAACGTTCCTTTGAACGGCACGCGTCTATCGCTGCTATTGTTACTATTGCTGTTGCTATTATAATTACTCCTTCGCACGCCAGTCCACGCGCCACTCATTAAAGACACGTCCGACCGGTTCCCTTCTTTCAGCGCCAACAATTCTCTGCGATGCCTGGAAGCTGGCGGGCGAGATCCGAGCGGAAACCGTCCTCCACTCGGCTGGCGAGGAAAGTAGCGGAATTTTTCTTTCTTCCGCTCGTAATCTTCAATCGCCGAAAGCGGTTCCAAATATAACGCCTGACACACAGCCAAGGTGATGTTGTTGTTCTTCGTGAGACAATCGAATAACCATTCGGAAGGACACGTTTTGTCGAACGTTTTCTTCAAATATCGCTTAGGAATAGCGGGTATGTACGAAATCGACGTCGTTTGTTTTCGATGTTGATGAAGATGATGATGACTATGATGCGCGTTTGCATTTGCCGTCGTTACGTTCGAAATGATGGACGATTGCGCGAAGTGTTCGCTGAGGTATCGAGCGACTAAGATTCGAAAAGCGGTGGCTTCTTCTTGCTCGTCATCGAACTCGTTCGTCGTCGCGCTGCTCGTCAGCGATGCGCATTCTTCTTCATCCGCATCCAAAGCCTGTTCGGAATCGTCCTCGTCCTGGCTTCCCATCCAAGCACCTCCAGCGACGGCGCAATTATTGAACTGAAACACCTCTTCCACCATCCTCCTCGCCTTTTTAAACCTAGTCAATACCACCGATACCACTCTCGCCGCCATCACTCTCTCCGCAAACATCTCCTCAATCTCCTCGGTGCCGTTTTGCACCGCCGTCACCGAAGTCAACTCCACGCTCGTTTCGTCCGCCGCGCGAAGCACATCCAACGCTAACGTCAACGCTCTCTTCAATAAATTTCTCGAAACAGAAGTTACCAAATCGTTATTCGCGCACTGACTGAACGCGTTCAACAAAATCTGCAATCGATGCAGCACGTGCAGCTTCGCGCCTTTCTTCTCGCACAGAGCGAATTCGCGCGTCACGTACAGCCTTCGCAGGTAATTTTCTCCCAACAAACCTTTCTCCAACGAATACTCGCTCCGAAAAGCGCTCCTCCCCCACTTCTTATTCAGCGCGGACGACCACATCGTCTCGTCTTTGCTCAGTTCGAACGCGTATTTGTTCGTCGAGGAGACGTTCGAAAACGATTCGAAATCGTTCGAGTCTATCAATAGTTTTCCAAAGACGTGCAACGCGAGGTCGCGAGGGAGTCGCTCGAGGATGGATTTTTGGAAACTGGATGGCGGTAAAAGCGAAGACTTTGAAGAGGCGACGTTTTCTTTTACTTCTTCTGTTTCGTCGTCGTAATCCACGATGACAACGTCCGCGCAGTTCACCGAGGACGGGTTTCGTCGCAGCAGCGGCGGTTGAGACGTCATGATGTGTGTCTCGCGCTTTATTCGTATTTGGATATGACGCGTGTGGGAAATTTGGAAAAAGGCAACCTTTTTTAGATACGAATTTCCCCATAAAAAAAGCGCGCGAATGGCGGGAGATCTCTTTCGTTCGCCGCCTTCTTTCGCGTCCTCCTCCTCCGCGCGACTCTCTTCTTTTCCTTTTTCTTCTTCGCGGCGGCGACGATGCGCGCGCCGGTCGATTTTGTCTTCTTCTCCTCCCAATCCTCCTTTTCGCGATTCTTCTTCATCCGTTTCGGAAGAAGATGCGAAAGAGAAGAAGAAGAAGAAGAAGTCAATCACGATGGACCCATCGGCGTATAAAGAACTCTCCGTGATTCGCAAACGAGCGGGAGATTACGTCGACGCGTCTAAAATCATCGGTGTGCCTTCGTCGGTGTTTAGCATGGCGGAGAGACACTTCGTGTCCGAGCTGAAAGCGTTGATTCGAGAAGTGTTCGTGTTGAAGAAGAAGGAGAAGAGAGGAGAGGAGGAAGAGGACGACGCGACGTCGTCGATCGTGACGAAATATTCCACGTCGCGAACGTTCGACAGTTCGGCTACTTTCGACGAGGAGGACTTTGTAGAGTTGGAGAAGCGAAGCGGAGAGGCGGCGTTGGAACAAGGCGAGTTACTGTTGGAGTATTTAGAGCGTTTGAAGTTGTCGAACGCGGCGATTTGGGAGCGAGAGAAACGGTTGCCGAAAGTCCACTCGCCGTGGATCATCGAAGGTCCGTATTATCTGTTGTGCGTCGTTTTGGATTTGTGGTTTCCGGAGAACAAACCGATTCAGAGGTTTTGGTTTCTGGAGACGGTGGCGAGAATGCCGTACTTTTCGTACAATTCGATGTTGACGTTGTACGAACTCCTGGGATGGTGGAGACGAAGCAGCGAGTTGAGAAAAATCCACTTCGCGGAGGAATGGAACGAATTTCACCATTTGTTGATCATGGAATCTTTGGGTGGGGACAGACGCTGGTCCGATAGATTTCTCGCTCAACACGCGGCGTTGGTGTACTATTTTGGTTTAGTCGTCGTTTGGTTGCTCTCGCCAAAGTTGGCGTATAATTTTAGCGAGAAGATTGAGACGCACGCCGTGGCGACGTACGCGCAGTTTACGGAAGAAAACAAAGAGTTGCTGGAAGCGTTGCCAGCTCCCGAAATTGCGAAAAAATATTACGAGGCGGAAGACTTGTACTTATTCGATGAGTTCCAAACGACGACGATGTCGAGTACCGGCGAAATCGTTTCCTTGAGATTAAACACCAGTAGCGATAGCGAGAGTAGCGAGAGTAGCGACGAGGAGACGAAGAAGAATCGGTTATCCGTGCGTCGACCAAAGATCGAAACGTTATACGACGTGTTTTCAAACATTTGCGAAGACGAAAAAGAACACGTCGGGACGATGAGCGCTTGTCAGATCGAGGGGGTCACGGTAGGAAACGCGAATTCAATAAATGCATTGACCGCTCTAGCGCTCGGCGGCACCGCGGCGACGAAGTTTGCCACTCGATTGGCGGAAGACTCTGCCGTTACCGACGGTTTGGACGATATCATCGGAAGCGGGAAGTTTATGGATCTTTTCACCGCGGTGACGGATTTCTTCTCGGTTTTCCATTTACCGTTCTTTTAGAATATAACGCAATAAAGAGACATAAAAAGACAGATATAATTAATAATCCTACTGGTAGTAGGTAATATCAGCACGTTGTAATAACATCAATAAATAGCAACTCAAAGCGCGGGCGCGTCATAATATATTAAAAAACACATCACTCCGTCCTAAAAAAGATCAGAGGAAACTCTGACGGATTCGACAATACGCCGAGAGGAAGATGGCTACAGCTGGTCCCCAATACAGCACACGTTCTCGAGCGCCGCTCCAAAACGCTCCAGCTCCGCCTTCCGCGTAGATTTTTTGAACCATTTCAAACGGGCCGTCGACGTTATTGTTCCTCTTCATGGCTGGAGTCAACGCTTCGCCTTCTTCTTGGCTCAATAAAATGCTATCTAGAGCAGCGTCCGCAGACTCCATTTGTTGAATCAAACGAGTGACGATGACATCCAACGGCGTAACGCTTAAACTTCCGGCAATACCTCCACACGCGCCTAAGATAGCTTCACCTAAGAGCGAGTTCGGGTCAAACGGCGCGTGTTCTTGCGACGTGAGGACCAATTTGAGCGACTCGAATAACGCGATTTGAATAGCTCCGAACGGGATGTCTCTCACGACCGCTACCGTCCAGGTTTTAAAAATATTCTCGCGTCCGCGCGCGCTCTTAAAGTTCGATTGAATCGCCTCTGGAATGGTCGCCCCAGTTTGCGTTCTCGATTTCACTGCTTCCGCTGGCACTCGAATCACGGACGCGACGAGTTCGCCGCACCCGCCGGCAACCAAGTAACACAAAATGATGTGCTCGTTGAAGTATGCCGTGTTGCCGAGTAAAAACAGTTTCACGGTTTCGTACACACCTAAATATAACGTCAACGGTATGCCTTCTTTCGCTAAGTTCGGACCTAAACCATCGTATAAAGACATGAACCCGCCTTCGCCCATGATTTCTTGCATCGTCGGTTCGTATTGTTCACTCGAGGTAGAAGAAGTAGAAGCGGCGGCATTTTTCCCCGCCGTCGGCGCGCGCATGGTCGCCACGCCAGAGTCATCAAAACTCATCGACGTCGAAACGCCTCCTTCCGATCCTCTCCCGCTATCTAACTCATCCATCGAGTCTATCTCTTCAATCTTCTTTCGACTTTTCAGCGCGATTCGTCGCACCTTCATCGTATCCACCGGGTGCATCGTCGTATTAGCGATCAAACTCGCCGCTAACGCGGAGCCATACACGATCAAAGGCGTTTGGTTATTCAACTTCCCCAACGCCACGCGTCGATCGACCAGCCGCTGCACCAACTCCGCCTCTTCTTTCCTTTTATTCAACAACCTCGTCTTTTGCTCGTTCAGCTCCGACGCCTTTTCGCTCTCGCTAAACGTGTCCAAATTTTCCTTCACAGAATTCGCCAAAAGCAACGCTCTCTCCGCTTCCACGTCGTCCAACTCCTCCGTGTCCAGCTGTTGCAACTCGTACAGCTCTTGCAAGAGAATATCGATGTTCCCGGTGGTGGTTATCCCGGAGAGCCGTTTTTTCGCCTCGTTGTTCAAATTTTCTAATTTATCCATCCGAATCGTATTCACCGGTGGCGACAAGACCGCGCCAGTCGGCGCGCCAAAACCAGCCAAGGCGGGATCCGCGACGGATGCAGACAACACGCTCGCCGCGGCAACAGAAATAGACGCCATTTTTAGCCGCTCTCGCCAAGAACAACGACACGAACCGTCACCGTCCGTCGTTACTTCTTCTCGGGATGACGACGACGACGACGACGACGACTCGCGCGTAATCACTAATTTCTTCTTCTTCTTCTTATCGCCACTTCTCCTCCCGCTCGTCGAGCACGGGGAGGACGCGCATCGAGATGAAGTCGCGCCAATCATCGTCTTCTTTCTCTTCTTCTTCCGAGTTGTCTCTCGTCCTCGCTCTGCTCTGCTCTGCTCTCTCTCTCTCTCTCTCTCTCTCTCTCTCTCTCTCTTTTATGTCGTGGGGAAAAATCCTAAAGTGAAAATCTGACGTCAGCGCTCTCTCTTCTCTCAATCTCTCTCTCGGTCTCTGATGAAACGTCTCCTCTCTCTCTTAATAGATTTGTGAGAGATGATTTGAGAGAGCTGTTTGTTGTTGTTATTTTTTTGATGATGATGTGTGTCGGATATTTTTGATATTTTTTGGTCTCTTTTTGCATCTCATCTCTCTCTCCGCTCGAAGTGTCTTCTAAGATTCAAACGAGAAGAAAGAGATATTCTCTTCAAAAAAAAGGAAACAAAGAGAAGACACGGTGCGCGCTTCTTTTTGACGAGAGAGACGACGAGACGAGAGCGAGAGAGTGCGCGTGCGAGAGAGAAAGAGAGAGAGAGAGTCTTCGTCTTCTCCGCGCGCGCGCTTTTATATAAATAAATTCGACAAAGAAGAAGAAGGCACTCCATACGCATTTTTTTATTTTCCCGAAACGTCGAGAGAGTGCGTTTAACGAACGAACGAACGAACGAACGATCTCTCCGCGTAATCTTTTTTCCGCGAGACGCGACACGGCGCGCGTTTAGAGAGAGAGAGAGAGAGAGAAAGAACAAGGAGAGATCATGGCTTCGATCGCGTCTTCTTCTTCTTCTTCGCTGGTGTTCTTTTCTTCTTCTTCTTCTTTTTGTTCGGGAAGAAAACGGAAGGAGAAGAAGAACGACGCGTCCAACGCTCTGCTTCGCTTCGAAAAAGGGAGAGAGATTTTTAGAAGAAGATGAAAAAAATACCACGAAAAACGACGACGACGCGGCGGAAGAAGCGAAGACATCTATTTCTGAAACGACGGCAAAACGACGGACGGTGCTGCGACGAAACACCACCGCTCGCGGGAGTACCAGTCGAGGAGGGAATACTCGTCGAGGAGGCCCGGGCGCGACGATCAAAGGGAACGTTTTGATATCGAGAGGAGGAGGAGGAGGAGGCGCGAGGACGGCGACGAAGGTTTCCTCTTCTTCTTCTTCTTCTTCGTCGTCGTCCGTGGTCGCCGGTGAAGACGAGGACGACGAAGAAGAGTTCGATACGATTAAAATTTTTAGCATAAACGACGTGTACGAGCTTCAAAACGTGTCGAAGCTGAAGGCGTTTGTGCGCGAGAACACGAACGGGTTGAAAGATCCGCACGCGGTGGTGTTGTGCGGGGATTTTTTGTCGCCTTCGTTGTTGTCTTCGTTGGATTCTGGGAGAGCGGCGGTGTCGGTGATGAATAAAGTGCCAGTAGATTACGTGTGTTTAGGGAACCACGAGTTTGATCACGGGACCGCGGCGTTAGGGGCGAGGTTAGCTGAGCTTAACTCCGTGTGTTTGAACACAAACGTGGAAGTGAAAACGTGTGAAAACGCGCAAGAAGACGAGGATAAAGAGGAGTGCGAATACGACGCAAACGTCGCGCAATTTATATCTGAAACGCCAAAGTTTGAAGTGACGACGATTGGTGGATTGAAAATCGCTTTGCTCGGGTTGTGCACGACAACCACGCCTTTGTCTGCCGCGAAGAAGCCGGAAGGCGTGCACTTTGCGAATTGCGCGGAGAAGACGCTGACGACTTTAGAGGAAATCGATCGATTGAATAAAAAAGAAGAGGCAGCTGGAGGAGCTCCGATCGACGTCACGATTGCATTGACGCACCAAACGTTGTCCGAGGACGACGAATACATCCGCAAAGTTGGCGAAGACAAACTGGACTTGATTTTAGGCGGGCACGAACACCAGCCTTTCATCGGTTTAGTCGGCGACGACGAAGACGTGAGCAAAGATGCCAAGAAAGGCGTGTTGTGCGTCAAAGCCGGGATGGACGCCGAAAACGTGGTCGTGGTTACCATAAAAAGAAGTAAAAAGAAAACAAAGACGACGAAGAATAATAACACAAACGACGCTAATACGGTTAATAATAATAATAATAATACTTTCAGCGGTCCCGGATCGAGGAAGGGTTTCAGCGGCGTGGCCCGAGCGATGTCCACCTCCGCCGGAGAGTGGGATGGGAACGCTTTGAAAGAAGACGAAGACGTCAAATATAGTAACAATAACAGTAGCATCTCGAACGGTGCTACGTATGTAACAACATCAAAATCAAAAATAGCAGACGACGACGACGAAGAAGAAGAAGAAGAAGAGTGCGACGAGGAGTGTCAATCGTTAAGGTGGGAAATCGACGCGATTTCCGATCCAATCTCGGATGATTACCCAGGCTGGGACGCGGTGCCGAACGAGACTTTTGTCACGGTGGAAAGATCTACCGGATCGCCGTCATCGTCGTCATCAGCCGCAAACTTACAAATAACCGCCGAGCTGATTGATTTGACGAAGTATCCACACACGGACCCGGAAATTGACGCGGATATATACGAGCGTTCGAAAGTTCTGAGAGAGTTGCACGAGTTCATCTTGCCAGTGCACATCCACGCCGAGCGTTTGGCGTTGCACCCGCTTTCCTCGAAAGATGCGAGGCAACAACAGTGCACTCTCGGAACGTTATTCGCGACGATGTTGAGAGACGAGCATGCGGCGAACGCGTGTTTGTACAACTCTGGAGGCATGCGCGCAAACGCGACGTACGATTTGAAAAGGCAAGCGTTTACGTACGGCGATTTAGTCGCCGAGGTGCCGTTTGAAAACTCTATCGTCAAGCTCAAAATGACTGGTCGCGAATTCGCGAACGCGGTGGCGTTTAGCGAACGCTCGAAATCGGAACACGCGAGTTGGGGAGGCTATTTGCAATGGGATATCGGGTGTCAGACCGTTATCAATCCATCCAACGGCCGATGCGAAGTCACGCACATCGCCAAAGAACCCATCGACATGAACAAAATGTACACGGTCGTCACTTGGGGTGGTTTGTTAGAAGGCACGGACGGTATCCCCCAATTTCAACGCGCCGGAGAACGAATGGCTCGCGAACACTTTGGCGAAGACGCGTTGATCGATTTCGACGAACTCATGACCTCAGGATTTTTCCACGAAGGAACGCCGTTCAAAACCTTGATCATCCGGCACCTCTGTCGTTGGCGCTGGCGCGAGCTCCAACACAAGTGCTCGAGCTTTGAAAACTTGGACTACGACGAGGACGGCTTACTCTCCGCTTCTGACGTCGAAAAAGCCTTGATCGATTACACCGACTCGAAATCGCCTCGCTTAGAGTCCGAATCCATGGTTCGCCTCTTCGAGTCTGGCTTACGAGAGGACAACGGCGGCGTATCGAAAAGCTCCCTCGACGTGTGCTTAGAACCGTTTTGGAAATCGGAAACGTCCCTGAAGTTGGTCGAGTACGAGCAATCGCAGTTGAACTCCGTCGACGAAGCGGACGAGTTGCCGTGGTGGATCGCGGAGACGAACGCGAAACTATAAAGGAAAGTACATCGAGAGTTGTTGTTTCTTTTGTGCTTCATCGGCGGACGATATGAGAAGAAAGAGAAGAAGAAGAAGTGAGTCACGCCTTCTCGAGGCTCACGTTGTGTCGATGAGGATCAAGAAGAGGCTTTTGAGCGCGAGCGAGCGTAAAACGTTTTTTGTTGTAAAAGAAAGTTTGTACCAACATTTTCACAAAAACCCTAAACAACTTTTTAAGCTCTTCGTACAAAAGATACGAAGACACGCATAGAAAAAAAAAAGAAATGGAAGCGGCGAACGAGGCGAAAGAAGCGGCGCGGAAAAGAGCTCGAGCGTTGTTGCCGTGGTACGCGAAGATGTGGTTGACGTGCACGTGCAGATAATAGTACTGCTGTTATTATTAATGATATGATGTTTTGCGGCGTCACCGCCGTTTCGGAAAACAAGTCCATCGTCGCGACGGGGAAAATCAGTCGTCGTTGGAAAACACCATCGACGACGACTCGCGGTGT
>Ga0181588_10004884_pt1 | contig 10909 bp, 6 predicted proteins | sample 071ome_26_FD_148607 | JGI IMG/M metagenome (GOLD analysis project Ga0181588, IMG submission 148607) | Coastal salt marsh microbial communities from the Groves Creek Marsh, Skidaway Island, Georgia - 071409BT metaG (spades assembly) | ecosystem: Environmental > Aquatic > Marine > Intertidal zone...
CGACAGGCGCGTGGGGCTTGAAGACAATTTGCACCACGCCCGGCGCGGCGTCTACTTTAACGATACCAAACGGTTCGCTGAGCACGCGCAGGCGGTGCACCTCAAACAGCATCAGCGCAGCTGCGGGCAGCTTGCCAAAGCGATCGGCCAGCTCCTCGCGCAGGCGGTCCAGTTGCGGCAGGGCGCGCGCGGTGGCGAGCTTTTTGTAAAAGCTCAAGCGGGTGTGTACGTCGCCGCAGTAATCGTCGGGCAGCAGCGCCGGGGTGTGCAGGTTGATGTCGGTTATGGCATCCAGCGGGCGCAGCAAGTCGGGTTCACGCCCAGCCTTTAATGCCGCCACGGCCTCGCCCAGCATGTCGTTGTACATTTGAAAACCCACTTCCAGCATGTTGCCGCTTTGGTTTTCGCCCAGCACCTCGCCCGCGCCGCGAATTTCAAGGTCGTGCATGGCCAAGTAAAAACCTGACCCCAGTTCTTCCATTTGTTGAATGGCGTCAAGTCGTTGCTGTGCCGCACGCGTGAGGCTTTCGATATCAGGCACCATGAGATAGGCATAGGCTTGGTGGTGGCTACGGCCCACCCGCCCACGCAGTTGGTGCAATTGCGCCAAACCAAATTTGTCGGCGCGCGCGATCACAATGGTGTTGGCACTGGGTACGTCAATACCGGTTTCAATGATGGTGGAGCACAACAACACGTTGTGCCGTTGGGCCACAAAGTCTCGCATCACTTGCTCAAGCTGACGCTCAGGCATTTGCCCATGCGCCACCGCCAGTCTGGCCTCTGGAATCAGCGCGCGCAGCTCGTCGGCACGGTGTTCGATGGATTTGACCTCGTTGTGCAAAAAGTACACCTGCCCGCCACGCTGCAACTCGCGCATCACGGCTTCGCGTATCACCCCTTTGCCTTCGCTGCGCACAAAGGTTTTGATGGCCAGACGCCGCTGCGGGGCGGTGGCGATTACGCTCAGGTCGCGCAAGCCCTCGAGTGCCATGCCCATGGTGCGTGGAATGGGGGTGGCGGTGAGGGTGAGCACGTCGACCTCGGCACGCATGGCTTTGAGCGCCTCTTTGTGACGCACGCCGAAGCGGTGTTCTTCGTCGATGATCAGCAAGCCAAGACGCTTGAACGATGCGGTACCGCCTATCAGCTTGTGCGTGCCCACCACAATGTCCACCGTGCCATCGGCCAACGCTTTAAGGGTGGCCTGCGCTTCTTTGGCCGAGCGAAAACGACTGAGTTCGGCTACTTTAACCGGCCAGCGTGCAAAGCGATCGCTTAAGGTTTGGTGGTGTTGCTCGGCAAGTAAGGTGGTGGGGGCCAGCAACGCCACTTGCTTGCCGCCCATCACGGCCACAAACGCGGCGCGCAGGGCTACCTCGGTTTTACCAAAGCCCACGTCGCCACAGACCAGGCGGTCCATGGGGCGGGGCGAAATCATGTCTTGCACCACGGCGTGAATCGCAGCGCGTTGGTCAGCGGTTTCTTCAAAGCCAAAGTCGTTGGCAAAGCGCTCGTAGTCGGCGGGCTGGTACCGAAAAGCGTGTCCTTGGCGCGATTGGCGTAGCGCGTAAAGATTAAGCAGTTCGGCGGCGGTGTCGCGCACCTGCTCGGCGGCTTTGCGCCGTGCTTTGTCCCACTGTCCACTGCCCAACTTGTGCAACGGGGCCTCGTCTGCCGCCACGCCGGTGTACCGGGCAATAAGGTGCAGTTGACTAACTGGCACATACAGCGTGGCTTGCTGAGCGTATTCGAGATGCAAGAACTCTTGCATTGCTACGTCACCCTCGGTGGTGCGTCCCACTTCAAGGTTTACCAACCCACGGTAGCGGCCAATGCCGTGGCTGCTGTGCACAACCGGGTCGCCGGGGTTGAGTTCGCTCAGGTCTTTGATGAGCGCGTCGATGTCGCTGGCTTGCTCTTGTCGGCGCGCGCGCCTTTGCCCTGGCGGCAAACCGAACAGTTCTGATTCAGTAAGCAGCGCCAGCCCGCGCGCCTGCCACCACAGCCCGCGCGAGAGCTGACCCACGCATAGGCCGATGCTGGCGTCTGCTTGGCAAAAGGCGTGCAAGTCGTCAAAGGCTTGGACGTTGACCCCGCCGCCGCGCAAATGATCGGCCAGGCTTTCACTGCGGCCGTGGCTCTCGGCTACCACCAACACCCGGGTGTTGTGGGCCTTAACAAAATGTTGCAGCTTTTGCCACGGTTGGTCGTGGTCTCTTAGCACGCCAAGTTCGGGCAATGCGGGAAATTCCGCACTGACCGCCTGCTGCGGCGCTTCAAGCGCTGGGCGCAGGGCCACTTGCGCCAGCGGCTTGGCCTGGACAAAAAACGCCTCGCTGTTAAAAAACAGCGCCGGCGGTGGCAGGGCCGGGCGATCGGGGTCGCTGCGCAACAGTTGGTAGCGGTCCTGGGTGTCTTGCCAAAAGCGCTGCATGGCGCCGTCTACGTCGCCGTGCAGCACCAGCGTGGTGGCTTCGCCGGTGTAATCCAGCAGGCTGGCCGTGGATTCAAAAAATAACGGCAGGTAGTACTCCACCCCAGCCGCGGCCACGCCATGCCCCATGTCTTTGTACACCCGGCTTTTGGTTGGGTCGCCGTCCATGTGTTCGCGCCAACGCTGGCGAAACATGGCTTGTGCAGCCTCGTCCATCGGAAATTCGCGCCCGGGCAGCAAATGCACCGAGGGCACGGGGTAGAGGCTGCGCTGGGTGTCGGGGTCAAAGGTGCGTATGGTGTCGATTTCGTCGTCGAACAAATCCAGCCGCAGCGGCATTGCCGCGCCCATGGGAAAGAGGTCGATGATGCCGCCACGCACGGCGTATTCGCCCGGGCTGACCACCTGTGTCACATGCCGATAGCCCGCGGTGACCAGTTGCTCGCGCAGCGCCGACTCGGCCAGCTTTTGCCCGGTGGCAAAGGCAAAGGTGTAGCCGGCCAAAAACGCCGGCGGCGCGAGCCGGTGTTGCACGGCGCTGGCGCTGACCAGCACCACCTGCACCGGTTCACTTTGATGCGCGCGTTGATGCACCTGCCACAGCGTGGCCAAGCGCTCACTGATGAGGTCTTGGTGCGGTGAGAAGTGGTCGTACGGTAAGGTTTCCCAGTCGGGCAAGATGGCCACGCGCGTGGCCGGAGAAAAGAACTGCAAGCCGTCTTTGAGCCGCTGGCAGTCGGCCGCGTCGGCGCACACCACCAGCACCAAACGACCCGCCTGGTGTTCTTGTTGGGTAAGCGATGCCAGCCACAACGCATCGGCGTCGGGCGGCGGCATGGGGCAGGCCACGCGCTGACCGGCGACCCGATTCGGGATATCCATTGGCCAGATTTTAGAATGCCGGCATGAGCACCCCTGCCGCTGCCCCTCTTACGGCCACCGCCGCGCGTTGCCATGCGGTGGTGCCTTGTGCCGGTGTGGGGTCGCGCATGGGCTTGGCGCAGCCCAAACAGTATGCATCCGTGCAGGGTTTGCCGGTGGTGCAACACACCCTGCGCGCGTTGCGTGGCGTGGCGCACATTGAACGGTTGGTGGTGGTGCTGGCGCCCAACGACCGCCACGCCATGGACTGGCCCAGTGATTGCGAAATACTGCGCCAAGGGGGCGCCACCCGCGCCGACTCGGTCGGCGCCGGGCTAGCGCATTTGCTATCTACCGGCGCTGAGGCCAACGACTGGGTGCTGGTGCACGATGCCGCGCGATGCTTGGCCACATCGGCGCTGATTGGCCGGTTGCTCGAGGCCTGCTGGCACGACCCGGTGGGCGGTTTGCTGGCCTTGCCCTTGGCCGATACGCTCAAGCGCGCCAACACCGAGCAGCGGGCGGTGGAGACGCCGTCTCGGGATCAACTGTGGTTGGCGCAAACGCCGCAAATGTTTCGGCTGGGTGCGCTGCACCAGGCGTTGGCCGAGGTTGGGGCTGGTGTCACCGACGAGGCGTCGGCCATGCAGGCCAAGGGTTTGGCACCGCGCTTGGTGACCGGTGACCCCAGCAACATCAAAATCACCACCCCAGCCGACTTGGCGTTGGCGCACGCGTGGTTGGCCATGCAACAGGAGACCTCATGAACCACGCGTTACGCATTGGACACGGCTGGGACAGTCACCGTTTGGTGGCGGGTCGGCCGTTGTGGTTGGCGGGCGTGGAGGTGCCCCATAGCCACGGCCTGGACGGCCATTCCGATGCCGACGTGGTGTTGCACGCCCTGGTCGACGCATTACTGGGCGCCGCAGGCTTGGGCGACATTGGCACGCTGTTCCCCGACACCGACCCCAGCCACCGCAACGCGGCGTCGTCGGGGTTTGTGAACGAGGCCGTACGGCAGGTAGGGCAACACGGATGGCAGGTGGTGAATGTGGACATCACCGTGGTGGCGCAGGCGCCCAAACTGGCGCCTTACAAAGCCGCCATGCGCGCACGCGTGGCCGAGCTGTTGCAGGTGCAGGCCGAGGCGGTGAACATCAAGGCCAAAACCGCCGAAGGGTTGGGGCCGGTGGGACAAAGCCAAAGCATGGAAGCGCACGTGGTGCTGCTGTTGGCGCAGGCCGGCTAAACCGGCTCTGGGTCGGTGCGTTACTGCGCGGTCCAGCCACCGTCCATGGTCCAAGCCGCGCCTTGCACGTTGCTGGCGGCGTCGCGGCACATGAACACCGCCATTTCGGCCAACTGCTCGGGCGTGGTGAACTGGGTTTGCGGCTGTTTTTCGCCCACCAATTGACGCTTGGCTTCGTCCTCTGTGATGCCCAGCGCCTGCGCTTTGGCCGCCACCTGTTGCTGCACCAAAGGCGTTAGTACCCACCCTGGGCAAATGGCGTTGCACGTTACGCCGCTGTTGGCGGCTTCCATGGCGGTGACTTTGGTTAAACCAATGATGCCGTGCTTGGCCGCCACATAGGCGGCCTTATGCGCCGAGGCCACCAGCCCGTGGGTTGAGGCAATGTTGATGATGCGCCCCCAGCCCGCTTGGATCATGGCCGGCAGCGCCAAGCGCGTGGTGTGAAACGCACTGCTCAGGTTAATGGCAATCACCGCGTCCCAGCGCTCGGTGGGGAAAGACGCCAGTGGCGCCACGTGTTGGATACCGGCGTTGTTGATCACAATGTCCACCCGACCCAAGCGCGCCGTCGACTCGGCCATCATTGCCTCGATTTCAGTGGGTTGGGTCATGTCAGCCGGGTGATGCATGACCTGGGTGCCGTGCTTGGACACCGCGTCGCAGGCCGCTTGAGCGTCACCAAAGCCGTTGAGAACCAGGTTGGCTCCGTGGCTGGCCAACGCGTGGGCCATGCCCAAACCAATGCCGCTGGTTGAGCCCGTCACCAACGCCGTTTTGCCTTGTAAAAATTGCATGTTCGTTCCCCGAAGTCTAGTACGATAAGCTGACTTAATACGGCCTGAGGGGCCGACCTTGCCACGCCATGATCCAACCCACATTACACCATTTGGTCCTTAAAGATGACTTGCAAAGTGGTGGCCAACGGCGCGTGGCGTGGTGGCAGTGGCAACACGCGGCCTGCAGCCATCCTGAGCATGTGGTGCTGGCCGTGCACGGCCTGACGCGGCAAGGGCGCGATTTTGATGCGCTTGCGCAGGCGCTCGCCCCGCATGTGCGGGTGGTGGCCATGGACGTGGCCGGTCGCGGCGCCAGCGATTGGCTCAGCGACCCGGTGCGCTACGCCGTGCCCACCTATGTGGCCGACGCCGTGGCGTTGATTGCCCACCTGCAACCGCAGCGATTGAGCTGGGTGGGCACCAGCATGGGGGGTCTGATTGGCATGGTGCTGCTGGGCAGTGGCGCCGCTCAGGCCCACGCCCTGGTGCTCAACGACGTGGGGCCCAGTCTGCAGTGGCCCGCGCTGCAGCGCATCGGCACGTACGTGGGGCAAGCCCCCACCTTTGCTACCGAAGACCAAGGCGTGTGCCACCTGGCCACGCTGCACCAAGGGTTTGGTGCGCACACCCCGGCGCAGTGGTTGGCGCTGTCGCGCCCCATGTTGCGGCCCGCCGCGGGCGGCTGGCAACTGCATTACGACCCAGCCATTGGGCACGCGTTTGCCAACATGCCGGCCGGTATGGACGCCGCGGCGCAAGCGGCTGAACAAGCGTTGTGGGCCATGTATGACGCCATCGGCTGCCCCACCTTCTTGCTGCGCGGCGAACATTCGGATTTGCTCGCGCCGGCCACCGCCGAGGCCATGACGCGGCGCGGCCCGTACGCCACACTGCGCACCGTGCCCGATGTCGGTCATGCCCCGACCTTGGTCGATGCGACCCAGGTGCAGTGGGTGAGTGATTTTTTGCTGGCCCATTCAACATGACCGCCCGCGATTTGGCCGCTGCGCTCTTAACCGACGCGGTGACCTTTGCGAACCAACCCGAGCTTGAACACGCCGACCGGGTCGTGGCCTTGCTGGCCACGTTGGACGCCGACCCCGTGCTGCGCGACGCGGTGTACGCCACCCACGCCGCAGCACACCTGCAAAAACCGCGTGATGCCCTGCCCAAGCGTTTTTCGGCCGAGGTGGCGCAACTGGCGCTGGACGCCTGGGCGCTGCGCCAAACCGAGCGTCAGGCGCGTGAACCGCAAGGCAGCGCGGGCGACGACAGCCAGGCCAAGTTGCAGCTTGAAACGGTACGCAAAATGTTGCTGGCGTTTTCTAAAGATGTGCGGGTGGTGTGGTGGCGCTTGGCTTCGATTTTGGAGCACCTGCGCTGGCTGGTGTCGCACCCACACCCAGCGGCGGCGCCGCTGGCGCAGCGGGTGCTGCAGGTGTACGCGCCGCTGGCGAATCGGTTGGGCGCCTGGCAATTCAAGTGGGAGCTCGAGGACTTGGCGTTTCGAATACTCGAGCCCGACGTGTACCGTGCCATCGCCAAGCGCCTAGACGAAAAACGCCACGAGCGCGAGGTATATATTCAAGAACGCTGCACCCAAGTGCAACAGGGGTTGGCGGCGTTGGGTTTACAGGCCACCGTGAGCGGGAGGCCAAAACACATTCACAGCATTGTTAAAAAAATGCGCGGCAAAAACCTAACCTTTGATGCGGTGCACGATATACGGGCATTGCGCGTGGTGGTACCCGCGCGCGACGACTGCTACACCGCGCTGGCTTGGGTGCATCAGCAGTTTGCCGCCATTGCCAGCGAATTCGACGACTACATTGCCAAGCCCAAAGCCAATGGCTACCAATCGCTGCATACCGTGGTGCGCGACGCCCAAGGCCGCAGCCTGGAGATTCAAATTCGATCGCGCGCCATGCATGCCGACGCCGAGTTGGGCGTGGCCGCGCACTGGGCCTACAAAGAAGCCGGGGCGCTGGGCTACGCCGGCGTGAAGGCCGATTCGGCGTACGACCACAAACTCGCCATGCTGCGTCAACTGCTGGCGTGGGGCAGCGATTTAACCGAAGCGGGCAAGGGCTTGTTTGACGATCAAATCTACGTGCTCACCCCGCAAGCGCGTGTGGTGGAGCTGCCGCTGGGGGCCACACCGCTGGACTTTGCTTACCGATTGCACACCGATTTAGGGCATCGTTGCCGCGGTGCCAAGGTCGACGGTGCCATGGTGCCGCTCAGCACCCCTTTGCAAAACGGGCAAACGGTGGAGGTGGTGGCAGCGAAAGAGGGTGGCCCCTCGCGCGATTGGCTGTTAAGTGAAGGGCGTTATTTGGTTACGGCGCGGGCCAAAGCCAAAGTGCGGGCCTGGTTCAACGCCCAAGCGGCTGACGCCAACATGGCACGCGGCCGGGACTTGGTAGAAAAACTGCTGCAGCGCGAGGGTAAAACCGCGCTCAAACTCGACGATTTGGCGCAACGTCTTGGCTTGGGTGACGCGGCGCATTTGTTTGAGCTGGTGGGCAAAGATGAGCTATCGCTGCGCGCCATTGAGGCGCTGTGGCGTCCGGCGGCAACACCAGAGGTTGACGATGCAGCGCGACTCAAACGCAGCGCCGAGGCCAAACCCCACACCGGCGACGTGCTGGTGGTGGGCGTGGACTCGTTGCTGACCCAATTGGCCAAGTGCTGCCGCCCAGCGCCACCGGATGCGATCACTGGGTTTGTTACGCGTGGGCGTGGCGTGAGCATTCATCGCAACGATTGCCGCGAGCTGCTTGCGTTAAAGCGGCACCATGCCCAGCGGCTGATCGACGTTACCTGGGGCGAACGCGCTGGGCACGTTGACGCCATGTACCAAGTGGACGTGCTGGTGCACGCCAGCGACCGCCAAGGCTTGTTACGTGACCTGAGCGACGCTTTGGCGCGCCTCAAAATCAACGTGGTGGGCCTGCACACGGCCTCGGTGAAAGACGTGGCACACATGACATTTACCTTGCAACTCACCACCGCCAAGGCGCTGCCTCAGGTGGTCGCAGCGCTGCAGGCGGTACCGGGTGTCAGCCGGGTGCGGCGCCGTTAATCCAGCCTCGGTATCATCGCGCCATGCAGCCTGAATTTGCTCCCCACGCCTTCAAAGCCTACGACATTCGCGGGCGTGTGCCCGAGGTCATCAACACCGATTTTGCGCACGCGCTGGGATACGCGTTTGCTCAACTCGCGCGTGAACATCAACAGGCCGAGGTGGCGGTGGGGCGCGACGGCCGATTGAGCGGCCCCACGCTGAGCGCCGCATTGATCCAAGGATTACTCGCCGGTGGTGTGAACGTGGTTGACATTGGCATGGTGACCACCCCCATGCTTTACTTTGCGGCGCACACGGTGTGTGCCAGCGGCATACAAATCACCGGTAGCCACAACCCCAAAGACGACAACGGCTTCAAAATGGTGTTGGCTGGGCAGGCCATCTACGGCGCCACCATTGAGCGCTTGCGTACCCTGATGCAACAGCCCTTGCCGGTTGCGCCTGCCGCGCCTGGACGGGTGCGGCTGCTTTCTATCAATGCCGCCTACGCGCAACGCGTGCGCCGAGGCCTTGACTTAAGCCGCCCCATGCGTGTGGTGGTGGATTGTGGCAACGGCGTGGCGGGAGCCTCAGCGCCCGATATTTTGCGCGCCTTTGGCGCCGAGGTGGTGCCGTTGTTCAGCGAGGTGGATGGGCATTTTCCAAATCACCACCCCGACCCGAGCAAGCCCGAAAACCTTGCCGACTTGGTGCAAGCCGTTACGCGCCATGAAGCCGAGCTGGGCTTGGCGTTTGACGGTGACGGCGATCGCTTGGGTGTGGTCACACGGGCTGGCCGCATGGTGTACCCCGATCGGCAGCTGATGTTGTTTGCACAAGACGTGTTGCAACGCCACCCTGGGGCGCGTATTGTGTTCGACGTGAAATGCACCCAGCGTTTGGCGCCATTCATTCAGGCCGCGGGCGGTATACCCGACATGTACAAAACCGGGCACTCACTCATTAAGGCGTACATGGCAGACAACGGCGCCCCGTTGGGGGGTGAAATGAGCGGCCACGTGTTTTTTAAAGACGGCTGGTTTGGCTTTGACGACGCCACCCACGCCGCGTTGCGTTTGCTTGCCATCTTAAGTCGTGACCCCGACGCCAACGCTGTGCTCGATGCCCTACCCGACAGCGTATCCACCCCCGAACTCAATGTGGTGTGCGCCGAGGGCGAATCGCACCGCGTGGTGCAGCAGCTGGTGCAGTCAGCCGCCTTTGAGGCTCCTGCGCAGGTCAGCACCATTGACGGTTTGCGCGTCGACTGGCCAGACGGTTTTGGTTTGATTCGCGCATCCAACACCACGCCGGTGCTGGTGCTGCGTTTTGAGGGTCAAAACCAGGCCGCGCTGGACCGTATCCGCAGCGCGATGTGGCAGGCCCTGCAGGTCGTTAAGCCCGATGCGGCGCTGCAGACCGCGTCGCACTGACCGCAGCGGTTTGCAAATCGGCCAACATGGCTTGCGCGGCCTCAGGTTTAAACGGCGTGGCTGAGGCGCCAGGCCGTGAACCGGTGGTGTCCCACACAGACGCCACGGCCCGCGCCAAGGCGGCTGCATCGTGCGCCGGGTGGCAGGTTGGCAGCGTGGCCAAGGCGGCGTAGTCTTCGGCAAAGTTGTGCACGTTGGGGCCATGCAGCACGTGGCACCCCAAGGCCAAGGGCTCGTAAGGGTTGTGTCCACCCACCGCGCTCCAGCTGCCGCCCACGGCGGCCACGGTGGTAAGCCGACCCCACAACCCCACTTCGCCCCACGCGTCCACCAGCAACACCTGCACCTGGGCCAGTGCAGCGGCGATTGGCGCAACTCTTGGTTTCTGCGTGGCGCGCAGGCCTTGGCTGGTTAGCATTTGCACCATATTCCGCGCGTGCTGCACAAAGCGTGGCAGCACCACCAGCAGCGCATCGGGGTGTTGCGCCAGCAGCTTTTGATGCGCCTGAGCGGCCAGAGCAAGATCTTCATCGTGGGCCGACACCATCAGCCACACCGGGCGCGAGGCCAGCGCTTTCGTCCACGCCCTGAGCGCTTGGTCATCGGTTGCGGGTGGCGGAGCCAGTGCCTTGAGGTTGCCGCCTATGTGGGTGCGCTCGGCGGGGGCGCCCAGGCGTAGCAGCCCGTTTTGGGTCGTGTGGTTCTGCGCGTAAAGCGCGGCAAAGCAGGGCAGCATGTGGCGGTACAGCGCCCCCCCCAGGCGCCGCTTGCGCATGGACTGTGGGTAGAGACGGGCGTTGAGCAGCCACATCGGTACCCCGCGCTCGGCTGTGGCCATGACCACGTTGGGCCACAAATCCAACTCGCACCACAGCGCCAGGGTCGGTTGCCAGTGATCCAAAAACCGTTTAACCGCGGCTGGTGTGTCCAGCGGTGCCGCTTGCACCGTGCTGGTGGCGGGTAAGGCGTGTGGCCCTAATGCAGCCTGCGCGCTGACTGACTGCGTGGTGAGCAAAAAATGCACCCCGGGCAGCGACGGCGCCAAGCGGCGAAACAACCCAGCCAGCGCGCGCGCCTCTC
>Ga0181588_10004891_pt1 | contig 10899 bp, 9 predicted proteins | sample 071ome_26_FD_148607 | JGI IMG/M metagenome (GOLD analysis project Ga0181588, IMG submission 148607) | Coastal salt marsh microbial communities from the Groves Creek Marsh, Skidaway Island, Georgia - 071409BT metaG (spades assembly) | ecosystem: Environmental > Aquatic > Marine > Intertidal zone...
TAAATTCGATGGCAAAGACGCTCGCCAGGGGCAGCACGGCAATTCCGAAATACCACGCGTAACTTGCGCCGAAATGCAGGGTGTTGCGGATGGCGTGCAGCCGCCAATGCCGAGTGCTGACGGTGTGCCATCCGCCCCACATCACGATCGGCGTCAAGATAATCAGCCCGACGGCGGCGCGTAGGAACAGAATTTGAAAGACCGGAAGCCCACCGTCGGTAAGGTGTCGCGTCGCCACGCCCACCATGGAAAAGGACACCAACGTGCCCATCATCCATAACGCGGCACGCAAGACAGGGGAGAGCGTCAAACCGATCTCAAATTTCGTGGCGGGAAGTTTTCTCGCCCGAACGTGTTATTTGCCAAGGCCGAGTGATCCCGGATTGACGACGCCGTCGGGATCCAACAACTGCTTGATGCCCTCGATCACTTTCCACGTTTCCGGATCGCGGCTTTCCTTGAAGCGATACATCTTACCGATTTGCAGATGGGTGCCCCCGTGTTCGGCAAAGAGATCGGCGAGATCGTTTCGGATCTTCGCCATTGCGTTGCGCGCGGTGAGGTTCTCGGGGAATTGTTTGAGCTTGGCGTAGTGCCCGTCTTCGATATACCGCTCGTGGATTTGATAATGCGAGTCCGGCCAGAAGAACGTCGGTTCGATCAAGGTGGCGGTGGTGCCGATGGTCGACGTGAGGTAGCCCCACTGAATGCCGTTGTCTTCCACCAATTGAGCATTAGCGTTGAAATAGGCGTCGAGCGCTTCAAGAAGGCCGGTGACCCGTGAATGGGGCAGAATCACGTGGATCGGCACCCAGCGTTCGCCTTCCGGGCCAAGCAGCCGGTTGGTGGGCAGGAAAGGATTGGCCCGCACCAGCTTGGGTAAGCTGTTCTCGATCTCGCCACCACCATTCGCCTTGGCGATTTCGCGAACCCGCCGCAACGCGCTTTCGGCATCGTCGGTATCACGCCCCTCGACCACGATGTGCATTCCGTAGGCGACACCTTCCATAAAGCGGCGCCCGGCCACCGCGATCTTGGCGGCTTCCTTTAACCCGCCAATCAGCGACTTGCCCGACCGGGCGACCGACGCGAGCGCCTTGACGTCTTGCGCAAGCCCTTCGAACTTCAGTCGAAGGCCGAGCAAAAAGGGGTCGAACCCATAGCATTCTTCCGCCAGGCGTTCCCGCGCGACTTGGCTCATCGCGGCAAACATCTCACGATCGGTATCGAAAGAGAACGACGCGAAGCGCTGCTCCTTGGCAAGCGGAATCAGACGTAACGTCGCCTGCATCTTGAACCCGAGAGCGCCGGTGTCGCCGAGGAATAACCCGGCAAGGTCGGGGCCATAAGTCCGGAAAAACGGGGAGGGGTTCTTCGCCGCACCACCGGAGCCGGTCTTCACGACGGTTCCGTCGGCCAGGGCGACTTCCAGCGATAACACCGCGTCAGCGGCGGTTCCATGGATGCTCGAACCGAAGAAAATGCTGTTCTGCGACAGCGCACCGCCCACCGTGGCGTACATGCCCGAAAACGGACCGAAGTAGGGCGTGCGCAAACCCTTATCCTTCAACGCCTCGTAGAGTTGTTTCCACGTCACGCCACACTCGACTGTGACGTACATGTCCTCTTCGTTGATCTCGACGATTCGGTCGAGCCGCCGCGTATCGACGATCACCGCGTCTCCCCGCGTGGGGCGGTAGCCGCCGGTATAGGACATGCCCCCGCCGCGCGGCACCACCGTCAGGCCGGCGGCCGTGACGGCGCGTACGCCTTCGGCCAGTTGTTCTTTGGTGCCGGGCGCGATGACCAATTCTGCAACGTTGTCGGCTTTGTAGAAAATATCCGTCGAGAAGAACTCGCGCTCTTTTTCGTCGGTGATGACGTGTTCATCTCCCATCAACGACTTTAGATCGTTGATCAGACCATCCAAATTGCCGCCCATTTCGGCTTGTGCCATGGTGCCCTCCCTTTCTTCTCGGTTACATGGATCATACCATTGGTCTTCACGCTTCGGGGGGCGGTATGACGGACTATTCCCAACTTTTCCAGCCGTTGGAATTGGGCCCGATTCGGCTCAAGAACCGCGTTGTCATGAGCGGGCACCACATGGGCCTGGGCGACGGGCAGGGCGGTATCGGGCCCCGGCTCCATGCCTATATGGTTGCGCGCGCCCATGGCGGGGCGGCGATGGTCGGCCTCGAATCGTCGCCAGTGCATTCGTCCTCTGTCAAAGGCGTGCGGCCACATTTGTTTGACGATGCGCTGGCACCGGGCCTTAAGGCGCTCGCCGACGACGTGCACGCCGCGGGATCCAGGCTCTCGGTTATTCTTTGGCATGGCGGACATAACATGACGCACCTTGGCGCCGGTCCGGCTTGGTCGCCGTCTGTCGTCCCGTCAGCGCAGTTTGCCGAGTTGCCCAAGGCGATGACCCTGGAGGACATCGACGAACTCGTCGACGCCTATGTCGGCGCCACCCGGCGGTGTCGGACGGCGGGCCTTGATGCGGTCGAGATTCAGACATCGTCGGATTACCTGCTGGGATCTTTCCTCAATCCGCTTTTCAACCGGCGCACCGACGCGTACGGCGGTTCGCTGGAAAACCGAATGCGGTTGATCGTTCGCGTTGCCGAGGCGGTGCGCGCCGAGGCCGGTGTCGGCATGGCCGTCGGTGTGCGAACTTCCATTGCTCACAACGTGCCAGGCGATGCGAACGGTTACGGGCAAGAAGACTCATTGGCCGCCATGCGCATTTTAGTCGACAGCCGTCTCGTCGACTACGTCAGCCTCATTACGGGCTCGCATTTCGCATTGGCCGACCTAATGCCGACAATGACCGCGCCGCCGGCGCATCTCAGCGACGCGGCAGCGCGTTTCCGGGCGGCGCTCGGAGTGCCTATTTTTGTGGCCGGCAGCCTGCGAACTCCGGACGAAGCGGCGGCCGTTATCGAAGGAGGTTGCGCCGATGTCGTGGCGATGGCGCGCCCCTGGATTGCCGATCCGGAATGGTTGGTAAAGGTCCGTAACGGCGATGCTGCCGGCATCACACCCTGCGTGTCGTGCAACCAAGCCTGCACGTTCGCTCAGCGCAACATCGGGCCCGCGACGTGCGTGGTGAACCCGCGCGCGGGTCGCGAGTTCGCGCAGCCTCGATCCAAACGAGGAGCGAGCGAGAGAAAGCTGACGGTCGTTGGTGGTGGGCCTGCGGGCCTCGAGGCCGCGCGTCGGGCCGCCGTTCGCGGATTACGCGTCACACTCTATGAAGCCGGGTCTCAGTTGGGCGGTGCGATGCGACAAGCGGGGGAGGCGCCCCACCGGGCCCCGCTCCTGGGCGCGATCGAATGGTGGTCGCGCATGTTGGAGCGCCTGGATGTTCGGGTCGTCTACGACGAGACAATCGGCGCCGACGATCTACCGCAGGGCGAGAAAACGATCTGGGCGGTCGGCGCCGACCCGGCACAGAGCGCAGTTTGGCGCCGTCGGCCCCACCTGGTCGGAGGGATTCCGGGGGCCGAGACATTGATACATGGACGCACCGTTTTGGCCGGCACTGCTGCTGTTTCCGGTCGCGTACTCATCATCGACGAGGAAAACGGGTGGCCGACGATTTCGTTGGCTGAAACGTTGGCGGCGGATCGGGCTGTTGAGGCCGTGACCGTGGCGACCCCTGTGTCGCACCCCGCGCTTCCGGAACTGCTCTTCTCCGTGGAGGCCGAGGAAGTGATGCGACGTCTCGGCAAAGCGGGGATCGCTGTAAAGGGTGGTGCAACCGTAAAGGCGGTCGACCGCAATCAGGCGGTGCTGACCTCGGGGGAGGTGCTAGGGCCGTTCGAAACGATCGTCCTTTCGACCGGCACGTTACCCAGATCGGTGCCCGAAGGGGTGCTGGCCATTGGCGACTGTGTCGCACCCCGCGGGTTCTGGGCCGCGACGAATGACGCGATGCGTTTGATAGATTCGCTCTAGGCGGCGTAAGGCCGGTCGCCCTTTACCGTCGTGCGGTGCATGTGGCGCGTGTACTGCGTGTCGTACGTCGTCGCGTGATGCATGGTGCACCGATTGTCCCAGAACACAAGGTCGTGCGGTTGCCAGACATGGCGGAATTGAAACTCGGGCCGGCTCGCGTGAACCAAGAGTTCGTCCAAAAGCGCGGCACCTTCATCTTCAGGAAGGCCGACCAAACGGACAGTAAAGCCTGGATTCACGTAGAGCGCTTTGCGGCCGGTCTCGGGGTGGGTGCGCACTACTGGATGTGTCACTTCGGCGAGTTGGGCTTTTTGCTCTTCGGTCAGCGTATCGCGCGCATAGCCGGACTTGGTCTTGCCCTCGAAGCTTGCGAGGTACGAGTGCGCAGCCTGCAGGCCCACCAGTCGCTGCTTCGTCGCGTCGGGGAGTTCCTCGTAGGCCAAATACATATTGCAGTAGAGCGTGTCGCCCTTTTCCGGCGGAATCTCAATGGCGTGGAGTAAAGAGCCCAACGGTGGTTCTTCGACGTACGACATATCGGAATGCCAGTAACGTCCCGCGTCTTCAAAACCCATTGGCCGTCCGTCGGGATGTTTCTTGTTGGACAAGACCAGGACCTCTGGCTGATCGGGCAACAGGTATTCGGCTTTGACATGGACCATGAGCTCGCCGAACCGCTCACTGAACGCGACGTGTTCTGCGGGCGTCAGGCGCTGATTGCGAAATACAAGAACGAGGTGATCCAAAAGCGCCTGGTGGATCGCGGCGAATGTTGCATCGTCGGGCATCGTCGATAGGTCGATGTCGGTGACTTCGGCGCCCATGACAGGCGACAGGGGCTGGACCTTCATGGTTGCCTCGCTTCTCGATTCACGGTCATTTTTGGGCCAGCAGAACCCACCATTTCATCCCATAGGCGTGGGTCTTGCCGTACAGATTAGTTCGCGAATAGCCCGCTTTGCCGAAGGCACTGGGCACGAGGTCTTCGACGATTGACTCCGAACGAAAGCCCGCTTCGCGCGCCAGCGCAGGCATGTCCATTTCGCGCATCTTGCTGCGAAAGGGTTCGGCGTTGAAGTGGGTCGTCCAGTCGCGTTGGAACTGGTCGTAGGGGTCGGGCCAATACTTGTTGAATTCCGGAACGTCGCCGTGAACCATATACCCACCCGGTTTCAATAGCCGGTAGCATTCGTTGATAATGTTGGGGATGGCTTTTTGCGAAGTTTCGTGGAACAAAATCATCGACGTGATCAGATCGAAGCTCTCGTCCGGGTAATCCGTTTTTTCGGCGTTCTGCTGAGAAAAGTGCACGGTCTTGCCGAGCGATTCGGCACGGGCATGCGCGTAGCGAACCATCGGCGCGCCGAGATCAAAAGCGTGAATTTCAGCTTTCGGGAAGGCGTCGGCGAGTCCTAACGTTTGGTGCCCGACACCGCACCCCATATCCAGAATACGCGCCGGTTTGAACCCAGGCATGTTCTCGCGAAAGTAAGCCCCTACTGTGACCCCGACATCGTCGGTCATCGGCCCTTGGCCGCCCATCCCGTATTGGTAGGCCCCAACGTCGTAGAGCGCCCCGGCGAAGATATCGTCCTCCGCCAGTTCGACGTGGTAGCCCCCGGGCTGGCAATGAATGTGAATTTCGCTGTTGTAGCGCGGGATTTCGAGCGACGGGTCAAGCCGTAGCGTTCCCTTCGTCTTTTGCGCGGCGGTCGCCTTAACGCGTGCCGCGATGGCGTCGCGTTGGCGACCGGTGCGCTCGCCCAGGCCCTCCCACATCAACTCCTGGCCCGAGCGGTTGAGGGAACTCCAGGTTTGCCAAAACGGATCTTTGCGCATCACCCGTGCAACGTCGCGCGGCGATTTTGGCGCGTGGCCCTGCGCCTGCTTAAAAGCCTTCGCCCCGCGAGCCTCGAAGGCCTTTTTGTTGCCCGGGCCTAGATCGGTCAGTACGTGCACCTTGAGGCTGGTGACGAAATCGAGCCGTGCCGCCTCGTCGTGGGTTTCGTCCGGCAATACTCCGTGTTGCGCTTGCCCTCTCATGGATCGTTTCCTCCCGCTGTGATGGCCTAGTCTAGCACTGCGGCCGCCCTGTATCATGACTAAGCTCAAGGGGCGCTCTGCACCCCTGTTCGGCGCAGATTTTCGTGGCCGCGCCGGTCCCGCTTTTCGGCGCCGAGTGTTTCCTCTACCGTGCGGACCGGTTCGCATCTTGGACATGAGGAAAAAAATGAAAAACGCACAGGATCCCGTGGTGATCGTCGGCTTGGCGCGCACCCCTATCGGCAACTTTCAGGGAGCCCTGTCGTCTGTCGGCGCGCCGAAACTCGGCGGCGCTGCGATCAAGGCCGCCCTCGATCAAGCTGGGGTCGCACCCGATACGGTCGACGACGTGATCATGGGCTGCGTTTTACCGGCGGGCATGGGGCAGGCGCCCGCCCGCCAGGCGGCGCTTGCCGGCGGTATTCCGATCAGCGTTGGGGCGACCACCATCAACAAGATGTGCGGGTCAGGTATGCGCGCCACCATGATGGCGGCGGATCAAGTGGCCGCGGGATCGGCGTCGATCATGGTGGCTGGGGGCCTCGAGAGCATGTCCAACACCCCTTATCTGCTCGACAAAGCGCGCGGTGGCTATCGCCTGGGCAACGGCAAGATCTACGACCACATGTTCGTCGACGGTCTGGAAGACACGATCGATCAGCCCGGTAAGCTGATGGGCTCTTTCGCCGAAGACACGGCTGAGAAATACCAGTTTACCCGTGAGCAGCAAGACGACTTCGCGCTGACCTCGCTCGAAAGGGCAAAGAAAGCCAACGAGGATGGGTCGTTTGACGACGAAATCACGCCGGTCACGGTGAAGACCCGGGCCGGTGAGACCACGGTGCGCCAGGACGAGCTGCCGTTTACCGCCAAGATCGAAAAAATTCCGCAGCTCAAGCCTGCCTTCCGCGAAGGCGGGACGGTCACGGCAGCCAATTCTTCGGCCATCTCCGATGGCGCGGCTGCTCTAGTGCTGATGCGCGAATCGGAAGCCGAGAAACGGGGCCTTACGCCGTTGGCGCGGATTGTCGACTACACGACCCATAGCCAAGAATCGTCGTGGTTCACGACCGCCCCGATCGGCGCCATCAACAAGCTTTTTGAAAAGACCGGTTGGTCGCGCGACGACGTTGACCTTTTTGAAGTCAACGAAGCGTTCGCCGTCGTCACGATGGCCGCGATGAAAGACATCGGGATTGACCATGACAGGATGAACGTGCACGGCGGTGCCTGTGCGCTGGGACATCCCGTTGGCGCATCGGGCGCGCGGATTATCGCTACGCTGTATTACGCCCTAGCCAAGAACGGTCTGAACCGAGGCGTTGCCAGCCTCTGCATTGGCGGCGGCGAGGCAACGGCCATCGGGATCGAACGCATCGCGGCTTAGCGGAGGGCCTGGACCTTGGCGCCCCGCCGGTTCAGTACCGGAAGTCAATGGGAGCAGAAATACGGCTATTCCCGCGTGGTCGTCGATGGCGACTGGGTCTTCGTGTCGGGGACCACAGGCACCGACTATGCGACAGGCGATGTGGTCGAGAGCGCGGAGGGACAGGTATCGAAAGCCTTCGAAAACATTCGTGCGGCGCTTGAACAGGCGGGGGCGGCGCTGAGCGATGTTGTGCAGGCCCGGTACTACATCGCGCGACGCGCCGATATCGACCCGGTTCTAACCGCCATTGGCATCCATTTTGCCGATATCCGCCCGACCGCTACGGCCGTCGTTGCCGAGCTCATCGATCCGAAGATGCGCGTTGAAATCGAAGTCGTAGCGCGGACCCGATGACCCTCGATCCAATCATTTTCTACCCTGCGTTCGGGTCGCCGTATTCCTATGTCGCAGCGCAGCTGATCGACGACGTTGGACTGCGTCACGGGCGCGAGGTGCGATGGCGACCCGTTCGCCTGGGTACCGTGCTCAGCCAGGGCCGAGACGGCTTCCGACCGACGATTCCAGAACAGAAACTGGCCTATTGGCGGCACGATGTAGAGCGGATTTGCCGGCTCCGCGGCCTGCCGTTTGTGCGACCGGAGGGAGAGGCGCCGCCGTTCGACTGTGACGAGCTCTACAACGCCTGCTACGCCCTGGCGGACGGCAACGAAGCGCAACTGCGGACGATTACCCTGGCGGTGCTGTCGATCATTTGGGCGCAAGGCAAAGCGCTCAAAAATGTCGATGCGGTGGTATCGGGCCTACGCCGTTTTCACCTTTCCAGTGCGCTGATGAAGCAGTATGCGACCAGCGGCGCAGGGCAGGCCGCCCACGAAGCCGTGGTCGAGGAAGCTGTGGCGTCGGGTATGATCGGGGCGCCGTGGCTTGCTGTCGGCGATGAGACCTTTTGGGGCCATGACCGGATCCCTTACCTCGATCAGTGGCTGGGCGCGGAAGTGGTGGCGCTGCGGTAGCGTCCGGATGACAGGCCTAGCCTTGTAGCCGCGGTGTGGGCCATGGCCTAGAATGGGCCCATGCCTCAAGCCGTTGATTTCTATTTCGATTTCGCGTCGCCCTATGGCTATCTCGCGAACATTCAAATCGATGCCTGGGCGCGTGATCATGATTGTACCGTGGTCTGGCGCCCCATCATGTTGGGTGCGGCATTCAAGACGGTCGGCACCGGTCCCCTTCTGAGCTATCCCCTCAAAGGGGAATACGCGACCCGGGACATCATGCGAACGGCGCGCGCGCTCGGCGTCGCATGCGTCCTTCCCGAAGGATTCCCGCACGGTACCCTCGCCGCGGCGCGCGGGTTCTACTGGCTAGCGGACCAGAACGACGATACGGCGAAGGATTTCGCACGCGCCTTCTACCACGGCTACTTTGGCGAAGGTCGCGATATCAGTCCCGCCGAGGCGACTGCCGACATTGCCGCCGGTTTGGGCGTTGATCGCGCGGCGTTTCTCGCCGCCGTCCAAGAGCCGGCCATCAAGGTGCGCTTGAAGGACGAAACGGCTTCTGCCCTGGCGCGCGGCGTGTTCGGCTCGCCGTTCTTTTTCGTCGGGGACGAACCGTTCTGGGGCTCCGACCGATTCGAGCAGATGGCCCGCTGGATGGCGACAGGCGGCTGGTAGTCTGATGAAAGCCCTAGAGACCGCCTTCAAGCGGAAAGACGACGCGTTCCGCGCGAACGCCGCCCACATGCAGGGGCTTGTCGATGATCTCCGTCGGATCACATCGACCGTTGCTGAAGGTGGCGGCGAGCGGTCTCGTGCCCGTCACCTCGAGCGCGGCAAGATGCCGGTACGTGACCGTATCACGACCCTATGCGATACGGGCGCCCCATTTCTCGAACTCTCGGCGCTCGCGGCGCACGGCGTGTACGAAGAGGCGGTGCCCGCCGCTGGGATCGTGACCGGCATCGGTCGCATCATGGGCCAGGAGTGCATGATTGTGGCGAACGATGCCACGGTCAAAGGCGGAACCTACTATCCGCTGACAGTCAAAAAACACCTTCGCGCTCAGCAGATAGCCTTTGAGAATCATCTGCCTTGCGTCTACCTCGTGGACTCGGGTGGTGCGAACTTGCCCAATCAGGACGAGGTCTTTCCCGACCGCGAGCATTTCGGTCGGATCTTCTTCAACCAGGCGCGGATGTCGGCCGTGGGCATCCCGCAGATTGCCGCCGTCATGGGGTCGTGCACCGCAGGTGGCGCCTATGTCCCGGCGATGGCCGACGAAAGCGTCATCGTCAAAGGGACCGGCACGATCTTTCTGGGCGGACCGCCGCTCGTCAAAGCCGCCACCGCCGAAGTGGTCAGTGCCGAAGAGCTCGGCGGCGCAGAGGTTCACGCGCGCCAATCCGGCGTTGCCGATCACTACGCAGAGAATGACGGCCACGCACTCGGCATCGTCCGGCGGATCGTCGCCAACCTGAACAGGCAAAAGACCCCGCCACCCACCTCGGAAGTGGAAGAGCCACACTATGATGCCGCGGAACTCTATGGGGTCGTGTCCGCGGACCCGCAACAAACCTTTGATGTGCGCGAGGTCATCGCAAGGGTATTCGACGGCAGTGCGTTCGATGAGTTCAAGCCGCTCTACGGGTCCACACTTGTTGCCGGCTTTGCGCGCCTCTATGGCCGCCAAGTCGGCATCCTCGGCAACAATGGAATCTTGTTTTCAGAATCGGCGCTCAAAGGGGCGCATTTCATTGAGCTGTGTTGTCAGCGTCGCATTCCGTTGATTTTTTTGCAGAACATCACCGGCTTCATGGTGGGGCGCAAATACGAAGCAGGCGGCATCGCCAAAGACGGTGCGAAGATGGTGATGGCCGTCGCCAATGCGCAGGTGCCGAAGATCACGCTGGTAATCGGGGGCTCCTTTGGTGCGGGCAATTACGGCATGTGCGGGCGCGCATACGATCCGCGGTTTCTCTGGATGTGGCCCAATGCGCGGATTTCGGTCATGGGCGGCGCGCAAGCCGCCAGCGTGCTCACACAGGTACGCAGGGATTCCCAGGAGGCTAAGGGGGGGGCCGTGGATGCCGCAGAGGAGGCGGCTTTTGCTTCCGAGATTCGAGCACAGTACGAAACCCAGGGGCACCCCTACTATGCCAGTGCGCGCCTATGGGACGACGGCGTGATCGATCCGGTTGATACCCGCTTGGTCCTCGGGTTGTCGCTTTCGACAGCACTGAATGCGCCGATCGGGGACACCCAGTTCGGCGTTTTCCGGATGTAGCCGTGGACGTCGAGCAACTCCTCGTCGATATCGCGCCTAGTGGCGTGGCCACGCTCACGTTTAACCGACCTGATCGCCACAACGCGTTCGACGACGCGATGATCCGAGAAACGGCCCGAGCATTGGCGGATATTGGCGGCAATCGTGACGTCAGAGTTTTGATCCTGGCCGGTCAGGGAAAATCGTTCAGTGCCGGCGCCGACCTCAATTACATG
>Ga0181588_10004895_pt1 | contig 10896 bp, 6 predicted proteins | sample 071ome_26_FD_148607 | JGI IMG/M metagenome (GOLD analysis project Ga0181588, IMG submission 148607) | Coastal salt marsh microbial communities from the Groves Creek Marsh, Skidaway Island, Georgia - 071409BT metaG (spades assembly) | ecosystem: Environmental > Aquatic > Marine > Intertidal zone...
CTGTGTCCGGGCGTCGATCGTGGACAGTTTTTCTTTCGGCTACCGGACCATCGTGCCGGAGGAATGTTGTGGTGACCAGGACGAGGGCCCGCACTGGGACAACCTGCGTGACGTGGGCCGGAGGTACGCTGATGTGGTTCAGTTGTCCGATGTGCTGGGGCATTTTGAATCCCTGGAAACCGCTGCCTGACACCCTTCCAATCACCTACAGGAATCATCGCTATGCCAATCGCTGACATTAACGGCCACCAGATGTATTACGAAATCCATGGCGAAGGCCCGCCCGTCGTCTACATTGGTGGCTGGGATACCTTCTGCCATGGCCGCGCAAAGTACCTGGCACGCGGACTGACGGACGAATACTCGGCCCTGATCGTGGACTACCGGGGTATCGGTGAGTCCACCGACGACCTTTCAGTGCGCCCGTCGACCGAACTATATGCCGATGACATGATCGAGCTGCTGGATCACCTGGGTTGGAGCGATGTGCGCTTCGTCGGCCTGGTCGGTATCGGCGCCTGCATCGGTCAATACGTGGCGCTGAAGCGGCCGGACCTGGTGCGCTGCATGGTCAATATGGGCTGCTGGGTGCACGCAGATGCCTGCCTGACCGATCAGCTAAACGCCCTGGGCACCATGCATGAAAAGGCGGGTTTCCTGGCGTTTCAGGAACTGGTGGCGGTGTATTCGTTCAGACCGGATTATTACAACGAAAACAGGGATAAGTTCCTGGGCCCCAACGGCGTGTGGGGCGCGCTGAATGGGCGCCTGGAAGCCAACCTGCGCTTCATCGAAGCCTGTAATGGGCACGACATCCGGGCGCATCTGGGGGACATTCACTGCCCCACCCTGGTCATTCATGCCGGACAGGACGTCATCACCGGCCCCCGCACCACGCTGCCGCTGGAAGAGGGCCTGCCCAATGTCGAGGGTGTGCTCATGCCTGAAGTGGCGCACGTGGTGGCGGGGCGCGAAGAAAAGATCGCTTTTTGCGAGCTGCTGTTTCCCTTTCTGGCACGGCACTGACGCCGCCGTTTCAGATCACGTCCTCGTCCTCGAGTGACGACAAGCGGTCACCCAGGCCCAGTTCGTCGCCGTAGATTGAAGCATTGTCCGCGCCCAGGCCGTGTCCCGGGCGGCCGGGCATCCGGTGGCCGGCCAGCTTGATGGGATTGCGCAGGGCGCGCAGCGTGCCCGCGCTGCGATGGGGCATGTCCTGGATCATGTCGATGGCGCGGACGAAAGGGTTGTCCAGCGCCGCGGGCAGATCATACACCGGCGCGACCGGGACGCGGGTGCGCAGACGCTCTATCCACTCATCGGTCGTTGTCGTTGAAAACATGTCATCCAGGACGCCCGTGAGCAGATCGCGGTTGCGGTGCCGGTCCTGCATGGTTTTAAATCGCGGGTCCGCGGCCAGCTCTATCCGCTGAGCCGACTCCAGCAGCAGTTCCCAGAATTTCTGGGTCATGCACATGATAAAAATCCAACCGTCGGATGTTTTGTAGAGCTGTACCGGTACGTTGGAGGGGTGCGCGCTGCGCGGTAAACGTTCGGTCTTCAAGCCGTGATTCATATACCAGGTGCCCGGATAGCTCAGCTGGTGCAGCGCCACGTCAAACAGGCTGACGTCGACGTCGCAGCCACCCTCATGCGGTCGTCCGATCAGGGCGGCCAGCGTGCCCATGCCGGCCACCACGCCGGTCATGAAGTCGATCATGGAAAGACCGAAGCGCGCCGGTGGCGATTCAGGTTCGCCGGTCAGCTCCAGGAATCCGCACTCCGCCTGCATCAGGTAGTCATAGCCGGGCCAGTCTGCACGGTCGTTGTCTCGCCCGTAGGCGGATATGTGCGTACAAATGATGTCCGGCTTGATCTTGCCAAGGTGGGCGTGGTCAAGACCGAGCCTGGCCGGCTGGTTGCCGCGCAGGTTATTCCATACAACATCCGCCGTACCGACCAGCTGGTGCAGCAGTTGTTGACCGCCGGCGGATTTCAGGTTGAGCGTGACGCTGTCCTTGTTCAGGTTGAACGCCTGGAAATAGGCGCTGTCATCGTCGGCCAGGAGATGCGAGCCCGTCTGTCGGGCAGGGTCACCGCCATGGGCTCGGTTCTCCAGCTTGATGACCTGCGCGCCGAGATCGGCCAGGTACATCGAGCCGTACGGGCCGGCGCCAAACTGCTCGACGGCCAGTATCCGGATACCTTTCAGTGGTTGCTGCGCCATGGTGCTCCCCCGGGTGTTGCCCGGTTGCTGCGACTCGGATGTCGGGCGGTCCCCGGCTCTGTAGAACAAGGACGAGGCATTGTATACAATGAAGGCTTCACACGCATTTCCTGTCGCAAGGGCAGGATACGTCCGAAAGCAACATGAATGATGGAGTAGCCGCGTCATGACTTATCGTCTGGGAGTTGATGTAGGCGGAACGTTCACCGATCTGCTGTTGGTCGATGAGTCGACCGGGTCTACCTACACCGCCAAGGTTCCAAGCACGCCACAGGATTCGTCGATTGGGGTTTTAAACGGTATCGAACGGGTCTGCGAAACGGCCGGAGTTGATCCACGCGAGATCAGTCAGGTGATGCACGGCACCACGGTCGCCACCAACACAGTGCTGACCGGCACGGGGGCGAAAGTGGGCCTGGTGACGACCAAGGGCTACAAGCAGGTGTTGCAGATCGCCCGCTCATACGTCCCGGGTGGTCTCGGTGGCTGGGTGATCTACAACAAGAGTGATCCCCTGGCGCCGCTGGCGTGCACGATCGAGGCCGATGAGCGCATGGGCGCGGACGGCAAGGTGGTGCGCAAGCTGAAAAAAGGTCAGCTGAAAAAAGATTTGCGGGCCCTGAAGAAAGAGAACATCGAGGCCCTGACGGTGTCGTTGATCAACTCTTTCGCCAACGGTGAAACCGAACGCGAAGTGGCCAAAGCCTCGCGCGAGGTGCTCAAGGGCATTCCCGTATCGCTGTCCTCCAACGTGGTGCCTGAGATGCAGGAGTACGAGCGCACCATCACCACGGTGGCGAACTCCTACGTGCGCCCGAAAGTCGCCACGTACGTGCGTAATTTGCAGCGTAAGCTCAAGCGTAAAATGGATGACGTGCAGTTGCACATACTTCGTTCAGACGGCGGCATGGCCTCGTCAAAAGTGGCAGAGTCGCTGCCCGTCAATTTGCTGATGAGCGGCCCGGCCGGTGGCGTGTCCGGCGCGGTGTGGATCGCCAAGCAAGCCGGTTTCGAAGATGTGCTGACTTTCGACATGGGTGGTACATCTACCGATGTCGCGCTGGTGCAGGACGGCAAGGCGCAATTGCGCCGCGAGACGACCGTCGGGGATGTCACCGTGAGGGCATCCTCCGTCGATGTGCGCACGGTGGGTGCCGGCGGCGGCTCGATCGCGCATGTTCCTGAGCTGACGGGCGCCCTGCGCGTCGGTCCGGAAAGCGCCGGCGCCGAGCCGGGGCCCGCAGCCTACGACAAGGGCGGCGAAGCACCCACGGTCACGGATGCCAACGTGGTACTGGGTTTCCTGCCAACGGAGGTTCGCCTTGGCGGCGATATGGCCATCCGTCGCGACCTGGCGGAAAAGGCGATCGCCCCGGTCGCCGAGGCCCTTGGCCTCAGCGTTCAGCAGGCGGCGGCCGGTATCATCGATATCGTCAATGAAAACATGTACGGCGCGCTGCGGCTGGTGTCGGTGGAGAAGGGCTACGATCCCCGCGATTTCGCGCTCATCGGCTTTGGCGGTGCCGGCCCCCTGCACGCCAATGCGCTGGGCAAGCTGATGAACAGCTGGCCGGTCATCATTCCTCCGGGTCCGGGCGTGCTGTGCGCCTACGGCGATGCCACCACCCGCGTTCGCGATGAGGCATCACGCACGTATATCCGCCGCTTCGGCGATACCAGCGAAAAGCAGCTGGTCAAGATATTCGAGCAGCTGGCCCGCCAGGCGGAAAAGACCCTGGACAAGGAAGGCGTGCTGAAGAAGGACCGCTCAACCACCTACCAGGCCGACATCCGCTATCACGGTCAGGGCTTGTTGTTGACGGTGGACTTCGAATTGAAAGATCTGAAGCGCAAGGGGCTGGACGTCATTGGCGCGCCCTTTGATGAGATGCACAAGCAACTGTTCACGTTCGCGCTGGACAGTGATAAAGAGCTGGTCAACCTGCGGGCAGTCGCCCAGGGCAAGGAAGCCAATATCGCGGCGACCCAGGTGTCGAGAGGCTCGAAGAATCCGGTCAAAAAGGCCAGCTTGGGTACTTCCAAGGTGTTTGTCGAAGGTAAGAACCGGGTCGCGCAGCTGTACGATCGGGCGCACCTGAAAGCCGGCAACGTCATTGCCGGACCGGCCATCGTACTGGAAATGGATTCGACGACGGTCATCCTGCCGAAGCACATCGGCACCGTGGATGGCTACGGCAACATATTGATCACCCCAGCGAACTGAGCAGAGAGGAGCAACGCCAATGCCTGCAAAAATTATTCAAAGCAATTCGCGTCCTTTCAAGCGTGTTGACCTGGACCCGATTACGCTCGATATCATCGAGAATGCCATGCTGAATGCACGCTATGAGATGGATGCCGTGCTGTTCCGCACCGCCATGTCGCCCGGAATCCGGGAGCAGCATGACGAGTTTCCCATGATCGCCAACCTGGAAGGCAAAATGGTGGTCGGCCAGTTCGGGAGTTTTATCTACGGCTTCAAGGAGGCTTACGACGGTACCATCGAAGAAGGGGACATGTTCCTCACGACGGACCCTTACTCCTGCAACGGTGCCATCAGCCATATCAACGACTGGCTGCTGCTGCGGCCCATCTTCAAGGATGGCCGGCTGATCGCCTATGCCGCCATGTTTGGGCATATGACCGACGTGGGCGGGAAGGTGCCCGGCAGCTTGCCGACCGATGCCCGTGAGATCTTCGAAGAAGGCATTCGTATCCCGCCTACCAAGATTTACAAGAACGACGAACTGCAGAGCGATATCCTCGATATCATCATGCACAACTGCCGCCTGCCGCATTGGAATCGCAGTGATTTCAACGCGTTGGTGGCGGCGATTCGCACCGCCGAAAAGCGCGTCATCGAGTTGTCTGAGCGATTTGGTGACGATGTTTTCTATTCAGCCCTGGATGAGTTGCTCGAGCGCAACAAGCGCGCCATGGGCACGCTGATCAAGACCACGGTCCCCACCAAGAAGCAGTACTTCGAGGATTACGTCTGCGATGACGGTCTCGGCATGGGGCCCTACAAGATCCGTTGCGCCATGTGGCGCGAGGGTGAAAAGGTCATCTTCGATTTCGACGGCACCGATCCTCAGTCCATCAGTTCCATCAACTTTTATCTTAATGAAGAGATGTTCAAGATGTTCTGCGGGGTGTACATGATCATGGTGTTTGACCCGCAGATCATGTTCAACGACGGGTTTTACGACCTGATGGAGGTGAGGATTCCCTACGGAACCCTGTTGAAACCGCGCGAACCGGCGGCCTTGTCCTGTCGCACCCACGCGCTCGGTCGCATATTCGATGTGCTGGGCGGTCTGCTCGGCCAGGGCAATCCTGATTTCCTCTGCGGCGCCGGATTCTCGGACAGCCCGCACTTCATGTATTCGGGCTACGACAAGGACGGTGAGTGGTATCAGCTCTATTCGATCGGGTTTGGCGGTATCCCGGGAAAGCCATTTGGAGATGGCCCGGACGGGCACTCCCTGTGGCCGAGTTTCACCAATGTGCCCAACGAATTCCTTGAGAGCTACTTCCCGCTGCGGATCGAAGTCTACGAGACGATTCCGGACAGCGGTGGTCCCGGTCTCCATCGCGGCGGAAACGGTCTCAGCATGGGTTATCGATTCCTGGAGCCCGGAGAGATTTCCATTCACGATGATCGATGGCTGACCTATCCCTGGGGCGTCAACGGCGGATTGCCTGGGCGTCGCTCGGAGAAAATTCTCCACCGCGCTGACGGCACCGTAGAAAATCTGCCCTCGAAATGCGACCGGATCGTGGTCAAAGCCGGCGACCTGCTGTACTTCAATACCTGGGGTGGCGGCGGCTGCGGTGACCCGCTGCAGCGCCCGTCCGAGCGCGTGGCCTTTGATGCCAAGGCCGGCCTGGTCACGATCGAGGGCGCCCGCCGATATGGCGTGGCTCTCAACGATGACTTTTCGGTCGATGAAAAGAAGACCAAGGCATTGCGCGGACGCATGGCCAAGAAGCGTGGCAAGCCGAATATCTTCGATTTCGGCGGCTCCATCGAGCAACTGAAAGCCAACTGCGAGAAGGAAACAGGCCACGCAGCGCCACGCCAGCCTGAGTTTCAGTCGTGGGCGCTGGAGACCGTTAAAAAGTCACGTAAGAAGGCCGCAGGCGGCAGGTAGCCTGGCGCCTACGACATCGGCCCATGCGTTAACATCACGCGCCGCTCGGCGCGTGATGGGAACCGCGCCGTGACTCAAACGCCTGCCGGGCTGCGGCCACGTGGGCCCGCATCACGGATTCAGCCCAGTCCGGGTCACCCGCAACGATGGCTTGTGCTATTTCCAGGTGGTGTTGGGCGCTGCGGATGAGATCCTCTGTCGAATAGTCCCGGAACGTCTGGAACACCAGGGGTGCGTTGCTCAGTGACGACATGGTGGTCTTCAGCAGTTCGCTGCCCGCCGCGTTCAGGATCAATTCGTGGAACTGCTGGTTGTAATCCGCCACCTTTCGCAGAAACCCTTTTTCCCTGCGCTGAGACGCGGCCAGTTGCCGGGACGCGAGGTCTTCCAGTGATTGCACCTGCGCTGCACTGGCTCGTCTGGCCGCCAGCCTGGCCGCATAGCCTTCCAGCAGCATGCGCAGAGCGAACGTTTCCTCGGCTTCGGCCAGGGCAAGGTGGGTGACGAAAGCGCCCTGGTTGGGCACGAAACGAATCATGCCCTCGGCCTCCAGGCGCTGTAAAGCCTCACGGACCGGCGTTCGACTGACCCTTGCCTGCTCGGCGATGGCCGCTTCGGTAATGCGGTCACCCGGGGCGCAACGGCCTTCTATGATTTCGTTGATGATGACTTGATAGGCCTTGCGAGATGCTTTCATTGGGTGCCTCGAGGCAAAAGAGACGGGTGCTCTGCCACGCTTCCCTGTGGCTTGGCCATAAATTGTATACAATCTTACCGGGTTTCTCAGCATGCCAGAGGCGTGCGTTATTCACGTAAAGGAAGGGCTGATGACAGAGACGTTGCAACCAGGCTCGAAGGGGCCGCTGGATGACATCCGGGTGATTGAAATGGGCAGCCTGCTGGCCGGCCCGTTTTGCGGACAACTGCTGGGCGATATGGGCGCCGAGGTGATCAAGGTGGAAGCGCCTGGCATGGGCGACCCCATGCGCATCTGGGGGCAGGAAAAATCGCAGGGTCAGTCACTCTGGTGGCCCGTGGTGGCCAGAAACAAAAAGGCCATTACTCTGAACTGCCGTGTGCCCGAGGGGCAGGCGATCATGCGGGACCTGGTGGCGGAATCCGATATCCTGTTGGAGAATTTCCGGCCGGGCACCATGGAGCGCTGGGGTCTGGATTACGAGACCCTGAGCCAAATCAACCCCAGGCTGATCATGATCCGTGTGTCCGGGCAAGGTCAGACGGGGCCTTACAGCAAGCGGGCGGGCTATGGATCCGTCGGCGAGGCGATGGGTGGCTTGCGCTATGTGGTGGGTGACCCGAGCTCACCCCCCAGCCGCGTGGGCATCAGCATCGGGGATTCGCTGGCCGCCACCTTCGCCACGGTGGGCGCGCTCTCCGCCCTGCATTTCCGTGATCGGACCGGCAAGGGCCAGGTGGTCGACTCCGCCATCTATGAAGCCGTGCTGGCGATGATGGAATCGCTGGTGACCGAATATCATAAAGCCGGATACATCCGCGAGCGAACGGGGTCCATCTTGCCGAATGTGGCGCCTTCCAACGTGTACCCTACCGCCGACGGCAGCATGATCCTGATCGCGGCCAACCAGGATACGGTTTTCAAGCGTTTGTCGGCGGCCATGGGGCAGCCGGAACTGGCAGAGGATCCCCGCTATGCATCCCACCACGCGCGCGGAGAGAGACAGGCGGAGTTGGACGATATGATCGGTCGCTGGACCGAAACCTTGTCTGCTGAGGAGTTGATCACGTTGATGGAGGAGAATGGTGTGCCGGTGGGCAAGATCTATCGAGCCCCCGACATGCTCGAGGATCCTCACTTCAAAGCGCGCGAGGCCATTGTGCGGGTCATGCATCCTGAACTCGGTGAGCTGGCCATGCAAAATGTCGTACCCAAGCTGTCCCTGACTCCGGGGTCGGTCAGAAGCTGCGGCCCCGAGATGGGGCAGCACAATGCGGAAATCTATGGTGATCTGCTGGGGATATCACAACAGCAAATGGGGCAGTTGAGCCGCGACGGCATCATTTAGCGAAGCATCGCGCATCCAAAAAAAAGGCCGGCGTAAAAGCCGGCCTTTTTCTATTGGGCCTGGCGGTCAGAATCGATACTCCACTTCCATGCCGGCCATGCGCGCCATGCCTGGATGAACGAATGAGCCGCCGAATTCAGCAGCCGTGATGACTTCTGCCAGGTAGCTCTCATCGAGCAGGTTTTGGGCGAACGCCGTGATCCGCCAGTGCTCGCTGCTGAAGCCGACGCGCAGATTGGTCAGCCCGTAGCCATTGACCTGTGAGCGGTCATATGGAGCGTCCAACTGGAAACCGAACACCAGGGAGAACAGGGTCGCCGGCACCGTCTTATCCTGCACCGTGTTGTACCAGGTGGGCCCTTGATAGGCGTATTCTAATCGCGTATTGAAGGTCCAGTTCGACGTCACGTCCGCATCGAACTGCAGGGCCGCATTGAAGGTGTACTCCGGCGCGTTCGGGACGTCGTTGCCCACGGTGTTGGGTCGCACGGCGAAGGCCTCGATCTCGCCGTTGATTTTAGAATAGCCGGCCAGGAACGACAGGTGATCGGTCAGGCGGGCCGCGATATCGAGTTCATAACCGCTGATGCTGACCTCGTCGATGTTCTCGACCACGCGCAGCAGTCCGAAGGAGCCGACGAAAAACTCGAACACTTGCATGTCGTCCACGTCCGTCTGGAAGACAGCGCCATTCAGGGACAGGCCGCCGCCATCGGACTTCCAGCGGAAGCCCAGTTCGAACGCGCTGGAGACCTCTTCATCGAAAATATCCGGCGGCGCCGTGAGCGCCGTGCCAAACTGCTGCCCCGGATCCACCAGGAAAAACTGGATGGTGTCGCTGGAGCCCAGGTTGTTGAAGCCGCCGCTTTTGAAGCCGATGCCCCAACTGCCAAACAGGGTGAGGCGGTCGGTGGCGTCCCAGGTCAGGCTGAGTTTGGGCTGTGTATGGCTGAAGGTCTTGGAGCGTGAATCCAGTGAATCGGTGACCGCGCCGGTAGCGAAGTCCGTCACGAATCCCGGATTGAGCGGCGAACCGTTGAGCGGCTGACCGTTCAGGGTGCAGCCTACCCCCGGATTGATTTGCTGACAGTAGTTTATCCGGGTCGTGGTTTGCTGGCTGGGGGTGGGCACGGCGTTGGTCACCTTGCGGTCTTCCCGGTCGTAACGCAGCGCGAATGACAGCTCGATATTGTCCGTGATGTCGAAATTGACGGAGCCGAACAGGGCCCAGACACTGGTGTCGAAGTCATCCAGTACCAGCGCGTCGGTCAGTGGATTGACAAAAGACCTCGGCAGCTGACCGCTGGGCCGCCCGTCATCCAACAGCTGCGCGACGCCTACCCGCCGTTCCAGGTCGAGATAGTAGGCGCCGGCCTGCCAACGCAGGCGCTGATCGCCCGGTGAGGTCAGCTGTACCTGGAAGCTCAAATCTTTTTGATTGCGCTCCTGGTATTGATAGCCGTCACAAGTGGACGGGCTATAAGGGGGCAGCAGGACCGTGGAAAAGGGGTCTGAGGGATCAACGCCGTAGAAATTGAATGTGGGCGATTGCATGGGAAAGCCGAAGGTGTCCACGAGGCTGTCCACGCAGGACTGCTCGCCGAAGTAAAACCCGAACGCGCCCGAGGTGCCGTCCGCCAGAAAATGCTGTTCCTGATCGCTCAGAAGCGCCCATGCGGTCAGCGTTCCCCAGTCCATCTCCTGGTCCAGCTTGATGGAAAATTCGGTGGTCTCCTGCTTGTTCTCCGGGTCGACGTTCGGCGAGAACACGAACTGGTGTTCATTCACGTCGACATAAAAATCTGGGTTGAGCCCCGCGAATGCCGGCAGGGCAAAGGCGGCGTTGAACGCAATCGAGGCGGCATCGACCTGGCCATGGCGCAGCTTGACGTCCACCGTGGTGGACTCTGAGGGCTCGAAGATCACGCGGGCCGTGGCCGAGGTGCTCTCGAAATCATTCACCACGTTTTTATTGAGGTAGGTGTTCTTGAGGTAGCCATCCGTGGTCCGGCCGTCGATATCCACCGAGGCATACACGGTGTCACCCAGCGATCCGGCCATGTAGGCCCGGCCGCTCCAGGTGCCGTGCTCCGCGCCGGTCACGCGCACACGCAATTCGGTTTCATCCTGTGGCCTCTGGGTGCTGATGATGACCGCGCCCGCAGCGGCCGACCGGCCGTACAGGGCACCTTGCGGACCTTTCAGGACTTCGATCTGCGACAGATTGGAATACTCGCGGTTGAATGCGCTGGGGTTCGTGTACAGGATGCCGTCGATGATCAGGGCAAAGTTGGTTTCGGCATCCCTGGCGCCGTTGAGGCCGCGGATGCTGAGCTGGGTGTCGCCCACTTCTACGGTGTTCACCAGGGTGACGCCGGGTGTCTGGGAAATAAAATCTTCGGCGCGCTGTACGCCCATGTTTTCAATGTCGGTATCGGTGAACGCGGTGATCGAGGCTGGAACGTCGTCC
>Ga0181588_10004897_pt1 | contig 10895 bp, 6 predicted proteins | sample 071ome_26_FD_148607 | JGI IMG/M metagenome (GOLD analysis project Ga0181588, IMG submission 148607) | Coastal salt marsh microbial communities from the Groves Creek Marsh, Skidaway Island, Georgia - 071409BT metaG (spades assembly) | ecosystem: Environmental > Aquatic > Marine > Intertidal zone...
ACCAGTGTTTAGTAACTGATTAGTACGAGTTAACCCGAATCCCTGACCGCCGAGACGACGAAAGACGACGAAGACGACGAAAACATACATGCGGGAAACGAGACGCGAGTACGACGACGGGGGTGATCGGATCGATATAGGATCGGATGGATCGATCGGATCGGTCCGATCGGTCCGATCGATGGTCGGTACCGGTTTGACGAGTCATTACTCAAGAAACCGCCATCATCATCATCATTCGGACGGACGGACGGACGAGGATGAACGATCGGCGCCGCGCGGGAGTGTTGGACGCGCCGGGATCGCGGTGGACGACGGTTTCGGTCTCGCGCGGAAGAGCGAACCCTAAACGACGTTGACGACGATGATGATGACGATGACGACGACGACGACGATGTCTGCGCGGTGCGCGACGAACGCACCGCGAAAGGCGCGAATCAACAACACCAACAACAACGACAAGATGGCGCCGCATCGTTTGGTGACGTCCTCGATGCGTTCCCGGGGCGAGCGGGCGTGCGGGATGAACCGCGCGATCGCCGTCGACGGCGCGTCGTCGTTCGAAGACTTGCCGAGAAGCGGCATGGACGGAAAGGCGCTGGCGTTCCCGCACAAGGATGAGTTTCCGACGCGCGCGAGCGTGCTGTCATCCATCCCGGAGGAGTGCTTCGTCAAGGACACCGGGCGATCGCTGGCGTACGCGGCGGTGTCCACGGCCATGACCGTCGGGTGCGGGTTGATCGCGGCGGCGACGTTGCCGCTGAGCTGGTCGTATTGGCCGGCGTGGTTGGCGTACGCGGCGGTGAACGGAACGATCGCGACTGGGTGCTGGGTCATCGCGCACGAGTGCGGACACAACGCGTTTAGCGACAACAGGTTTATTCAAGACGCCGTGGGGTACGCGTTGCACTCTGTGTTGCTCGTGCCGTACTTTTCTTGGCAGCGATCGCACGCGGTGCACCACTCTCGCACGAACCATCTCACGGAGGGTGAGACGCACGTGCCGTACGTCAAGGGCGAGATCAAGGGTGACTTGAACTTGAAGGCTAAGGAAACCATGGGCGAGGGTCCGTTTGTGATTTTGCAGCTCGTGACGCACTTGATCTTCGGCTGGCCGGCGTACTTGCTCACCGGCGCCACCGGTGGGAGCGCGCGCGGCGTGACGAACCACTTCTTGCCGAACGTCAACACTGGCTCCTTGGAGCTCTTCCCGGGTAGCTGGAAGAAGAAGGTGTACTTGTCCGACATCGGCGTCTTCGCCTTCGTCGGCGTTCTCGCCGCGTGGATCGCCAAGTGCGGCTGGGCCCCGTTCGTTGCCCTCTACCTCGGCCCGTACCTCTTCGTCAACTTCTGGCTCGTTCTTTACACCTGGTTGCAGCACACTGACGTTGACGTCCAACACTTGGCTGCGGACGAGTGGTCGTACATCAAGGGCGCGTTTCTCACCATTGATCGCCCGTACGGTCCGGTGTTTGACTTTTTGCACCACCGCATCGGCTCCACCCACGTCGCCCACCACGTCGAGTGCGCCATTCCGCACTACAAGGCGCTCAAGGCGACGGAGGCGTTGAAGACCAAGTACCCGGATTACTACTTGTATGACCCGACCCCGATTTGGAAGGCGCTCGTTCGCGTCGCGTCCAAGTGCGTCGCCGTCGAAAAGCGCGGCGAAGGCCGAGGCGCGATGTGGACCTTCACGGATGGCAAGGCTGCCACCGCGTGAGTGAGTCGACAAAGACGTTAATGATGTATAGGGATATGATATAAGTGTTTTTAGTTTCTTCGCACGGATTCAGTTGTTATTCAGAAGAGCCGTATTCGTTTTACCACTTGGTTCGCGAGACGTCGTTCCAATTTCTCACCCTCGGCGCCGCGCGACGCTCCTTGGCGCGCATGATGGCTCGCTTCAATCTAATTTTCTGGCTCTCAGTCTCCCTCTCACTCGACAACGGCGCCATCGTCGTCGCACCAGCGTCTCCATCGCGCCGCGTCACGACGACAACCGGAGTCGCCTCTACGACGACGCGCGGAGCCGCTCCCATTGAAGCCGTCCGTCGCGCTTCATCGCTCGATGAAGACGACGTCGTCGTCTCGCTCTGCGTTCGTCGCACGAGCGCCGCCCGAAGCTCATTACTCAACTCAATCAATCTCTCCCTGTCCGCATTCACCGCCGTCAACCGCCGTCGCAACGTCGTCACCTCCTTCGCGAGCACCTCTCTCGCCACTTCGTCCGCCGACGACGAACCGACGTCGCGACGCGTCGCCTCCAACGCGTCCTTCAGCGTCCACACCGTCGACTCCAACCTCTCACACCGAATTTTTAGCGAGCGTATGACGCCATCCTTATCCTTCCCGACGTCGCCCTCCTCGCCGGGTTTCCTTCGAGAAGGTTGTCGCCGTCGTCGTCTCCCCAGTCGACTCGCTTCGTCCAACCGAACAGCCGCCGACGACGACGCGGGCGCATCATCCACCCCGATCCCCCATGCAGTGCGCGCCACGAGCGCCGCCGTCAACGCATCGATGGAATCCACGTCGTCTTCGTCGTCCTCGGCGTCTTCGGCTTCACCGCTCGTCGAACACGCGCGTCGCGCGTCGTCATCGCGTGCACGCGCTGGTGGTTTACGAACCGTCGCAATCTCGTGCGTCAAGCGTCGCATCGCGCGTTCGAGCGCCTCGCACGCCCGCGCGACGCCCCCATTCGATTCCGCATCCATGACAAAATATTAATTATCACGTCCTCTCGCGCGCGTTTCCTCTCGCGCGCGTTCGCGTCGTCGACTGCGGTCGATGATCGCTCGCGCGTTCGTTTTCGGTCAACGCTGACGACGCGCGGGCGGGTCGACACTCCGCGACGACCGACGCGACGCGATGCTCGGGCGACGCGCGTGGACGACGGCGCGCGCGCTCGGTAAAAGGGAGGAAATATTTCCAATCGGCTCGACGGCGAAGATGCGGTGGTTCGCGACGAGCGGTGACGGCGAGGATGCGGTGCGAGAGGCGAACGCGGCGTTGGACGATGTCTTTTTCAGCGATGGACGAGTGGCTGACGCCGCCGCCGGGTCGTCGTCGTCGGCGGCGGCGTCGGCGGAGTCGCGAAGGTTGACGCACGTGGACGCGACGACAGGGGCGGCGACGATGGTGGATGTCGGCTTGAAAACACCGACGCGGAGAACGGCGACGGCGTCGGCGAGGGTGACGCTCGGCGACGAAGCGTTCGCGTTGGTGCGAGAGAATAAGGTGAAAAAGGGCGACGTGCTCGCCGCGGCGCGACTCGCCGGGATCATCGGGGCGAAGAAAACGCACGATTTGATTCCGCTGTGTCACGCCTTGGCGCTGGATTCGGTGAAGATTGATTTGAGGATGAACGAGGAGGCCAAGGCGGTGGACGTGTTCGCCACGGCGACGTGTAGCGGTAAGACGGGTGTGGAGATGGAGGCGCTCACGGCGGTGACGGTGAGTGGATTGACGATTTACGACATGTGTAAGGCGGTGAGTAAGGACATCGTCATCGGGGACGTTCGGCTCGAGGCAAAGTACGGTGGGAAGAGCGGGGATTGGAAGAGAGGAGGTGAGGTTTGACATCTAGCCGAAACAGAGACGGGCGCGCGATATTAGTACGTATGCGTTTCATTCCGTTCCTTCATCGCGTCGGCAGCGTTCGCGCTCGATAAGCACAAACATGCACACGTCATGTATTAATATTCATATTCACACACACTACCGATAACTCGAGCACTGCGTACGTTCGCACTCGATTCAACTTTGCTTTGCTTCGCTTTTACACTGCCTGCACTCCACACACGCCCACTCGCGCAGCCGACCGGGCCGCGAACGCCACCGTCGAGCGTCGACGCGGTATAGGACGAGACTGGAACCCCCGCAGTCATGGCGCCGTCCAACGCGCAGAAAAAAGCGCTGGCCAAGGCGAAACGCGGCATCGTGAGCTCGGGCGCAATGTCATCCAAGTCTGGTTTCGACCCAGCACAGCTCAAACCAAAAGAGCTCCCGTGCCCGCACTGCGACCGCATCTTCAAGCAACCGGATCGGCTCAAGCAACACATCGCTCGTCAACACGCGGATGTCGTCGCGGCGGCGGAAGAAGCGTCTGGTGGGTCGGAATCAACGTCGAAGAGTGCGACGACAAAGGTGAGCGCCAAGGCGGCGCTCATCATCGAACAACGCGAACGCGCCAAGGAAGACGCCGCGAAAGCTCGAGCAGCGTCTGGAGACGCGCGAGGTGGACAAACGCCGTTTGCGAGGATGAGTTGTAAACTTCCAGTAACGATCTTGAGAGAGTTCGTGCAGAAGAAGTCGGATTTTAAATCACCCGTGTTCAAGGCGAAGGAAAACGCCGACGGAGCGTGGACGTGTCGGCTGATACTTCGCGATAAACATAAACCGGATAAAGATGAGCAGTTCGTGTGGAGGGAAGGGTGCGCGACGAAAGCGGAGGCAGAACATCGAGTGTCGGTGTTGGCGTTGGCGAAGATTGCGAACACGTTGCCGTTGCAGAGATTGCTTCCGAGCGAGTACAAGGAAACGTTTACAAAGTGGGAAGAGACGGAGCGGAAACGGTTGGATGCCGAGAAGAAACGGGCGGAGCGCGAGGAACAACGGTTGGAGCGGATGAAGCAAATGTCTAAGCGAGAGGCAGCGCAGGTATTGACGATGAGTGAGGAGAAACGGTCGTTCGTGGAGGCGATATTGAAGGAGGATTACGCGAGGGTGTCTTCAGACGAAGAGGACGACGAGGAGCTCGTCGAAGAAGAAGACTTTTTGGTCGAGGTGAACGCGCTCGCCGACCGGCTCGAGAGCCTGGGGTTCACGCGGGAGGACTCACGCGCCGCGTCCAAGGCGACGAAATCGACCGATGTCTCGGGTTTAGATCCCGCCATCAGTTGGTTGTGCGTCCACGTGCCCGAGTCGCGATTGCCGACAACATACGCGCCGAAATTGGCCAACGATGGAGGCGTCGTCTTGCTCAGCAAGGCAAAAAAGCATGCAAACGCACCCGAAATTCGACCAAAAGATGCAACCCTCGCGTGGTTGTGGGATAGAGGATACTCGACGACGGCGTGCGAACAAGCTATGGCGGCTGTCGGCTCGGGCAACCGCGTCGCCGCGCTCGAACGGCTCTATGCATCGCTCGTCGCCGAAGTGGCGCCAGAGCACGCTGGATGGCCCGTTGGCGACACTGGGGCGAGTTTCGAAGATTGGGAGGAAGAGGCGATGGCGATAGATGCGATTTGCGGCGAAGGCCGTGTGAGGAAGGTTGGTGAGTCTGGAATGAGCATTGACTTGGAGACGGATTCATGCGAGCTCGGGCGATTGGAAGTGTACCGACCGAGCGGCGGCGGGTACCCGTCGATCGAGCCACCGGTCATCGCGTTCCACGCTGACGGTAAAAACCGTGAAGCCTTTCAATTGGCGACGCGCGAGCTCATCAAGCTCGCCGTCGAGAGCGTCGGGGCGCCGTGCGTGTACACTTTGATTGAAGCGGCGCCGGGACTTGTCCAAATGGATGAACGCGCAGCGGCAAATGTCACGGCGGCGGCGGCGACGGTTTCGACGACGAAGAGCGTCCCACCGCCGCGTGCATTGGCTCCACCGCCGAAACAACCCAAAGGAGGGGGCTCGGATGCTTCGAAACAGAGAAAGTCATCGTCGAAATGCGAGCGCCGCGGCTTATCCGCCACGGAAATCGCCGCCGAAAACGCTCGACTGCTAGAGGCGCTCAACGAATACAACGGCGCCGCCCGGACGGGTAAGGGTGAGGCATTCTCGATGATCCAAGTGCGCTCAAACTTGCCGGCGAGCGGAAGCCGTGAGGAGGTGACTCGTGCCGTGAACGGCGCATCCGTCGTCGTGCTTAGCGGCGAGACGGGTTGCGGTAAATCCACGCAAGTGCCGCAGTTTATTCTTGAGTCCGAAATCGCCGCTGGTCGCGGTGGTGCGACCAACATCATCGTGACGCAGCCGCGACGAATTTCTGCGATCGGTTTAGCTGAGCGCGTCGCCGCGGAACGCTGTGAGAAGTGCGGTGACGTCGTCGGTTACTCTGTGCGACTCGAATCGAAACAATCTGCAAAGACGCGCTTGCTCTTCTGCACGACTGGTGTGTTGCTCAGGCGGCTACTCTCAGATCCGACGCTCGCCAACACGACACACGTCGTTTTGGATGAGGTGCACGAGCGTTCTGTCGACTCTGATTTGTTATTGTTGCTCTTGAGACGGGTGTTGGCGAAGAATCCCAAGCTTCGCATCGTGCTCATGTCAGCCACCGCCGACGCAGATTTGTTTGACGAATACTTCAAGCATCCATCCGCGATTTCTGCCGTCAAGGGCGTCTCCACGACGCAGGTACACATTGCTGGATTCACGCATCCCGTCCGAGAGTACTTTTTGGAAGACGTCTTCGAGATGACTGGACACAACGTCGGCAAGGGTGGCCCTTACGCCAAGCGCAAACAAGTCAAGCGCGTAAAATCGAATGCTGACGCCGAAGCTTTACTCGCCGAAAAGGCTGCGCAGCGTAAGGCGGAGCGAGTTGCGCTCGGCCTAGAACAAGCTGAGAGTGAACGTAAAGGCGATAACGGCGAGGACGACGACAATGATGATGATGATGATGATGATGATGACGACGACGACGGTGCGGATGACGTTCCAGATGACTGGGATCTCGTCGACGAAAACAGCACTTACGAGGTGAAGCGCGCTCCAGAAGCGATACCTGAACCCCAAGGCGCCACGCAGTCGCAAAAGACGAAGACGCAAATCGAAGAAGAACGTCGACGCGCGGATCTACTCTCCGAAGCATCGCGCGCGCTCGATGGGTATTCTCAGCAAACGCAGCGAAGCATTCAAAACGTCGATGAAACGATTATCAATTACGACGCCATCGAGCAACTTGTCGGCGCCATCATCCGAACCGAGCTGCAAGATGGACCAGCAGCACTCGTACCGCCTCCAATCGCGGGTACGAAACCCAAGGAGGTTGGTCTCGGAGCGATTCTCGTCTTTATGCCCGGTCAGTTCGAGATTTTGAGGCTCATTCGCAAGCTCGAGCAGTCACATCTTTTGGACGTCGAGGACGTCGGTGAGTTGCGTATATTGCCTCTCTACGGTTCGCTCTCAAGCAAGGACCAACGTAGGATATTCGAGCGCCCGCCTGAGGGCGTGCGAAAGATTGTCGTGGCGACGAACATTGCGGAAACCTCTGTCACCATTGACGACGTGCGATACGTCATCGACACCGGTCGGGCCAAAGAGATGCAGTACGACAGCCTGAGAGGACTTTCCGTCCTCGCCGACACGTGGGTATCTCAAGCCGCGGCGAAACAGCGTCGGGGACGTTCCGGGCGTACCGCTCCGGGTGCACGATTCGCCATGTTTTCTCGCGCGCAGTTTGCAAACATGTCTCCCCAGCAACCGCCTGAGATGCTGCGAACGCCGCTGCAGCAGCTGTGCTTATCCATCAAGGCGATGAGCGACGAGCCCGTCGCGCAAACACTCGGTGCGGCGCTCACACCGCCGGACAACAGCGCCGTTATGGCTGCGCTGGAGGAGTTGAAGGCGCTTCGAGCTTTCGATGCGGATGAAAAGCTCACGCCGCTCGGTCAGCACTTGGCGCAAATGCCCGTCGATGCGCGAATAGGCAAAATGTTGCTCTTCGGTGCCGTGCTCGGTTGTCTCGATCCTATTCTCACCATTGCCGGCGCCATGAGCGGACGACCGCTGTTCTACTCTCCGAAGGATAACCGAGACGCCGCCGATCGCGCCAAGCGTAGTCTGTCCTCCACTAAGAGCGACCATCTTACCATGGTGGCTGCGTACAACGGCTGGGTTAAGGCGCGCTCTCAGGGCAAGCCTTTCGAACGACGCTTTTGCGACGAATACTTTTTGAGCCAACAAGCGCTCGAAGCCGTACGCGCGAGTCGCCAAGACTACGCCTCAATTTTGGCTGATTTGGGTTTTGTTCGTCGCGAATATCTCAACAATATGCGTCGCAGCGGTAAAGGCGGCACCGAGGCGGACTCAAATGCAGAAATCGCGCGCGTCATCAAGGCGGCGCTCGTCGCCGGATTCTACCCGCACGTCGTGCGAGTCAAGCACCCAGAGACAAAGTACACGCAAACCACATCCGGTGCTGTGGCAAAGATTGCAAACAGTCGAGAGCTCAAGTATTACTCGAAAGATCTCGGACGCGTGTTTCTGCACCCAGCCTCTGTCAACTTTCACTGCGGCAAGTACGAGAGTCGATGGATCGTGTACAGCGAGCGCGTCGAGACTGCCAAGGTGTACATTCGAGACAACACCATGGTTGGTGCGTACGCGCTTCTTCTCTTCGGCGGCGAGATCACTGTGCTGCACGACAAGGGTGTCGTACGCGTCGACGACTGGGCCACCTTTCAAGCGCCGGCTCGCATTGGCGTGCTCGTAAAGGAACTTCGAGCTCGGGTCGACAAGTTACTTTTGGATCGCATCAATCACCCGAGCGCAACGTTAGCGTCGACACCAATCGTCCGCGCGCTCTTAGAGTTGCTCGCCAGCGAGGGTCACTGATTGACACACTAACTAACACTTTTCTCTGTGAGACATTAACAATTCTACCGGTACATTTTTTCTTTTGCGACCGATCGGTCGCAAAATAATCCTAGCGCGTATGTAATTAGAAATAGACGCACTGTATGGTGTCGTGCGGAAAGTATCATCATTCTTCGCTAAGCCGCCGCAAACGGCGCGGGCGCCTCCTTGACGCCCGCCGCACCTTGCTGCACTTGCGGCGGCTTTTGGTCTTGCTCTTCGCGTTGCTGCGCCGCGTTCATCGCGTCGACGAGCTGAGATGGAACACCCCCGGCGCCTCCGGCTCCACCGCCCACCATGAACGCCATGGGGTTGTTTGGGTCCATAAATTGCCCCGGGTTGAACCCTGGCGGCATAAATTGCTGCGGCGGCATCATCATCGGATTCAATCCCGGCATGAAACCCGGACCAAACATGGATGGAAATGCGGCAAGATTTTGCATCATCATATTCATCATCTGGTTCATCTGCGCTTGCTGCGCCTCAGGCGTTGGCGACCCGTGCTGCTGATCTCTCTGCGCCGTCGTCGTCGTCTGTTGTTGCCCCTGCTGCCCTTGTTGCTGCTGCTGCGCTTGAGCTCCCGGCATTTGCCCAGACATGATGGCGGCGAGCAGCTGCGGATTGAACATCGGCGGCATGCCAAACTGCGGCGGCATGCCCGCAAACGGACCGAGCCCACCCATCGATGCGCCTCCCTGCTGCGCGTGCTCTCCACCATCAGCACTTCTGCTAAACTGCGCCGTGACGCGCTGCTGCTGCTGCTTGGACACTTGCTGCGTGAAATCGATAAAGTGCGCGATGTACACGTGCAACGCGTTATTGTTAAATGGCCTCCTCGCACTCGCGAGTCCCGCCGGCGGCATCGCGTACCCCATCTCTCTCGCACCAACACCACCGACGTATCCTGTCGGAGGCATAGGCATCGGTACCGCCGCCGCGCTCGCGTTCGTCCCCCCGCCGCGCCCGCTCGCCGCGTTTTCCTTGCCTCCGCGTTTGCTCGCCGCCTTGGCTCTCTTCTTCTTCGGCCCAATCTCCGCCCCGGCACCCTCTCGATCCACATCCGCCGCCAACGTCGCCAAATCAAACAACGCCTCCGCCACCTCGCGTTCGTTCGCCGTCGACTTTTTCCCGCGGCTCGTCGTCGTTTTCCCTCGGTTCGTCTTCCCACCAGCCTTCGTCGTCGGCTCCTACGCGGTCGCGACGCGAACACAAAGTGACGCCACCATAAAGTCAGTCGGTATTCACGGGGCGTACCCACTGTATGATTTCACGGTTTACGAACCGATAAATCACCATCCATGTCGACCACATTGGATTTAAATTTACACTTGATTTTCCCACGCATCACACAGGGCGCGCGTGAAAAAGAAAAAATCTCAATGCGCAAAAAAAATCTCCCTCGATCGACGAATGACGATCGATCGATCGATCCATCCATCTATCGATGACGTCGATGACGACGATATCTGACGCGGCGCGAAAGCGAAAGCACCGCCGAGGACGACTAAACGCGCCGATTGAACCGACGGCTCGTGCGTTCGGGTGCGCCCGTCGACGCGCGGGAAAAAAAACGAAGAACCGCACTCGTAGTCGTCGTGAAAACGTACCTTTGTCGATGCGATGGATGCGCGCTTGCCCGTGGACGCGCGCGCCGAAGGACCGGCGTCCTTGTCTTCGCGCGTCGGCTCGTCGGCGTCGCGTTCAGTCGAACCCTTGGTCATCGCCGGTCGTCGTTTCGTCGCTGTGTGCGTCAAGGAAGAAGTACCGCCGTCGTCAGTTTCGTGTACTCTAGTTTTCGCGCGCGCGCGCGCATCGCTTTGCGTCCGTGAAACTGTTTCGTTTCGTTTCGTTCGTCCGACGAAAGCGCTTTTTCGCCGCGCGGCTCGGGCGCGACCGGTTTCGAAAAAGTCGGACGACGGACGCAGTGGCGACGCGAAACCGACCGATCGAGCCCCGGTGCGATTGCGATCGTAACCTTCCAATCAATCTCCGCGCGCGATGGGCGCTCTCGTCGTCTCCCCGTCGACCGACGCGAATCGAAACGATCCAAATTCCAACTTCGCGAAGGATGATGAGGATGACATGATGACTCGACTCGGTTCTGGTTCGGCTGATGAAACAGTCCAACCATCCATCCGCGCGCACCCGGAAACCCATCGACGCGCGAACGACGGCGCGTACCGCGCGCGCTGATTGGAAAAAAATCACGCGACGCGAATCGAAAGAAAAAACGCGACTCGTCGCGACCACGCACCAGTCCTCGCGCGTCTCGGCACGTTCACCACACCCTCGGCGTCGTCCGCATCGGCATC
>Ga0181588_10004901_pt1 | contig 10879 bp, 8 predicted proteins | sample 071ome_26_FD_148607 | JGI IMG/M metagenome (GOLD analysis project Ga0181588, IMG submission 148607) | Coastal salt marsh microbial communities from the Groves Creek Marsh, Skidaway Island, Georgia - 071409BT metaG (spades assembly) | ecosystem: Environmental > Aquatic > Marine > Intertidal zone...
CAAAACGCGCGTAGCACGCGGTCGCCATTGGCGTGGCGGGTCAGTATGAAGTGCTCCCGCCCCCACACCCCGTTTGGGAAGGCGGTGTGAGCGATGCGATATTCGACAGTGCCGCGCCGGGTCATGTGCGTTTTGATGGCAGGTTTTTGAGCGGTGAGTTTCATGTTGATTCGCCGTCTACCAAAGAAAGGTGGGTCATGATATCCAGAAAAATTGCTCAGCAGTGAGTAGACTGCGTCGGTGCCGATACCCGAATAAGCGACAGGAAGCGTAGTAATGAAACAGTGGATCTTGCGAGTGGCGCTGTTGGCGCTGGGCGTCTGGGTGGGGGCAGTGTTGCTGCCTCAGGATTGGCAGGCCGGTTTGCAGCGACAAACCGCGACGGCCATCACTGGCGCCCGGGAGCGTGCGGCGCTGTGGGTGGCTAGCCAGAGTGATCGGGTCGACGCCAGAGCGTCTCTCTTTGTTGAGTTCCCCGGGATCCTACCCGCCATTCAACGCGGTGGCGCTTTTGGTGGTGCGTTCTCCCGGGCGATTGCCACCGATATCTTCAAAGCTTCGGAGGAGGGCATCGCGGACGCGCGGAAGCTCTCTCGTATTGAGGCGGTGGCCCCCAGAACCTGGATTATCTATTTGCCACTGGTCAATGTCGTGGTGTTCGAGACAGACGATGGTCTGGTACTTGTCGACGCCGGCATGGCAGCGGCCGGACCCGTTATCCGCGAATTGATCGCCAGCGTCACCGACACCCCGATCCACACGATTATCTATACCCATTGTCACGTTGATCACGCCTACGGCACTTGGGCGCTCATGGCTGATAACCCTGTCATTGTGTCCCAAGCAGACCTACCCGCGTGTTTTGATCGTTACATTGAACTCCCCGGGAGTCTGGCCAAGTACATGGGGCAACCGGTAGAGAGCCTGCCAGCGAGCCGTGAAGACTTCGTCTATCCCACGCAGACCTTCAGAGACGAAACGACTTTGACGATTGGCGGTGAAGCCTTCGTTTTACGTGCCCGCCCGGGTGAGACCGAGGACCAACTCTATGTCTGGGTGCCGGGCAGGCAAGCACTCGCAACGGCGGATTATTATCAGGGTTTCTTACCCAACACGGGCAACGGTAAGCGTGTGCAGCGTTACCCCGAGGAATGGGCGAGCGCGCTCAGAGAGATGGCTACCGAGAACGCCGTGTTGCTCCTACCCGCACATGGGGAGGCTCTCACTGATCCTGCACTCATTCGGGAAAATCTCTCGGTCCTTGCCGAGGCTTTGGAGTGGGTTATTGCCCATACCAAGGATGAGCTCAACAAAGGCACGCGACAGGATCTGGTATACCGCTCGTTGGACGTGCCAGAACATTTGCTCACGCACCCCACGCTCAAGCAGCAATATGTGAGCTGGGCGGATATTTCCAAGATGGTGATGCGCCGCTACGTCGGTTGGTGGGACGACATTCCTTCCCATTGGACGCCCGCGTCATTTGATGAACAATCGGCCGTTATTACCGACCTCGCCGGTGGTGTCGAGGCGCTGGATGCGCGCGCTCGCGAATTGGTCGAAACGGACATTGTGATGGCCAGCCACATCGCAGACTGGGCGTGGTTTGGTAACCCGGGGGATCCTGTTGCACAACGCCTGTTGATCGATGTTTATGCGCATCGCATTGTGAACACTGAGTCCAATACTCAGGAAATTTTGGCCTGGCTGGAAGCGATGACGCAGGCGCGGCGTTTGCAATTAGGCCTTAGCGCTGACAGCGCCCAAACCTTGGTGCAGTGAGTAGTAAAGTGGTGTCGTCACGACAAAGAGGCTTTTGATGCGCATCTGGACTTACCTCAGACCTTTCTCGTTCCGTGATGAGGCCTACACCGTCGAGGTGTTTTTCACATTTACACATACCGTCTCTCGGTTATTTCTGGGTGATCGGTTGCTTGACGAGCAGTCGGTGCATCACATGAATGGTATTCAGGTACTAGTCCATTCGCTGACGAGCGCCGACGGCGAGCCAGCGAAAATAGAGGTGGGGTACGTGAACTGGTGGAGCGTTGGGATCGCTGTCTTCGAGGGGGATGAAACGATCTATGAGAGCCACCCAGGCAAGAACGTGCGCTTCGCCGAGGGTTTGTTGCAGGGAAGCGCCTTACCGCCTGAAAAACAAGACGCCAAGCGTGAGGAAGGGGCCGCGACAGATATTGATCGGGCAATCGAAAGCAATCTCGGCAAGTGGCAGCGGAATAAATACTCCATTTATGCTGATCTGGCACTGGGAGCACTGTTTTACATTGTGGGTAAGCTAACCGGAGATTTAGCGTTAGCCGCCATTGTCGGCGCCGGGGCGGGCTTGGCTCTGGTCGTTGCTCAGCGTTTTGTTAAGGTTGATCTGCTCGGCGGCTTTGCCGTTTTTGGCACGATTATGTTGCTGATTTCCGCAGGGTTTTCTCTCGCGCTACAGGATGATTACTGGGTGCAAATGAAAAGTACGGTGCTGGGCATCTTCACCGCCAGCCTCTTTATGGCCGATGGATTATTGCGCAGAGGCGCCTACTTTGGTGCACGCATCGAGCGTTACATGCCACTGCCACTGCATCACGACCGGATTGCGGTGGGGATGAGCCTCACCGGCCTGATCATGGCGGGTGCCAACTATCTGGTGGCGGAGAATTTTTCCGAGGATTTTTGGCTGACCTGGACGACGTTTCTCGACTTGCCAGTGGCCATGGCACTGTTTTACGCAGTGGTTTACTGGGCGCGAAAGAAAACGGGGGACGAGACGGCTTGACCAGCACCGTTATCAGTTGCATCGGGACCGCGAAAATGTGGGGGATTATGGTGCATCGCCGCCTGCAGTTAATTTCCCCCGGCAAGGGTGCTCGGATCGGAAGGTACCCGAAGCATTTTTTCGCCACGCGAGCCGGAAAAGCGCTATCGTAAGATCTTGAACGCGACTCATGAGTCGCGCTCGCCGAAGCAAATAAAAATGGGTGCTTACAGCTATGGCAGTTCAGGAATTTATCTCCCCGACATCTCTCTCTGAGGCACAACAAGCCGTTAGCGACGGCGCCGTCAGTTCATGGCTTGCGGGCGGCACTGATCTCTTGGTCGGCATCCGGTTGGGCGCACGCGACCCGGCTAGGATCATTGATCTCAAGCAGATTCCCGAGCTGACGGCGATCGAAATTGATGAGACGTCGGTGCGGATCGGCGCAGCGGCATCGGCTTTTGACGTGTTGCACAACTCCGATGTGCCGACACTGTTTCCCGGTCTTGCCGAGGCGCTGAATTTGATTGGCTCGACGCAGATAACCGGGCGCTGCTCGGCTGGTGGGAACCTCTGTAACGCGTCGCCAGCGGCAGACAGTATTCCAGCGCTCATTGCCAATGGTACCCAGTGCCGAATTATTGGGCCGCTGGGCGAGCGTACGCTTGCGGTCGAGGATTTCGTGGTGGGGCCAAACCAGAATGCACTGGCGCCCGACGAATTATTGGTGGAGCTCATCTTGCCAAGGCCCGCGGCCGGCACTTCAGATGCTTACCTGCGACTCACACCGCGCACCGAAATGGACATTGCGGTGGCGGGTGCCGGGGTCTCGATCACGGTGGATGAGTCGGGCACCTGCACCGCGGCAAGGGTGGCGATTGGTGCGGTGGCACCCACGGCGTTGCTGGTTGCGGCAGCGGCCGAGGCGCTGGTGGGCTCGCAGTTGGATCAAGCCACGATCGATGGGGCGGTTGCGGCGGTGCGCGCGGCGGCTAAACCCATTTCAGATAAGCGGGGTACCGCGGAGTACCGCACCCATGTGGTCGGCGTACTGGTAGCTCGGGCTATCGCCAACGCGCAAGCGCGCATTCAGGAGGCTCGCGCATGAACAGGCCGCTCAATAAAATGGCCGTGCAGGCCACGATTAATGGTGAGAGCACTGCTTTTCTCTGCTCACCCGGTCAGGTGCTGGCCGAGGTACTCCGCGACGAGCTTGAGCTCATCGGCACCAAGATCGGCTGCAACACCGGTGATTGCGGTGCCTGCTCCGTACTGCTGGATGGCCGACTGGTGTGTTCCTGCCTGGTGCTCGCCGCGGAGGTGGAGGGCAAGGCGGTGCAAACGGTTGAGGGTGTTGCCAATGGCGGTGAGCTTCACCCGGTGCAACAGAAGCTTTTGGAGCACGGCGGCTTGCAGTGTGGCATTTGCACCCCGGGTGTGGTGATCGCAGCCAAGGCACTCCTGGAGCACAACCCCGACCCTACCGAAGAGCAGGCTCGCTACTGGCTGGCGGGTAATCTGTGCCGCTGCACCGGCTACGACAAAATTATTCGCGCGGTATTGGATGCCGCCAAGACAATGCGCGAGGAGGCAGCATGAACGCCTATCAGGAATTCAAAATCATCGGCTCGCGGCCTGTGCGGCCCGATGGGCTGGATAAAGTCACCGGTCGCGCTCGCTACGGTGCGGACCTCAACATGCAGGGGCAGCTATACGGGCACGTTGTGAGAAGCCCCCATGCTCACGCAGTGATTCAGTCGATTGATTGCAGTAAGGCGCTCGCCATGGAGGGTGTGCTCGCCGTGATGACCGGTGATGATCTGGTCAAACCCGGCAATGAGATGTTGGGCAGTGGCGAGGGTGCCATGGCGCTCAAAGATGTGGTGCCGATGGTGATGTCCCAGGGCAAAGTGCTGTTTCACTCACAGGCAGTGGCCGCGGTAGCAGCTACTTCCCCCGAATTGGCGGCCGAGGCGGCGCGCGCTGTCGAGGTGGTTTATGAGGTGCTCCCTGCGGTCACTGATGTGCACAAGGCGCTGGCTGATGGCGCGCCCATTCTGCACGACGATCGCTTTCCTGATGGATACCCCGAAGAGCCCACCAATCTGGCGACGCACATCAGCCTCACCGTGGGTGATCCCGATGCGGCGTTTGAAAAAGCTGATGTGGTAATCGAGCAGACCTATTCGGTTCCTATGTGCCACCAAGGCTACATCGAACCCCACGCCTGTGTGGCGCGAGTCGATGCGGCAGGTCGAGTAGACCTTTGGTGCTGCACTCAGGGGCATTTCACGGTGCGCCATTACACTTCGGCGGTTACTGGCATCGACTTGGGTAAAATCAAGGTCACCGCCTCGGAAATTGGCGGCGGCTTTGGCGGCAAAACTACGGTGTATCTTGAGCCACTCGCCGTGGTGCTCGCGCAAAAGGCGGGTCGTCCCGTGAAGATGGTGATGGACCGCGGTGATGTGTTCCGCGCCACAGGGCCGGCGCCAGGCGCCGAGACAAGGGTCAAACTCGGTGCCACCCGCGACGGGAAATTGGTGGCTGCAGAGGTGGAATGCCTGATGGATTCAGGCGCCTACAACGGCAACCCTGCTGGGATTCCTGCGTTTATGGCGACAGCCTGCTACAAACTCACCGACGCGCGTTCCACGGGTCGCTCGGTTTACACCAACAAACCCAAAATTCATGCTTACCGCGCGCCCAGTATTCCGCAGGTCACATTGGGCTTTGAACTCGCCATCACCGAGCTCGCTGCCGAATTGGGGATGGATCCGCTGGAGTTCCGTCTGTTGAACGCTGTCGAAGAGGGCGACGCCAACATGATGGGGGCGCCCTACAAGCGTATTGGTCTGCGAGAGTGTCTCGAGGCTGCGCGAAACCACGAGCACTACCGGTCGGCCGTGGCCGAGGGCGCGGGGCGCGGTGTGGCCATGGGTTACTGGATCAACGCCGGCATGCAATCGAGCGCAACGCTCAATGTGATTGCAGATGGGCACGTGTCGATCCTGACGGGTAGCCCGGATATCGGCGGCTCCCGGGCCTCGATGGCACTGATGGCGTCTGAGGTCTTGGGCATTCCTTTTGAACATATCCATCCGCAGGTGGCGGCGACGGATTCGGTTGGGCACTGTGACGTGACGGGCGGCAGCCGCACGACGCTGGCCACCGGACAGGCGGTCATTCAGGCGGCGGAGCAGTGTGTGGCAGAGATGTGTCGCCGTGCTGCGTCGGAATGGGGAGTAGAGGCTGGAGTGGTCACATGGTCCCAGGGTGCAGCCCATCATGGGGAGAGCACGCTCACTTTCGAGGAACTCGCGAGTCGGGCCGGCGGAATGGGCGGCCCGCTGACTTTTTCCAGCTCATTGACTTCCACCAGCACCGCTCCGGGATTCGGCGTGCATATCTGCGATGCCGAGGTCGATAAAGAAACCGGGCGAACCACGATTACACGCTACACCGCCGTTCAGGATGCGGGTAAGGCGATACATCCTGACTATGTGGAGGGCCAAATGCAGGGTGGTGCGGTGCAGGGCATTGGCTGGGCGCTTAATGAAGAATATCTCTACAACGACGAGGGTGTCTTGGAAAACCCGGGATTTCTCGATTACCGCATTCCGGTTGCGTCGGACTTGCCCTTTATCGACACGGTGATTGTCGAAGTGCCCAATCCGCTTCACCCCTTTGGGGTGAAAGGGGTGGGGGAGGTCCCGATCGTGCCACCAATGCCAGCGATTGCAGAAGCGGTCTATCAGTCCACCGGAGTGCGCTTCAGAGATCTGCCTCTCAACCCGCCCAAGATCGTTGCCGCGTTAATGCAGGCTTGACCGAGCTGTTCATTCTGAAATAGCTCGGTGCGCGTCTGTATCGAGATCCTCCTCGATATAACGCAGGATGGCCTCAAGCGCGATCTCTCTGGGGAAATCGTTCTGATCTGCAAACAGTGTTTGAACGATTTCGTGTTGGCGCGCGATGGGGACCGACATAGCCCAGTGATCGGCATTAAAGAATCCGAGTATGGTTGACCCGGGAATTACCTGATCGTAGAACACCACTTGACTGTCGTTGCGTGCATCTTTCATTGCACCCAGTTGTTTGTGGGTGCGTTGCAGGCCGTTTGAGATGTTGTCGGGATCTGGAAAAGCGATCACCGAGTAGTAGCGGATGTGTTCCGGTAGTGTGTGTTGAGCAAACCATGCTTCGCGGTTGGCGGGGCTCAGGGTCTCGAGGGCTTTGGAGTCTTTCTTTTCGCATTCGGCACCCGGGATATGTGTCAGCCACCGCAACTGCTTTTCATCGGCTGCGTCGGCCAGAGGAGACCCCCAAACGGCTCCCGCATAGGACACCACTGCTGCTACTCGTTCGGTAAGCTCCGGATAAGCAACCAAGAACGCAAAAATGTCTGGAACGCCCTTTGAGTAGCCAAAAAGAATCAGCGGCCGTACCTCATGCTCGGGACCGAGGTTGGCCACGTAGTCCGCGATCAGCGCAGCGTTGGTCTCTGAGCTGGCAATGCCTTCCACCTGTATAAACCCCGTTTCATACCCCAGAGTGGCCACGTGGTTGGGTGCCGAGTTATCGTGATGCAACCAGGGTTTGATGCAGGAATAACCCAAGCCAGGGACCATTTTTCCCAGCAGGTTGGCGGAAGAAACGCCCAGGTCAACCGGTTTGCCCGTTGGTGGAGGCTCCTCATCAAAGCGCACCAAGGCCTCTTCACACGGTCTGTAATCGGGGAGTGTCTCGCCGTGGTCCTGATTCGCAGCGCAAAAAATTTCTCTGAAACGCGCGCGTCCATCGGTCACGCCATAGCGATTGCCAGGTTCAAAAGAGACCGGATCAATGTTGTAGGAGAAGGGGACCAGCGGTTGACTGGCACATCCGTACAGAAGCGCCGTCAGCGGCACAATACCAATGTATATAAGCAGCCTCGCAGACAAGTAGCGTGTCAGAATCCGTAATACGGGAGTGCTCATTGAAGTGGGACCGTCTCGTTACTGAGCGACGGGTGCCACATGGGTAACCATGGCAGTTGATCAATCTCCGTCAGCGGAACGGGAGTTTCCGAAAAGAAGAAAACAGCTCGGTAGCCGTCCGAGTAATAGGGGTCTGGCGTGAGGTTGTAGAAGGGGTCGTCTTCGGTTGAGCGCTGCGATCCCGAAACGTAAGCGATGCCAGCCACTCCCTGTGAATAGGCGAGTTCACCGCCAAGGCTGTCTCGGGTGTGATCGACATAAGGATCGATGGCGTGAGTGGTGATGGTCCGCTTCTGGAATTTAACCCCGATGTCGCGGCTGATCTGGCCGACATACACCTCTTGCCCTTGAAAGTTATAAGGTGCTCGCCACAACCGCATATGGTTTCTCCGGCTGACGGAGTGACGCGCTTTCTGCAACCCCACATCCTGTGAACGGCCGTACAGGTAAAGTGGGCTGATTGGAGAGTAGAGATATTGACTGCCAAACAGAAAAGATCGCGTGGTTTTCATCGCAGACTTCATGTGATTGACTTCCGTCGCATGCCAACCCTGTCTAATCAGGGCGGTGAATATCGCGTGGCGACTTCCGACAAACACAATATTGAGCGGATCGCCTTCATCGTTGCCGCTTTTGTTGGAGGTACAGCAGGGCTCGTCCTGTAAGCGGGACTGAAACACCCCGATATCTTCAATATTTTCGACTGTGGAATAGAGGTTATCTAGATCAACGTATTCCACATCGGTGTTGAGTCCCGGGATTCTTACCACCAGGGCAAAGTTAAGTAATAACTCATCCCCCAGCAAATCGATATTAACGTTTTTGAATCCTTCCTCCAGATTGGTAAACACGTAGCCTTCTTCGATGCTCCCTGACGCAATCGGATTCTGGAATTCACTCTGCTGAAAGAAAACATCCATTGCCCGTTTTCTCTCCTTGGATCCGGCATGGCGTAAATAAGCAGCCTCCGCCGGGGAGACATACGCGTCGTCAATGGCATGGCGCATCAGAGTAAGGTCCTGCTCGGTGCCGTTTTCAATACGCACCCAGACAGGCTGCACTCGAGACTTGTAAAGATCGGTGCCGAACAGTTGGAATGTCTCCTCGGCAGAGGGCACCGCGACCGTTACTGTGACACCGTCACGGCTGAGGCTTTTGCTCCCATGGCTTAAATCTACTTGCTCGAGCGGAATAGGATCTTGCCAAGCAGGGGTGCAGGCAAAAAGCAGCGGTAGTAGGAATAGCGCGAGAAACCCCGGGGCGTGGGTGTGATTCGAAAAGATAGCGAGGTGATAACCCATGCTTCGATTCTACTTTATATAGACGGCATGTTGAGAGCATCGATAGGCCTCTTCGTCAGAGATGAATCTGACTGGCGGGCTATCCCGGCGCAGCGTGCCCTGGCCCGAGTGGGCTTCTTCCGGCTAAGGACTGGGTAGTACGTTTTACGCCCAAGTCAGTTAAGGTATCGGCTGGTAGTCACTACCCCGGCACGGACGCCGAAAAACATTCGGTTCAATAACACAATCACTCAGAGGGGAAGGAGATGAAAAACTGGTTTTTGGTAGGTTTGATGTGCTTGGCGCCACTGGCGTTGGCCGATGGCCATGGTGGTATGACACTTGAGAGGCGTCAGGCGGATGCCTCGATGGAGGTGACTTCGGTCAAGCTAGGTGAGGAAGTCTCTGTGATCATGGCAGAGGGTGACATGGGTGCTTACGGGAGGGTCTACGTGACCTTTAATCTCGAATACGATGCTACCCGCGCTGGCGGCAAAGTCTATGGTCAGGGACGCGGGTTCACGGAAGATGGTTACGCCTCGGGGAAATTCACCGGTTATTGGCAGATGTCTGACGGGTTGATTACCATGCGTCACGTGGTTCAGCTTGCCGATGGTACTCAGAATCTGGATATCGTCACGTTCAAGCCACTCACAAAAGAGCTGGTTGTGAGCGCCTACGTGCTCAAATGACGCAATGTCGCGTTCAATAAAAAAACCCCGCTACCGCGGGGTTTTTGTTTTTTAGCACGCTCAGTTTCAGAGCGCGTAATCCAATCAGCTTTTAATCTGTGCCTTGATGTTCTTGTCGGTGGTGTTGCCGTAGGGAGGCAACAGTCCACCAAGCTTGGCGATGTTAAATTTCGTGGTTTGGCTGTACACGGATTTAGCATGGCTAAATGTTTTGAAGCCTTCAACACCGTGATACGAACCCATGCCCGACGGGCCGATACCACCGAACGGCATATCCTCCTGCATGATGTGGAAGATCACGTCGTTAATGCAGACGCCGCCCGAGGTGGTGCGATGTAGGAAGGTCTCCTCTTCGCCCTTGTCGGTGCCAAAGTAATAAGCCGCAAGCGGACGCGGATTACTGTTGATGTAATCGATTGTCTCGTTAAAGTCCTTATAAGTCCGGATCGGCAGCAGGGGACCAAAAATCTCTTCTTCCATGCACAGCGCATCGGCTTCAGGTGAAACGATGAGGGTTGGCGGAATCTTGCCGGTGCCATTGCTGAAGTCTTCATTTGCCGGATTGAGGGGAACAATCCGGCATCCTCGCTGCTCTGCGTCTTCGAGGTATCCACTCAAGCGCTTGTGGTGACGCTCATTGATCACTGACGTGTACTGATCATTGTCGCGGAGACTCGAATACATCTCATTGACCGCCTTGGTGGCGAGATCAATGACGGCTTCCAGTTGCTCCTCGGGTACCAACAGGTAATCAGGCGCCAAGCAGATCTGCCCAGCGTTTAAGGTTTTGCCGACCATCACGCGTTGGATGGCCTGCTCAAGATCCGCCGAGCGCGAGATGACGACAGGTGACTTGCCGCCCAACTCCAGTGTGACCGGAACCAAGTTGCGGGCCGCGGCAGTCAAAATGTGGCGCGCGATATTCGTCGCACCGGTGAAGATCATGTGATCGAAGGGCAGCGCCGAGAACGCCTGGCCGACTTCAGGACCGCCGGAGAAGGTCGTCACCTCAGTGGGATCAAAGGCCTCAGCGATGATTTCTTCGATGACTTTGGAAGTCTCGGGTGTGTACTCCGAAGGCTTGATCATCGCTCGGTTGCCCGCGGCAAGAATGCCCGCCAGGGGCTGGAATACCATCGCCACCGGGAAGTTCCAGGGAGCAACAAT
>Ga0181588_10004911_pt1 | contig 10863 bp, 10 predicted proteins | sample 071ome_26_FD_148607 | JGI IMG/M metagenome (GOLD analysis project Ga0181588, IMG submission 148607) | Coastal salt marsh microbial communities from the Groves Creek Marsh, Skidaway Island, Georgia - 071409BT metaG (spades assembly) | ecosystem: Environmental > Aquatic > Marine > Intertidal zone...
GCCGGTCGTCAGCCTGCCGCAGCGCAAGCGCAAGTTCTACGAAGCCTATACCCGCATCCGCGACGAGGCCGGCGAGACCATCACGCCCGGTCAGTACATCGCCATCGCCGAGCGCGAAGGCATCGTCACGGCGCTCGACAACCTGATGCTGTTCCGCTGCGTTCAACAGCTGCGCAACCGCCAAGGCTGCGACGGGAAATACGGTTTCTTCTGCAATATTTCGCCGCACACCCTGGCCGACACCAAGTTCTTCAACGACTTCATCGTCTTCATGACGGAGAACTCGTCGCTCGCGCAGGATCTGATTTTCGAATTCAGCCACGCGACGATCGCCAACCAGGACGACGAAATCCGTCACCAGCTGAGCCGTCTCGCCGCGCTTGGCTTCCGGTTCTCGCTCGATCAGGTGTCCAGCCTCAACCTCGATTACGGCGCGCTGGCCGAACAGCATTTCAAGTTCATCAAGATCGACGCGGAAACCATGCTGCGCGAACTGCCGCAACCGACGACCGATATCGACCTGCAGGATTTCAAGAAAGTACTGGAACGACAGGGCATCGACCTGGTCGTCGAGAAAATCGAAACCGAGGACGTGTTGCTGGATATCCTCGATTTCCATGTCGATTTCGGACAGGGCTACCTGTTCGGCGAACCGAAGACGCTGACCGCACGCTGAATTTCTAGCGCGATCTTCCGATGTAATAGCGTATCAGCGCCACGGCCTCGTCGGTGTCCCACTCGGCGGGGCCCGTGAGACGGCCCAATTCCGTTCCGTCGCGGCCGATCAGCAGCGTGGTCGGCAGACCGCGCGCTTTGGTCGCGAACATCATCTTTGATTTGACGTCGTGATAGAGCGGCAGGTCCTGCAGGTTCAGCTTGTCGCGGAAGGGGCCGATTTTTTCCCAGCCCTTGCGGTCTTCCGACAGGGCTATGACCGAAAAATCCGGGCCTTTCAGCTTGTTATGCAGGCGTTCCAGCGATGGCATTTCGCGCACGCAGGGGCCGCACCAGGTGGCCCAGAAATTGACCAGCACCACGCGTCCGCGAAAATTCCTGAGCGTCAGTTCGGTGCCGCTTTCATCGGTGAAAGTGGTTTCAGGCGCCGGAGCGGGATTGGAGAACTGTTCGAATTTCTCCATCCATCCGGTCCGCGGCGGGCCCGAATCGCCGTTGTCTCGTGCGTATGTGCTTGAATCCGCGCCAATAATGGCCATTATCGCGACGCAGGCGGCGATACCGGCACTGACCGCGCCGTTTTTTTTAATTCCGGATTTGAAGCCAAACTGAATCATGAGCGATAAAACTACCCTCGACAGTGCGCAACGCGCGGATGGCGGGTCCAACCGGATGTGGGGTGGACGGTTCGCCGCCGCGCCGGATGCGCTTATGGAAAGAATTAATGCCTCCATCGGCTTTGACAAGGCGCTTTATGCGCAGGACATCGCCGGATCGGTCGCCCATGCGCGGATGCTGGGCGACGCCGGGATCCTGTCCGGCGAAGACGTAAGCGCGATCTGCGCGGGGCTGGAGGGCGTCCGGGGCGAAATCGAGGCCGGAACTTTCGATTTCCGCGCCGATCTCGAAGATATCCACATGAATGTCGAGGCGCGGCTGACCGACATGATCGGCGACGCCGCCGGCCGGCTGCACACGGCGCGGTCGCGCAACGACCAGGTGGCGACCGATTTCCGCCTCTGGGTGCGCGACGCCGTGGATGCGGCGGACGATGCGCTGAAGGCGCTGCAAACGGCGCTGATCGACCAGGCCGATGCCCATGCCGACTGGGTGATGCCGGGCTTCACCCATCTGCAGGCGGCGCAGCCGGTGACGGTCGGCCATCATCTGCTGGCCTATGTCGAGATGTTCGGTCGCGACCGGGGGCGGTTCGCCGATGCACGGGCGCGCCTGAACGAAAGCCCGCTCGGCGCCGGCGCGCTGGCCGGCACGTCCTTTCCGATCGACCGGCACGCAACGGCGCAGGCGCTCGGCTTCGACCGGCCGACCGCGAACTCGCTGGATTCGGTGTCCGACCGGGATTTCGTGCTGGAATACCTGGCAGCGGCGGCGATTTGCGCCGGACATTTGTCCAGGCTGGGCGAGGAGCTGGTGATCTGGTCGTCCGCGCAGTTCCGGTTCGCGCGGCTGTCGGATACGTTTTCCACCGGCTCGTCGATGATGCCGCAGAAACGCAACCCGGACGCGGCGGAACTGATCCGTGGCAAGAACGGCCGCATTCTCGGCGCTTTCACCGCCCTGTCGACCGTGATGAAGGGGCTGCCGCTCGCCTATTCCAAGGATATGCAGGAAGACAAGGAGCCTGTGTTCGATGCGGCTCAGACGCTGATGGTGTGTCTCGCGGCGGCGGCGGGGATGATGGCGAATGTCGCGTTCGACCGCGATCGTCTGGCTGCCGCGGCGGGCGAGGGGTTCACCACGGCGACCGATCTGGCGGACTGGCTGGTCCGTGAAGCCGGCGTCCCGTTCCGGGTGTCCCATCACATCACCGGCCGGGTAGTGGCGTTGGCCGAGGATAAGGGCTGCGGCCTCGAAGAACTCGCGCTGGACGATCTGAGGTCTATAGATGCGCGTATCACCGGCGATGTCTTCGACGTTCTGGGCGTGGACAATTCGGTTCGCAGCCGGACCAGCTATGGCGGTACCGCGCCGGACAACGTCCGGTCGCAGATCGCCGCCGCGCGGGAGCGCTTCCTGTCATGAGCCTGCGCTGGATATTGACGGTTCTGGTGACCTTAACACTCGGCCTGTCGGTCGAGGCCTGCGGCAAGAAACCGCGCGACGTGGAATCGCCGCCGGGTTCGCCCAGTTTCCCGACCCAGTATCCGACTTCGCGATAAGGCGCTTTTCACGATGACCGCTTTTACCTATCGCGGCGGCGTCTTGTGCGCCGAAGACATCCCCGTCGCCGATCTGGCCGGCGCCGTCGGCACGCCATTCTACTGCTATTCGGCGGCGGCGCTGCGGGACAGCTATATAAGCTTCGCTTCCGCTTTCGACGGGCTGGACGCCGAAATCTGCTACGCGGTGAAAGCCAACAGCAACCAGGCCGTCATCGGCCTTTTTGCATCGCTGGGCGCAGGGGCCGATGTCGTTTCCGAGGGTGAGTTGCGCCGTGCGCTGGCTGCCGGGGTGCCGGCGGAGAAGATCGTCTATTCGGGCGTCGGCAAGTCGCGGGGAGAGCTTGCGGCCGCGCTGGAACTGGGCTGCGGGCAGTTCAATGTCGAATCCGAACCCGAACTGGACCTCTTGTCCGATGTCGCGTCCGGTATGGGAATGACGGCGACGATCGTGTTTCGGGTGAACCCGGATGTCGATGCCGACACCCATCACAAGATTTCGACGGGGCGCGCCGGCGACAAGTTCGGGATCGAATTCGAACGCATCGGCGATGTGTACGCTCATGCACGGACTCTGGAAGGCATCGATGCGCGCGGTCTTGCCGTCCATATCGGTTCGCAGCTCACCCGACTGGATCCCTTCCGCACCGCGTTCGAAAAGATCGCCGGCCTGGTCCTCGATCTTCGCCGGCAGGGGCATGTCGTGGACCGGCTGGATCTCGGCGGCGGTCTCGGAATCGTCTACAGAGACGAAGTGCCTCCGCCGCCGACGGATTACGCCGATATCGTCCGTGACGTTTTCGGAGACATGGGTGTGGCGCTGACGTTCGAGCCCGGACGGCGCCTGGCGGGAGAAGCGGGCATACTGGTGACAGAAGTCATTTACATGAAGGAAAGCGGCGGCCGCAGCTTTGCCGTCGTCGACGCGGCGATGAACGATCTCATTCGCCCAACCCTGTACGAAGCCTGGCACGACATCGATCCTGTGGCCGAGCCCGACAGCGGCGCGGCGCTTTCGCCCGTCGATATCGTTGGACCGGTATGCGAGACCGGCGACGTCTTCGCCGTTCAGCGCGACATGCCGAAACTGAAAGGCGGCGACCTGCTTGCCATCCGCTCGGCGGGCGCCTACGGCGCGGTCATGTCGTCGACCTACAACTCCCGGCTTTTGATCCCCGAAGTGATGGTAAACGGAGATCAATACGCCGTGATTAGACCTCGGGCCGATTATGATACACTTATAGATATGGACACAGTGCCGGACTGGATCGCCGCCGACTGAGCCTGGCGACCGATCCGCCGGTCGATTGGAAAGACCGCCGCATGCGCGATCGCAAAAACGGATCACCCGCTTCACCGCCGTCCGGTCTCGGACGCAGGATCGCGCAGGCGCGCATCAATCTTGTCTGGGAGACCATCTGGCCCGCCGTTTGGCCGGCGCTGGGGATCGCGGGCACCTTTGCAGCGCTCGCGCTGCTCGATTTCTTTGCTGTGCTGCCCGGCTGGCTGCATGCGATGTTCCTGGCGGCGACGGCAGCGGGTTTCGGCTATGCGCTGTATCGCGCGTTGCGGATACTGGTTCTGCCGACGCAGGAGGATGCCCTGCGTCGTATCGAGCTTGCCAGCGGGCTGGAACACCGGCCGCTGGAAGCCCTGCAGGACACGTTGCCTGCCGGTCAGGACGATCCCACGACAAAAGCGCTGTGGGAAGCCCATCGGCGCCAGATGGCGGAACGAATCCGTGTGTTGAAAGTAGGGGCTCCGTCCCCCGGTCTGCCGGCCCGCGATCCGTGGGCGCTGCGGGCCATCGTGGTGCTGCTCCTGGTGGTGGGCGTCGTCGTGGCCGGCCCGGAACGCGCCGAACGACTGGAACGCGCGTTCGTGCCTGCCTTCGATTCCACTTCGGCGCAACGCGTCGCGAAGCTGGAAATCTGGGTGACGCCGCCCGAATATACGCGCCTGCCGCCGATTTTCCCGGCTCAGGTGCTGCGCGATCATACGCAGTCGCTTGAAACGGTCGCAGAAACCGCGCGGATGGAGGGACGCGAACCGCCGGAGGCGTCGGAACTGGTCATCGAGGTGCCTGCGGGCAGCACGTTGACGGCGGTGGTATCGGGCGGCGGAAGCGGTGAAGCGACGCTGGATATCGACGGCGCCAAAACCCCGTTCGAAGCCTTGGACAAGGTGAACCGCCGGCTGCAGCAGCCGGTCGAGAAATCCGGCCGGATGTCGGTCGTCCATGACGGCAGGACCCTCGGATCCTGGAATATACGCATCAAACCCGATACGCCGCCAAATATCGCGTTTGACGGCGCGCCCGGCGCGACGCAGCGGGGGACGCTGCGACTGGCCTACACCGGCGGGGACGATTACGGCATCACCGAAATTCGCGGCGAGATGCGCCGCACCTACGAACGCGGCGAAGTGATCGGCAAGGAAGTGTCGGGCTTCGAACTGCCGGCGCCGTCTCTTGATGCTCGCAAGGTCAAGGAAGCGACCTTCCACGAAATCGCGCCCCACCCCTGGGCCGGCCTGCCGGTCATCATCCGGCTGTCGGCAAAGGACGCGGCGGGGCAGATTGCCTATTCCGAAGAGGTCAAGCTGGTTCTACCGGAACGTAAATTCAACAATCCGGTCGCGAAGGAAATCATCGTCGAACGGCGGCGCCTGACGACCCAACCGGAACGCCGTGAGGAAATCGTTGATCGCCTGAACGAAATCGCCGGCGGAACGGAGGCTTACAAGGACGATACCGTCATCTTCCTGGGGCTGGTCAGCGCGCGGTCGCGTCTGGTGCACGAAAAGGCGGACACGGCCATCCCGCCGGTGCGCAATCTGCTCTGGGATACGGCGCTGCGGGTCGAGGACGGACAGCTGTCGCATGCAGAGCGCGAGTTGCTGCGGGCGCAGGAAGCGCTCATGAAGGCACTGTCCCGCAACGCCTCCGACCGGGAACTCGAACAACTGATGCGCGAATTGCAGAACGCCATGAATCGGTTCATGCGTGAACTGGCCAAGAAGCTTCAGTCGCAGCAGAACGCGAACGAAGCGATGCCGTTCGATCCCACCAGCCGCATCATGCAGACGTCGGACATGCAGCGGATGATGGATCAGATTCGCCAGATGATGCGTGCCGGCTCCCGCGATGCCGCACGCCAGATGCTGTCTCAGCTGCGGAACATGCTGGAAAGCCTCCGAAATGCGCGGGTAATGCGGGCCAATCCGCAGGCGCAGCGTGGGAATCAGGCGTTGCGCCAGTTGCAGGAAATGATCCGTCGCCAAGGCGATCTGATGGACCAGACGTTCCGCCAGTCGCAGGGCCGCAACCCCGGACGAAACCAGATGCAGCGTGGCGTCCGCGAACAGCAGCAGCTGCGCGAAATGCTCCAAAAATTCCAGAAGATGATGCAGGGCATGATGCCCGGGAATGGCAAGGGCATGCAGTCGCTGGGACAGGCTGGAAAAGCGATGGAGGACGCCGCGAAGGCGCTTGGCAACGGCCAGCCGGGCCAGGCAGTCGGGCCGCAGGGCCAGGCGCTGGAAGCGCTGCAACGCGCCGGCCGCGGCATGATCCGCCAGATGATGAATCAGTTCGCCCGCGGGTCCGGAATCGGATTCGGGCGGGATTTCAATCCGCTGCGCGGCATGCGCGATCCGCTCGGCCGCGACTGGGGCGACGAAGATCTGGAAGGCGTCGGCGACGACATCAACCGGGTGAAGGTCCCCGATATCGGAACGATCGAACGGGTGCAGGATATTCTGAACGAACTGCGCAACCGGGCGGGACAGCGCCACCGCCCGCAGCTCGAACTCGATTACATCGAAAGGCTGTTACGCCGGTTTTAAAGATGGGACGGGTCAGGCCCGTTCGTCGAGAACCTTGTCGGCCGCTTCACATATCTGCTGCAGCGTGAACGGTTTTGAGATCACGTCGTGGATCAGCGCGTCCAGATTATGTGCACGCTGGCGTTCGGCGGCGTAGCCGGTCATCAGCAGGATGGGCAGATCAGGCCAGTCTTTGGAAACTTTCAGTGCAAGCGCGATTCCGTCCAGTTCCGGCATGACGATGTCGGACAGCAGCAGGTCGAAATTGCCGGTTTCCAACGCTTCGAGGGCTTGCAGTCCGTCCTCGGCCGCGACGATTTCGTGGCCGGCATTGGTCAACGCGCGCGAAACGAATTCGCGAACGGCCGTATCGTCTTCAGCAATCAGTATTTTTGACACGCGAGAATCTGCTGTTGTGGGCACACCGCCGCAAATTATGGGGCATTGGTTTCCAAAAGATTAATGGCGGTGCGGGTTGAGGAGGGCGTTCAGTCCTGTCGGACCACGCCGATAAACGGCAGGCTTCTGAAAAGATGTGCCATATCAATGCCATAGCCGACGACGAACAAATCGTCCACGGGGAAGCCGACATAGTCGGCCTCGATAGAAACCTCTCGCTTTTCGTGTTTGTCCAGTAACACGCAGGTGTGGACGGAGTCGGCGCCGCGGGCGGTCATCAGGTCTGTCGCAAAGGCGAGCGTCCGGCCGCTGTCCAGGATGTCGTCGACGATCATCACGCTGCGCCCCTTCACGTCTTCCGAGATATCGCGCGTCAGTTCCACCGTACCCGAACTTTCCGTCCGTGTGCCGTAGCTTGACAGCGTGATGAAATCGACCCGGGGACGCATCCCGGCACGGTCCAGCGCCCGCAGCAAATCGGCCGCGAACACGAAACTGCCTCTAAGGACCACAACAATCAGCAAATCTTCCGGCAGCTTGTCCGCTATTTCGGCTGCAAGCGTTTCGATGCGTTTCGCGATGGTATCCGCGTCGAACACGACGTCGATTTCGGGCAGATTGTTTTTCATGTTGCGCTTACGCTTCCGTTTATTCTTCGTCCAGCCCGACATCGATGCGCTTGGCATCGGTGGGATAATTCCGGATTTCGGTCGAGAATTTTACGACCTCGTTCGGCAGCATGCGCCGTTCCGGCGGGGGGAATTTCCAGGTCTTCACGGTTTCGCCGACGCCGTTGAGAAACAGAACCCTCAGATTCGGAACGTCGTGGGGCGCCTTGGAGAGATTGACCAGCTCGCCGTCGATTTTCAGAACGTCCGGCGTCGGATAGGTGTACTGAACACTGCGCACGCCAAGCCGCTTCTTGATCGGTTCGGGCGCCGCGCCGACCATATCGTATAGCTTTTTCGTCGCGGGCCAGGTGGTCGTGATCGTGTCGCGGAACATGATGCTACCCCCGACGGTGCCGCCCACGACGAGAATCAAAAGCAACCACGCGAGACGCGCTGGCCACGGGCTGGAGTCGCGCCGGACGGCAGGGACGTTGGATCTGCCGCCCGTCCGGTTCCCGCTCCGCAATTCACGCGGCCCATCGGATCCGCCCGATTGAAAGGCTTCCTCGAACCGGGCGCGGAATTCCTCGCTGCCGGCATCCGGCATGTCGTCCGGTTCGTTGTCGGGCGGCGGCGGGTCCGCATTATCCGCGTCGTCGAAGCTGTCGTCGTCCGGTTCGCGCGCCCCCGGCAGGTCGTTCGCTGCCTGGTCGAATGCCCTGGAGATGTCTTCTGCCGTCGGCGGCGGAACGCCGGCTTCCGCATCCGGCGGCGGGGCGGGTTCGGCCCACGCATGACCGCATTTCGCGCATTTCACGGTGCGCCCGTTCGGCCCGATTTTGGCGGGGTCGACGACGTAACGCGCCGAACAGGAAGGACAGGTCAGAATCATAATATCTTAATAGCGTATGGCGGCGCTGCTTTTAAGTGGTTCCGATTCTGGACGGCGGGCCGATGGCTATGCGATTCTGCCGCCCAATCCGTTTCGGAAGGAAAAACTGGTGGCAGCGGTAGGCGATATCGTCCGTTTTGAGAGCGTCGGCATGAGGTACCGTCTCGGTGCCGAGGTGCTGCACGACGTTTCGTTTTCCCTCGCCGCCGGATCCTTTCATTTTTTGACCGGTCCCAGCGGCGCGGGAAAATCGTCGCTGATGCGGTTGATGTATCTGGCGCACCGTCCGTCGCGCGGTTCGATATCCATGTTCGGGCGCGACGTCTCCACCGTGCCGCGTCCGGAACTGGCGGCGCTGCGCCGACGCATCGGCGTCGTCTTTCAGGACTTTCGGCTGCTCGATCACCTGTCGGCGCTCGACAATGTGGCGCTGCCGCTGCGCATAGCGGGCGCGAAGGAAGGCCAGATCCGCGACCACGTCGCTGAACTGCTGCGCTGGGTCGGTCTGGAGGAGCAGATCGACGCCAAACCGACGACGCTGTCGGGCGGCGAACAACAGCGCGTCGCGATCGCCCGGGCGGTGATCGCGCGGCCGCAAATTCTGCTGGCGGACGAACCTACCGGAAATGTCGACGGCGAAATCGCGATCCGGCTGATGTATCTGCTGGAAGAACTGAACAAGATCGGGACGACTGTCGTCGTCGCCACCCACAACGAAGCGCTGCTTGAACGCTTTCCCCATCCCAGGATACGTATCGAAAACGGCATATTGGCCGGGCCGGATGGGGCGAACGCTGCGCCGGAAACGGCGGAAACATGATCCGGCCATCGACGGACCTCCCGCTCAGCGACGACCCGGCAAGCCGCTATCTGCCCTGGACGGTCGGACTCCTTGTGTTCCTTGCAACCCTGTCGTTGGCGGCCGGTATGATTCTGTCGTCCGCCGGCGAAAACTGGCGTCGCAGTATTTCCGGGACGCTGACGATCCAGGTGCCGGCGGGCCCAGATCAACAAACATCCGCGCAATCGGCGATCGATCTGCTGCGCGCAACGCCGGGTGTCGATTCCGTACGACGGATATCCGACGGCGAAGTTGCGACCATGCTGGAACCCTGGCTCGGTGCCCAGGTGTCGACTCTGGACTTGCCGATGCCCGTGCTGATCGATGCGACAGTCGACAGCGGAAAGTCGATCGATATTGAGGCCCTGTCCACTCGCCTGTCCGCGGTTGCTCCCGGAACGGTGGTTGACGAACACGCGGTCTGGCTGCGCCGCCTGACCGACCTGGCCGCAATCGCCGAAACCGTATCGCTGTCGGTGATGGTGTTCGTGCTGATATCGGCGATCATGACGGTGGTGTTCACGACCCGGACGGGGCTCGCGATTCACAGCGACGTGGTCGAAGTGCTGCATCTTATCGGGGCGCATGATTCCTATATTGCACGCCAGTTCCAGGTCCACACGCTCTGGCTCGCCGGGATCGGCGCGGCGGCGGGCTTTGCGCTTGGCGCCGGCGCGATTCTGGTGCTGCAGATATACGGCGCGCGTCTGAGCGGCGGGTTGCTGCCGGACATCGCCCTCAGCGGTCTTCAATGGGGGGTGCTTTGCCTGATGCCGGGCGCGGCCGTGCTTCTGGTTGTCGCGACCGTCGGAGTCACGGTCAGGCGCGTTCTGGGACGTTTGATGTGAACCGCCGGGCGGGTCGCCGTCGTCTGCCTGTCTTCCGGCTGTTGCTGATGGCCGTGTCGGTCGGGTCTTTGGTCTGGGCGTCCGGCCTGTACCGCTTTTCTCAACTTATTCCCCAGCCCTTGCCCGACAACCAGGTCGCCACGGACGCAATCGTCGTGCTGACCGGCGGCGCCGGACGGGTCGGAGAAGGGCTGTCGCTTCTCGAACGCGGCCTTGCGAAAAAGCTGTTCGTGTCCGGCGTGTACCGGGGCGTCGACGTTCAGGAACTTTTGAAGGTTGCGCGCCGGGCGCCGGGCAATTTGGAATGCTGTATCGCGTTGGGGTATGCGGCGGACAACACACGTGGCAACGCGCGGGAAACCGCCGACTGGATGCGCCGCGAAAACATTTCTTCCATCCGGATCGTCACGGCCAGCTATCACATGCCGCGCAGTCTGCTCGAGTTTCGCCGCGCACTGCCCGCCGATGTCAGAATCGTGCCGCACCCGGTTTTCCCAGACGGGTTTCCTACCGAAAGCTGGTGGCGCAATGTCAGTGCAATGCGTTTGGCGATTTCGGAATATCACAAATACCTGCTGGCGCGCCTGGACGA
>Ga0181588_10004912_pt1 | contig 10861 bp, 3 predicted proteins | sample 071ome_26_FD_148607 | JGI IMG/M metagenome (GOLD analysis project Ga0181588, IMG submission 148607) | Coastal salt marsh microbial communities from the Groves Creek Marsh, Skidaway Island, Georgia - 071409BT metaG (spades assembly) | ecosystem: Environmental > Aquatic > Marine > Intertidal zone...
CGTGACGAACGAAGATGATGATTTAGAAACGCTCGATGTGGACGAAGAGTTTGAAAAGCGCGCAAACATTTTGACTCGAGCTGGCACAGAAATAGAGCGCGCTCTCTTTTGCCGAACAGATGATTGTGATTATGTCGTAGTTTTTAAGAATGATGCAATAGCTGCGCCGACTTTGATGAAGTTGGTGCGTTGGTGCGAAGCTGCAGTCAGTGATTACATCTTCGACGTATCTCCTCCCGCTGAATTCAAGGTGAATGAGCACCCACTGAACACTTATGATGCTGAAGCTTTTGGTGCAATACTACGTCTGTATCGATACGTGATGATTGCGCTTGGAAAGAGCGACGATGATTTTGAACATGCCTTGAATAGGGCGAGCACGGCGAGTGCGAAGAAATGTTATGAACGTATTCGAATTCAAGCCATGGAAGATGAAGTCGCCTCGGAAAATGCAAACGAAACGTTGACCCATAATCCAGCGGCGGCAGCTGCTCGAGTGTTAGAAGTTGTCGCCTCGGAAGTTTCTAGAATAGCAGACGAGTATGCAGCATACATCGCACCTCGCATCAAATCGTGTTTTTTCCCGTCCGAGTATGAATCGTTCGATGCAAAATCAGAGATTCAGAAAAGGCAAGAACGCGCGGACGTGGTATTTCCCCGCGAGCTTGCAAAGTTATTCGTGGACGAGTTCACTTGGTGGTTAGAGTCCGATCCGCCTTTAACGACGGTAAGTTTGCGAGCTTTGTGGGCGAGTGGTGATGCACAAGCAGCTTTGAGTGTCTGCTGCGACGCAGACGCTTTAAGGAGACACCAAAGAACATCGAATGGTAATGCTGATGTAGCAATGATCAGAGCAACCGATGCTGATGCCGAACCAACCAGTAAGAAGGAATTGAGTGACCCATACGCGACTTTTCCTCAACTCAATGTGAAGGAAAAAGCCGCGCCGCTCATTTTTAAATGGATTGGCACCAAAATTGATGACGCAAACATCTTTGCTGTGCGAGCGGCGCAATCCGAAAAGTGGAACAATGACCGTAGGCAAAAGAATCAACCAGCTCCAAGCGCAGTTGAACTGCTCCGACTCGCCAACGAAACTTTGGAAGGATTTTGGGGGTTAGGTATTCCGTGCTCTGTCTCAGCGATTCGGGCGTTGACTGAAGGCATCGACGGCGCGTTTCAGAAGTACGCCAGTGAGCTCCTAAAAGACGTCGTGAAAAATTCAGACGAGCTACCAGAGAAGCCGCGCCTGACCAGATTTAAAAAAGATATCGTCGACAAGATGCAGCAAGATGCTTTAGAAAGTATCAAACTTCGCAAATGGGTGCCTGAAAATGCTCAGTCTTTAGATGCGATATCACACTCCTACTGCGCCAAATTATCGGCATTAGATTTCATCTTGGATGAGCTCGAGAACGGATCTATCGAACGTGATTTGCCAAACAGATGGATTCGAATGCAGCGTGATTGTGTTGCATTGACAAACGGACTTGTGGACGAAAACGATAACAACAACGGCGGAGAGGAAGGGCAAAAAGGAAACCATGAAGACGATTTTGAAGCCTCGAAATGGCTTGAAGACGTTTTCGCCTCTGCGCGCCAAACCCTGGCGTCGACCATTGAACACTTTGCAAATTTGCTCGCTGCCCGTATCGTGTTCACGAACATGAAAGAAATCTTTCACGACGGCGCCTATGTCACAAAAGATAAGAGTTTGTCTCGGTTATCTTTAGTCATTGTTCCAGCTTTAGACGATTACATGGGGTCGATAGTGTTTTCTGTAGGTCCGAGAGCTGCTGCGAGGTTGTTAGAAATTGTCGCCTCGGCCATGTTGCGCAAATTTTGCGAAATGTTTGTTCGAGTTACATTGGATGGAGGCCCAGGAAGAGCATTTGAAGTGGCTGATGCGAGAGCATATGTTTTAGCCGATTTGGAGAGTATTCGCGAAACGTTTGAGGCGAACGGCGACGGCTTGAAGGAAGAGGATGTGAGAACATTGATGAGAGAAGCTGAGCATATCGCTGCAACCATGGCCTCAGAAACCGAGCCGTTGATTAAAGCTATACAAAATAATGAAGGTGCAAATCCCACGCAACAGGAGATTATGTTTCGCGTGCTCTGCCATCGAGCAGAACACTCAGCGTCAAAGTTTTTAAAAACAAATGCCAAGTTGCCAAAAAAGTAGATAAGTTTATTTAGAGCGTTGCAGTGCATAAATATCTACGATACAGTAGTATCAGCGCGTTTTAAAGAGAATGCTAATAATCAGTAAAGCGCAATAGCTTCACCGGTACGTGGCTCGAGAATTATTTATGTGTTTTTATGATGTTGCATGACAAATGTTCTAAATTAAATTGTAAATTATCCGGTGACCATGGTTTGCTTGACTCCTTCCACCTCGATCGGTTTTGACAAAGCTTGGAAGCAGTTCAAGATCGGTTTCTCGCCTTTTGCAATATCCGCTTGGTTCCACCAATCCTTGTACGCACACATGTTCCCGGCGGTAAACGCATCCACCATGTCAGCCCCGTACGTCGCTATGAAATTATGTGCCTTTTTAATGAAGCTCTGCGTGATGACGTACGATTGCAACCCACTCAACGCGCTTGCTCGAGTGTTCATCTTATATATATCAATCTTTGCGTACGCTCCGTTTGGTCCATTCACCCCAACACTCTTATAGTGTGGCCCTTCAAACCCAGGTTCTCGCATGAAGTTTTGCAAGAACAATACGTCCGCCTCCTTTGGCATATTCTCTGTCAAGGTTTGCACAGCCCAAAACGGCACGTTCGTCATCTTATTCCCATCTGACTCCATAATCCACGCGATTGGCCAACCTTGGTCTTTCACCCACTGCCACTGATACAAATGCGCGTACAAGCATCCGACGTGGTGCGACAAACCTTTATCCAAGGAAAACTGGTCCAACGACCCGTCCGCTTTCCTCGTATCGATATGTTTCAACAATCCCATCAACTGGTAGAAATCTTTCACGTCCGACGCGAACACCGTTCCATCTTTCACTTTCTTATGGAACAATTTCCTTATGTCTTTCACGGCATACTCCGCGTTCGCGATATCTTTCGGCCATTTCTTTGCGTCGATGCCTTGCGAAATACTCACCGTCTCCGCCAAATCTTCGTAATTCACTCTCGTTTCCCCGGCTAAAGTTTCAATCGTTCGCCTCACTTTCCACAAATCCTCGTCGTTGTTTCTCAGCGCGATGAACACAACCGGGACGTCTAAAACCGGCTCGTACACTTCGTTCAACGGTTTGTAAGCTCCGTGGACGACGTGTGGGCCATCCTCTTTTTTTCCTAAAGTTGGCAAAGGCGTTCGTTCCGTATCAAAGTACGAGGACGAAGCCAATTTAGACGGATCGTGATGCACGTCCGCTCTGCTGAACACCTCGAAAGAGTTTTCGATCGCGCGTTCGATCTTTCGCACTGGATTCATCCCCAGTTGATGCGCAGAAGAAGACGAAGGGGAAACGAGCGCGTGTTTGCTCACCGCGGCGACTCCAATCGTGCTCAAAGCGAAGAGCACCGCGGAGGCGGCAAAGAGGGTGTATTTAGAGGACGAAGATGTGGAGGGTTGCTCGTACGATTCGTTCTCGTTGATTGGCGCGAGCAAGTGATCGCGCTCGTTCATGCGCGTGCCTAAGAGAGAGTCCATCGTTGCAGCCGATGTAAGCGCGCGCTTCTTGTAAAGATTTTGTTAGGCCGCGGCCCAACTACTCGATTTTTACGATTTAGGGACACAATTTGGAATGCTATGACAAAAGCGACGGTTTGTAGAAAGACGGGCGTGTGTACGAGTTATACGTTCATGACGTCGATTAAAACGTTTAATGAGTAAATGCGTGTTTAGTTTAATGTTTTCGCGATGACAGATGTCGTTCCTTTTGAACAACTCTTTCTTTCTTTCTCTCTCTTTCTCTTTCTTTTTCTCTTTATCCGTGATGGTGACTTTTCGAAGAAGAAGAAGACGAGTGCTTTTTGTTGTTGTCCTTGTGAGAAGAAGACTTTTCCTTCTTCTTATCGTGAACAATTTCGTTGTCGTTTTCGTCTTTTTCTACTTCGCCCAACTGACTGGGAGGCATTTTACGTCTCCCGATCAACGTCCCGGCGTCGTCTACGGTCATCATCGAGTCTTTCGGCTTCATCAAACCTTGACCCGGGATTTGCTTGAACTTTTTCTTCCAATCGCGTTCCTTCATCGGGATGTAGTTCGCGGAGTAATCTCCATTGGTAAACACGACGTGCTCTGTCGCCCAACTCATTCTGTAGTTATCCACGGTCGTTCTTCCCATTGGCGCCGTGTTGATGTTCCCGTTTTCATCCAAAGTGACCACTTTTCCGTGCACTTTTTTCGTCGACGCCATACCGCCGGATTTGCTCGTCTCCACCGGTTCCACGTGCTCGGGTAACTTGCTCCCGTCTGGAATATCAAAATCTAACTCTTCTTCTTTCTTCTTTTTACTAGTTTTTTTACTGTTGCTCTTTCCGAGTTGCGGAAGTTCTTGAACGCGCGCCTGGCCTAAACTCGCCGACATCATCGCTTGCACCTTCGGGTGCGTCGTCACCCAATTCGTCTTCTCGTGCGGCACGGACTCGGTGTTCACCAACCCATTCCTCCATTGTGATTTTTCGTACTTCTGGCCGTTGAAGTATACCTCGTTGCTTTTGCCTTGGTACGTTCTTCGATCGCTGTTCAGCGGGTAGGTGAAATGTCGTTGTTCTTCACCACCATTCGAGGAAGAAGTGGAAGGTATTGACGACACTCCCATCATCATCGCCCCCGTCGATCCTCCGCCCATAGCCGTCGCGGCGACACCAAACGCGGCTAAAGATACCGCGCATCCCATCGCGAACGAAGATATCGTTGTTGATTTACCAAAGACGACGCGCGACGACGACGAAGTCGACGGCGCATCGAAAGATTCGAGAATCAACCCGCGGCTCTCTTCCACGTCTTCGGGTTCCGGAATCGCGTCGTATTGCTTCGCCAACATCGCCACCCGACCCATGCGTCCCTTGTTTCTGATAAAGTCAAAAACACAAACTCTCGCGTCGCGTCTTTAAGAAAGAAGAACAAAGTGCGCGCGTGTGTTTCCACGCGTGCTTGTGTATGCAGGACGCGTGTTTTCTGAGGAGTTCCAACAAAGGAGGAAAAAAAGAAAAAAAAGAGAGGGTGAGTAGAAGAAAAGCGCGAGAGAGAAGGAGAAAGAGATGGGAGGGGGGAAAAGAGAGATTGAAAGACGCGCGAAGCGCTTTAAAACTCTTTCCCTCATGAAACGTTGATAGTGAATTACTAAAATATAAACAATCATAAATAACACAACGCTCTAAGTACTAGTGACGGCGATACCGGCGCTGACTTGCGCCTCCGATTCCATGCGAATATTCAAGTTGTGATAATACTCCGGATCCGCTATCGCTTTGTAGCAGTTCAAAATCGTCGGCGTCGGGTTTTGCGGATCGAACGGATGCGTGTACTTTTGCATGTCGTACATGTTCCAGGCGGTGTTTTTCGCTTCTTCGTTGTTGTAAGACGTCGTGCACAGCTTGTTCAAGATGTACCCGTCGATCATGTCCGCGCCGTGTAAAGCTAAAAAGTGATGGATTTTCTCTACAAACGTATCCGTGGCGATGTACGAAGCTAAACCAGCGTAGCCCTGTTGCGGATGGTAGTTCAGCTTATCGAAGGAGTAGGTTTTGTGCTCGCCAGATATTGGGTCTTTGATTTCTACGTTGCGTCGTTCTACACCGGCGGGTTCGTACGGGTACAACTGCAGCGTGACAAAGTCCGCGTCGCCGGGCATTTGCTTCGCAATGGAAGGAATAGTCTCCAAAGGCACTCTGGTTAAAGATAAACCGTCTGATTCTAAAATCAAAGCCTTTTTTAGACCTTGGTCTTTCATCTTTTGCCATTGATATAAATGCGCGTAGAGACAGCCGTAGTGGTGGGATAGTCCTTGCGATTCTGCGCGAAAATAACCATTTTGGTCTCGCTTGTCAAACTCGCCGACCCACGGAAGTGCGGCAACCGTGCGGCGTTCGGGGGGTAAGTCGGCGTATAACGGATCGTTTTGATGAATATTCCAAAACAAATGCGCGAAGCCGATCGCATATTTTGCTTCTTCCAAACTGGTTTGCGGCCAACCCTTCGGGTCCACCCCCGGGGACTTCTCAGCGTGAATCAACGGAATATCTTTTAAGCGCTCTCGCGTGCGCTCCCACATAGTCTTGTCCATATCTTCGCCATTTGCAAACCCCAAGTCTAAGCGTTTATCGAGTGTTATGACGAATGCGTGCAAATCAGTCGCGTCCGGGATCGGTTTTTGTTTTTGCGCTTCAGTTTGAGGGTACACAAACAGAGTCTTGCCGTTGTTCCAAAGTTCGTGCGCTTTCGGTTGCATGTATTCTCTCCCGTCGCCATCAATCAACTTGACGTTATCGTTCAAAATTTCCGGGATTTCATTGTTTTTCTGCGCTTCTTCCTCTTTGTGTCCAACACTTGCTTCTTGCGGTTGATGTTCTCTCACGTATTCCTGCTCTTTTACTTCCTTCTCTTTGATAGGAACTTGAGAAAGGTACACCACCGGTCGATCCTGTCCTTCTTCCTTGCGTTCTTGCTCAGCTTGGGGCGCCTCCTCTTCCACTTGCTCCTCGGCTGCCGACATTACAGCAGCTTCTGGTTGTTGTTGCTGCCCTTGTTCTTGATGTTCTCCTCCTTCTTTCTGCTCTTCATTTTCCACATTCATCTCTTTGGCAGCTTCAGCGACTACATCCTCCGCTTTCGGCATCTCCAGAACTTGTTGATCTGGAGCCGGCTGCTGTTGTTGTTGTCCTTGTCCTTGTCCTTGTCCTTGTTGTTGTTGTTGTTGCTGCTGAGGTTGCTGCTGCTGCTGAGGTTGCTGTTCGTTGTTGTTGTTACTGTTGGACGCTTCGGACGATGCCTCCATTTCTTTCTTGGCATCTTCTCCCAACTTAGACACCCACGACCGTTTCGGAATCGTTTTTCTTTCACCTTGTGCAGCATTTATTGATTTATCTCGCAAAGTCGAGGTCAATTCCGTGACGTCGGCGGACTTTGTGTTTTCCAATGTTGCCGCCAATGCGAAAGATTTCTCGTCGTCGAGATTCACACCAGCTTTCAAAAGCATTTTTCTCGCAGCCGCTAACATCTCTGGAGTGGGCTGTCCAAGAATACCTGCTGATCTACCATCAGTCGAAGCGCCTCTATTGGCCTCGTTCGCTAACAATAGCTTGGCGAATTCGATAGCTTTTGGCGACGGTTTATCATTGTCTTCCTCTTCCTTTACTTCGTCTTTTCCTTCAACTTCTGTTTTGTCCTCACTTTTTTGCGCTTCTACTTCTTCTGTTTGCTGCGTCGCGGTGTGCTCCTCCTCCTTCTCCTCTTTCTCCTCCTTCACTTCTTTCTCCTCCTCCTCCTCCTCTTTCTCTTTCGCGGCTTCTTGTTCCGCCTCGGCTCGCAATTTTGCTTCTTCTTCGCTCTTTAAAAAGTTCTGCGCGACTTCGAGCAACGATTGCGGATGAGAAGGCTTGCTTTCGTCATCCTTTACTTCCTCTTTCTTTTCTTCAGTTTCACGGGCCCCGTCGATGGTTTTCTCATCTTTAGTCGGCGACGAAGCAGAAGAAGACGTTTCTGAAGTTTCCGATGAACCACTGTCTTTTTGTTTCTTGTTCTCAACGATGTTCTTCTCTGCTCGGACCAGGGCGATCGTCTTCGCCGTCATATATTCCGCCTCTCGCTGTTTTTCAGCGTCCAACGGCGTCTCCTCGCCGTGCTTCTCTCTCAACAAGTTCGTCGCCGCTTCCAACAACGCCGACGATGGTTTCTCCACCTCCCCGAGTTCCGCTAAAAACTCCTTCGTCGCTCGCGACTGCTCTTCCTTCGTTTCCTTGGACGATTTCTTCTTCCAAGTTCTTCTCGGCATGGTACCTAATCCCGCAGACGCCGTCATCGACGGTTCCGATCCTCCTATATTCGCCGTCGTCTCTCTCTTCTCTTCCAGTTCAAGCCTCTTAATCTCTCGCTTCGACGGAATCTTCGCCGCGTACTTACGTAACAACTCTCTCTCGTCCTCGCGCACGTACAAACCATCGTAAAAATGCGCGTCGTCATTTTCCTCTCTTCCGAGTAGCGGCGCCGCCGCCGGGAGAGAGAGAGTGGAAAAATCTGCGCCCAACTTGGCCAAAGAAGAAGGCGAGAAATCACCATCAACGCTTCGTGGTCTTCGGTGACCTCCTGCTTCTCCGACGCCCCCCGCAAAGGGAGAAGAAGAAGAAGAAGAAGTGATGGTCGCGATCATCCCGCAGCACCCGACGACTGCCGCCGCGACGACGACCGCTTTTCTCCGCCAGTGCTGCTGCTGCTGCTGCGACGAGTTTGATTCTCGATGAGAAGAGACCGCGGGGAAATTAAAAGACGCGTCGCCGTGCCCTCCTCGTTGCAGCAATCTCTCGCACTCTTCTTCTTCGCCTCTTCCTCGCGCGCTTTGATTATTATCATAAAGAGAATACGACCGCATCATCGCAATCTGTTCTTCGTGATCTCTCGACGTTGTTGTTGTTCTTGTTGTTCTTGTTGTTCTGTCGCGCGTGTTGTGCGTGTGCGCGCGCGCAGAGACTAGAGAGTTGTTGTTTCTTCCGGACCTTCCGCGCTGCATTTTTTCCAAAAACCCTAAACACTTCGCACACAAATCAAAACCCTAAACGTTTTGCGCGCACATTTTTTTGCGCGGGAAAAAAAACACGCCTTCAAAATCAGCGCGCGCGCAACGTCGTCGTCGTCGAGGTAAAGAGAGCGACAACATGACGAAAGCCACGACGACGGAAGAGGAGTCAAAGCCTCTTTTGCTCGTCTCCGAGAACAAAAATAACGCCGCTAAAAAGAAGAAGAGCGCCGCGCTGGTGTTGGCCGTCGTTGCCGCGCTTGGATTTTTAGCCACTTCTTCTTCTAATTCTTCCCGCGCCCTCTCGTCGTCATCCTCTGCGAAGATGATGACGATGATGGGCCTCAAAGCGCCGCCGAAAACGACGAGCGCAACAACAACGAACGTCGTCGTCGACGTCGACGTCGACGACGCGGAGGCGCACTTGGGAACGCTGGCGAAGAGAACGTGGGAGAGGAGCGGTGTTTCGGGCGCGTCGATGGTGATGCCCGACCAATCTCAATCTCCATCGTCGGAGGAACAAGAAACCGATTCCCGCGAGACAGAACAACAACAACAACAACAACAACAACAACAACAACAAGGAGCGACGAAGCCGCAAACGCTGCGAGCGAGAGTGTGGCAGAAGAGCTCAAACTTTGTCGAAGAGGAGGAAAAACAACAACAACAAGTGCGAGAGGAAGAACAACGCGTCGAGCGGAAGGAAGAAACGGCACAGCCGGAAGCGGTGCTTCCGGAGCAGAAACAAGCGGAAGAGGAGGAGCGCGCGCAACCGGCGAAGACAGAGGAACAAAAACGCGAAGAGGCGCAAGTCGTGGAAGCGGCGGAGACGACGGCGTCTTCCGATGCCGGCGTCGTCGCGAGTGCCGCGACTGAGAAAGTAGAAGAGAATCAACCGAAAGAAGTAGTGGAGGACGTGAAAGTGGAGAAAGGACCGGTGATTATCGAGTCGGCGAGAAAGGAAGAGGAAGTTAAAGAAGAGGAGAAACAACCGCTTCCGAAATGGCAAGTGAACATGCAAAACATTGCCAACAGCGCGAACGACGCGTTGAAGGCAAGTACCACTGCCGAAACATCCATCGCGGTCGAACAACAGCAACAACAAAGTCACGAAGAAATTAAAGAGAAAGAACAAGTTCAACGCGAACAGACTCAAGAGCAAAAAGTAGTAGAAGAGGACGAGAAAGAAAAGGAGAAACAAAGAATTGACGCAGAAATAGAAGAGCAACGAAGACAAATTGAAATCGAAAACGAACAAAAACGAAAGGAAGAAGAGATCGCCGCGGCGAAAGTAGCTGAACCGGAGATGGGCGAGGACGAAGCTGCGCATCCACAAGGTGTGATGGAGAACTTGTACGACATCGACAACGGAAGATACGAAGGTGAGGTTGTTCGAGTTCCGTTCGCGTTTTACGCCAACACGAAGTGGGCGGGTGCGGATTTCTGGAAGCACGATTGGGACACTCCAAACATGAGCGACGAACAAAAAGCGAAACCGGACCCGACGAAATTCATGCCAGTGTTTAAGACATATGGCGTCGACACCGCCGATGTCGTCGTCACCGCCCACGCGACTGACATCAAATCGACTGGATGGGTTATCATAGACTCTGCGAAGCGAAACGGTTTGCAAGTTGTCATCTCGGGCAACGGTACCGATTTTCACGGTTTCGCGGATAAAATGATGGGTTTGAAAGCAGCTTTGCATTCCATTAATGGTAATCCGATCGTCATCAACAGCGATGCCAACGATGTCATGCTTCAATGCTCCGGTCAAGAGTTCAAAAACCGATTCAATCAAGCGAATGCGGATTTTATTTTCGGCGGCGAAACGCAGTTATGGCCGGAAATCCATGCCTACTTTGATAAAACGGACGAAATCGCTTGGAAAGAGAAAATGTCCGATACCCTCGGCAAAATTGGCGCGGCTGGGCCACCAGCGCAGCTCACCGGCGAGCACCCGAACGTTTGGGCCAACGCCGGATCGTTCATGGCGAGAAAAAACGACATGTTGAAATACATCGAAGAAACCGAGCAACGAATGGCGAGACACCCGGGTGCGGAGCCGAGCGAGTGGGGGATGACGTGCCGCCCAGCGGGCGTCACCGACGAGGACTTTGCCGATGTCAACGGGTCCGGATGGGTTAACTGGTTCGACGA
>Ga0181588_10004918_pt1 | contig 10852 bp, 10 predicted proteins | sample 071ome_26_FD_148607 | JGI IMG/M metagenome (GOLD analysis project Ga0181588, IMG submission 148607) | Coastal salt marsh microbial communities from the Groves Creek Marsh, Skidaway Island, Georgia - 071409BT metaG (spades assembly) | ecosystem: Environmental > Aquatic > Marine > Intertidal zone...
GATGCAATCACTGACCGAGTTGGATGAGGATCTCACCCTGCAGATTCAGGACAGCATGTTCACCTTCGAGAATCTCTCTATGGTCGATAATCGCGCCATTCAGGTGATGATGAGAAACATCGAGTCCGACCTGCTCATGGTTGCATTGAAGGGCGCCAGCGAAGAGACTCGCGACAAATTCTTTGACAATATGTCACAACGGGCGAAAGCGATGTTCATTGACGATATGGAGTCGAAGGGCCCGATGCGTATTTCTGACGTGGAAGACGCGCAGAAAAATATCATGCGCATTGCCAGAAAGCTGTCCGACGCCGGTGAGTTGGTGCTCGCCGGTCGTGGAGATGATTTTGTCTAAACAAGATGGGAATGTTGCTTGGGAGCTGAACGAGCTGTTGGCGGCGGATCGGCGTGCGCGGGCATTCAATAATGCCACCATTGAGGGCCTAGACACTCGGGTGTCCCCAGGGTTCGAGACCATGCACTGGGAGCAGATTGGCCAGGAAACGTTGGAGAAGGCCCTGCGTGAGGAGCAGGAAGCTCAGGCGATGATCGCCGAAAATGCTGATTCAGTTGAGGGTGCTGATGAAGCGGCGGAAGAGGTACCGGCGACCTTTGATGTGGAGTCAGAACTCCAGACTCGCTACGAGGAGGGCATTGCGGAAGGGAAACGAATTGCGACAGACGCTCAGCAGGCTGAGCGAGAGGCCGGTGAGCGTCTCACTGCGGCGCTGGCGCAGCAGTTTGCCGAATTGCCGGCTCTGTGGCCTATCGTTACGGATCTGTCACTCGATATTGCGAGGGCGGTGTGCCTTCGTTCGCTGACGCTAGATCCCTCGTTTTTTAAAGATTACGTTGTGCGGGCGCTAGAGAGCGCGGAATTGCCTAAGGATCTACCGATTGAGATCAGGGTATCTCAGAACACAGTTGCATTGATTGATCAGGAGCTGCTCTCCACTCAGTTCCCGGAACAGAATTTTTCCATTTCTGTTGGCGGGGAGCTCAACGATGGAGATATCTCCATAGCTTATGACCAAGTCACCGTTGATCGCTTGCTCGAGCGGGAGTTTGAGCAGCTACGAGAGCAACTAATCGCGCAATTTCCCGATAAAAACAGACCAATCTGATGGAAGTAGTACTCGATCAGGATTTGGCCGATAGTCGATGCAGCTGGCCTCAGCTGTTGCCACCCGAGGCGTGGACTTGGGCGAGAGTTCGGCATGTATCCGGCCATGTAGTCGAATGCGACGGGCTGCAAGCACCACTCGGCGCCATGTGCGAGATTGAAACCGAGGACCCGAGTGCACCCAATATCGCAGCAGAAGTCGTCGCTTTTTCCGAGGACACACTAAAGCTCATTCCTTTCTCAGAGACTGTCGGCATCTCGCGTGACAGCAGGATACGTTTAGTCAACCGCCGAATCGGCTTGCCGGTGGGCGATTATTTGCTGGGTCGAGTGATAGACCCGCTCGGTCGTCCACTTGATTCGAAGCCTCTGGTGCCACCTCGCTTTGCGGCAAATTTTTTCGGTCGGTCAGTGCCCGCGTTACGCAGAAAGCCTGTTTCAGAGGCCTTGGATGTCGGCGTACGAGCAATTAATGGTGTGCTCACGTTAGCCAAAGGACAGCGGGTTGGGTTGATTGCGGGCTCCGGAGTCGGCAAGAGTACCCTGCTCGGTATGATGACGCGCCACACCCAGGCAGATGTTGTCGTACTCGCACTCATTGGCGAGCGCGGCCGTGAGGCCGGTGAGTTCTTGGCGGAAAGTCTGGGCCCTGAAAGTTTGAAAAAGGCTGTGGTCATACTTGCCACTTCTGACTGCGCCTCAGTTATGCGCCGTCAGGCTGCGGAAGTCGCCCATCTGGTGGCAGAGTACTTCAGAGACCAAGGCAAAGACGTTCTTCTGCTTTGCGACAGTTTGACACGCATTGCCCACGCTCAGCGGGAAATTGGCCTGGCAACGGGGGAACCCCCCACTAACAAGGGCTACCCACCTTCTGTTTTTAGCGACCTCCCAAAAATGATTGAGCGGGGTGGCCCCGGCGATAACGGAGGTACGATTACCAGTATCTATACCGTTCTGTCCGAGCACGACGAGGGCATGGATCCTATTGTGGAGGTGGCGAGAGCTTCGCTCGATGGACAAATTATGCTTTCGAGGGAGTTGGCGGATTCCGGCATTTACCCTGCGATTAACCTTCGAGGCTCGATTTCCAGACTTGCCGCCAAAGTGCTCGGGACGCCTGAGCTGAACCGTGCAACTGATTTTCGCCGGCTGTGGTCATTGTACGAAGCTAATCGTGATCTCATTATGGTTGGTGCATACGAGAAGGGAACGGACCCGGAGCTCGACATGGCGATAGCCATCAGGCCATTGATGCTGGATTTCCTGCGGCAGAGCGCCGACGAAAGCTGTGATATGAATCAGGCAAATGCCGCGCTGGCGCAGATTATTGCCAGAGGTCAGCATGGCCACTAAATGGGACCCCCTCGTTCTTAAATACCAAAGGCAATCACAGCATGAGATGGCTGCGATAGCGGCTTTGCGGCGTCTATTGTCAGAAACTGAGCAAAATCGGGAAAAAGTGATGGAGCGCCAGCAGAATTTGCGTGCGCAGCTTACTTCGCAAAATCAATGCGATATTGGCGAGTGGCGGGTTCTTAAGGCCTTCTTGGCGGATCTCGATGTTTTGCGCAACCAGTGTGAGGGGCGTATTGTCGAGTGTCGTGAAGAGATCCGGATGGCGCTTGAAGCGCATGCCAAAACGGATGCACTGGTGCAAAAATATGAACATTTGCAGAGTCAAACTGTAGAAAAGGTCCGGCAGCACCGCGAGCGATTGGAGACGGACGCCCTGGACGAGTGGGCCGTGCAAAGCCATTCCAGATCGGTTTTGGCACGCGACTTGCATAATCCCATTGAGCGACATTGACATAAGTGGTCGGAAAGTGGACTCCAAGATCGGATCAGACATAGCGAAATTGCTTGGCACCTTGAACGCAAAGGCCAAAGATTCTGCTTCAAAATCAATAAGTAACGGCAATTCCGGCACCTCTTTTAAGAAGGCATTGGTGGCGTCTGAGAGCGCCCAGAGCCTTTCTGGTAACGGCAATCCCTTGCCGGTTTCGGGCACTTTGCCAACCGCCTCGCGGCCAATAGAGTCCGCCGTGAAACTGGCATCGCGCGAGCTTGCAAGTGGAGCATCCCACGCCGAAACCCATGCGTTACGTGATTTTGATCTCGTCGTGATGGGCGATGAGACTGAAGAGGCTGCAGTTATCTCTTTTGCAAAACAATCGGGCATGTCAGCTGAGGCATTGGCGCAGCTATTTGCCGGGCCACAGCATTCTGTTTCTGCGGACAGAGAGGCGGCATTCGTCGCGCAGAATTTGGGTGGCGGCTCCCTCTTCGAGAAACTTGAGTCACTCGGGATACTCGAGAACCTGCGGGGCAACATAGCGACCGTCTTGGCGGACAGTCCACTAGTGCTGAATAAGTCTGCATCTGTTATTGCCGAGGCCAGTGCCCAGCTGACTCAATTGTCGGCACCCGCGTTGGAGCGCCTTCTCCAAGGTGAAGAGAGTGCGGCGTTACTGAGTCCGATCGCCTTGAGTGTAGCGCCCGAGACACCAAGCACTGAGTGGATAGCTAAATTTTCAGCAGAGATCGAACCTAATGTTGGCAATGGCAGTCAGCGTGTATTGCAAGACCTCAAAGCACTTTTGGGTATGCCGGCGGACTCAACGGATACCCGGCTCAGTGAATCAATTGCAACAATAGTTGCGCCTGCGGCGGCGACCCTCATCAGCGACCCTGCTTTAGCGTCTGTTCTAGCGGGATTCGAACGAGGCTCAGGCGCAAGCAGCCCTAGCGAGGCAATCCTCGCGCAAATTGAATATGCCATCTCCGGATCCTTGAAGGATCTCGCCTCAAAGAGCAGTTATTCGACCAGCGGTGAGACCATTCCCGCTGAAAATGATCTGCATATGGCCGCTGAAAAGCTGGCTGTTGGACTGGCACCGCTAATTAAGTCTGAGCTCGAGTCTGTAGGCCCGTTGGCGATTGAGCAAGCCGCCAGTGATCGCGGACAAACCGCTATGGCAGCGCGTCTGGCGCCGCTGCTGCGGGCGTGGCTGGGCCAGAGTGAGGTACAGAGTGAAATTTCAGTGCTCGGCAAGGGTGTTGCCTTGGAGCCTGGCGCCCTTGCGTCGGCGATTGCTTCCAATGTGAGCCAGTCTCTGCAGTCTGGCGCCCTTGCGTCGGCGATTGCTTCCAATGTGAGCCAGTCTCCGCAGTCTGGCGCCCTTGCGTCGGCGATTGCTTCCAATGTGAGCCAGTCTCCGCAGTCTGGCGCCCTTGCGTCGGCGATTGCTTCCAATGTGAGCCAGTCTCTGCAGTCTGGCGCCCTTGCGTCGGCGATTGCTTCCAATGTGAGCCAATCTCTGAAGCCTGACGCGTTGCCGCAGTCAAATATAGCGGGACGGGCGATTGGAAATGTATTCGAAGCAGAGATAGGCAGGGCGCAAACGTCCGTAGCGACCGCTGCAATGAACCCAGAGCCTCAGCGCGTTAGTGGCTCAGCGGCATTTACTGCCGTGCAGGCTTCGGTTGTGTCCGATGCAGAATTACGGTTGGCCCGATTAGCTGCCGTTGCTCAACCTGCACCAGTGCAGGTATCGATATCGGGTGTAGCCGCTCAGGCGGGCGCTAGTCTTGCTCAGGTCGCAACCGCAACACTGGCACAGGTTCAGCCTTCCACATACGTCGCTTCCACTCAGGCGATGGTAGCGGCTGAGTCAGGAGTCGCGGCCAACGCGCGGTTGGCTACGATGGACCGATTTGCCATGCGCGGCGTGTCTGTAAAGTCGAATCAGGTTGCGACGGACGCCAAAACTGACCCAGCCCTTAAAACCGGTGACGCGGTTAAATCAGCGTTTGAAGCTGCGAGCGCCTTGCGAGAACTCGTGATTAGCCGGTCGGCTAATGCGCCCGCGTCTCAGCAATCACTCCCCACAACGAGTGTTCTCTTGTCCGGAGAGGCGGTAGACACTACCAGCGCCAAATTGGTTGCGCAGGCAGATGCGGGGCTAATGCGCCAGAGCATATCAGCGGGCGCCGATCGAACCATGGCGAGTGATGTCGCCAAGCCGGCTGATACCTCGGGTAGCGGCAATATGCTTGCGCGAGAGGCCGTCTCGCGACAGCTTTCTGAGGCGCTGGGGCATCGGTTGGCGGCAAATATTGCGGCAGGGCACTATCGTCTCACCTTGAATGTGCACCCCAAGGAATTGGGTGCCATTGATGTGGTGATGGAGATGCGCGAGGGAAGATTGGACGCGCAAATCAGCTCTGCGAATGCTGTGACCCGCGATTTATTGGGCGACTCCTTGCCAAGATTGCGCGATGCGCTGCAACAGAACGGGATTCAGCTGGCGAATCTGACGATTGGGTCAGATGCTCAACAAAGTGGCGGGCGCGGTCGCGGCGCCCAAGCTGACCAGAGCGACGCGCGCGACACAATCGATCAGCTGGTGGTTGGTACGTCTGAAAATATACTTGAAGATCTAGACCTGAATCTTGATCTGGATACCATAGACTTTTGGGCTTAAGACTGAGCGCATGAGGTTGAGGAAGGGAGAGGCTCATGGCCGATGAAGAAATAGACGCGGGCGAAGGAAAGGAAAAGTCACCGATCCTGACATACATTCTGATTGGAGTGGGGGCGCTGATTACCCTGGCAGTGACGGTTTTAGCCACCATGTACTTTGTAGGATATTTTGACCCCGATTCAGCAGAGCGAATCGAGCAGACGGTGCAACAATTAGAGCTTGATGCGGCTGCCGCCCGTGAAAAAGCAGAGGAACTTGCGCGCGGTCCCGATAAAGAAAAGCTGGATTCTCCGGAACTCACTCGCTTCGAAAATACCTATATGGAGATAGAGCGACCGCTGGTTGCCAATATCGTTAGTTCAAGGAAGGTGATGCAAATCAAAGTGGCAATCATGACGCATTATGACGATCGTGTTGTTGCCAATATGGAAAAGCACGAGTTTGCCATTCGTTCGGCACTGCTGGATGTGATGCGCAAGGTGGATGAAGCGACCTTGACGGAGCCGAATTTCAGGAAGGATTTGGCGGAGAAGATGAAGACTGCAATCAACGCAGTGCTGGAAAATTATGAGGACTTTGGCGGGGTAGAAGCGGTCCTATTCACCGAGTTTGTAGTGCAGTAGCGCAAGTTTTTGCACCTAGATTGAGACGGAACGATGGTTGAAGACAGTAGCAGACTTTCGGAAGAAGAGCTCAGTGCGCTCGCCTCCGACGATGGCTTTGACGAGGATCTGGGCACCCTGCTAGATCCCTCAGATGTTTCCAGCGCGTCTGTCCGTCCTCACAATCTGGTGACGGAAGATACGACAATCGGCATTAATCTCGCCGCCGTCGATATGATTACCGAGCGCTTTACCCGCCATGTGCGGCTAGGGCTTCTGGAGGTCTTGCGTACCAGCCCCAGAATCACAGCTGACCGTGTGAAGACGATGAAGTACTCGGACTACCTCATGGACCTGAAACCTCCGCTTTCCGTCAATACAGTGCGCCTGAGCGGTTTGCGTGGAACCTCGATGGTAGTCATTGATCCCAGCGTCGTCTTTGCGGCCCTTGACAATTTCTTTGGTGGATTTGGTCGAGGCATCGAGGGTTTGCCCCCAGGGAGAATGTTTACGCCTACCGAGACGCGGATTATCAATATTATGTTGGAGGTCATTTTTGCTTCGATTCACGAAGCCTGGGCTCCCATCATGGATATTCAATGCGAGCCTGTGGCATCGGAAATTAACCCCCAATTTGTTCAGATCGTTGACGAAAACGATTTGGTGATCGTTTGTCATCTAGAGGTTGAGTTGCTCGGCAAAGCGCGAGGTTCGATTGATATTATCTATCCATTTTCCACGTTAAAGCCGATAAGAGACGTGCTGCGAGGACGAGTGCAAGACTCCGATGACCCCTCGGTCGATCATGACATTTGGGCGAGGGAGCTCGCAGGCGCCGCCTCTGATGCCGAGTTACAGCACAGAGTTTTGTTGGGCGAGATCGAGCTGACCTTGGGAGATTTCAACAAAATGAAACCGGGAGACGTGCTGGACCTTAGAAAATTTGATTTCGCCAGGGTCTTAATTGACGATATCCCACTATTCGAGGCGGAAGTGGGTACCGCCAATGGATATGCCGCGGCACGGTTGCTGAAGGCAATTGAATTGGCAGAAGCCTGATATCGCTGTGTCGGGCTTAAGGAGACAGATATGAGTGAAGAAGAAGCCACCCCGGACGTCACGCTCGATCAACTCACAGACGAGAACGGCATGGGAGAGAAGGCGTTTGATGCCATGACGATGGTATCAGCAGATGTGCTTCAGAGCGTGCCGATCACGCTCTCGGTTGAAGTGGGTCGGACACGTCTCAAGATTCGAGATCTGCTCAGGCTGAAGCAAGGAAGCGTGATAGAGCTTGAGCGAAACGCTGGGGAGCCGCTCGATTTGCTCGTTAATAATACGGTCGTAGCCCAGGGAGAAGTGGTGCTGGTAAACGACCGGTATGGCGTGCGCTTGACCCGGATTTTGCCCTCAGAAGACCGCGTCGAAAAACTCTAGAACAGTCAGCTTCGCATGGTTGAGGAATTGAGCTGGGTTCGATGGGTCACGGCGCTGTTTGTCGTTTCACTGGCAATGGCAGCCAGTTTTTATGCGCTACGGCGACTTCGTGACAACAGTAAGTCTTGGTTGCCGATTCGTGTCACGGGTCGGGTCCGCCTTAATCGCTCTGCGGAACTCATGTTGGTCGAGGTGGACAATCAACGGTTCTTAATCGGCGCAACTGCCGGTAACATCAGCACCATAGCGACGTTATCAGGCGAGGCGCCGTCAGGGCCCTCACCCCAGAGAGAAAACCAGCACTCGGGTTAGGTTTTCCTCGGCGTCACAGACGAATCAGTGATGGGGGAGGCATGCGACTAGCGCTTTTTTTGGCATTCGGATTGATGGCAACCGACGCCTTGGCACAGGGCGCTATTCCGATTCTTAGCGCGGTCGAAGGTGCAGCTGGCGAAACCGAGTACTCAGTGACCTTGCAGCTTCTGGGGCTGATGACGGTCCTAACGCTGCTTCCTTCCATTCTGCTGATGATGACCAGTTTTACGCGGGTCATTATCGTGCTGTCGCTGTTGCGACAGGCCATGGGTACGGCGCAGACGCCACCAAATCAAATCTTGCTGGGCATCGCGCTCTTCCTCACTATTTTTATCATGACTCCTGTATTCACAGAGGTTTACGACGAGGCGCTCGCGCCCTACTCCAATGATGAGATTAGTCTTGAGGCAGCCGTAGAGGCTGCGCAGGTACCCCTTAAGGGCTTCATGCTCAGGCAGACGCGAGACAAGGATCTGCAGACATTTGTTAGCATCTCTCAGAACCCCGATATTAATGAGCCTATGGAAACACCACTCACGGTACTGGTACCCGCGTTCATTACCTCTGAATTGAAGAGTGCGTTTACCATTGGATTTATGCTGTATATCCCTTTCATCATCATTGACATGGTGGTAGCCAGCGTACTTATGTCGATGGGCATGATGATGCTGTCTCCCATGATCATCTCGCTTCCCTTCAAATTGTTACTGTTCGTTATGATCGATGGTTGGACCTTGCTCATGGGTTCTCTGACCGGCAGTTATGTGTAGGTTTTCCTGAATGGAAACCACGGAAGTCATCGGTATCGGTAGAGAGGCTATTTGGACGGTGATTTATGTCGCCGGTCCCGTATTGATCATTGCGCTATCAGTTGGGCTCTTGATCGGCGTCATTCAGGCCGCCACCTCTATTCAAGAGATGACCTTAAGTTTCATTCCCAAGCTTGCAGCGATGGTTGTAACGCTGCTGATTTTGGGAGATTGGCAGCTGTCGGTGCTGAGTGAATTTTTTATTTCCATCTTTGATTTGATTCCCCAAGTCTTTACTCGATGAATTTGATTCTTGATGACTTGGTGCAGATTCTCATTACTGGTCTGATCCCTTTCCTGAGAATTTCTGCGCTGTTATTGGCCGCGCCGCTGGTTTCTTTGAGGGTGGTCTCTGTTCGTATCCGCATAGCTCTTGCACTGTTGTTAACGATCTTTATCTACCCGATGCTGGATTTGCCCGTTATCGACGCCACGAGCGCGTCGGGAATTCGTCTGATAACACAAGAGCTGTTTATCGGAGTTTTATTTGCGGTGGTATTACAAGTGGTTAACGCGGCCATGGTCTTGGCAGGGCAATCCATGTCGATGAGTATGGGTTTGGGAATGGCCCAAACTATCGATCCTAATGCGGGCCAGGTACCAGTTCTGGCGTCGTTTCTCGTGGTTTTATCGACATTGATTTTTCTCTCAGTCGGTGGCCACCTGATCATGATCAAATTAATCCTCCAAAGTTTCGAGGTGCTTCCCATTGGAGGAGCAATTAATGTCAAGGAGACATTGGGTAACGTGATTGAATGGACTGCGATGGCCTTTCTGGGAGCCGTGTTGGTTGCCCTGCCAATCATGCTCACCATGATGCTGATCAACCTCTGCATTGGCATTGTGACAAGAGCCGCGCCCGCACTGAATATTTTTGCGGTGGGTTTCCCTGCGATGGTGCTTACCGGCATGATATTGATCGTGGTTTACATGGTTAACATTGGTCACCGTATCGAGTGGATTTGGCTGGAGGCTTTCGATACGGCCCAGTCAATGTGGGTGGTGCCCTGATGGCGGATCAGCAGGACGACAGTCAGGAAAAAACGGAAGAACCGACCGCCCGGCGTTTGAGTAAGGCGCGGGAGGAGGGCCAGATTGCGCGGTCTCAGGAGGTGACCATTGCGGCGTCGGTTATCTGTGTCGCGCTTTACATTTACCTGTTTGGGGCCTCATTGCTTGGGAATGTCGCCAATATTTTTGCTCGAGGCCTTGTTTTTGACCCGTTGGCTGTCTCAGAGCCACAAGTCGCTGCAGCACGTTTGGGTGATGCAATGGTGGAGGCGTTATTTGCGATTCTGCCCGTCCTCATCCTTGCTGCGGTAGTAGTGCTCGCCTGCTCAGGATTGATAGGCGGTTATAACTTCAGCTGGAAATCTATCCAGCCTAAGGCATCAAAGCTCAGTCCACTGGCCGGCTTGAAACGCATTTTCAGCATGCGAAGCCTCGTGGAGCTCGCAAAAGCGATCGCAAAATTTATCTTGGTGGGCGGCATCGCTTTTTTCCTGATTCAGGCGTCAGTTCCAGAATTTGGAGAAATTGCCCTCATGTCGCTTGAGCCTGGATTGACGGCGTCGGCATCTATCCTCACTACTGCTTTTTTGGTCGCTTCGGCGTCGCTGATTTTAATTGCCCTAATTGATGCGCCCTATCAGGTCTACCAGCACCATCAAAAAATGAAAATGTCGCTCAAGGAAGTGAAAGACGAAAGGAAAGATACCGAGGGAACACCTGAGGTTAAGCAGAGGATCCGCCAGAAGCAACGCGAGGTGTCTGCAGCCAGAATGCTTGAGGCGATATCAGAAGCGGACGTTGTGATTACTAACCCGGAACATTTCGCGATCGCGCTGGCTTACGACCCCTCCTCGGAGGACCCTCCAAGAGTGGTCGCTAAAGGTTCCGACTTTATCGCCGAACGGATTCGTGAGCGCGCGGCGGAAGAAGGGGTGCCGCTCTTTCAGTCGCCAGTATTGGCAAGAGCGCTATTTTTTACTACCGAGCTAGAGGGGTTTATCCCAGAATCATTGTTTGAAGCGGTTGCGCAGGTTATCGCGTACATCTTTAATATCAACAGCGTCAACCGCG
>Ga0181588_10004924_pt1 | contig 10842 bp, 4 predicted proteins | sample 071ome_26_FD_148607 | JGI IMG/M metagenome (GOLD analysis project Ga0181588, IMG submission 148607) | Coastal salt marsh microbial communities from the Groves Creek Marsh, Skidaway Island, Georgia - 071409BT metaG (spades assembly) | ecosystem: Environmental > Aquatic > Marine > Intertidal zone...
TCCGAGGTCGGTGTCGATCAGTTCGATTGTGGTGTTCCCGAGGACCTCACCCGTCATCATCGTCAGTTCATCGGCGAACACCGACGCTGGCAACGACATCGTGAGGTCATAACTCGCTACGAGCCCAACCTCGACGGGTTCGGGCAGCAGCACTTCGCGTCCGTTGGGGAGTTGGGCGATCATGTTGTAGACGCCGGGCAGAAGGCCGGTCTTGTAGAAGGATCCGGGCTGAACCATCGGCCCACTGAAGGCGCCAGCGCCAGTGAAGACGCCCGTTCCGTTCAGGGTCCCGACGCCCTCGAAGACGCCAGCGCCTTCGAAGGTCTGAGCCACGACCTCGCGCACCACCGTAGTGGCCGCCAAGGTGCGAACGCGTCCGTTGGCCGTGATGACACCGTCAAACAGCAACCCGTCGTCGTCGACGAGCGCACAGATGGTCTCGTTCTCGGGAACCACGGTGTTGTTCTCCAAACAATCGCTGAGGAGCGAGGCGTCGCTCACGTTGTCGATGGATGAGAATTCTTCGATGATCCCGTACCCGTCCCACTCACCGCTCGCGGTGTGAACCCGGTCCGCTGCAAGCGTCCGCGTGTAGGTCCCGGTGAAGTCCCGGGCCACGGCCACGCCGTCGGACTCAAAGGTGCCCTCGCTGCTGAAGGTGACCTCACCGGTCCCTTGGAGGATCCGCACCTCGTCCGTGGAGAAGGAGCCGTTGTTGGTGACCACCGTGTGGTTGTCCGTGTAGGACCAAATGTTTCGCAAAATGAACGTCGTGTCCACCAAGGGCTCGCCAGCGAAGGAATCATCGCCGGACCACGCGACCATGCCGCTCACGCCGCTCGAGGCAATCTCGAGGTCAAGGTCGTCGGCCATGCCGACCAAGCGGTCGGCTTGAGCACCGGTGACGTTGATGTGCGACTCCCCAACCCACGTCATGTTCGCGACTTCGCCAAGGATGGCGGTGACGGGATAGACATCACGGTCCGTGTTCACGTCCGTGTAGATGTCCGCGATCATCTGGGCAGCCGTACCGTCACGGATGTCGGCCTGGGCGGCGGTTGGATCGTACTCGCCCACGAAGGCGGAGACACGGAGGTGTCCCGCAGGCGCGGTGAAGGAGTAGCGCCCCTGGCTGTCCGTGTCCACGAAACCGATGGGCACCCACCAGGTGTCTGCGTCGAGGTCGGTCGCGTCTTCGCCGGAGAAGGCGTCGCGTTCGATGAGCAGACGGACGCCTTCAAGGGCTTGCCCGTCGTCAGCGAAGGTGACCTGACCGGTGAGTTCTGCACCGGGATAGAACTTGAGCACCTTGACGAGGGTGTTGGCTTCTGCGAGGTTCTTGGTCTCGCCCGGGCTGTACCAGTTCGCGATGGCGTAGTGGTTCAGCATCGCTCCGGGGAGCGGGTAGGCCTGCGCGAGGTAGCTCCCGGGTGACCCCGTGGATGAGAAGTGCTGCGCAGGCTGTGGGTTGGAGCCAGCCTCGTCCATGCCGAGGCTGGAGGCCCCGTAGCCGACGTAGGTTCGTGCCACCATGGTGTCGAAAAAGGCCGCCGTGTGGTCCACGCGCACGTCCGCAATCTGAAGGGGATCGATGTCCGCTCCGGCTTGCTGGTTCAGCACGTCCTGCCGGATGGCTTCGTCAACTTCCTCACGCGTCATCTCGTCGGAGAACGCGCCACGCTGGGTTTCGTAGACCTCGGTCATGAAGGTCGAGATGTCCTGACCAGAGAGAATGGTGGGTGCAGCGAAGATGCCCATGGGCTGCCCGCTGTTGTAGTTCGCATCCGCGGTGTACCGGCCTGCACGGGGGTACAATCGGTGGTCGACGGCAAAGTAACGGATCTCGTTGTTCCGGCTGATGGTTTCACCGGGAGCGCCTTCGTAGTCTTGAACGTTGTACGTACCTTCCATTCCGATGAGGTCGGCGTACAGGTCGACAACGCCCTCCTCATCGAGGCCGTTGGTGAGCAACTGCACCGACATCGCGAGGCGAGAATTCGTCCTGTGGATGTGCGTGGACACCGAATCGTACTCTTCCACGAGGTCGGCCGTGTACCAGTAGTCACCGAACACGTAGTGCGTGGTTTCCGTGACGTTGTCGGTGGACACGCGAACGTTGTTGAGGAAGGTCGTGGATGCGTCCGCATTGGACAAGAAATCGTCGCCGTCGCAGACGGTGATGATGTTCGAGTTGCACGGGAGAACCTCGCCGTCCTTCCAGAGGCGCCAGCGCTTGTTGTCGTCGTCGTCGCTGACGGTTCCGTCGTCGTTGAGCAGGTAGCCTTCGGTCAGCACGGTGGCACGGTTGGTCGTGATCACGCGGAAGGAATTGGCCACAACAACGTCCGATGGGGCTCCATAGAAGGATTCCAATTCCTCAACCTGCGCCGGGGTCAGATGGTCGTTGAGCACGGCGGTGAAGGGCGCGGTAAACGTGGTCTCGAGACCATGCTGAATCGCGTAGGTGCGGTCGGCGTCCGCCAACTGCCACACAAACATGGCGGTCAAGTCCGCTTCGTTGCGTGCCAGCAGCATGTTTCCAGTCGCTGGAATGCCCGACTGGAAGTTGTCCGACACCGAGGGGTGGTCGCCGGACGTCAAGGCCTGGAAGCCGTAGTCCCACCACGACACGAAGGCCGGACGGTCCGAATACGGCATTGAAGCATCTTGGCTGGCGAGCCACGCGTAAGCCTGGTTCCATCCTTGGTCGTTGAAACTGCTGCCGAAGGCCCCGAGGTAGCGCTTGCCACCGTCCTCGTACGTGGTGGGGTTCAGCACGGAGAGCCCCCACGCTTGGTCCCAGCGCAGGATTGAGGGAAGCGCGTCGTAGAGGTTCCTATCGATCTCGTCCTCGGCGGAGGAACTGCTGGGGATGCCCGCATCGAGGCCATAAGTGAGGTGCTGCCCGCCAAGAAGCAGGAGCACCAACGCGATGGCGCTGAACTGTGGCGTTCGCCAGACCGCCTTTCGCATGGAGACCATGCGGTCGCTGGGCGTGCGGATGCCGAAGCGGCGCATGCTGCGCTTGATGTCCTTGACACCAGCCCGCTTCCACAGCGCGCTTGCGCCCCAGGCCCCGAGCACCGCCATGGCGGGAGTCGCGTTGAAGATGAACCGGGCCGCGGTCCACGACATGAAGATGGCCAAGAGGATCCAAGCGCCAAGGAACACGTGCGCGTGTTCACGGCGACGGGCGCCGCGCCACAAGGCAATCAAGCCCATGAAGAGGGCGAGGATGAAGACCACGGGGCCGTAGGAAGCAAAGAGCATCCCGCGGTCGGGCGCGTTGGCTTCTGCAACCGTGCCGAAAATCTTGGTCTTGGAGAAGTACCCTGCCCCTGTGAACAGCACGTTGAACGCGTTGGAGAGATCGAGGGTCTGGAGAAGCCAGAGCACGAGGAAGAACACGGCACCCGAGCAGACGATGGCACCAAGAACGAGCAACCACGGCTTGTCGCGGAATCCGGTGGTCACGTAGGACAAGGCCAAGGTGAAGACGAGCACGAACAGCAGGGGCTGCAGGCCTGTACCGTTGAACACGAGGTTCATGCCGGGGTAGGCGTAGAACGGCAACGCGAGCAACAGTGACGTTGCAAGCATGGTCAGCATGAGGGTGTTGAGGATCGTGCTGTCCCTGTTGCGGAACATGTTTGTGGCGACGATGAACGCGTAGCCAATGAACAAAATCGACGGGGCGACCACGAAACCCTTCCACCCCAGCGCGACGGTGCCAAAGGCGACACCAGCAAGGATCGCACTGGCCATGGCAAGGCGGCGCTCCTTCGCCACGTCAGCAAAGGCGCTGAGGACGGATGCGGGGTGCGCGGTCACGGAGCGTGTGAGGCGCTCGTCGCCGCCGTTCGCAACAGCACGGAAGAACCACATGAAACCGAGCGCCATGAAGAACATCACGAAGGCGTCGTGGTCGGCGTTGGCCCACGTGGAACGGGAGATGTGCCCGGGCATCAAGGCGATGAGCCACGCGGCGATGACCGCTGTCCCTTTGCCAACGTGGTCCCTGGCGATGGCCGCCACGGGGAAAACGGTGAGCGCACCAAAGATCGCAGGGATGGCGACCATGGCCCACCACACCGCGTCCTCAGGGGTGCTGAGGAAGGGTTCGAGCAGCATCGAGAGGAGGGCGATGGACCACACAAACAAGGGCGGACGGGGGTTGATGCCGCCGATGGGGTAGAAGCGGTCGGCGTCGTACACAAGGTGCGCGTTTTGCATCAAGATGTAGTCCACAACGCGCTTCATGTACCACGGGTCGGACCCACCGGTCAAGTCCCACGTGCCCGTCCCGTAGCCGTTCATGGCAGGGATGACGTACCATTGGCTGCGAACCGTGAACGCCGTCACGAAGGCGAGGCCGATCATGGCTTGGAGCCCATGGGCCTGCCAGAAGGTGCGTGCACCGCTGGGGTTGTCTTCCGAACGGTTGGACCAACCGCCCCACGACTTGTGGGTGGAGATGGAGTAAATGATGACGCCAAGGAAGAAGGTGATGACGGCCCACAGGACGGGCCCCCACGAGCCGCTGAAGCGCTCGTTGGCCCACATCCCACGCTCGTTCGCTGCGGCGACGAGGTACAGAATCCACATCGAGGCAAGGGTCATCGACCGCGTGTACCACCGTTCTGCGACCCAGCCAGCCACAACGAGGGCCACGAGGCCCGTCAAGGCGGCCATCCAGACGCCGAAGTGGCCATGGTACCCGGCTTCGATCGTGATGTCCAAGCGGTCGGCCGTGCTCACGCTGTAGAACTGCCAGAGCGTGGCTGCATGAGCCAGAGCCCAGGTGAGCAGGCCGAGGATCAGCGGCAACGCGTGCATGTTCGCAGGCTTGTCGGAGGAGCCGACGTGGCTGAACCAGCCTTGCCCGGGCTTCAGCAGCGTGCCGCGGGCCAGCACGGCGACCATCGCGCCCAGCGCGATGAACATGCCAAGCACCGAGAAGAACACGAAGGTCATCGCCTCCCGGTATTCGTTCAACGTCGGATAGGTTTGGCCTCCCTCCACGGTGTAGAGCTCGGTCAGCACGGCAGGGTTGTTTCCGGCAGCGGCTGCGGCCGCCATGCCGGTGAGCACACCGATGCTGGTGAAGGTGAGCACGGTGGCCCATTCCTCCCGCTGCCCGACCACGAGCAGGTGGGTCAGGATCATGTTGAGCGCAAAGAGCAGGCCGGCGAGGGCCATGCCGTCCATGGCCTCGATGATGCCGAGGCCAAGGGCGCCGCCGACGACAATCGTCCCGAGGGAGAGGGAGGACGGTGAGGTGCGGAGGACGCCCTGCTCGACGAGCAGGGTGGGGGCGCGCCCGACCATCGCGCCGGCGGCGACGATGAGCAGGGGCATCAGGTCGTTGTCAAATCCGAGGCCGAAGCCTCCGATCGTGTCGGTCAGCATCGCCAAGAGCACGGCGATCGGCGCAAGAAGCAGGCCGAGCATGGCTCCTGACGAGGTGGTGGTCTCGTCCGTTGTGGTCATGGTTCTCCCTCGTTGGGTGCAACAGCATGGCTGAAGCGCTTCGCGCGACCTGAAGGACCGTTATAACCGTCACGGACGCCCCTCCCGCCTCCGTGGCGGAGACGTCCCTCATTCGATGTGCGGATGGGTGACGCCGGCTCGCGCCCCGATGTCCCGCCGGTGGTGACCCCCCAGCAATTCGAGGGTCGAGAGGCGCCCGTAGGCGAGGTCGGCCGCCTCCTGTAGGCTTGCCCCCATGCCCGTCACGCTGAGCACCCGACCTCCGCTCGAGGTCAGGCTCCCATCGTCCTCGTGACGAACGCCTGCGATGTTGACCCACGCGGTGCCGGGCTGGGTCGACGGTGGGGAGGTCATGGCCAAGCCCTCGATGGTTCGACCGGTCACCGCGGACGACGGGTAGCCTTCGCTGGCAAGGACCACCGTAAGCAGGGAACCCTCGACCAGCGGGAGGTCCACGGAGGCCAGCGCGTCCCGGCTGACGGCCTCAAACCACGTGTATGCGTCGTCCCCGAGCAACGGCATGGTGACCTGGCATTCAGGGTCGCCGAAGCGGACGTTGAATTCAACGACGTAGGGGTCGCCCTTGCTGTCGATCATCAAACCGACGTAGAGGACACCTCGGTAGGGCACCTCGCCCGAGCATAGGTGCTTGTGCATTGGCTTCACGATTCGGCTTTCCACTTTCTTCTGCACCGCCGCGGTTACGACGGGGGCAGGGCAGTAGGCACCCATGCCGCCCGTGTTTGGACCTTGGTCGTGCTCACCGACACGTTTGTGGTCTTGGCTCGCAGGAAGGCATCGGTATCCCGAGGCGTCCATCAGCACCAACATGCTGGCTTCTTCGCCTTCAAGGAAGGCTTCGATGAGGACCTCCCCGTCCGTGGTGATCGCCGACATCGCGAAGGCCTCTGCCTTGTCGCGGTCGTCCGTCACGAGCACGCCCTTCCCTCCAGCGAGCACGTCCCGCTTGATCACCCAAGAACGTCCGCTGAAGGCGTCGAGGGCGTCGTCAAGGTCCATGCTTCGCTTGACGCGCCGATGGCCTGCCGTCGGCACGCCTGCGGCCTCCATGGCGGCCTTGGCGAAGGCCTTCGAGCCCTCAAGCATGGCGTGGGCCTGCACGGGCCCAAAGCAGGGGCGTGGGGCGAGCGCATCGGCCAATCCAGCGCACAAGGGCGCCTCTGGACCCACCACCACGAGGTTCGCGTCCAAGTCCTTAGCCAGCTGAAGCAGACCGTCAAGGTCAGCCGCCCCCACGGGATGGTTGGTGCCGAGTTGCGCCGTTCCGGGATTGCCGGGCGCGGTGTGAAGGACAACCCGAGGGTCACGGCACAAGGCCAAGGCCATCGCGTGCTCACGCCCTCCCGAGCCAATCAACAGGACAGTGACCGGCTCCATGCTCCCTGCCTGAAGCGTCGGCCAATAAGCACACCGTCGAGCGCACACCTTCATGGGCCGAGGGAGGCAAGAACGACCATGGCTACCTGTGAGGGCATGGCGTTGAGCGCGCTCGCCCTCATGGTGCTGTGGCTGTACCTCCCCGGATTCCTTGTGAACACCTTCGCCATGATGTGGGGGAAATGGTTGCCAAAAACCGGCTACGGACCGTGGCCCATCGACGGAGGACGGACCGCGTGGGACGGCCACCGCATCCTTGGCGACGGCAAAACCTGGAACGGGCTCATCGGTGGTAGCCTGACGTCCGGTCTGCTCATGGTGATCATGGCCTCCGCGGCCAGCACCTCGGAGGACTGCACCGTGCTCGTCGACCCCCTCACGGGGCATGACTGGGCAACGTCCAGGGCCACGATGGCCTTCGTGACGGGAACCGCCCTCGGTTTCTTCTCCTTGCTCGGGGACATGACCGGGTCCTTCCTCAAGCGGCGCCGCGGCCTCAAGCGTGAAGGTGACGTGTCCTCAAAGGCCCCGTTGCTGGATACCCTTCCCTTTGCGATGGCGGTGTTCCTGCTTGGATGGCTGCTCCTCCCCGGCATCCACGGAGACGCCATGCTGTGGCCTGGCATGCTGCTCGTGCTCGTGGCCACGCCGGTCCTCCACCGGTCGTTCAACCTCCTTGGCTACGCCCTTGGGTGGAAGGACGTCCCGTACTGAGCCAGCGGGACCTTCATGGGGCGCCGTTCGTAGCGTTCATCATGCAGCGCACCGCCTTGGCGCTTGTCCTCGTTCTGCTCCTGATGAACGTCCCGGCTGCCTCTGCGGAGGACCCCGTCGACGACACGGTCGTCGACGAGGACACCACGGTTGACGCGGACACCACCTATTCCGGCGACATCACCGTCACAAACGGTGCAACCCTGACGCTCAGCGCCATGGCCTCCCTCCCCCTCGGTGCGACCGTGACGGTGGACGAAGGAGCCATCTTGCGGATCGACTCAGGGCACCTTGAGGGGGAGCGCGTCTCGGCCTTCATGTCCTTCAGCGGCATCGCCTCGTCGATCGTGCTTCCCGTGGACGGGTTGAGCGGCAGCACGACCGTTCGCATGGTGATGCACGAAACCTTGACCGGCAACGAGCAGTTGAACGTCAGCCTCGACGGTGGCACCGCAGCCAGCAGTCCGGAAGGGGAGCATGTGGACCTGCAGATCGACCTCGACGGGAGCGCGAGCACCGTCGTGCTGAACGTGACCCACCTCCACCCCTTCCCCTTTGGACCGGAACGCATCGAACTGGTGGACGCGTCGGCCAACCAACGCGTCGTGGAATCGTGGGACATGGAAGGCGAAGGACTCGTCCTGACCTGGGGCGAGGCCGCCTTCACCCTCGAGGTGAACGGCCGCCTCGACATGACCGATGCGAGCCTCTTGGGCGCTGACCTGCGCTGCAACGGCACCTGTGTTGTGGAGACGAGTCAACTGGTTGGAAGCGCCCCTGTGATGGTCGCCGATGCCGGTTCCATGACCATGCGGGATTCCACCGTGGTGGGCAGCCGCACGGACGAAGACATCGTGGCGGTGGACGACGCCGATCTGGTGTACGAGAACAACGTGGGCACCGGCGGCTGGACGGACAACTGGATCCGTCGACTCTCAAGCCGAGAGGTCCGGACCAACATGCCTGGGGCCCTGATTGCGGGGGCGGACCTTGGCTACCTCGGCAGCAAGTCGCCAAACGCGTTCGCCATCGAGACCGACGGCGCGCATGTCGCCGATTTCAACGACGTCGAATCCAACCTCATCGTGGAATGGATGGATGGAAATGGCGTCTACGGCAGCGAAACGGGCACGTGGACCGTCTCTGCCGTCACGGGTTGGGGCACCTACAGCACGAGCGTCCCCGCACCGTGGAGCACGTCGGTGCAGCTTGACCTCGAACTGCCGGCCATTCGTGTTGTCGCCGTGGAACCTGAAACTCGCACCGGAGACGCCAACGTCAGCCTCGGCGTGATGCTGACCGTGGTCAACGAAGGCCCCGTGCGCGCCGACAGTCCGGTGCTTGAGTGCACCGTCGACGGCGAAGCCGCGGACACCTCTCCAGGCTACATCCAACTGGCCACCTACGGAGGCCTCGACCCTGAACAAGAGGTGCAGATCCCGCTGACCTGGCGCTCCGTGGCCGGAAGCCATGCCCTGACCTGTGGTGTCCTGGACCTCACAGGAACGAACCTCGAGGCGCTGGCGGACCTTGTGGCACCGGGTGGAGCCACGTCGTCCGTCGAGGTGTCCTTCACCGACCAAGAGGAGACCTCATCGACGCCCTTTGCGACGATCGGCATCGCGCTCGTCGTCCTGTTCCTTGGCGCTGCGGGCATCGCCCGTGCCGCTGGAGCATCGGGTGCAGCCAAGGCCTACGACGAGGATGAACTTCCATCCGTGCCTGCGCCCGAGGTCAGCGAAGCAGCCATCGAAGGGCCGGAGGGTTCCGAAACGGCGCCATGGGACGAAGCCTGAATCAGCAGACGTCGGCGCTCCAAGCGGAGTTGTAATTGCCGCTGTTGTCCTCGAAATCAAGGTCCCAGCAGACGTCGTCGTCCGTCAAGACCACGCCACCGCTGCTGAGGCCCATGTCAAGGACGACTTCGAAGGTGTAGTCACCGTTCTCGTAGTTGATGTCCGATTTGTCGACGTATTCCTGCAGGTCGCCCTGCGTCGTGCCGCTGAGGCTGATCCATCCGTTCGTATCCCCACTCTTTCCACCAGAAACCTGCGAGGACCAGGTGGCGCTCAATCCGTCGACCGTGATGACGGGGTGGCTCCAGACTGTGTTCGCTCCTTTCTTGACGTTCAGGGTGATGGTGTAGTCGCCACTCACGGTGCGGAGGTCGCTCGACGGGGTATGGTCAGCCCCCTCAATGTGGCTGTGCGCAGACGGAAGCAGTCCGACCATCACGTCAATCGTGATGCCTTCGAACGAGGTCGTGGTTGTCGTCCCGGACGTGGTCGTCTTGAAGACAGGGGCGATCTTTACTCCACTGTCTTGGGGGGAACGGGTCATGTCGGCCGCGTCCAGTTCGAAGGTATCCTCGAGGTCGCCATCGCTGGCCTTGATGGTGTAGGTGCGAAGGACGTTGTTCTGGTCGTCGTACGCGTTGCCGCAGTAAAAGTCCTCGAGCATCGGCTTGACCGTGACGAAGTCGCCGTTGGACGTGACCGTGTCCTCCCAGACCGTCTCCACGCCTTCGGAGCCGTCGCACATCGGCGAAGTGTCGATGGTGACCGTGGCCTCGTTGAAACTGCCACGCACCTTGAACGAGAGTCGATCGTTGTCCTCGTCAAGGTTGAACTCGGAGATCACGAGGGAATCGCTGCTTGGCCCGAGGGCCCCCGCAATGAAGGGGACGAGGGCGATCATCAGCGCCACGGCGACCGCACCACCCGCTTTTGCGGTGTTGACCTCGCCCTGCACCTTGTCGCTCATGATGACCGCAACAGCAGCACCAAACAGCACCGCCCAGGAGATGTAGAAGGGGACAAAGCCACCCTGCAAGGCCAGCAACAGGCCGACAAAGAAACCGACGCCACCAACGGCGGACAGGATGGTTGGAAGGATGCTCTCGCCTGGAGCAGCAGCAGATGCAGCCGCAACAGGCTCCGCCTTGACCGGCGCAGGAGCGGCCGCAGCCGCTTCGTCGTTCGCTTGCGAAGCCGTGTTTGCCTTGTCGAGGAGTCCGCTCATGCTGTGACCTCGTGTTCATCTGCCGTCCATCGGCATATGAAGCCGACGCCACCAAGGGCGTCGGAGAGGGGCGGTTGTCGCCTCGCGTTCAGAGGCCGGGTGCTGCGTCACGAAGGACGGGTTCGGCGTCCTCCTCGTCACGGAGGAGGCCACGACCAGCCACTGCGGCGGCGAGGGCAAGCATCGACACCGTGGGGATCATTTCGAAGCCTGGAAGGT
>Ga0181588_10004930_pt1 | contig 10838 bp, 5 predicted proteins | sample 071ome_26_FD_148607 | JGI IMG/M metagenome (GOLD analysis project Ga0181588, IMG submission 148607) | Coastal salt marsh microbial communities from the Groves Creek Marsh, Skidaway Island, Georgia - 071409BT metaG (spades assembly) | ecosystem: Environmental > Aquatic > Marine > Intertidal zone...
GTTGGAGTCGCTCCCCTCCTCCACCCGTCGCCTCCTCCACGAGATCGGGGCCACCTATGTCCCGTTCCTGCTCGCCAACGCCGACGCGCTGGAAACAGGGAAGGACGAGGTCGTGTGCGAAATCCACGGCGATACCTACCGCCAGGGGCCGTTTGCCTACCAGGGCAAGTGCCTCGAGTGGCTCCGGCAAGATCATGCAGCACTCTCCGACACCGACCGCGAACGAGTCGATGCCGTGCTTGCCGGCACCGGCTGCGAGGCCCTCTTCACTGCGTGAGCGGCTGGGCTGCGGTCGATCTGTCTAGCGGGCCCCGGTCGCGAGTCCGTCGCACTGATCGACCTCCATCATCGACCGTCCGACCCATGTCCCCAGAACGACGGATCGGGTGAGGTCGGCAAGCAGGGCCTGGCCAGCTTCGGTGAAGTGCAGACCATCAGCCGATCGGACACGAATCAGATCGCCATTTTCGTCGGGGAGCGCCTCGACGAATTCACCGTCGGTGCCGGCAAGCAGACTCCAGTCGATGGTGCCGATCATGTCCGAACAGGCTGAGGCGGCGAGGTAGATCTCGTTCGCCACATCGATGCGCGACTCGATCGGGCCGTAGTAGCCGTTGGTGTTGGCAGGTGGCGAGAGGATCCACAGCACAAGGGCGCCGTTCCGCCGAGCCGAGATGGTGTACTCCCACGCAAGCCGTCGCCACTCCTCCCAGATCTCTGGAGAGTCCGGGATGAGCTCGACGCCGTTGGCATCAAGGTACGGGTCGGGTCGATGCGGATCTCCGGTGCCACAACACGACTGGAGGATCACAACGTCGGGATCGTGCTCGGTGAGCGCCCGGTCGAGTGCGTTGCGCCAGGCCCCCTGGGCAGACATCAGGGTCTCTCCCGGCCCCCCGATCACGTTTGACTCGATCCCGACCCGGACCAGGCGGTCTTGGATCGTCGGGTAGGCCTGATGGATGAGCGAGTCACCCATGATCACGACGCGCTCGACACGGGGCGGCGGGACGGTCGTCGATGTCGTCGTGGCCGCAACTGCGTCGCCGGTCACAACCTCGGCGGGGGCGGAGGTCACGGGCTCGAGCGAAAGCACGATGGCTGGGGCTTCCCCGGCCACGGCTCGTTCGTCTGATTCCTGCGCAGCCAGCCACGCTCCACCGAGAACGAGGACCGACGACGCAACGCCGACGGCCACCAGCGGCCGTCCGGCAAACCGACCCTCACGAATCGGACGTTCGAGCCAGACAAATGAGGCCAGCGCCACAAGGGCCGTCGCGGCGAGCCGCAGACCGGTCAGTGCCCAGCCGTCCAGACCGGTGCGCTCGGTGTCCAGCCAGAGAAAGAGGGGCCAGTGATAGAGATAGATGCCGTAGCTGAAGAGGCCGAGCACGGTCAGCGGGCGCCAGCTCAACATCTGGCGCATGGGCCCATCCACCATCGCTCCGGCGATGAGGCTGACCGACGCCAGCGCCATCAGCCAGAACCCACCGCGGTAGAGCGCCCCAGTGGCAAGATCGACCATCACGAACGCGCCAAGCACGGCGACGAACGCAAGTGCGCCAACGACGCGAACAGCCGAGCGGAGCCGGGCCGGCATCTCGGTGCCGACTGCGAGCGCAAGCAGCACACCGGCGATCAGTTCCGCCATCCGGGTGAGGGATCCGAAGTAGATCCGGTCGGTTTCGAGCGGGTCGTGGAGCACGACTGTTGCGATGATCGACACGACGCCAAGCAGCCCGAAAACCGTCAGCCAACGGCGGAGGGAGCGGCCGGCGGCGAGCACCACGGTGAGCGCACCGACGACGAGGTAGAACTGTTCCTCGATGGCCAGAGACCAGTAGTGCAGGAGCGGCGAGGGGGCCTCGAAACCGGCGCCGTAGCGATCGCCGCCGGTAATGAAGCGCCAGTTGGCGACATAGCCCAGCGCCCCGGCGACATCGCCGGGCAGACTTGCAAGCTGATTGGCGGTCCACGCCGGCGACAGCACGATCACCAGCGCAATTCCGGCCACACTGGCGGGGAGCAGGCGACGGAAGCGTCGACTCCAGAACGAACCGAGATCGATCGTTCCGGTTGCTCGCCATTCAGCGACGAGCAGGTTCGTGATCAGGAATCCCGAGAGGGTGAAGAAGAGGGAGACGCCGAGGAAGCCCCCCGGCAACAGGTCGGCGTCAAGGTGGTAGACGACAACGGCGAGCACGGCGAGCCCACGGACGCCGTCAAGCGCGGCGATGTGCGCCAACCGACCCGATCCAGTCGGGCGACGAACGACATCACTGCGCTGCATCGGCACCTCGGACTCGGGCGGCACGCTCGAACGCAGTGATGGGCACGAGCGCAGATTCGCGGCCCGGACCGACCATTGCAAGATAGGCGCCACCGAGATCAACCGGAGCGCTCCGTCTCTGTTCGCCCGCACTCCGTAGGCTCAACCCCATGACCGCCCCCGCCGACCGCCCCTACGACATCGTTGTGTTCGGCGCAACCAGCTTCGTCGGGGACATTCTCTGCCGATACGTCACGGAGCGTCACGGCACCGACGCCGATCTGCGATGGGCGATCGCCGGTCGAAACGAACAGAAACTCGAGGCGGTCGCCGCCACAACCGGCGCCGACGTGCCGCGAATCATCGTCGACGCCGAAGATCGGACGGCACTGGCCGAGCTCGCTGACTCGTGCCGGGTCGTCATCTCGACCGTGGGCCCGTACGCGCTGTACGGATCGCCACTGATCGAGGCGGTGGCCGAAGCCGGCACCGACTATGTCGATCTCACCGGTGAGGCCCAGTGGATGCAGCGCATGATCGATGCCCACGAAGCGACGGCCGCGCAGACCGGCGCCCGCATCGTCCACTCGTGCGGGTTCGATTCAATCCCGTCTGATCTCGGCACCTGGTTTACTCAGCAGCAGGCGAACGAGCGATTCGATGAGCCGTGCACCCGTCTTGCTCTTCGGGTCAAGGCCATGAAGGGCGGGGCCAGCGGCGGCACGATCGCCTCGATGATGAATGTTGTCGACGAAGCCAGGGCCAACCCGGCGCTGCGCAAAGAACTCGGCAATCCGTATGCGCTTGCACCCCAGGACATGCGATCAGGCCCTCGCCAGCCGAACGTGACGACCCCGACCCGCGACACGGCTTCCGGTGAGTGGGTGGCGCCCTTCGTCATGGCCGGGATCAACACCAAGGTCGTCCATCGCAGCCATGCGCTCCTCGACCGCCCGTGGGGTTCCGACTTTGTCTACGACGAAGCGATGCTGATGGGAGAGGGTGTCACCGCCGCCATCAAGGCGGGCGCCTTGGTCGGCGGACTTGGGGGTTTCATGGGGCTGGCCGCCCTCAGACCGACCCGCCGACTCCTCGGCCGGGTCTTGCCCGAGCCGGGCGAAGGCCCAAGCCCGGAGGCTCAGGAGGCCGGCTTTTTCGATATCCGCTTCTTCGGCACGACGGCGAGCGGCGACACGATCCAAACCAGAGTGACCGGTGATCGAGATCCTGGCTACGGCTCGACCGCCAAGATGCTCGCCGAGAGCGCAACGACACTCCTCGCCACCAGCCGAGACGAGCCAAACGGCACCCCAGGAGGGTTCTGGACTCCCGCCACTGCAATGGGGGATCGCCTGATCGATGCACTGACCGCCCACGCCGGCCTGACGTTCGAGGTCCTATGAGCCCCCAACCCGACCCGGAGGAGGGATTCGCAAGCCTCGGGCTTGGCAGCCGGTTGTGCGAGACGCTGGCCGCCCTTGGTTACGAGGAACCCACCCCCATCCAACGCAAGACCATCCCGCGCTTGCTCGACGGGGTCGATCTCGTCGGCCAAGCCGCGACCGGCACCGGCAAGACGGCGGCGTTCGCGCTTCCGATCGTCGAAGCGATCGAACCGGGCGGACCGACGGCGCCCTTAGCGCTGATCGTGACCCCGACCCGCGAACTGGCGATGCAGGTGAGCGAGGCGATTTTCACCTACGGCGGGAAGGGCGACATCAAGGTCGTTCCGATCTATGGCGGCCAACCGATCCATCGCCAACTTCAGGCTCTTCGCCGCGGGGTCCATGTCGTCGTGGCGACTCCGGGCCGGGCGATCGACCACATTCGGCGTGGTTCACTCGCGCTCGACGACATCCGCACCGTTGTGCTTGACGAGGCCGACGAGATGCTCGACATGGGTTTCACCGAGGACATCGAGACCATCCTCGAGCAGACGCCGAGCGAGCGGCAGACCGTGATGTTTTCGGCCACGATGCCGCCGCGGATCGAGTCGATTGCCAAGCGCTATCTGAGGGATCCTGAGCGAATCAAGGTTGGGTTCGACGAGTCGTCGGCTGGCAAGACCTTGGTCCGCCAGACCGCATACATCGTTGGCCGGTCGCATAAAGCAGCTGCCTTGGGTCGCGTGCTCGACATGGAGGGACCGACGTCCGCCATTGTCTTTTGCCGCACCCGCACCGAGGTTGATGAGCTGACCCAAACGATGAATGGCCGGGGATACCGGGCTGAGGCCTTGCACGGCGGCATGGATCAGCAGCAACGCGACCGGGTCATGGGGCGCCTGCGCGATGGCACAGCGGAGGTGCTGATCGCCACCGATGTCGCTGCCCGTGGCCTCGATGTCGACACGCTCACCCATGTCGTGAACTACGACGTTCCGTCTGCCGCGGAGAGCTATGTCCACCGAATCGGTCGAGTCGGCCGCGCCGGGCGCGAGGGGGTGGCGATCACGCTGGCCGAGCCGCGGCAGCGTCGCCTCCTCGGGAATATCGAGCGTCTCACCAAGCAGACCATCGAGATCCGAACCGTGCCGTCAGTGGCCGACCTGCGGACCCGCCAGATCGAAGTGACGCGATCACGAGTCCTCGAGTCGCTGATGGAGACCGACCTTGAGGACTATGTCGCCGTTCTAGACGGTGTCGATGACGAGCACGACTACCGGTCGATTGCGCTGGCGGCCATCAAGCTCTTCCACCATGAACGCGGTGCCGTCACCGACGAGGCCGAAATCCCCGACGTATCCGAGCCACGCTCCAAGGGCAAGTCACGGCAGCGCGACGGGGCCGAGCGGGGACCAAAGGGCAAGGGCGGGAAGAAGCCGAAGGGCAATGTCGGGCCCGGCACCGGACTCATCTATGTCGGTCTCGGCCGCAAGGCCGGGATGCGGCCGGGTGACCTTGTCGGAGCGATCGCTAACGAGACCGACCTGACCGGCCGTGAGATCGGGCCCATCCGGATCAGCGACAACTACTCCGTGGTGGGCGTGCCAGAGCAGGCTGTCGACACCGTCGTCAAGGCGATTCGGGCCACCACTATCCGCGGCAAGAAAGCCAAAGCTCGACCCTTCGTCGACTGAACCGCCGACACCTGTTCCTGCTCTGCCGCTCACTCGGCTCTCGGACACGCAGGCCGACCGAATGAATCCCCCCTACCGGCGGAAACCGGATCAGTCGGGCGATCTCGGCACATCATGCACCTACCCCAGTACCGATCCGGGGTACTTTTCACGGGAGCGTGGAGGTAGGGGTCTGATGTTCCGTTGGAAGAAGAGCACGAGCCGAACGCCGGGGAGAGGCACGTTGAAGGGGTCTCAGCGTCATGCCTTCACACCAAGGTGGAGGTTCGCAGCGCTTCTCGCCCTCCTGAGCGCCGGCTCTCTCGGGTTTCATGCATCGATGGGAGCCGCAGCTGAGACCGACTGGATCCAGGCTGTGGAACTAGCCGATCCTCACCCGACCGCATGGGACCTCTACGACTACGACTTATTGGATTACGAGCAGCTCGATGCCGTGGTCTTCGGCTCGAAGCTGATCTTCTCCGCTCAGTCGGATATGTATGGAACCGAGCTCTGGATCACTGACGGGACCCCCGCCGGGACCGAACTCCTGAAGGACATCCGCAACGGCACCAACTCAAGCAGTCCATCTTCGTTCGTGGTCTTCGGCGACATCGTGCTCTTCAGGGCCAACGACGGCACCCACGGGAACGAACTGTGGGTCACCGACGGCACGAGTGATGGCACCCAACTCCTGAGGGACATCAACCCTGGTGGCGACAGCTACCCACAAGAATTTACGGCCCTTGGCGACCAACTTCTGTTCATTGCTGACGACGGCTCGAGTGGAACTGAGTTGTGGATCACCGACGGCACACAGGCTGGGACCCAACTCCTCAAAGACGTCCGGCCGGGAAGCACCTACGGCGGTATCAGCTACTTGACGCCCTTTGGCGACGTCATGCTCTTTCGAGCCAACGACGGCACCCACGGAAGTGAGGTATGGGTCACGGACGGGACAACGGGCGGAACACAGCTCCTCAAAGACATCCGGCCCGGCGGTCAGAGCTACCCCGAACATTTCACAATCGTGGGGGAGGTGGCGCTGTTCAGTGCGACCGACGACACCTACGGCCGTGAGGCGTGGGTTACCGACGGGACAACAAGCGGAACGCAGCTCCTCAAAGACATCCGAAGCGGCTCCAGCTCGAGTAGCCCCTATGAATTCGTCGTCTCGGGCGACAAAGCTCTCTTTCAAGCCGACGATGGCGTTGTTGGCAGGGAGGTGTGGGTCACGGACGGCACGAGCGACGGCACTCAGCTCTTGATCGACGCCAACTCGGGCTCCTCGTCCGGCGACCCAGGCAGCTTGACAGTTCTGGGTGACCAGTGGCTCTTCCGCGCTGCGGGCACAAGCGCGGGAAGAGAGTTCTTCGTCACGGACGGAACCCCGGACGGCACATCTCTGCTGATGGACATCAATCCCGGAGCGTCTGATGGCTACCCCTACCCCATCGGCATCGCCGACGATGTTCTCTACTTCTACGCGACTGATGGCAGCAACGGCTCCGAGCTTTGGGCTACTGACGGCACGGCCGACGGAACACGCCTCGTGTACGACATCAACCCCGGCTCCGACAGTTCGTATCCACGCGACTTCGTTGCCGTTCCCGGTGGATTCGTTTTCGATGCCAACAACGGAAGCGGCCATGCGCTGTGGGCTTCTGATGGCACGCCGGGCAACACTGAGCTGATCTCAGGGGGAGGCGAAAACTCGTTCCCCACCGTCAGTGCCTATAGCGCCGACTTCCCCCTGATCGGCAACACACTCATCGTCAACACCGGCAGCCAAGCTTCCACGTCGAGCATCTGGGGCCTGTCCTTTGGCCAACGAGTGTCGTTCTCCGCCAACTGCGCCACCGGCAACCTCGTGCTCGACGACATCTTCCTTGACTCGGGTGAGGGCGTCATCCAGCGGAGCGTGTCCTGCGACGGGTTCTACTTCACTGGCTGGAACACCACTGCCGACGGCAGCGGAACCACCTACAGCCAGGGCGAAAGCGTGACGCTCACCGACAACCTCTCGCTCTATGCGCAATGGGCGCCTGAACCGGTGCTGCACTTCGATGCGAACGGTGGCTCATTCCCGGGGGCCGCCCCGGAGTTGAGCGGTCAACCCGATGCCTATGTCGTGGTGCCGAGCAACCAGCCAGTCCGGGATGATCACTTCTTCCTCGGCTGGCGAGCCTCAATCGATGCCAGCGAACCGCTGGTGACGTACGGGTACTCGTTCCAGTTGCCATCGGCGGCCGGCACGACCACCCTGTACGCCCAGTGGGCGCAGGCCGTCACCGTGGACTTCTCCGCCAACGGCGGCTCCGGAGGGCCAGAGCCCGTTCACGGACAAGAACTGACGATCACTGCGCTGCCCTCCGAGACGCCCACCCGCTCTGGATTCACCTTCGCGGGCTGGCACACGACACAAGATGGATCCGGCAACCGGTACCAGCCCGGCGAACCATTCATCATCCCGACCAGTGATACGACCCTCTACGCGTCGTGGACCCTGGCAGGAGGCTCGACGAGCAGTGTGCATCCGTTCACGGATGTGGGCGATGGGAGCTACTACTCCGAGCATGTAGCGACGCTGTATCAGCAGGGCATCACCATCGGGGTTACCCCGTCGACCTACGGACCGGCACAACTCGTGACCCGCGGCCAAATGGCTGCGTTCCTGGCCCGCACCTATGAAGTGACGACCGGTGCAGCGTGCATCGGATCCCATCCGTTCACCGACGTCACCGACAGCACCTACTTCGCTCATGACGTCGGCTGTCTGTACAGCCTTGGGGTCACCGTCGGAACCTCTCCAACTACGTTCTCGCCCGACCGGGAACTCAACCGGGGCGAAATGGCTGCGTTCCTGGCGCGGATGTTCAACGCGGTCAACGGAGGCTCATGTTCAGGCACCCACAGCTTCGTGGACGTGCCCCAAGCCTCGTTCTACGCCGACGCCGTCGGATGCCTCAAGGCCAACAACATCACGACGGGCACCTCCGCTTCGCACTACTCGCCACATCTCGCCGTTGACCGCGGGCAGATGGCGGCCTTCCTCGCCCGGCTCATGGCCGTGCTCGACTGACGGCTGCTCTGCGTTCTGGCCGCCAACGAGCCAGCCGACCCGACACCAAAACGCACAAGTCCCGGATTCCGATCAAGAATCCGGGACTTTCGTGCATTGGAAGTCTGCACTTCGGTGCATACCCCTTGGTGGGGTATGCACCGAAGTCAGCGAGCCCTGCAATGACGGGCTCAAGAGGCGTTTGGGGCCGAGAGTTCTAAGCGAAACGTGGCCCAGCCCCAAACAGCGGGGGCTAGTTCAGGTTCAGGTTGTCGTAACGAGACAAGAACGCCGCGAACTGGACTCGAGTGACTGCCTTGTTGGGATCAAACGTCGTCGATGACGTACCGGTCGTGATCCCAGTCTCAAACGCCCACCGGACCGGATCGGTGTAATACCTGCCTGCTGGCACATCAACGAACGGGTTCACGACCGTCGGGGCGGGTTCTCCTGCCTGACGCCACAAGAACGTCACCGCCTGACCACGAGTAACTGGTTGACCAGTACCAAAACTGGTCGCACTCACACCATTGGTAATCCCGTTGTTGAACGCCCAGTCAATCGGCTCCGTGAAGTACCGGCCCCGTGGAACATCACCAAACGGATTCACCGGCCAAGCCGATACCTCTGATGGGCCACCGGCGTACCGGTACAGGAACGTGATCTGCTGCTCCCGAGTCATCTCTTGATCCGGACAGAACTTCGTTGCTGAACAACCAGTCGTCACGCCAGAGGACCGCATCCACTCAACGGCGTCTCCTCTCCAGCCATCGGCATCGACGTCGAAGAAGCCGTGAGCAGGACGAAGCGTGACCGAGGTAACCAGAGCGTTGGGCAGCGAACTTCGCCCTCGTTGCAGGGCCTGAAGGTTGACACTCGTCGAGCCCTCGACTCGGCCTACAACGAATACTTGCCCTGTGGTTGCGTTCACTGCGAAATCAGTCACATAGGTTCGCGTTTGGTCAGGTTGAGCGATGATCTCCGCAATGCGCATCGGCAAGATGCCACCGCTGTTGTCGGTCTGGAACAGCCCCACCGCTTGACCCGACGAACCGCGTTCTGTGTGGTACGTGGTCAGGCCTACCAGGGTCCCGTCGGCGAGGGCTTGGAAACGCTTCGACGTCGGACCCTTGTAGATACCCAATCGTTCCCCATCCACGCCTCCCGTCCATGCGTAATTGAGGTCCGAATATCCGGGCCTGACGACACCACCGAGGTTCCGATCACAACTAGAGGTCTCAAAGGTCAGGACAGTTTGGTTGGCATTTTCGGACACGCACTCTGGATTCCAGACTTCTGTGAAGGACGTTCCCCAGCTGATGAGCTTGGTCGAAGGCGCGTTGCGGTCTCGTTCGACTAGCGAGCCATCGAACAAGTCCAGAACAGTCAACCGAGCACAGGTGGCCCGGCCATTCGGGCAAGTGGCGTCCTGCCAGTACCGGTACTCAAGAAACAATTCGCCGCCATCAACCAAGTATCGAGACCCGAAAAAACTTCGATCAAGTTCGTATCCAAGCAGCACCGTGTCCCAGATCTCTGCGCCGGTCTCATCAACCCGATAGACGTGTGTGTCAGATTCGGCCAACTCGATGAAGGGGTCCTCGGACACCACGACAATGAAACCGCCAGAGCCATCTGGCCCCGAAGCGTCACCCAGAACGCGAACCTCGGACCCCTCAACCTCAGCGGGTTGCCACTCAGTCTCAAGGTCCCCCAAAGAGCTGTAAAGACCAATCCGGCCACTGTCCGGATTGAAGAGCGAGAAGCCTGAGCTGCGTTCAAAGATGTACGTGCCAGACGTGGTCGCCACCACCTCGTTCGACGACCCGTCCGGAGCAATCGCCCGAATCGTCTCGCCCTCATCTCCCTCCTGCTTCAGAAAGATGGTGCCTTGGCCATCGATCACCATTCCGCCAGCAGCCCGCTTGCAGTCAGGCATCTCGGGTTCTGAGTCCCAAGTCGAAATCCAGTCGACTGCGCCTGTGCTTGAAAGACGCATCACATAGTCATCAAGTGAGTCCACTGCCGATTCACCGTTGAATGTGCCTGAAAAACACCCGGCAACAATCACGCCGCCAGCAGCATCTACAGCAACAGCCTCCGCCGAAGAATAAGAAGTCGGAGACTCTTCTCCGTATACGTTCGTCCATCCACCTGCCGTTGAAGCCAGCACAGCGGTAAACATTGCGACAGCCAGGCATGCAGTTGCGAGACGTTTCATGGCGAGGCCTTACCTTCCCCCAAATACGAACAGTGTCAGAGAATAGCGAAGAGGGTGCTGGCGCAACATGGTCCTCGACGGGTTTGCGTTTGACCTGCCCCGCTCGCTCATGCGCAGCACCAGCAACGCCTGCAGAACCAACCCCAAAACGCACAAGCCCCGGATTCCGATCAAGAATCCGGGACTTTCGTGCATTGGAAGTCTGCACTTCGGTGCATACCCCGTGGTG
>Ga0181588_10004938_pt1 | contig 10825 bp, 7 predicted proteins | sample 071ome_26_FD_148607 | JGI IMG/M metagenome (GOLD analysis project Ga0181588, IMG submission 148607) | Coastal salt marsh microbial communities from the Groves Creek Marsh, Skidaway Island, Georgia - 071409BT metaG (spades assembly) | ecosystem: Environmental > Aquatic > Marine > Intertidal zone...
GCCCCCTTGATTCACTTTCAGCGGGAGTTGTTTTCACAGGCTTTGCACCAGACGGTGGCGCAGGATTCTGGACTGATGAAAACCTTGGCTTTGGAAATGAAACTTTCAAGCAGAGAAATAAGATTATCTTCGGAATTGGAGCAGGCCCATCTGGATCTGTCGAGCCTTCTCTTATCGACAATGCTACAATCCCATCACCAGACGCAGAGTTTGCTTCCCCTCCGATTCTAAGAGGATTTAAGTATGGATTGATTAACGCAGTTCCTCAATTCACAAAGGCAATTTTTAGATATGATCGATTTGGTCAGTTTAGAGATATGTTGGAGCAAAGGCTTTTTGCTAAGTTCCAGTCTGCTGGAGATCAATCAAGAGAAGTTGTCTCAATTGTCTTCTCAAAAGTTCTCAATGTGGGAGATGGAAATCTCGTAAGAAGGCAATTCACACCTGAAGATGCATCAGGACACTTAAATATCGACCAGCACGCTAGAGTCACGAAACCTTTCTTTGATGTAGAGCCTTCTGGTATCACGCAAAATACTAATGTTGATTCACTGCAAGTTGCTAATATCAATTCTTTAGCAGGAGGCGCGGACATAGACCCTAAAAATCTTGGTCTGAATGATTTCTCTTCTTTCGTAAAAGGTTAAGCAGTAAATCGATAAGTATTTACATATGATCTGCGGAGAGCAACTTGTCTAATTTTACAAACCTGTTTGTCAATCAGAAGACAGGAAAGATAGAAACAATAGGCGCAACCAAGATCACTGCTCTTGACGTGAGAGCAGGCTCCGCTCGTGTCGGTGCCGCAGAGATGCCAGGTGCAGACACAAACTTCTTTGTGTCAGGGTCAGTTGAGTCAAAAGCCGCTGGTTCTTTCGGTGTATCAGTTTTCGGCGGCGATGTTGTAATCTCAGGTTCTCTTTACGGCGGTTCTCCTCTCGAAGTAAGAACGCCTCTCGAAGGATACCAGGGTCTATCTGGATCACTAACTCAACTAACTGATGGCAGATCTTATCTTGTCGAGGGAAATCAGGTTCAGATCACAAGCCAGTCAAATGGCCAGATTATTATAGGTGGAACATTTGGTGACCCTGTTATTGTTTCCATCACTCAAACTAACGATATCACTACGCTTGGAGCTGACGCTGGAACAGGAAATGAAAGAGTTCTTTTTAGTACAGCAGAACCAGGTACTACCCCCACCCTAAATACCAATGTTCCCGAATCAGGAATATCTTTCGCGTCTTCAGCAGGAACATTTACAGTTGACAATGCAGGAACATATTTCATAGCAGTTGCATTCTCTGCAAAAGTTTCTGCAACAACCCAGTATGACGTTAGAATAAAAGTTAATGGTGTAACAAAACATACAAAGAGAAATGGAACAGAGACATCAGGAGATCCTGACGAATCAACTTCAATGGTGATTCTAGATCTGTCAGCGAGTGACATCGTCACAGTCACATATGAAGATGATGGAACAGCTGATATCTTTCCGAATACAGGGACATCGATTTCCATTTTTCGAGCCGGCCCAGGAGGAAATAACTCAGGTTGGACCGACGATGGTGCTGTAGTTAGACTGACAACTTCTTCTGACAAAGTAGGAATAGGTGATAGCGATCCGACTGCGTTCGGAAGTGATGTGTACCTCTACGTGTCAGGATCATCTCGAAATGACACAACAGGTGTGACTGTCTTTGGCGGTGATGTTGTTATCTCCGGCACACTGCACGGTGGATCTCCTCTAAAGATTGCAACAGAAGGTATCAAGCTTGGAGATCAAAGGATTCACCAGACTGAGCCTGGAAAAATTACTTTGGGTGAAAATGTCCACTTTGACTCAGAAAGTCTTCACTTTGGTGATCATAAAATTAAAGATGAGGGCGGATTTTTAAAGTTCGATAGTAACAATTTCAAGATTGGAGATCACGAATTTTCCCATGATGCAGGAGTGCTTCACTTTGGAAATCAGGATCAAGACACTAAAATAGGTGATATCAGAGTAAGAAAGAATACTTTATCTACTTTTTCTGAGATGCCGCTTATTCTCGGTGCTGATACACACGATTTTGTCATTATTGAGAACAAATTAGTAGTTACAGGATCTACTTGTATTATTGGTGATATCGATGTCGAAGGCTGTCTTAGAAGTTTACACAACTCGATCACAGGATCTCTCCAGAAAGTGATGGACGGATCTTCATATCTTGCTGCAGGCACAGGCATCAATATCGTAACCCAATCAAACGGACAGATCGTCATCTCCACATCAGGGACAGGACTCGGAACAATTGGTGAATCAGAGGATGCCGACTATTCTGACGGCTTGTTCACAGATTTCAATACTTCAACCCCTATTGGCACCGCTGTTGATAGATTTAACGAAGTGCTTAAGTCATTAGCACCTGGTCCCGCACCTTCACTTTCTCAGATTAATGCAACTCAGTCTGGTGCTAGTTCAAAACTTTCTTTTGGTGCTACAAGTGAGATTGTTGGTTATACTAATGTTAAAGGTGTGGGTGATTTCACACCAGGTGATATTAATTCTCCATTTTTAAATGCAATATTTGGATCTGATGTTAGACTTGGTGCTATTAACGCCAGCACAAACATAAGCGGGAAAGTAAACGATCATGTGGCAGCAGACTCAGTTAATTATCCCGCTGATTGTTTTGGAGATGCAAATACCGGCGAGCTGATATTAGAAATCAATGGAGTAGAGCAGCTATCCATTGATCTAGCTGTACCATCGTCTGATAAGCCAGAAACGTCTTTCGGCACGTATCTATCAGCTTCAGCTCCGTTTTCAGCACACTTTGAGGACGGATCTGAGCTAGACGTCTTTAAGCATAGGCTTGGCACCTTCCTTATTCACTCTGGTGATATGTCACCTGGTCACAACTACGCTAGAGTTATACATAGAAAAACTTCTGCTGATGTGGTGACAAACTATATTGATTGGGTGGTCGATGACTATGTCACTCCAATTGCTGCATCAAACTCGCTGATTCAAAATCTTAACATGACAGGTGATAAAAAGATATCAGGTGTGTCATATCACACAGGTGGTACAGCAGACTATAGCTTGACAGTTGACAATGCTTACAAAAATGTCTATTCTAATTCAATCTCAGCGATTACTTTCACTGGATTAAACTGTGCTGCCTCTTATGTCTCTCCTGCTACGGGAGAACTACCTGAAATCAACGTATCGACGGGTGAGAATGAGACAAAATCTCTTTCTATTAGCGCACTCTTAAATGTTAATGCTTCCAAACTATTAGATGGTTCAATTACGGCATCGACAAATGTCCTTCATCCGATAAGCGAGAAGTCATTGACGCTTGGTGGAACTAAGTCTGTTTCAAACTTATTAGTTTATAATCTATCTGATACTGCTACAGACACTTTTGAACCTCTAAGAGGAGAAGATTATCGATTACCTGTCAAAGCTTATGACGGACAATCTGATGTTGATACTCCTTGGGATTCAAATGAGTCACTACTTTTAAATGATGGGCTTCTTGTCTATGATGAGAAGTTGGTATCCCCAATAAATGGCGTGAACGGAGGAAACTTTTCTTCTGTTGCAAATGGGCCTGTAAGCAACGTAGACTATTCAGGAATAGCGTCAGGCGCAAGAACTTACTATAGAAAGTTTAAAAATAATGCAGGCGGCTCCAAGACTAATTTTACTCTAACATTTGCAGGTACGGGTCAAGTTGTTCCAGTTGGGACATCGTTAGCAAGTACAAACAAGTTCACAGTCGCTGTTAAACTACCTCAAAATTCAGAAAATCAATCAACCGGATGGATGGATCTGGCTCTTCCTTTCTCTACGGGAGAAGTTGGAGACGGTGATGGATGTCTGGTGGGTACGCTAGGAAGTATGGGTCAAGCAACTGAGGGAACTTTTGGAACGCAGTTCTTAAGCGCAAATGATTATTTAGTTATGAAGATCGAGGCAGATGCATCTTGGACAGGAAACATTAGTTCGATCACTTTAAATTGGGTATAAGATGGCTTTTGTAAGCGCAACTGAGAGAGACTTAGCTCTTAAGAAAATAGTTGGTAAGGCGCACACATCGCCTGACAAAGAGATTGCCAATGAAGCACTGTCTAGCGGTCTTACTATATCTGCTCAGACTGTATTTGGAGAACAGGTACCAAGCACACCATCAAAGACGTCTTTTTATACGATCACTGGAGGTGTTGCTGAGTACGTAAGATTACCTGTCACATTTATACCAGGAACAGATACAGATCAAGGTAGGCATAGTTTCTCTGTTAGACTTCCTGACGACTATGTTGCAAATAGCTCAAATCCAAAAGCAGGAACAGGATTCTTCGTAAACGGGCAGGAGATATATGAGACCCTAGGTGGAATTCAACTTATTCCCACCACGTTCGGATCAGACTACGAAGCTATCCCTCATTACGGTGATATCTCAGCTCTTGAGAGAGTATATCCGCTAGATGAGAGAGACTGGTCGCTTGATTATTTTAATGGGGTTTTCTTTCAACAAGACCCACCTGGGACAGGAGCTCATGCCCAAAATCCCACTTACATTGATGCTTTTATCTACATCGGCGATACTCTTGATACAGTTATTGGAGGCTTGTCTGGCGGCGGCGGAGGAGTTTCCGACGGTAGTTTTATCACTATCGAGTCCGAATCAGGAATGTCCAAAGAAAGAAAGCTGACCATCGGAACAGGTCTGTCAGGAGTAGATGGCGGAGAAAACTCAACTTATGAGATCTCAGTTGACTCGACTGTTGTCCCGCTTCTTGCAGGCGCCTCTTTTACAGGTGATGTCTCGTTTAACCAGGGATTGTCTGGATCTTTGCAAACCTTGAAAGATGGTAGACCATATCTTGTCGCGGGAAATAACATCCAGATTCAATCTGGATCATCTGGCCAAGTAACGATATCAAGTACAGCTACTGGAGGAAATACTGGCTTCACGTCCCTGATATTAGGTGCTGACACTCTTGAGGCTTCCGTGTCTGAAGATATCACGTTTGTGGCTGGTAGTGGAATGCAGATATCTGCTGACACCTCGACCAATACAATGACGTTTGAGGTGTCAGGAAGCACAGTTACTGAGATAATAAAGGTTGGCAATACAACTGAGGAAGTCTTAACAGATAATTCACCAGAAACCCTTTTACCCTTCATTCTAACAGGCACTCCAGTTCCAGCAAGCTCTCTTGCTATTTTTATAAATGGAATTAGACTTTCATCTGGCGTGGATTTTACTTACGATGCCGCAATAAAGTCGGTGACAATACCTTCCGACTACAACATAGGAAGTAGAATTATCGCAACTTACAATGAATCTGTTAGCGGTGTTGTTGCAGAGGATGATCCACGCCTCACTGATGATAGAACCACCGGAGGAATAAGGACCCAGACAACAATCGTGTCTGTGTCAGGATCTACGGCACCCACTGAGGGACAAGTTCTCATTGCTGAAAGTGATACACAAGCTTCTTGGGGCGACTTTATGATCTTTAATGAAGTACCCACAGGCATCAAAGATGATGCAAACCAGGACTTCTCTCTCAGCCAGGCACCTTTGAGTGAAAATGATATGATGATCTTTGTAAATGGGCTCTTGCAAAAAAATGGAACAAGTTATGATGTGGCCCTCTCGGGAAATACACTGACCTTTGCTGTGCCACCAAACGAGTCTGACATGATTTCGGCAACTTATCGACCAAATTATTCTTAAAAAAATATTCCTGCCCTCATACTTAATTTTGACTTATTCGCGTTCTTGAAAATTTCAAACTGAGGAAACTTAATGTCATCTAAAATTTATAAGACAAACGATCTTATTCTTGCGTCCTACTTGAAGCACAAAGGGCTTGCTCTTGATTCTTATCAAAAAGATGCTAAAGGACGTGTGACATTTCAATTTAACGTTTCAGACGAGGACATTGAGAAACTCGTCGTACAATATCTGAACTCTGAGGAGAGAGCATTCTATGATGAACTAAAAGCTCTAAAGCGGCTCACGTGAGCTCAAGCCCTCGGCAGCCGCTAAAAATGCCGGGGCAAAAATAGAAATGCACATATAAAACAGATATAAAAATACAAATTCAGATCCCTATGCACATGAATATGAACATGCAGACCGCTAAAAGTGTCTGTTGGGCGGTGTAGCACTTTGCCACACACGTCAGGACCGATGCGGCTATTAACGCCATATTTTACAATTTAGGAGAATAATAATGGCAACAAAGAAAATTAGTTTCGCAGCAGGTCACGTGAATAAGGTTGCAGCAGCGAACCGCTCTAGCCAAACACGTGTTGATGCAGCACAGATGTTCGTTCGCCTCGCTAGCGGCGACTTCATCGATCTGTACGACGCTCTTGAGCAGCTGAACGATGATCTCGCTTCTGAGGCAGTCGACCGCGCAGCAGGTGATGCAGCACTTCAAGTCAACATCGACGCTGAAGAAGTAGCACGTATTGCAGGCGACTCCTCTCTTGAGACACGTCTTGGAAGTGAAGAAGCCGCACGCGCAGCAGCTGACAGCTCCATCGACGTAGTCATGGCAGCTATCCAAGCAGACGTTGACGCTAACGAAGCAGCATCTGACGCAGCTGAAGCTTCCCTTGAGACACGTCTTGCAGCTGAAGAATCCGCACGCGCATCCGCTGACACTTCCCTTGAGACACGTCTCGCAGCAGAAGAATCCGCACGCGCAGCAGCTGACACTTCCCTTGAGACAGCTCTTGCTGTTGAAGAAGGACGCATTGACGCAATCTTAGCTTCTGCAGACGCTGACAAGGATACTTTCGTAGAGATCGTTTCCCTGATCAACGCTGTTGACCTTGAGAACGACAATGCTCTTGCATCTGCAATCACTTCGCTTTCAAGCGTTGACGGTTCCCTTAACACACGTCTCGTAGCAGAAGAAGTCGCTCGTGCAGCAGCTGACAGCTCTCTTGAGACACGTCTCGCAGCAGAAGAAGTCGCTCGTGCAGCAGCTGACACTTCCCTTGGGACAGCTCTTGCAGCAGAAGAAGGCGCTCGTGTAGCAGCTGACAGCTCCATCGACGTAGTCATGGCAGCTATCCAAGCAGACGTTGACGCTAACGAAGCAGCATCTGACGCAGCTGAAGCTTCCCTTGAGACACGTCTCGCAGCAGAAGAAGGCGCTCGTGTAGCAGCTGACAGCTCCATCGACGTAGTCATGGCAGCTATCCAAGCAGACGTTGACGCTAACGAAGCAGCATCTGACGCAGCTGAAGCTTCCCTTGAGACACGTCTCGCAGCAGAAGAAGGCGCTCGTGCAGCAGCTGACAGCTCTCTTGAGACACGTCTCGCAGCAGAAGAATCCGCACGCGCAGCAGGTGACATGGCTGAAGCACACGCAGCACAGATGTTCCACTACGGAACTGACTACAATCAAGTAGGTGCAGGTCCAGTTGCTATCTCAATGGTTGCTGTATTCACAGGTGGTAAAGACATCGTTGCTGGTTCCGAAATGGTTATCATCAACGGTCTTGTTGGTGAGAGAGATGTTGACTACACAGTTGCAATCGATGCCATCACCGGTCTCATCACAGGTGTCACACTTGAGAACGCTTCTAACCCAGGTGTTGCAACAGTTGGTGAAGGTATTCACCGCGTTGTGGTTAGAGGTCTTGGTAACTAATATTAGCTTCGGCTAGTATTGATTACTGGTTTCTTTTGAAACCTGAGAGGGTCGATCTTCGGATCGGCCCTCTTTTTTTATGCGGGTAATATTTATGATTGCGCTTTCGGGAGTAAATAAATGAAAAAGATTGGAATAACTCTTCCCGCTAAAAAGCTTCTCAACTTTTGGTCAAATGGATTAGGACAAAACGCGATAACTCTTTATAGGCTTCTTGAAAAACAAGGATATGATGTTTGGTTTTTAACTGACCGAAATGAAAAACTAAAGACTTCAAAGAACTTAAAGGGAATCAAATGGAAAGTTGTGTGGGATAGTGCTCGAGCAGGCGAGCGTTTTGACCTAGTTCTCGAAATAGGTTTCAGTTTCCAGGGAGGCAATGAGAAATACAGACATCAGCTTACAGATAATGCAGTTTCTGTCAAATATGGCAATGAGCTTATGTGGGATCTAGAGTCAGTGACTAATCAAGGGTGCACAAGAGAAATAGTACCCGCCTCTAATGATTCCATAAAAGAAATATGGATCTCACCCCACTTTCAGTTTGGCGACCAGTATCTAAAAACAAAATATAAAACAGACGTAGTTAAGGTTTGCCCTTATATTTGGTCAACTAAATTTATTGAGAACGAGATTAAAAAATCAAAAAAAGATCCTAGGTATTCTCCTGGTGACAAGAAATCAATCGGTGTTTTCGAGCCTAATTTGCAGATCGTAAAATCTTGCTTAATTCCTGTCATGATCTGCGAAGAAGCTTATAATAAAAATCTAGATTTCGATTCCGCATGGATATTTGGAACAGACACAATCAGAAAAAGTAAGCAAGTTGTAGACTTGTTTTCAGGACTAAACATCTCTCAAGGCGGAAAAATATCTTTTGAAGATAGACGTAGCTTATGTCACTGTCTATCTAATTACGTGGATATTATCGTGTCTCACCATCACTTCAATTCTTTAAATTACTTGACTCTAGAAGCTCTTTATTTAGGTTATCCTATAATTCACAATAGCAAGGATTTTAAAGACGCTGGGTATTATTATGAAGATTTTGACATTCAAGGCGCAGTAAATGCCTTAAGTAACGCTATTGAAAATCATGATAATAACTTGGATGAATACAAGAAAAAAGGTGAAAAATACATCTGGAAGTACTCACCTGAGAATCCTGAAAATATAAAAGGGTATATTGACTTAATTGAAGGAACTTTCAAGTGAAAGTAGGAATCACGTGTGAGATTAGCACGTTGACTAAAATATGGTCTAACGGGCTTTTTCAAAACTTGCTAACCTTGCACGGAATATTGGAAAAAATACCAGGCATTGAATCCGTTTTAGTTTGCAAGACAATTAATGAAGATTCTGAATTTGAAAGCAAAATTCTTAATTCGATTGGAACAAACGTAGTTTTTCTAAATAATGAGACATTTAAATCTGCACCATCTTTTGATGTGATTCTAGAAGTAGGATTTGCGCTTTCTAAAAAAGATTTTAACAATGCTAGAAAGTTCTCTCCCGAGACTAAGATTGTTCATATTTGTTATGGAAGTCTTTATTTTACTGCAACAGAAAGAATGGTATTTAGTGATATGTTTTTCGACATAGAGGGGAAGAGAGACGAAGTGTGGATCTCACCTCATTTTATGTATAGCAAAGATTTTATATCTTCTTTTTTTGAGACAGATAGGGTAAAAATTTGCCCATATGTCTGGGATCCTACATTATTAGAAAGCGATATTAAAAACACAGGAAAGATAAATTCAGACATTAAAAATGTGGCTATTCTTGAACCAAGCGTCAATATCTTAAAAACACCTACGATACCTGCGATGATTTGTAATGAAGTTTTTAAGAAGCAGTCTGATTTAATCGATCATTGCTTTGTTTTCGGAGGAGAAAAACTAGTACAAAAAACAATCGCTAATAATATTTTTGGGCGCTTAGAAATTGTTAAAGATGGTAAGTTAACTTTTGAGAAGAGAAAAAAGTTTTCTGACATCTTTGTTAATCACTGCGGTTTAATAGTTTCCCACCAGCATTTTTGTGAATTAAATTACGTTTACTTAGAGGCGTTACATTTAGGGATACCTCTTGTTCATAATTCTCCTATGATTAAAGATGCTGGGTATTATTATCCAGACTTTGAAATCAAAAAGGGCGCTAAAGCTCTTCAAAAAGCAATTGAAACTCATGAATCGCGTTCAAAAGAATACGACGAGATTTCAAAGAAAACAGTCTGGAATTACTCTTCGAAAAATCCTAAGAATATCAAGGGGTATGCCCACCTAATTGAAAGTCTAATTAAATGATTATTTACGAGCTTAGAGACTGGAAAAAACTTAACCAAGATCTCGGTCGAAAAAAAGTAAGCGTCGGTGATTTTACTAAAATAACGGGAACATTTTCAGTCTCAAACTCTATGATCTTTTTTTGGGAGTCATTAGACAATACAAGCGAGAGATCTAATCTCACTATCGGAAAGTATTGTTCGATCTCAGCAGGGTGTAAAATATTTTTAGGGGGAAATCATCGTCACGATCGAGTATCAACTTGGCTGCATAGTGATATTAAAAAAGATAGTATTACATCTAACGGAAATGTAACTATAGGAAATGATGTCTGGATAGGTTTCGGTGCAACAATTATGTCTGGTATAACAATTGGTGATGGGGCTATAATTGCAGCAGACGCTGTTGTGGCAAAAGATGTTCCTGCCTATTCAATTGTAGGTGGTAATCCAGCAAAGCTCATAAAAAATCGTTTTCCTGATGATGATATTGACTTTCTTTTAAATTTAAAATGGTGGGAATGGACGCCAGAAAAAATTGAAAAAAATAAGAACTTGCTTTTTGGTCAAAAATTTACACCTAGCATCAAAGATAAACTTGCCCAATAAACGACATTTCTAAATATTTATTCCTGAGTACCTGCGTGGTAAAATGTGATACAGTATGTCCGGAATTCTAAATAAAAAACAGCGATTTGTCGACACAGTTATAACCGATGAAGGTCGGAGACAGTTAGCTAGTGGCGAATTCAAGATTGATTTTGCCACCTTCTCAGATGGTGAGGCATTCTATCGCTCCGACCTAGCATCAGGTACATTTGACATGCAGCAACTACTAATGCTGGAAGCTCCGGCAGCACATCCAAC
>Ga0181588_10004940_pt1 | contig 10820 bp, 9 predicted proteins | sample 071ome_26_FD_148607 | JGI IMG/M metagenome (GOLD analysis project Ga0181588, IMG submission 148607) | Coastal salt marsh microbial communities from the Groves Creek Marsh, Skidaway Island, Georgia - 071409BT metaG (spades assembly) | ecosystem: Environmental > Aquatic > Marine > Intertidal zone...
AGAAACCCGGTGCCGCCAGCTTGAAATCTTCCCTCGAAAGGCATGAACTCAAGCCGTCCAGATCGTAGCGAACAAGGAGAGGGTGGCCCGATGTTGAGAGGTTGTACAGCTGGTCAGCCGTATACGTCGTGCCGGAGTCACTGCATTCGAGATGGGAAACAAACGAATTGAATATGGCTGACATGACAGTCTCACTGGGTCCTGATGGTTAGTCTCAATAGACCGAGAACGATAAATACGATGCTATTGGCTAATCAGGGGCGGCACAATCGTTCGCGCTGAAATCTGAGCTTCAAGGCGCTTGGCAAACTGTAAGAGGCGAAGGTCTTGTCCCCAAGGGGCAACGATTTGAAGGCCCACCGGTAAGCCTTGGTCGCTGAATGTGAGAGGAATCGAAATGGCTGGCGTACCGAGGGCTGAGACCATGTAGCACGATTTCATCCAGCTGATGTAGGTGGGCATCGACTCGCCGTGAATGGTCTTAACCCAGGGTTCGCCGACATCGAACGGCAGCACTTGGACCACCGGCAAGATGAGAAAATCGAAATCCGCAAAAAAAGCTGCGCAACGTTGGCCCAGGGCATTTCGTTTTGCGGTTGCGTCCATCAGGTCGGCCTTACTCAGTCCCGCACCTTCGGCAGCATTCCACTTGACCGTGTCTTTGTACATGTCGGGTTGCTGCTCGATGCCAGGGCCGTGACGGCTGTAGAAGCTCAACGCACGAAGTACTTCGAACGCGCGGTCGGCGCCAGAAAAGTCAAGACAGGTGCGCTCAACGCTGCAACCGACGGCTTCTAAAAGGGCGCCAGCAGCTTCCGTTGCGGCAACCACCTCAGGTTCAAATGGAATTTGACCGTTGAAGTCAGGGCTGAAGGCCACCCTAATGTCCTCATATGCGAGCGCATCGAGCGGCCAAAACTGGGCGCCTGATTGGTGGATAGAAAGTGGCGACGCGGGGTCTGGTCCTGCCATGGCGGAAAGTAACAGCGCGCAATCATCAACCGTTCTTGCCATTGGTCCAGTGATCGAAAGATCGTTCCATAGCGCCTCATTAGGTAAGTTAGAAACCCTGCCGGGTGAGGTCCGAAAGCCCACGACGTTGCAGAAGCTCGCTGGGTTTCTAAGAGAGCCACCTAGATCGCTGCCATCGCACAAGGGTAAGAGACGCGCTGCAAGGGCGGCGGCTGCGCCTCCCGAGCTACCGCCACACGTTTTGGTGGGGTCAAAGGGGTTTGTGGTCGCACCAAACACGTCGTTGAATGTCTGAGAGCCTGCACCCCACTCTGGCGTATTGGTCTTGCCCATGGTGATTGCGCCCGCTGCACGGAGTCGTTTGACAACGGCGGAGTCCTGGTCGGGAATAAAATCTTTGTAGAGTTTTGAGCCAAAGGTGGTCCGCATCCCTCTGGTCAGGGTTAGGTCTTTATGCGCTATGGGCAACCCGGCCAGTGGCCCTAGGGGCTGGCCTGCTTTTCGGCGCTGATCGATAGCGCTTGCTTGCTCAAGCGCGCCTTCAGGATCCAGGGTCACAATCGCGTTGATGATTGGATTGAACTCTTCGATCTGCTCAAGATGCGCCTCGACAAGTGCGACTGCGGTGATGCTGCCTTGGTCCAGCCTGGTTTTCTGCTCACAGGCGGAGAGGTAACAAAGTTCGGTGCGGGACATGAGGTAATCGACAGATGAAGGAAGGACGATGATACCGGTTGTCAGTCCTGGAGTGGATGGGTGTTGCGATGCTAGCCGCCAACATGCACTCTTGGCGATCGCACATGAGGACGCACGATGGCTAAAAAACAAGGAATGGGTCCGTTGGCAGGAGTGAGGGTGCTCGATCTCTCAGCCGTAGTGTCGGGTCCGCTCACCGCTCGATTGCTAGCCGATTTTGGGGCAGACGTCATTAAAGTTGAGCGGCTTGAGGGCGATATTCAACGAAATGTGGGTTCTAAGCGACGGGGTTACTCTGGCTCTTTCCACATGCTCAATCGAGGCAAACGAAGCCTCGCGATTGATCTCTCACAGCAGGCGTCGCAAGCCGTGGTGCAGCGGATTGCTCGAGATGTGGATATTGTGGTGCAGAATTTTCGGCCAGGCGTGGTTGAGCGACTGGGCGTGGATTATGAAACGCTGAGCAAGGCAAATCCTGGGTTGCTTTATCTATCAATTAGCGGCTTTGGCCAGACTGGGCCACGGGCTGGCGATCGAGCCTATGATCCGATCATTCAAGCATTTTCGGGCATGGCGAATGTTCAGGGTCTCAAACGGGGCGAGGGGCCTGAGCAAGTCAATCAGCTGATTCTTGATAAATTGACAGCTTATACCGGGGTCCAGGCGCTTTGTGCCGCGCTGTACTCGCGAGAGAAAACGGGTCAGGGTCAACACATCGAGTTGTCTATGCTTGACACGGCGATCGCCTTTCTTTGGCCTGACGCGGGCGCGGACGACATTCTCCTCGGGGATGACATCGAGCATGCACCCCCTGTTGGTGCTGCTGGCATGTTGGTGCCACTCACCGATGGCTGGGCGGCACTCATGACGTTATCAGATCATGAATTCCAGGGGCTGTGCACCGCGCTCGGCATGACAGCCTTGGCAAGTGATTCACGGTTTAATCAATTGGCCTCTCGTCAGACCAACCGCGCAGCCTATATCGAGACTCTGAATGCATCGATTGAACAAGCAACGAAGGGTATGTCGCTCAATGAATTCATGGGTGCGCTTGCTGAGCACGAGGTGCCTGTAAGTGCTGTTCAGATTCTGGGGGAATTGCACTCAAATCCTCAAGTGATGTCGCAGGAGATGTTTTACGAGAGACACCATCCTGTCGCAGGTCGGATGCGTGAAGTTCGAACTGCAGCGAGGTTTTCAAATACCGATCCAGTGCCACCGCGATTCGCGCCGAGTATTGGTGAGCATACGGAGCAACTGCTGGCTGAATTTGGCATGGTGGATCAAATCGACATGCTTGCTGAAACCCGCGCGATTGATTTGCGGGAGGATCCCGCCTCGAGCTGAGCCTGCCAACGGATTGGATTCCCAAGGCGAACCCAGGGGTTTAATTTGGGTCTCGCGGTCGATTGCTGTCTCGTTAAAGTGCCTTAATCAGGGCCTCGGTAAAGGCCCGTGTGCCATGCCGACCGCCAAGGTCGGGCGTTTTGATTTCGCCAACGCTGAGGGTTCTCTCGATGGCGCGTCGGATGCGCTCGGCATCCTCCTTCAAATTCAGATGATCTAGCATCATGGCGGAAGCAAGAAGGATCGCCGTCGGGTTGGCTTTGTCTTGACCGGCAATATCGGGCGCGCTCCCATGGACCGCTTCGAAAATCGCATGGCTCTGGCCGAGATTAGCGCCAGGAGCTAGGCCCAGCCCGCCAATGAGACCGGAGCACAGGTCGCTCAAAATATCGCCAAACAAGTTGGTGGTCACCAGAACATCAAAACGCTCCGGGTTCATAACCAGTTGCATCGCACAATTGTCGACGATCATTTCTTCAAATTCGATGGCGGGGTAACGGCTCGCAACCTCGCGTCCAACGGTTAAGAAAAGCCCCGAAGTGCTCTTCATAATATTGGCTTTGTGCACCAAAGTGACTTTCTTTCGGCTCAGATGGACAGCGGTCTTAAACGCGTGATCGACGATTCTCTCTGAGCCTTGGCGCGTAACGATGCTCTGCAATTCCGCGGTTTCACCATCATCCGATACTCGGTGGCCAACCCCTGAATACAGACCTTCGAGGTTCTCCCGGATAACGATGAGATCGATATCCGTGTAGCGAGCCTTGGTCCCCGGCAGCGAGAGCACGGGCCTGACGTTGGCAAAGAGTTTGAAATGCTGCCTCAGGGACACGTTGACGGAGCTGAAACCGCGCCCAATGGGGGTGGTGATGGGTCCTTTGAGTGTGGCATCGCTCGCCTCGATCTGCGCGAGTGTCTCAGGTGGTATGAGATCAAGGCCTTCGGCCAGCGCGGGACCGCCTGCCTTGGCCTCAGTGATCTTGAGCTTGATATCGAGAGCGGAAAAAACAGCGTGTACAGCACCGACAATTTCGGGTCCGATACCATCACCCGGGATGAGCGTAATTGACTGCATAGCGGCACCCGCAAAAAAAGGGCGGAGTCTAGTCTTGCTTGGTGAAGTGCGCAAATGAATTTGCGATGAAACGTCAGCGCTCGTTGGCGAGGACAGGGTGTAAAGCGCTCGCTCGTTCGTCGACAAACAGTCGGCCTGCCTTGGCCCACTTGCGACGCACATTGAAGGGTTCGGTCAAGCTGAACAAGTCGCCATTCTTCCCGGTCAGCGTTCTGTGAATACCCTGGGCCTGGGCGATTTTGGCGTTGGCCTCAAGGTGGCGAGTCTCACCGTGCAGCGGTACTGCCAGTTTAGGGCGCGTGCTGGCATAGAAATGTGCAAGTTCCTCTTGATTGGGATGTCCTGACGCATGCAGATCAAGGTCTGGAAGCGCTTCCGCTTGATAGACCGTTGCTCCTTGTTCCTGTATCTGAGCGACTAATTGCTCGATCGCGACCTCGTTTCCTGGGATCGTCTTCGAAGAGAAGATGAATACGTCATCCGGCTGAATCTTGAAATCTGGATGCTGGTCTCGTGCCAACTTAGTGAGGGTGGCGCCCGGTTCTCCTTGGCTGCCGGTGGCGACAAACAGCGCATAACGGCCAGGGAAGTAGGCGAGCTCACGGCTTGAAATCAAAGGAAAATCCCTGTCCAGGTAGCCGCAAGACTTGGCGATGCGAGTCATCCGTTCGAGTGCGCGGCCGCTGAGCGCGAGGTGGCGGTCAGTTCGGCTTGCGATTCGACCGAGCGTTTGCAGCCTTGCGATATTGCTCGCGAAGCAACTGACAATGACTCGGCCCTGGCACTGACGGATCAGACGCTCTAAACCGAGCGCAATCTGGTGCTCAGATTTCGAGTGGCCCGGGGACAACGCGTTGGTTGAGTCACACAGCACGGCATTGAGCGATGGTAACGACGCGTGATTGAAGCGATCGTGATCGTACGCGGTGCCCGCGACGGGGGTGTCATCTATTTTCCAGTCGGCGGTGTGTAGCAAATTGCCAGCAGGTGTCGAGATTAAGAGTGCTTGGGTCTCTGGAATCGAATGGGTGATGGGTAGCGGGGTGATGGTGAAGGGCCCCAGAACAGTCTCATGCATGGCCTCAAGCGAACGAATCTCGGGATGGATATTCAGTCTTCTGAATTTTTCTCGTATGACCCCCGCGGTGAAGGCGGTGGCGTAGAGGGTCGGAGAACCCAGCAGTTCGAAGAGATACGGCAGGGCACCAATATGGTCCTCATGGGCATGGGTTAACACAATGCCGCTGAGTGCATCTTTAATTGAAAGCACAAATTGTGGGTCGGGTAACTCCACACGCGTTGGAGAGACGTCGGAATTGAACGTGATGCCACAATCAATCATGAGCCATTGATGATTGTGGCCAATCAAATTGAGGTTCATCCCGATCTCGCCGCATCCACCCAAGGGCAGAAACCAAAGATCCTTCTCGCTTGGAAGGCTCATGGTGATCTATTTCTCACTGACTTTGGCAGAGCGGGCAAAGGTAAAGGCGTCGGCCCGCAGCGGTCAACCGTTCGATGAGGGTGCCGCAGGTGTAACACGGTAACGCCTCGCGATCGAAGACCCAAAATCGAGCATCCTCATAGTCGACGCCCAAGCGCATGGCTCGTTTGGCTTCTCGGATCGGCCGCGTGATGCCTTGGTGCATCCGGCTCCTTGCGGCCAGATTGAGGCTCGCTCTCGCGAGTTTGCGACGCGCTTCGGGATTCAATTGCCCGAGCTTCCTCGCGGGATGCAGTCTGGCCTCAAACAGGATTTCCGACCGTAAGTAATTACCCAACCCTGCGACGAACGTTTGATCCAGGAAAAGTGATTGCAAGGTTCGCTTGGCAAAGATGGGTCGCTGAAAACGCGCATTGAGCGCAGTTAAATTTAGTTCTGGATCGAGAATGTCAGGTCCCAGCCGTGACAAAAAAGGATGGCAACCGAGAGCTGAAGTGTCCCAGAGTTCGATGTCGGTGGCGCTGTACAGTCTCGCTGTGGCGGTGTTGGTTGCCAGTTCAACTCTCAAGCGTCGATTCGGCAACGTTGGCGCGCGAGGTTCGGTGATCTGCCAGATTCCATATAGCTGGTTGTGGCTATATAGCGTTAGTCCTTCTTCGAAGTGGATCAATAACGCTTTGCCGTGGGAAGTGACCGAGGTAACCCGCCGTCCTTGTAAGATCTGTTCGGCGTGGGCGGCTGGCGGATACAACACGCGGACTTCGCAAGGGCCCTGGTCAACTAAAACGTCTGCCAGTTGATTGGCCACGCGATGTATTTCGGGTCCTTCTGGCACACTAGGGCTCAATCTATTGATTCAATGGATATACGTGAACCTTAACGGTACGGGTTTGGAGGCCGTATCTGATCCTAAGCGCGATGGTCTGTTACATCCCCAGTGATTCAGCTTCTGCAAGCAGAGGCTCGAGCAGGTTAATCGCAGCTTGATCGACCATTGCGCCGTCCACTGCGACTGCGCCTTGGCCGGCCGCGAGTGCAGCTAAAAAGGCAGCTTTTTGTTTTCTCGCCATATCAACCTGCGCTTGAGTGGGTGAAAAAATCTCTGTAATGCGTGCGACTTGGTCTGGATGGATGGCCCATTTGCCATTCATACCGAGGAGGCGCGCCGTTCGACAGTCTCTCGTGAGGCCGTCCAAGTCGCGGAAGGCAGCATAGGGCCCATCGACAGCGGCAATGCCAGCAGCCCTTGCGGCCATGATGAGTCGATATCGCGGATAGTGCCAAAGATCCGCTGCGTAGTCAGACTGATCGCCAATGACGGTGGTTTGGATGCCCTGCGCTGCGGCGAAATCGCCCATACCGAAGATCAGAGCCTCAATGCGCTCGCTTGCGAGGGCGATGTCGTTGACGTTAATCATACCCTCGGCGTCCTCAATCAACGCTTCAATGGATTGGGCTGCACTAGGGTTTTCATCTACTTCAAGTTGATCCATCAACTTCGCGACAAAATCGATATGCCCGATGTCTTGCGTTTTAGGCAAGATGAGCGAGGCAATGGCCTGGCCACCAGGGCGCTCCGACTCGGAGAGCGCAATGACGTCGCGTAGGCAATGGGGTGAAGTCACGCCGTTGATCCGCACGGTCACCGACGCCGCTTGCCAGGGGGTGGCCAGCGCCGCGAGGGTTTTTTCTCGAGCGCTCGCCTTCTGGTCGGGTGCAACCGCGTCCTCGAGGTCAATCACAATTTGGTCAACTGCTAAGGTAGCGGCTTTAGCCAACATTTTGTTGTGACTACCAGGGACCGATAAACAACACCTTCTTAGCCGATGAGCGAGCATGCCCATGCCCTCTTAATTCTTACGACTCAGAATACTTCATTCTAGCGATGGGTGTCAGAGGGTGGCTTTTGCAGTTTCTTGACGACGGGTGTGGATCGTCACTCTTCAAAACGGCGGCCAGTGAATGCGTTCCAGGCCTCTAAGCAAGCCCCTAACATTCATAATTAGCCGGCAAGTGTGTACACTTGGCGGCTCTTTAAAAGTCACGAATGGGGCGGGAAATGACGCGTTACGTCAAGGAAGGTGACCTCCAGATCGCAAAAGAATTGCATACGTTTATCGTGAGCGAAGTGCTGCCTGAGCTTGAAATGGATGCGGCGGCTTACTGGTCGAACCTAGAGTCGTTGCTCAAGCAATTCGCGCCGAAAAATCGATCCCTGCTTGCCAAGCGAGATGCGATTCAGTTGGAACTCGACAACTACCATCGATCGATGTCGGGTCGCCCTCTAGTTCAGGGGGATTACGAGGGTTTTCTCCGACGTATTGGCTACCTGGAAGCGGACGTCGAGCCATTTGAGATCGAAACCACAGGCGTGGATGACGAAATCGCTTTGATTGCAGGCCCTCAGCTCGTGGTGCCGATCATGAATGCCCGGTTCGCTCTGAATGCGGCGAACGCCCGCTGGGGCTCTCTCTTTGATGCGCTTTATGGCACCGACTTGATTGAAGAAGGGCCCGGCACGGAGAAAGGCAAAGCCTACAACCCTGCCCGAGGTGAGCTGGTCATCCAGCGAGCGGCGGACATACTAGACGACATATTGCCTCTGGCGACAGGGTCACATAATGACGTGGCGCACTATGGTATTGGCGACGATGAATTGGTTGTTCGGTTCGATGATGAGAGTGAAACCCGACTCAAGAAACCTGATCAGTATGTTGGATATCAAGGGGCCTTGGATGCGCCTGACGCTTTATTGTTCGTCAATCATGGGTTGCACGTCGAAATCCAAATAGACCCCGATCATCACGTGGGTCGTGCGCACAAGGCGTCGGTCAAAGACGTCGTCCTTGAGTCAGCCATCACCACCATTCAGGACTGTGAGGATTCCGTCGCTGCGGTGGATGCCGAGGACAAAACGCTGGTCTATCGGAACTGGCTCGGACTGATGCGTGGCGATTTATGCGAAACGTTCGAGAAGGACGGTCAGACCATGACACGCGAAATGGCGCCAGACCGAGTTTATACGCACCGAGATGGGCACGAACTGGTGCTGCCAGGTAGGAGCTTGCTTCTGATTCGGAATGTAGGTCACTTGATGACCAGCGATGCGGTGCTTTTATCGGATGGTTCGGAGGCGCCTGAGGGCATACTCGATGGGTACTTTTCCAGCACCATCGCGAAGTACAACCTGGAAGGAAAAACCTCTCGAATCAACTCGCGAACGGGTAGTGTTTACATCGTGAAGCCCAAGATGCACGGCCCCGAGGAAGTGGCCTTTACGGTTGACCTGTTTGCGGCCATCGAGCGTCACCTGGCCTTGGCTCCCCGCACACTCAAAGTGGGCATTATGGATGAGGAGCGACGAACGACGCTGAATCTTCGACGGTGTATTTACGAGGCGCGAGATCGCGTCATTTTTATTAACACGGGGTTTCTTGATCGCACAGGTGATGAGATCCATACCAGTATGTTGGCAGGCCCTGTGGTCCGAAAAGCGGCCATGAAGCAGCAGGATTGGATTCTCGCCTACGAAGATTGGAATGTGGACCAGGGGCTCGCGTCTGGATTCAAAGGGCGCGCACAGATTGGGAAGGGCATGTGGGCGATGCCTGATGAGATGGCACAGATGATGACCGCAAAGATCGTGCATCCGATGGCGGGCGCCAACTGCGCTTGGGTCCCATCACCTACCGCTGCAACGCTACATGCAACCCATTACCATGAAATTAATGTTGCCGACCAGCAATCGATGATTCTGGGCCGTCAACGAGCCTCAATGGCGTCACTGCTCTCGATTCCTCTCCTGGCGGGCGAAAATCTATCGAGCCACGACATTGCAGAAGAGCTTGAGAATAATGCCCAAGGTATTTTGGGTTATGTGGTGCGCTGGGTTGATCAGGGGATCGGTTGCTCCAAAGTCCCGGACATTCATAATGTTGGTCTCATGGAGGATCGAGCGACGCTTCGGATCTCTTCTCAGCACATAGCCAATTGGCTGTATCACGGTCTTTGTTCTGAATCTGAGGTCCGCGCGGTTCTCGAGAAGATGGCGGCGGTTGTGGACGCACAAAACGCCCATGATCAGCACTACCAACCCATGGCACCCGACTTTGATCAGAGCGTTGCATTCCAGGCCGCCTGTGACCTGATCTTCAAAGGGACCGAACAACCCAATGGGTACACAGAACCCGTTCTCCATGCGCGTCGACGCGAGGCGAAAGCAAAACAAGCGAACTGATTCAGCGCGAGAGGGAACCAAGTTGCAACGGGCGGGCGTCTTTGAGCGAGGGCCGCTCGAGGCTCTAGGTTGAGTGTGATGAGTTCGAATACACGAAATGCACGCAGCAATGCGCGTGGACCTGGCCGTTTTCACATCAGACAAGCCGGGTGTGATTGAGCCGCGAAACCAAAATATTAAGTGGCAAGCTTTGCCGGCCTATCGATCATCGCCCCGCTGAACGGGACCTACAAATCAGGTTAGATCATCCGCTTGAGGATCCAACGCTAAGGTCAGGTTCGCTCGCCCTCGAGATTACTGAGGGCACTGCAATGTCAGGGTCTGAATCGAGTTTAAGTTTAATCCGTGAACTCCGCACGCTGGGCTTTAAGGTCAGTGTAGACGACTTCGGGACCGGCTATTCGTCGCTCAGTTACTTGAAGCGTTTTCCGCTCGACACGCTCAAGATCGATCAGTCCTTCGTGGCAGAGTTACGGCCAGAGACGGATGACTATGTGGTTGTGAAAGCGATCATTGATCTGGCCCAGGCATTGGGCCTTAAAACGGTGGCGGAGGGGGTAGAGACCGAGGATCAAATGCGGCTGCTCTCTGATTTAGGGTGCGATTTCGGTCAAGGCTACTATTTTCAAGCAGCGACGCCCGTAAGGGATATTGATGCGTGCTTCAAGAATGGGTTGCCCCTCGGGCGGGCGTTCACGGACTGATTACGTTCGATTAGCCCGCGGTTTTGGCACAGCTTTCGGACACTCTTCGGCATCCCGTTGCCCATCTCACGTGCCATCCCAAGACAGAGGTTGTTCCGTAGTTTGATCTGGCTCAGGCTGGATGGAAGCCCAAGGCTGCGCTTCGGTTGAGGGGCCGGATTGCGGTCTATCTTCTGATGGCAAGTGCTGGCGCCTTTTCCTCCTCAGCCAAAACCTCTATGGAGTAGCGGCCATGTTCGGTGGACGCGGCCTTGTGAATGATTTTTAGCGCGCCTAAGCCAGACGCATGCGCGCGAGAGTGTCACTGATCTCACTGGCTCAAAAGGGTGTCTATCGCCCTGCCAT
>Ga0181588_10004943_pt1 | contig 10815 bp, 6 predicted proteins | sample 071ome_26_FD_148607 | JGI IMG/M metagenome (GOLD analysis project Ga0181588, IMG submission 148607) | Coastal salt marsh microbial communities from the Groves Creek Marsh, Skidaway Island, Georgia - 071409BT metaG (spades assembly) | ecosystem: Environmental > Aquatic > Marine > Intertidal zone...
TCACGAACCACCATTCGCGTGAATTGTATTAATTTTACAGTTTATAATCGGTGTTATCCGTGATGTACGTATACCCGTTGAAAAGTCATTCTAGTATTGTGAAACGGATCGAACATGTAATGAAAGTACAATTGGTGGCGTGTCTTTCCTGGCGCACGACGGCGCAGCCCGAGCGCGACGACGACGACGACGACGGCGACGACGACGACCTCAGACGGCGGCCGACGGGGCGTCACAGGGACGCGCGGCCGACGACGACGACGATGGCGGACGCCGGTGGCCCTCGGGGCACGCGGGTGAAAAACAAAGCGCCCGCGCAGGTGCAAATCACCGCCGAACAGATCGTCCGCGAAGCGAACGACCGCGCCGAGGAGGTGTACAAGGCGCCGAAGCGTAAGATTGCGGACTCGGAGGAACTGAAGGAGTACCGGTACGAACAGAGGAAACACTTTGAGGACCGGGTGCGGTCGTCGTATTGGGAACCGAGGGCGTGGATACGGTACGCGAAGTGGGAAGAGGGACAGGGGGATTTGCCGCGGGCGAGAAGCGTGTGGGAGCGAGCGTTGGAACACCACGGGAGAGAGGTGCCGATATGGTTGAATTACGCCGAGATGGAGATGAAGGGGAAACAGGTGAATCACGCGAGGAATGTGTTCGAGCGGGCGTGCTCGACGTTGCCGAGAATTGATATCTTTTGGTACAAGTACGTGCACATGGAGGAAACGTTGGGGCAGATTGCGGCGGCGAGGCAGGTGTTTGAAAAGTGGATGACGTGGGAACCCGAACACCCGGCGTGGTTTGCGTACGTGAAGATGGAACAGAGATACGGGGAGAAGGAGCGGGCGCGGGATATCTTTCAGCGCTACGTGCAAGTGCATCCGGATGTAAAGGCGTGGACGCGCTGGGCAAAATTTGAGTTTACGTCGGGCGAACGCGAAAAGGCGAGAGAGGTGTACGAAGCCGCGGTGGAATTCCTTCGCAGCGAGCCGGACATCGGACAGTTATACGCCAACTTTGCCAAGTTTGAGGAAATGTGTCAAGAGGTGGATCGCGCGCGCGCGATTTACAAGTTTGCTCTCGACAATTTGCCGAAGCAAGAGGCGGAGGAGGTTTACAAGGAGTTTATGAAGTTCGAAAAGATGCACGGCGACAGAGAGGGCATCGAGGACGTGGTCGTGGGCCAGCGCAGATTCAAGTACGAGGAGGAGGTTTCGAAGAATCCCTTGAGCTACGACACGTGGTTTGATTACATTCGATTAGAGGAGAGCGCGGGGGATATGGCCAAGACGCGCGAGGTGTACGAGCGAGCCATCGCCAACGTGCCGCCGGCGAATGAAAAGAGGTTTTGGCAGCGTTACATTTACCTCTGGATCAATTACGCGCTTTACGAGGAATTGGAAGCGCGAGATGCAGAGCGCACGCGCGAAGTGTACCGTGCCTGCCTCAAAGTGATTCCACACGCCGAGTTTTCCTTCTCGAAAATTTGGATCATGGCTGCAAAGTTTGAGCTTCGCCAGAGGCGGTTGGATGCCTGCCGCAAAATTTTAGGATTGGCCATTGGATTAGCACCAAAGGAGAAGATTTTTGCGACGTACATCGACATTGAGTTTCAGCTCGGCAACGTCGATAGATGCCGGACGCTGTACGAGAAGCACTTGGAAGTTGAGCCACAAAACTGCTCCACTTGGATCAAGTACGCCGAGCTCGAGCGCTCACTGGGAGAGGTTGAGCGCGCGCGCGCGATCTTCGAATTAGCCGTCGATCAAGCGATGCTGGACATGCCCGAAGTGCTCTGGAAGGCATACATTGATTTCGAAACCTCGGAGGGCGAACGGGAGAAAACCAGAGCGCTGTACGAGCGCCTGTTGGAGCGCACCAAACACGTCAAGGTTTGGATGTCGTACGCTCGTTTCGAGGCGACGCCCATCATTGTCGTCGACGATGACGCGGACGAGTCCACCATCGCCGCGGCGAGCGAAGCGGCGGAGCAAGACGAGCACGAATGCCTCGCCGCTCGTCAAGAGAAGAGCCGAGCCGTCTACCGTCGCGCCGTCGACGAGCTCAAGGAATCCGACCCCGACGCCAAGGAGGAACGCGTCATGCTCCTCGAGGCGTGGAAGTCATTCGAAGACACCCTCCCGAGCAACTTCTCGCAATCCGCCGACGTCAAGGCTAAGCTTCCCAAGCGCGTTAAGCGCAAACGCGCCCTCGTCGACGAAGCCGGCGCTGAGTACGCCCAAGAGGAGTATTACGACTACGTCTTCCCGGATGATCCGGGCGCGGCGAAACCTTCGCTCAAGCTCCTCGAGGCGGCGTACGCGTGGAAAAAGGCCAAAACCGCCCCCGGTTCGTCGTGATTCGCGTCGTCGCCGTCGCGACAGTCGCCAGTGAATAGAAGAAGAGATTGTTAATAGCACACACGCGCGCGCCGCAGAACCCTATAAACGTATACTAAATGCCCATACGATATTTTCTGGAGTAGTCATGAACCGTCAGCTGGTTTTCCGGGTGTGAAGCGAACCACGTCCCTCGCGCGAACGTCACAGCGACGCGCCGCAAAGCGACGACGACGCGTCAACACCGCTCAAACTAACCGATCTGTCGAGTCACTCGATCGCCCCGGCGGAGAAGCTCGCGCGAGGGACGGAACGGCGACGACATCGGGGAATTCTTCGCGCTCTTCCGTCGAACACACAGAGGGTAACATCGCCTTCGAGAATAAACGCGCGCTCTGTCGAAACGGAGTAGACGCAGAACGCGTGCGGATCACCGAGGTGAATCCGTAGTCCGTTGAAAAAATTCAGGCTCGCGTTCTTCGGGCGCCGCGTGGCGGTGTTCGCGCGAGAAACGGGAAGAAGTCTCTCGAGCGCTCGGGCGACGCGGGGGTTTCGGTTCGAGCGCCTTTGAGAGGAAGAAGCAGCCCAATCCCGAGAAGTCTCGATTTTGAGGCGGAGAACGAGATTTGGGATTTGGAAATGGCTCGTGCGCAATTGGAACAGTCGCTTCCGACGTCGTTTAACATGGATGACTCGGATCCGCCGCACTGGAGATCGACGCACGCGAGAATCGCCAATGGACCCGTGGTGCCTCAGCAACTCATCGGCGGCACGCCGATGATTGATTTGAGCGCTTTCAGCGCCAACCCGCGGGTTAAAATTTATGGCAAGTGTGAGTACCTCAACCCCTCTGGTTCGATCAAGGATCGCATCGCTCAAGAGATTTTGAGCAGGGCTCTCGAGACCGGCGAGCTCAAGCCGGGTATGACGGTGGTGGCCGCGACGAGCGGAAACACTGGAGCCGCGATCGCCATGGCGTGCGCCATTCGTGGGTTCCCGTACATTGTCATCACCAATAAAAAGACGAGTAAGGAGAAGATTGACGCCATGCGAGCCTACGGTGGAGAGGTGATTGTTGCTCCGAGCGGCGTTCCGGCGGACCACCCGGATCACTATCAAAATATTGAAGCTACCATGTGCGCCAAGAATCCGAATTACTACGGCGTCAATCAATACGACAACCCGTACAACGCGGATGCGTACGAAAAGACTCTCGGCCCTGAAATCTGGTCGCAGACAAAGGGTAAGGTGACGCATTTTGTCGCCGGCGGCTCGACGGGCGGTACCATCACCGGTACGGGTCGTTACCTCAAGAGCGTCGACCCGACCATCAAGATCGTCTTGGCCGATCCGAAGGGTAGCGTGCTTTGGGATTATTTCGTCAATGATGTGCCGGAGGACGAACTGCAGGCGAAGAGTTGGGAGGTGGAAGGCGTCGGTAAAGATTCCATTCCAGGCGTGCTCGATACGGATGTCATCGACGGCGCAGTTCAGGGTGACGATAAGAGTTCTTTCCGTACCGTTCGCATGGTTGCCGAATCTTCCGGTGTTTTGCTCGGCGGTAGCTCTGGTTTGAACTTGCACGCCGCGCGCGTCTTGTCCAGCCACATCAAGGAGGGTGTCATCTGTACCGTGCTCTGCGACAGTGGCGTAAAGTACTTGTCCAAGATTTTCAACGACGATTGGCTCCAAGCCAAGAACTTGGACGAACCTCTCAGGGATGTTAAAGAGTACGACATCCACTGGGTAAACGGGCGCCACAATCCGACTTCGGATGAAGAGAATGACAGTTTGTGGGGAAGAGAAGAGGAGGAGAAGGAGTTGCGCTTTTTGGATGAAGTCGCGACGCACATGGTCGAGTTCCATCGGAACTCGATCAGAGCCTCCGAGCCGGTGAGCAAGTACAACAGCCCGAGTGACTTGCACACCGCCTTTGAAGATCTTGGTGTGCCCCTCGGCTTCAAGGATGGCGATCGCCCAATATCTATCGCTCAGCTCACGTCGGCGATGAATGCAATTTTGGATAACAGCGTTCGCAGCTCTCACCCGATGTTTATGAACCAGCTCTACGCCGGAGTTGATCCGATCGCTCTCGCTGGTGAATGGGCTTCGAGCGCACTTAACTCGAACGTTCACACGTTCGAAGTGGCGCCAATTCTTACGGAGATAGAGCGATCGATGCTCGCCAAGATGGCGAAGCTTTGGTTGGGAGAGAATAGCGATGGCTCCGCTCCGGAACACGACGGCTTGTTCGTGCCGGGTGGTTCCATCGCTAACTTGTATTCTATGATCTTGGCGCGAGAACGCGCGTGTCCTGACGCGAAGCGCACGGGCATGCCGCAGGGATACGTGGCCTTCTGCTCTGAGCAGTCGCACTACTCTTATAAAAAGTGTGCGCACATGATTGGTCTCGGCATGGACAACATGATCAAGGTTGAATGCGGCAAGGATGGTGCATTGTTGCCCTCTGCCCTCGAAGAAGCCATTTCCGCAGCGAAAGCTGCTGGTAAGACGCCATTCTACGTCGGTGCAACTGCGGGTACCACTGTGCTCGGTGCGTTTGATCCGTTTAATGCTTTGGCGGACGTTTGTGCGAAGGACAACATCTGGTTGCACGTCGACGGTGCATGGGGCGGCGCTGCGATTGTTTCCAAGACGTACAAACATCTCATGGCTGGCGTCGAGCGCGCCGACAGTTTCTGCTGGAACCCGCACAAGATGCTCGGCATTCCACTTCAGTGCTCCATCGTGCTGAGCAAGAAGCCAGGCTCGTTCATGGCTGCGAACTCTTTCAAAGCGGACTACCTCTTCCAACCGGATAAGAACAACGCCGAGGCCGATCTCGGAGATCGAACCATCCAGTGCGGTCGCAAGTCGGACGCTCTCAAGCTGTGGCTCGCATGGAAGTACAGAGGCGACGAAGGATGGGAGCAACTCGTCGATCACTGCTTTGGTCTCGCCAAGTTTGTCGAGAATGAAGTATCTTCCGACACGTCTGGCGCTTTTGTTTTGGCGACGCCTGCGCAGTGTTCCAACGTCGGGTTCTGGTACGTCCCGCCCCGTTTGCGTCCCTTCAATAAGGACACAGCTACTGAGGAACAACTCGCCGAGCTCGCTAAGGTAGCTCCGAAGCTCAAGGATCGCATGCAACGCGCTGGCGATGCCATGATTGGTTTCCAACCGGTCCCGGCGCTCAAACTTCCGAACTTTTTCCGTCTCGTCTTACCGAATTCTCGGCATAATAGCGAAGAGAAGCTCAGAGATATGCTCCGTCGTATGGACGAAATGGGCGCCGACCTTTAGAACTCTCACATCGGCGTCCAAAACCTTATTATCTATCACTATCAATGTGTTGCTCCGAATCCATCGAATGGATTTGGAACCGTGTTGCGGGACAATCGACGTCACCCTGGCTTAACAGCGACGCCGAGCGTTTCGACCATCGTTGGCTAACTACCAGGTATGGTATTAATAAGAAAGCAGAATCTACCTTAAAACGAATCGCCACACTGCGTCTCGGCGGACGACGATGGTGCGCGTCAAAACCATCGAAATCGCGTGGCACAACGTAGATAAAGAAAACGTACGCTCCGACGTCTCCGCCTTCGATTCGTGCGCTCTTCGACAACGACGACACACGCGCGGTGTGACTGACGCTCCATCGTGATTCTTTTTGACAGCAACCAATCTTGTCGTGCGACTTCAACCCGACGACCGGCGTGCTCGCGACCGCGGGGGCGGATTGCGAGGTAAAACTATGGCAAGTGCGCGTCGGCGATGATGAGTCGGCAGAGCTCGCGGTAGAGCACTTGGAGACGCTCACGGGACACGCGAAGAGCGTGAACTGTGCGCGTTGGAACGGGAGAGGCGACACACTAGCGACGGCGGGCGACGCTGGCGACGTCTATCTTTGGTCGAGAGTGGGTGAAGAGTCGACTGCGACGAATTCACACGGTGACGCGGTGAACTGGAAGCCGCGCAGAACTTTGCGTGGGCATCGCGATGATGTTTTGAGTTTGTGCTGGGGACCGAGAGAACAGTTGGCGACGACGTCGGTAGACAACACGACAATCGTCTGGGATACTCAGTCCGGGCAAGGGCTGATACAGCTGAGTGATCACTCGCACTACGTGCAAGGGGTCGCGTTTGACCCACGGGGAGAGTTTGTGGTGACTCAAAGTCCAGATCGCACGATGAAGGTGTATTCGGTGCGCGGCAAGGCGAGTTCGAAGAGCGTCAGTCAAATTTCTAGCTTGAAGAGTCTCGAGCATCAAAGCTTGTTTCACGACGACGGCATGACTTCCTTCTTTCGGAGACCGTCATTTAGTCCGGATGGTTCTGTTCTAGCGGTACCCGCGGGACTTTTCAAGCGGGACGGCGCAACGCAGCCGTTGAACGCGACGTTTCTGTTCTCTAGAAGTGATTTTTCAGCACCCGCGTTGACCTTACCTGGTGGCGAATCGCCTTCGGTTTGCGCCAGGTTTAGCCCGGTCGTCTACCAGAGAAAGGCTGGATCGAGCCCGACCACGTCGAGCGATCTGCCGTATCGGATGGTGTACGCCGTGTGCTCTCAAGACTCAGTCGCAGTGTACGACACCGACTCGTTAGAGCCGCTCTTGTACGTCGGTGCGATCCACTTCGCGTGTATCACCGATTGCTCATGGTCACCCGACGGAAACATACTTTTGGTCACGAGTACGGATGGCTTCGCCACGGTTATAGCGTTCGATGGTCACGAGTTGGGGTCGGCTGTCAATCCAGCCGACCTTCCGATAAAGTTGTTTATTGAAGACGACGCGCCAGTCGTAGCTGTCAAACCAGAACAAACCGCTCCGGTGAAAACTCTAGAACCAGTTCGCGTGGCGCCTACTCGCATCGCGCCCACGCCCATGTAGCTACCTACCGTAGAGAGCTAGAAACGCGTTTTTCTTAGTCACGTTGCAGTGAAATTAAAAGATGATACACAAAAAAACGTGAGTTGGCTAATATTTTAGGCGTGCAATTGATACACGCCTCCCCCATCTCCATGATTACTAAACTGTTGAACATTTGGCGCGCACATTGACGCGTTTGCGCAAGTCACGCGTTTGACTTGGCTCGTGAAGATCGCCGCACCGGTGTACGAGGCCCAATCACACCTACGGAACGACCATTAACCTTACCGCAATTCTTGCTAGCCGTGTAGCCAAGAGCGGTACCAACAGAGCTGACTATATTCTTCATCAGCGCTCCAGCTTTTGCCGCTGCGACACCCATCGGCGACTTGAGCTGATGAGGCGGTTCGTCGAAAGCGTCGTCGAAAGCGTCGTCGGAAACTTCCCTCTTCATCACCTTTTGCGCGGGCGAGTTGATGGACTTCTGCTGACGCGACGAGTCCGCCTTCACGGGAGTTTTGCGACTCGGCAGTTTCCCTCGAGCTTCACAATCGGGGTTGTACTCGACAACGTTCCAGCCGTGAGCGAAGAGCTCGTCGAGCGGTTCAAATGTGATTGTCAAAGGCTGCGTCACCGCGTAATCCATCGCCGCTTGGACGCGTCTTCGGCGCTTCGTCGCCGCGGGATTAAAACACGGTCTGCGCCGACGCTTCTTCTGCGCTTCGGCTTGCTCCACACGAAGTGCTCGTTCGCGCTGCTGCCGAGAAACGGCTTTGAGATTGAAGCAAAACAAGTACTTTAACTGTTCCGCCTCGGTCGCCGTCTCCGGCCGCTCTCTCAGCCGCAAAGGAGGCATTGGATCGAACCGCGGCAGCAGAGGTCTCCCTCCATTTTTCCATCGCAGCTTGAGCCAATACTTGTAGACTTTGCAAAGCACCTGCAGCGACGGAGCGTGCTCGCTAATCTTGAATATTCTGCTGTTGATTTGATTAATGGTTTTGACTGCGTTCTTGAGCTCACTCTTGCCTCCAGTCGGGGGGCGCGGCACCTGGGCGCCGCGCGCGGTAAAAGATTTACCGCCGCGACGCATGAGACCCACGTAGGCGCGGGTGCCGAGATCACTGCTCTTCATGTTTTCCGACTGCTGATGACCCATCACATATCTGCCATCCACGTCATCTGCTGATTGCGTAGAAGAGTCATCGTTGTCGGAAGGAACGCTCGTCTGTTCCGAGGGTGGACTGCGTTTCAAAAGAAAATCGACGCTCTCACTCGGAGTGAGCGGCGCCGCCGCCACATCCGAGGAGCTCTGGTTGGAGTGCTCGTCACTGATGTCAAACGGAGCCCATCCGTCGTTCTCAGCCTTCAGACTCACAAGCTGTCCATCTCCCAAGTGCGCGTTCGACGCCCAGTGCAAGACGTCATCCATCTTCCCTTCGGGCGTGTTCGCTTCGCTGAAGACGTTGCCCAAGACGGCGTGCGCCGCTTGCTCCTGCGTCAGCATCGAAGAAGCCGCCCACGAAGACTCTTCAAAGACATCAAAGAGCTTCTCGAGATGCTCTGGGCGCATGTATTGCGCGTTCGGAGTCGTCGTGCACACCGACTTGTTGCCATCGAGCGGCTCAGAGTTCATGTGCTCGAGCCACTGGAAGTCTGACTTGGTTGCCTCGTACATCGGCGCGGCGGTTCCCGGACCAAAGCGGTTGAGCTGGTGATCCGGCGCCTCACCGCGCAAGTACTTGGAAGTTTGCTTGTACCCACCCGGATGCGTCGCATCGTAGTCTTGAACCGCGTTAAAGTTTGGCACGTGAATGTTCACTTTCGGCGCAAAGTAATCGCGCGCCGACTTGGCCTTTTTAGAAGCCTTCTCCTTCTTTGGCGACGCCGCCGAGCGCTTCTTCCCCTCCCCCTTACCGTTCGCCACCTTGCCGCTCTTGGGCACCTTTGCCGCTGTCGGCTTTGCCACCTTATTAGCCTTGGCGTGACGACGGTTATCTCTCACCCCACACGCGTTGCACAACGTCTTCGGACCATCCGGACCGTTGCGCCACAACGGCGTCGTGTGCGTGTTGCAGTGCGCGCACCGCTTCCCCGCCACTCCCGGGAGTAGCGTCGTCGGCGCGGCATCCATCACCTGAGCACGTCAAAGAAAACAATCACGCAGTCGCAGTCAGTCATCCCGTGCGTCTTCCGTCGCGCGCGCGCGCGCAAACCATTCCGTCGTTCGTTTCGTCGCGCGAGCGAGCGAGCGAGCGTCCACCCAGTTCCCCCGTCCCAAATCCACGGTTCATGAACCATCAAAACGAGAGGGACTGACTTCGAAGTCGCGACAATTCATCCGAAAATCCCGAGCGCGCGCGCACCTTTGTAGCCATGACGACGACGGTCGCACCCGCGCCTAAACCAAAACGCTCTCGAAACGCTCGAGCCTTAACCTGCGCGTGTGAAACCGATCCCACCGATCGTCGCGTCGCTCGTCAGTCTCTCTGTTCGCCAACGTGTTTTTCCGACATCCATCCATCCATCCACAGCGCTTTTTCCGCGAAAGGAATCTCACTCTCGAAACTCGCGACGCGCGTCGCGCGACGTCCGCGGGGCGTCGAACCACCGCCGAACGCGCGCGTGAATTTCCATTCGTTTCCGTTTCATCGTCATCGGCGTCCGCGCGCGCGCACCGCCGGTCGAGACGTTCGCGACCCGCTTCGTGGTGGGTTTCCCCGCATCCATCATCCCGGGGGAACCTCGCGCGCCACTCATCCATCCATCCATCCATTCATCTCGCGCGTTCGCGTCGACGCGACGACGACGAACGAGTCGATCGCGACGCTACGCACCGCGTGTTGTTATTAAAATCCACTCCGCACCCTCTGCACCCTCTGCACCCTCTCACTCCGCGCGTTCGTCGTCTTCGCGCTCCGTCCGTCCGTCCGTCCGTCCGTCCGTCCGTCCACGCTGGTTCGATGCTTCGCGTCTCCCCCGCGCTCGACGATGGACGACGGATTACCTACCGACGACGTTCGACGACCGACCTCGCGAAACAACCACCCGCGGACGAACGAACGAACGAACGCGAAGTTAAAAAATACCCCGTCCGACAACACCGCGTCCGACGACCACCGACCGACGTCGCGCTCTGACGCGCGACCGATGGATGACAGATGCGTCGGGACCCGCGCGCCAACTGTTTCGACAGCCAGCGCGCGCGCGTTTCGACATGAGTTTTTTAGCTCGAAAAGATTCGGTCTATTAGATCGTACTCTGATCGTTCTTAACCGATGATTGTGTGATTTGAACAGAGAAGAGACGAACGACCCCGGCGCGGGTTTAGTAGGTGTCGCGATTTCGATTCTTCGAGACAGACGGGTCTACTACGCGCGTGATTCTGTCTGGGTCGTGACTCGTCGATTCGGTTCAATCCGGGAGGGGTCGGTCGGTCGGACGGTCGGACCGATGGATGCGCGTGATGAAGCGCTTTCATGGTTGGTACTGTTTGTACATATTGATACGGTGTGTGCGCGCAGTGTGACGTTTCGCGCGGTCGATGTCGACGCGAGCGCGATGATGAATGATGATGATGATGATGATGATGATGATGATGATGACCG
>Ga0181588_10004944_pt1 | contig 10814 bp, 11 predicted proteins | sample 071ome_26_FD_148607 | JGI IMG/M metagenome (GOLD analysis project Ga0181588, IMG submission 148607) | Coastal salt marsh microbial communities from the Groves Creek Marsh, Skidaway Island, Georgia - 071409BT metaG (spades assembly) | ecosystem: Environmental > Aquatic > Marine > Intertidal zone...
CACGTTCCTGGAGCCTTGCGGGTCGGATGGTATTGACCTACCTCGCACTCGCCTGGGTTTCGGCGTGGGTGACCTTTCAGTTGGCAGGGGGCGCCTGAGACGTTAGTCAGTGCGCTCGTGCTGGAAGAGGCGTAGCTCAGTGAGAACCAGGCGCGCAGCCAATTTCAGCGTCAGGTCATGCTGTTCACTGCGCAGCTGGTCGATGCCCGCCGCGATGTCCTGTTGGAGATGTTGCGCTTCTTCTTCGCTCATCCGAGCGGGCAAGCGGACTTCAAACTGGCAGTCCGATTCTCTGAGCAGCTCGCCGTAGACATCGGCGAGTGTATTGATGGCATAAGCCACCAGCGTGTCGTCAGCACCTTTTTGCCGAAGCATCGCCGCCAGTTCATCACTCAGGAACTGGAACGCTTGTTTCTCGCGCGTTGGAAACTCAAGTAACTCCGCCATGACCTGCGTTAGCCGGGGCGCTGCAAATTGGATTTTCGCGGGTCGGCTTTGGGATTGTGCCGAATCAGGGTGGCGATATTGCCGATGCGTTGGACCAGCGTGGCGCCGCTGAGCTCGCAGAGTTCGCTAATGGTTTGCTCACGAAGATCCCGATCACCGACCGCGACTTTGACCTTGATGAGTTCGTGATCCCTCAGTGCGCGATCCAGCTCCTCCACCACCGAAGGCGATAAACCTTTGCCCGCGACCGTGACGATGGGACGCAGGGCATGCGCCATCGCGCGCAGTTGCCTGAGCTCTTTACTGGTGGGTGTGGTCATAGTCTGGCTCATACGTGGAAAAGGCGGTGGCGCGTTACACTGTCGCCGCGCCGTAGTGTAACGCCTTGTGGTTACCGGTGTAGAGACGCAGGGAGTGATTGTGGGTAAGAAGAAGTCATCAAGCCGCGCCTGGCTCAAAGAGCATCACGACGATATTTACGTGCAGCGGGCGCAGCGCGAGGGGTATCGCTCCCGCGCCGTATATAAGCTCATTGAGCTGAATGACAAGGACAAATTCATGCGTCGCGGCATGTCGGTGCTGGATCTGGGCTCGGCCCCGGGTGGCTGGTCCCAGGTGGCTGCGGGCATTGTCGGCGACCACGGGAGAGTCATTGCCAGCGATATCCTGCCAATGGATGCCCTGCCTGACGTGACTTTTATCAAGGGCGATTTCACTGAGCAGGAGACTTACGACGCGGTGCTGGCCGCGTTGGATGGCCGTCCTCTGGATGTGGTGTTGTCTGACATGGCGCCCAATATGAGTGGCCTGACTGCGGTGGATCAACCCAAGGCTATGTACCTGGTTGAGCTAGCAACTGAGCTGGCGTGTCGAGCGTTGGCGCGCGAGGGTGCCTTTGTTACCAAGGTGTTTCAAGGGGAAGGATTTGACGCGTGGTTTGCTGAGATCCGTGCCCGCTTTGAGCGCGTAATCACTCGCAAGCCAGAGGCGTCGAGGCCAAGATCAAGGGAAGTCTATGTCGTCGCGACAGGCTTTAAGGGGTCATGAGGCACTTTTCCCGCTCGATACGCGCAATTCGCGGCCATTTAAGTGCATTTTCGCTCATTTTGAGGCCAGTCGACTTGAAATACCGCCACACCCCCTCATATGAAGTGGTAGGCGAGGGGCGCTCATGGGTTCAGTGGCTTCGTCTAAGCGCTATACTGTGCGGCCGCGTTCGTCGCGCCCGCTCCTAACCGAGAGGACTTGTTGTGAACAATATGGCCAAGAATCTGTTGCTGTGGCTTCTGATAGCCGCGGTGTTGCTCTCGGTATTTAATAACTTCAACCTCCGGACCGCCACGGAGCAGGTGGGCTATTCCGAGTTCATCCGCGAGGTTCAAACCGATCGTCTGTCGAAGGTGTTGGTCGACGGACTCACGATTACTGCCCAGCGTAAGGACGGCAGTAGCTTTGAAACCATCAGACCGATGGTTGAAGACCCCAAGTTGATGGATGACTTGCTGTCGCACAACGTCACCGTTGAGGGCAAGCAGCCCGAGCAACAATCGGTATGGACGCAGCTACTGATAGCGAGCTTCCCGATTCTGTTGATCATTGCGGTCTTCATGTTCTTCATGCGCCAAATGCAAGGCGGCGCCGGTGGACGTGGGGGGCCCATGAGCTTTGGTAAAAGCAAAGCCAAGCTGCTCGGTGAAGATCAAATCACCACCACGTTCGCGGACGTGGCGGGCGTGGAGGAAGCCAAAGAGGACGTGCAGGAGCTGGTCGAGTTCCTGCGAGACCCGAGCCGCTTCCAAAAGCTGGGCGGTCGCATTCCGCGCGGCGTACTGATGGTCGGTCAGCCGGGTACCGGTAAGACCCTCTTGGCCAAGGCGATTGCCGGTGAAGCCAAGGTGCCTTTCTTCTCGATTTCGGGTTCTGACTTTGTCGAGATGTTCGTCGGTGTGGGTGCTTCTCGCGTCCGCGACATGTTCGAACAGGCCAAGAAGCAATCACCCTGCATTATTTTTATCGATGAGATTGATGCCGTCGGGCGTCACCGGGGTGCTGGCCTGGGTGGTGGTCACGATGAGCGCGAGCAGACGCTGAACCAGTTGTTGGTGGAGATGGACGGCTTCGAACTGAACGATGGTGTCATCGTCATTGCGGCTACTAACCGACCCGATGTACTAGACCCGGCACTGCTGCGACCCGGTCGCTTTGATCGCCAGGTCGTAGTGGGGCTCCCGGATATTCGGGGTCGTGAGCAGATTCTTAGAGTACACATGCGCAAGGTGCCGCTGGCCGAGGATGTGGATTCTTCCAAGATCGCCAGAGGTACGCCCGGGTTTTCGGGCGCGGACCTTGCCAACCTCGTTAACGAGGCGGCGCTGTTCGCGGCGCGCGGCGGCTTACGCTTGGTCGGCATGAATCAGTTTGAGCTGGCCAAAGACAAGATCATGATGGGCGCCGAGCGCCGTTCGATGGTGATGTCAGAGTCTGAGAAGCGTAACACCGCTTATCACGAGGCGGGACATGCCATCGTGGGCCGTCTGATGCCCGAGCACGATCCCGTATACAAAGTGTCGATCATTCCCCGCGGGCGCGCGCTTGGCGTGACCATGTTCCTGCCGGAAGAGGATCGTTACAGCCATAGCCGTCGTCACATCATCTCGCAGATCGCCAGCCTCTTTGGTGGTCGTGTGGCCGAGGAGATGACCCTTGGCAAAGATGGCATCACGACCGGTGCCTCCAACGACATCCAGCGCGCGACCGAAGTGGCGCGCAACATGGTGACCAAATGGGGGCTGTCAGAAGCCATGGGTCCGCTGATGTATGACGAGGGCGGTGAGGAAGTGTTCTTGGGTCGCTCAGCAGCGCAGCCCGCTAAGGCCATGTCTGATGAGACCGCATTGGCGATTGATCGCGAGGTGCGGTCCATTATCGATGAGTGCTATGCCAAGGCGCGACAGCTGCTTGACGATAACCGCGATAAGCTTGACATGATGGCCGATGCGCTCATGCAGTACGAAACCATTGATGCTGAGCAAATTGACGACATTATGGCGGGCAACGCGCCGCGGCCACCAAGTGGTTGGTCCGGTGACGATCGTGGCTCACCGCCCGATGAGGGCGACACCGAGTCCGCGGCCAGCCCGATCGGCGGCGCAGCGACCGAGCACTGACGCGCTCACTGATACCCCTTAATCGCCGAGACGACAGGTGACAATGCTGCGTTGTGGCAAGCGCGCGCTGGACCTGTCGCGCCCCAATGTGATGGGGATTCTCAACGTCACGCCGGACTCTTTCTCTGACGGCGGTCAGCTTTACCGCGACCAACGCCTGAATATCGATGCGCTATTGGCTCGCGCTGAGCAGATGCTCGCCGAGGGTGCCACCTTGCTGGATATTGGTGGCGAGTCCACGCGGCCTGGTGCGGCACCGGTCACAGAGAACGAAGAACTCGACCGCGTGCTCCCTGCGGTGGAGGCGGTGGCGGGGCGATTGGATGTGGTCGTGTCGGTCGATTCCAGTAACCCCACCGTGATGCAAGAAGCCGCGCACCTCGGTGCGGGGTTACTCAACGACGTGCGGGGATTTCGCCGCGAGGGTGCTTTGCAGGCGGCGGCGGCTTCAGGGTTACCGTTGTGCGTGATGCACATGCAGGGCGAACCCGACACCATGCAGTCCGCCCCTCGCTACGATGACATCATCGAAGACATCAACGATTTTTTCGGCGAACGCCTGGCCGCTTGCGAGGCCGCTGGCGTTGCGGCGGAGCGGATAATTTGGGATCCCGGTTTTGGTTTTGGCAAAACCGCGGCGCAAAACTTTGAACTGCTCGCGCGCCTACCCGAGATCGCAACGCAGGGGCGACCCCTGTTGGTAGGGCTGTCCAGAAAATCCATGATTGCGAGCGTGATTGACCGACCACCTCTAGACCGTTTGCACGCCAGTGTTGCACTGGCGATGTTGGCTGTGCAGCGCGGCGCGCAGATAGTGCGTGTGCACGATGTTTGCGCTACGGTGGACGCTCTCGCGATGTGGTCTGCACTCCCGCACGGTATGGATTCATGAGCAAACAGTTTTTCGGCACAGATGGCATTCGCGGTGCAGTGGGACAGTACCCGGTGACGGCGGATTTCATGCTCAAATTGGGGTGGGCAGCGGGCAAGGTGTTTGCTGCCGAGGGTGCTACCACCCATGTATTGATCGGCAAGGACACGCGCGTATCGGGCTATATGTTCGAGTCCGCACTGGAGGCTGGACTTGTCGCAGCCGGAGCAAATGTCACCCTTTTAGGCCCGATGCCGACGCCTGCCGTCGCCATGCTGACCCGCAGCCAGAAAGCGTCTGCGGGTATTGTGATCAGTGCTTCACACAACCCGTATACCGACAACGGCATCAAATTCTTTAATGCTCAGGGTGGCAAGCTTTCAGACGAGCTGGAGCTGGAGATTGAGCGTGTGCTGGCGCTGCCCATGGACACCGTTGCGTCGGCCAGTATCGGCAAAGCCACACGCATGACAGATGCGCCCGGCCGTTACATTGAATTCTGCAAGAACACGTTCCCGCAGGATCTGAATCTGCGCGGTCTCAAGCTGGTACTGGACTGCGCCCACGGCGCGACGTATCAGGTGGCGCCGCGGGTGTTTACTGAGTTGGGCGCCACGGTCATTGTGATGGGCGCAACCCCCGACGGTTACAACATTAACGAGGCGGTGGGGTCCACCGCACCTGCGGCATTGCAGGCTCGGGTGCTCAGTGAGCAGGCCGACGCGGGGATTGCCTTCGACGGCGACGGTGACCGTGTGCAATGCGTCGCGGCAGATGGCTCGGTAGTGGATGGCGACGAGCTCTTGTTTGTCATTGCGAACGATCGGGTGAAGCAGGGTCGCGCGCCCGAAGGGATCGTGGGCACCTTGATGTCTAATTTCGGTATGGAGCAGGCGCTGGCGGAACGCAATGTCGCCTTGGTTCGTGCGCAGGTGGGCGATCGTTACGTCCTAGAGGCGATGGCTGAGCGGGGGTGGCAGCTGGGTGGTGAGGCTTCGGGTCATATTATTTGTGGTGACGTCACCACCACGGGCGATGGGATCATCGCCGCGCTGCAGGTCATGGCGGCCATCGCGCGCTCCGGCGAGAGCCTACTGTCGCTGAAAAGCGGCCTGCACAAATTACCCCAAACGCTCATTAACGTCGCGGTCCCCGCTGGATTTCGATTGGATACCTGCGAGGCTGCGCTGGCGGAGAGTCGACGCGTGGAGTCCGTGCTGGCGGGCCGAGGGCGTCTGGTGTTGCGGCCATCGGGCACAGAGCACCTCATCAGAGTCATGATCGAGGGGGCGGATGCCAGCGAAAATCAGGCGCTGGCGGAGGGCATAGCGGCCGCTATTAACGCTGACGCCTGATTCGGTAGGAGTTTGGTTGCGGCTGGCTGGTGCGGCCGGTATGATGCCGCGCCCTGTGGGTAGCATTGTCTCCCCTAGAACAAAAGAGAAGGTGGATGGAACAAATCACGTTGATGGTGCATCTGTTGGTCGCGCTGGCCTTGATTGCACTCATTTTATTGCAACGCGGTAAGGGCGCTGACATCGGCGCCTCCTTTGGCGCGGGCGCGTCGCAAACCCTGTTCGGCAGTGCCGGCAGTGGTAATGCGTTGACGCGCATGACCGCGTGGCTGTCTGCGATCTTCTTTGCCAGTAGTTTTGGTCTGGCTGTGATCGCGGATAACCGCGGTGCGAGCGAGGAAGACCTTGGGTTTGACATTCCGGTCAGCGAGACGGCTGAGATGGTCGAGCCGGTGGTGCCGGAGAGCGATGTGCCGGTGCTGGATTTTGATGCCGAGAGCGATATGCCCTTGGACGATGCGCCGGTTCTTGACGGCGAGTAACACAGCGGAAGTGGTGGAATTGGTAGACACGCTATCTTGAGGGGGTAGTGGCCTATGGCTGTGCGGGTTCAAGTCCCGCCTTCCGCACCAAACATGAGAAGAGCCCCGGATATCGGGGCTTTTTCGTATCTGGGGCTAGCGAACGGTACACGAGACTGGTCCCTAGAGCGCTCTCGGCCATCCATGGCCTCCGCGATCCGCCAGCGTCGTGTTGGCGTCCGCACCGCTCAAAATGAGCTCTCGATGGGGGATTTTTTATTGCGATAAAATAAAACCAAGGGCACTCTTAGAGCACAGCTAATAGTTTGGAGATGTGCTATGAAACGCCTTGCCCTCTTGTTGTGTCTCTCGCCACTTGTCTTTGCTGATCAAATAACGACGCCAGACATTCAGTCGGGGCAGGTTGCCAATCCCAGTATCGTAAACGTGCTGAAGTCTGAGAGTAATGCTCAGGATGTCCGGCTAGATGATCTTGAAGCCAAGCACCGGACTGATGCCAGCGGTAATGTCTCGCTAGGTACTGCTACTCTGGATTCAAATACTACGGGTGGCCTCAATACGGCCATTGGTAATCAAGCACTTCAAAATAATGATATTGGCAACAACAACACTGCCGTTGGCTTTGGGGCACTACTCAGTAACGTCGGAGGCACTGGTTTTTACGGAGAGGGTTCCGACAACGTAGCTATTGGGACTTTTGCGTCAACACAAAATACTACTGGTAAAAACAACGTCGCTATTGGGAGCAGCGCGTTAAAGGAGAATCAAGAGATGGATGGAAACGTTTCCATCGGCTATCGGTCCTTGAAAAACTTCACTGGCAGTAACCAGGGTTTTGGTGTGAACGTTGCCATTGGCAACCAAGCTATGGAACTCGCCACCTATCAACAGGGCAGCGTCGCTATTGGCGGAGGCGCCCTCGAGAGTGGCGGGGGTATCCAAGATGTTGCCATCGGCAATGGCGCCCTCAAGTACCACGTTGACCCCGGCACTGATCCGGATGATCCGCGTTGTTGTAACGTTGCCATTGGTGCCACCGCCGGATTCTGGAATAAAAGGGGTAAACTTACCACTTTAATTGGTCATGGCGCCGATGTGGACTCGACCACCCCCGATCTCGTAGGCGCCACTGCGATAGGGGCTGGAGCAGAGGTAGATGCCAGCTTTAAAATTCAGCTAGGCAGTCCTGATGTGAACTTAGTCGCCACATCTGGAAAGCTTAAAGCGGGACAGGTGACCTATCCCAATTACCACGGCACCAATGGGCAGGTGCTTGGAACAACTGGCTCAGGTGAGCTGGTATGGTTAAACAGTAGCGACATTGTTGCTCATCACACTCAGGAACTTGAGGAGCAGGTGGCATCACTACAAAAGCAACTCAAGTCACAACAAGAAGAACTCCTCGCGATTGTCCAAAGCCAGCAAGAGCAAATCGCCCAGCTACAACGCATGGTGGAGCATCAGTTCGCCGCGAGGTAGCCCCAGCCCGCAACAAGGCTTGTGGGCGGTCTGCTGCCAGCCTGGCGCCGCCCGCGGCGCGAGGTGATCGGCGAAGGCTCCCCGTTCCGCCCGGCATGGCTTGCCGCCGGGCGGTTTTTCTTTGGGTTGACGCCACCTATTACGGTTCCTATACTCCCGCGCCTCTGTTTGTGGTGCGTGCACCACCGTGACGCCTGCGGTTGCTGCTGATGAAGTGGCAAGTGCTAAAAAGGGGGCGATCACTGAGAGTATTGATGCGGGGTGGAGCAGCCTGGTAGCTCGTCGGGCTCATAACCCGAAGGTCGTCGGTTCAAATCCGGCCCCCGCTACCAATTCGATGGCAGCCCGTTGCTCGCTGACCGTCGCCTCGGAAGCCCCTTTTGGGGCTTTTTTGTGGCCGCTGGAAACGTGGCCAAAGGAGATAAACATGTCGGGTAAGGAAGCGCAGCTGGCGCAGCTTTTACAGCCGACGATAGAGGACATGGGTTACACCCTGTGGGGAATCGAGCTGATTTCTCCAGGGCGTCGACCCACGGTGCGCATTTACATTGATGCTGACGCCGGAGTGAATGTGGATGACTGCGCGCAGGTGAGTCATCAGGTGAGCGGGGTGCTCGATGTTGAGGATCCCATCAAAGGCGAATACACCCTTGAGGTGTCCTCGCCGGGCGTGGATCGCTTGTTATTTCGCGCTGAGCAGTATGTGCCCTATGTGGGTGAGATCGTAGATATGCGACTGCGGTTGCCGGTCGACGGTAGACGACGCTTCAAAGGCATTTTGGTTGCCGCCGATGCAGAGACCGTGGTCGTGAACATCGACGATCAGGAGTTTAGTTTGCCCTTGCGATCCGTGGATCGTGCGAGGGCGCACCCCCGGCTGGAGATCGGCCAGGGTGGTCAATAAAATGGTGGTACTACCTTGATAAGAGGCCGGCCTGGCGTCGGCTTCTGCAACAGGCAGAGAGTAAAGCGATGAACAAAGAAATTTTAATGGTTGCCGAAGCGGTCTCTAATGAGAAAGGCGTCTCCGAGGACATTATCTTCGAGGCGATTGAGTTGGCACTGGCGACAGCGACCAAGAAGCGCTACGACGAGGAGGCCGATATTGAGGTCACCATCGATCGTGAGTCGGGCGATTACGTGACCAAGCGTCGTTGGTTGGTAATGCCTGATACCGAGCTTGCTCTCCTTGGCACTCAGTTCACTACCGAAGAAGCGGCTGAGGTCAATACCGCGCTTCAACCTGGGGACTACCACGAGGAAGTCGTCGAGAACGTCGACTTTGGTCGCATTGCCGCGCAAACCGCCAAACAGGTGATCGTACAGCGGGTGCGGGATGCAGAGCGTGCGCAGATCGTTGACGAATACCGCGGCCGCGAAGGCGAGCTTCTTGCCGGCACGGTTAAAAAAGTGACCCGCGACAATATCATTGTCGATTTAGGTAATAACGCTGAGGGGCTTCTGCCGCGCGGTGAGCTCGTTGGACGTGAGACCTTCCGTATCAATGACCGGGTGCGTGCGATCCTCACCGAGATCAATACGGAGTCACGCGGACCCCAGTTAATTTTGTCTCGCGCGTGCCAGGAGATGCTGGTCGAGCTGTTTAAGATCGAGGTGCCTGAGATTTCAGAGGGGGTCATTCAGATCCGTGCAGCGGCGCGTGATCCGGGGTCCCGCGCGAAGATCGCGGTAAAAACCGGAGACCAGCGTATCGACCCCGTCGGCGCCTGTGTGGGTATGCGCGGATCGCGAGTACAGGCGGTATCCAATGAGCTCGATAACGAGCGCGTCGATATCATTCTTTGGGACGACAACCCGGCACAGTTGGTGATCAATGCGATGTCGCCTGCCGAAGTCGAGTCGATCGTCGTCGATGAAGATAACTCCACCATGGAAGTTGCTGTGGCCGAGGACAATCTCGCACAGGCGATTGGCCGTGGCGGCCAGAACGTGCGTCTGGCGTCTGACCTGACTGGCTGGATCATCAACGTGATGAGTGTGGATGAGGCCATCGAGAAGCAAGAGACCGAAGCGGGCGAAGTCATTGAGCGCTTTATGACGGCGCTAGATATCGATGAAGACATCGCCACGGTGTTGGTGGAGGAAGGCTTTACCACGCTCGAGGAGATCGCCTACGTGCCCCTTGAGGAGATGAATTCGATCGAGGGCTTTGACGAGGAGATCTCTGAAGAGCTGCGCGCGCGAGCCAAGGACGCGCTGCTGACGATGGCAATTGCGTCCGAAGAGCAGCTCGGGGCCAATGAGCCTGCTGAGGATTTGCTGACGATGGACGGCATGGATCGGCATCTGGCATTTGTACTCGCCAGCCGCGGCATTGTTACGATGGAAGATCTTGCCGAGCAGGGTGTTGATGATTTGCTCGACATTGAGGACATGACGGAAGCGCGCGCAGGAGAGTTGATTATGACCGCGCGCGCTCCGTGGTTCGCTGAGGAGGAAGAGGCAACAGCCTGACGATGATCAGGTGGGTAATGCACTCGAGCGACTGAGCGAATAGGGAGAGAGACATGGCACAAGTGACAGTAGCGCAATTAGCAGAGACGGTTGGCGCATCGGTGGATCGGTTGTTATCCCAGATGAAAGACGCCGGACTGCCGCATGCTTCTGCAGAAGAGGCAGTGTCTGAGGAAGACAAGCAGACGCTGCTGGCGCATCTAAAGAAGAGCCATGGCGAGCGCGAGGGCGCTCCAAAGAAGATCACGCTAAAGCGTAAGAGTGTCAGTACGCTGAGGGCCGGTGGCGCGGGCAAGCGCACGGTGAATGTTGAGGTGCGCAAGAAACGCACCTACGTTAAGCGCGAGGATGCGGAGGAGACTCAGGCCGAGCAAGACGTTGTTGACGAAGCGGTTATCGATGACGCGACAGAAGGCCAGGCCGCCGAGGTGCGTGCCCAGACGGAACCCGAGTTGGTCGAGACAGAATCTGACGCCGCGCTCGATGCTTCAGACCCCGAGATGCTTCGTCAGCGCGCCGCGGCGCGTCGCAAGACAGA
>Ga0181588_10004945_pt1 | contig 10814 bp, 9 predicted proteins | sample 071ome_26_FD_148607 | JGI IMG/M metagenome (GOLD analysis project Ga0181588, IMG submission 148607) | Coastal salt marsh microbial communities from the Groves Creek Marsh, Skidaway Island, Georgia - 071409BT metaG (spades assembly) | ecosystem: Environmental > Aquatic > Marine > Intertidal zone...
CACGAGAAAAATATCAGCGCGACATGCAAATCTTCGGGCAGGCCTACATCGTGTGTCGCGAAACCGAACAAGAGGCCCGGGATTTTGTTCGAGAGTATGTCTATGACCGCGGCGACTGGGACGGTGTGCGAAACCTGCTCGATGTGCTGGTGCCAAACTCCCAGAGTGCGCTCGGCGATGGCTGGGAATCGATGGCCGCTAACTTAATCGCCGGTTACGGAGCCATCCCCCTAGTAGGCACAGCGGAGCAGATCATCGACGGCATGCTGGCATTCTCCGCTGCCGGACTCGACGGTATTACCTTGAGTTGGGTGAATTACGAAGAAGGACTTCGGCAATTCAGCGACACCCTTCTCCCTTTAATGAAACAAGCAGGATTACGCGCATGAAATCATTACAGGGGATGTCGATTCTTGTCACTGGGGGCGGCTCTGGCATTGGCGCCGACTGCGCGCGTCGCTTCTGCGGCCAAGGTGCCCGGGTCACTATCAGCGGCAGGCGGATGGACAAGCTGCAGGCGATTCAGGATGAACTAGGGGACGCCTGCCACGTGGTCCAGGGAGATGTTTGCGTGCAGACAGATCGGGAACAGATGCTGGTCGCAGCCAAGCAACATGGCCACGGCCAACTGCACGCGCTGGTCAACAATGCAGCCAATATGTACCGACAGCCTGTCGACGGCTACACCGAGGATTTTTTGCGGGAAGCCTTCGACACCAACGTTATCTCCGCAATGATGCTGTCGAGCCTCGCAATACCTGACCTCGAAACGACAAGCGGGGCCATTGTGTTTATCGGCTCCACCCATACACGTCGCGCTTTTCCTGGGGCCTCCCCCTACGCCACCACCAAAGCCGCCCTCGAAGGACTGACCAAGGTGATGGCCGCCGAGCTTGGCCCTAAACAGATCCGCGTCGGCTGCATTTTACCCGGAGCGGTATCAACCGAGCTCAACTTGCGTGCGGGACTGTTCACCGAGGCAGAAGCCCAAGAACGCTATGGCGCAGTCGCGGGCCTACACGCGCTTGGCCGAATCGGCACGGGAACTGAAGTTGCGGAAGGCGTGGAATACCTGATTTGCGCCGAATGGGTGACGGGCGTGGCGCTGGAGGTTGACGGCGGCATTGGCCTTGGGGTGTCCAATTTCTAGCATGCGGTATTCTGCTATCCATATCCCCGGCACGCTTGCCCTGCTTATAGCGCTCCAAATGACTGGCTGCGATGTCACTCAGTGGTTTCTTCAGGTCGAAGCTTGGGACCCCGCTCCGCGCGCTGCTCAAGAGACAGAGCTTCTGCCGCGCGAAGCCTGCAGTCATTCGGTGGTCGAGCGCCAACCCCTGTTTGGCGATCTACATTTACATACCGCGCTGTCAATGGACGCCAATGCGCTGGGCACTCGATCACTGCCCGACGATGCATATGCTTTTGCGCGGGGGCAGGCCATTGAACTCTACGGCGGCGCACCCGGTGCTGACCCAGTGGTACTGAGCATTGATCGGCCGCTCGATTTTGCCGCAGTTACCGACCACGCCGAGTGGATGGCCGAGGTCTCTTTATGCACGACCCCAGGTTCCGCGGCCTATGCCAGCACAGGCTGCGCAATCTATCGTGGCGAGGAAGACTCCACTCTGGCATCGCTCTTGGGCGCCACGGGCTTTCGTGCACGACTGGGGGGCTTTCTCCAGCTGGGCGGCAGGCGCGACGATGTGTGTGGCGCCGACGATGCCCTATGCCGTAGCACGCTCGGATCGGTTTGGCAGGGTGTGCAGCAGGCTGCGGAGCGCTGGTACGACCGAAGTGCCGATTGCAGCTTTACAACCTTTAACGCCTGGGAATACAGCCGCTCGCCGGCGTCGACGAAAATTCACCGCAACGTGATACTGCGCAACGAAATCGTGCCTGAATTGCCGATCTCTTCATTGGAGACTCCGCTGGAAATGGATTTGCGCCAGCAACTGCTCGATCAGTGCAACGACACCGGGACGGGGTGTGAAGCGATCGCTATCCCGCATAACCCCAACCTCTCAAACGGACAGTTATTTCGCGCTGAATATGCTGGGCTGCCAATTGCTAAACAGCAGCAAGAGGCGGCCTTACGCGCGCGCCTAGAGCCCGTAGTGGAAATGATGCAGATCAAGGGCGAAAGCGAGTGCCGAAACGGGATGTACCGCGTGCTGGGTGGCGAGGATGAGCTTTGCGACTTTGAAAAAATTCGCGACTTCGGCCAACCCGAGCTGACGGACTGTGAGGACCAGACGGGCCAGGGCGCGCAAGCCGGCAAGGGGTGCACTAGCCGCAACGATTACGTGCGTTATGCGCTTATAGACGGCCTGCGTGAAAAGACGCGGCTTGGCATTAATCCATACCAATTCGGATTCATTGGCAGCACTGACGCGCACACGTCTGCCCCGGGGTCAGTGAGCGAGTACAACCTGCCCTACAAGTATGGCGTCACTCGCAACAATGCGCTCACTGTCGATGGCAGGCCTCGCGCTACCGCGTTTCAGAACCCGGGAGGTCTGGCCGGCGTGTGGGCTGAGGAAAATACCCGGGACGCCATCTTTGATGCGCTTAAGCGCCGAGAAACATTTGCCACCAGCGGGCCACGCATTGCCCCCCGCTTCTTCGCCGGCTGGGATATACCGACCGATATGTGCAACAGCACTGCGTTTGCCCAAGTGGGTTACCAGCGCGGCGTACCCATGGGCGGCGTCCTTCCGGCTACGCCGTCGCCGGCATCTTCTCCCCGGTTCGTCGTGTCGGCACAGGCTGACCCAGGTACGGCGGCGGCACCCGGCAACGCACTCCAGAGGCTGCAAGTGATCAAGGGCTGGGTAGGGACTGACGGCAGCTTTCATCAGTCGGTCGTTGATGTGGCTGGCAACGCTAATAATGGCGCCTCAGTTGATCTAGCCAACTGCATGGCAACGGGGCCAGGCTACGCCTCGCTGTGCGGGATTTGGGAAGATCCTGACTTTGATGCCGATCAGGATGCGGTTTACTACGCCCGTGTTATCGAGAACCCTAGCTGTCGTTGGAGCACGCGCCTTTGCCTCTCACTACCGGAAGAAGAGCGCCCCGATGGTTGCTACAACGAGCGTATTCCCAAAGTGATACAGGAGCGGGCTTGGACTGCCCCCATTTGGCACGAGTCGAGGTCCGCTCAACCCACTGCGCTCACGCAGTGAGACGAGCCCCCGGCTGAGGGCTCCCAGCACGACAGACGTTGGGCCCACACACTAATCGCGTTTGAGCTGCTGTAGCCGACATGGTTAGATGAGCGTTATCGGCTGGGGGTTGCGTCATGCAAATATCGAACGAAGTCTTTTTTCTCGGCATTGCCGTCGTCATTGTGGTTACCACGATTTGGTTTTTGCGCAGCGCAAGTGCCTATAAAGCGTGGGTAAAGACACGAGAAGAACAAGAACGCTCACCCTGACTGATTCACCCAAGCGCGCATGTACTTCGCCGGCGTCAAAGCCGCAGGCGGATTAACGCACGTGTGCACCCTTTGATCGCAAACCATTTGTGTCTCGAGAGCCAGCGCGAGAGGCTGGACACCCGAATTGAACTGGAGCCGGCTCATGAAATGGCTGATTGCATTGTTGTTCACGCTCAACACCTACCACGCTGCCGCCGAGAGCTCACCTCTCTCCGGAGTCTGGCAGATTCTAAGCACCATCTATGACAGCGAGGAGCAACAGATCCGGCAACCGCCACAGATCAAGGTGTTTACTGATAAACACGTTTTTTACACCTACTATGACCCCAACCTGAACACCGATGAGCCGTATCTCTCTGTCGGCCACGGCACCTACACCCTCAGCGGGGGAACGCTCTCCGAGACGATTGAGAACCATTCGAACACCGCGCTTGTTGGACAAACGTTTGCAGTGTCAATTGAAGTCAGTGAAGACGGAGACACCTTTGAGCAAGTGGTCGACCTAGGGAAGTATGTGTTGCGGGAACGGTGGGGTCGCATTGAGTAGGCAACGCGGGCGCTGGTAGCAATGATTCAAGGCGAGCTGCAGGACGCGCTACTTCTTCCGGCACGCGCCCTGCATCGCCCGAACGCCAAGAGCGCTTGATAGCAGTTAGGTTGAAACCGGCATAATGCCCAAGCTAGCGTCTATTACTGACGCAACAGAGCCCTGCGGGGCACTTTTCAGGCTGGCGGAGAGAGGGATAGATTCGAGCGGCGCTGCCCTCGCCGCTGCCACCCTTACGGGGCGCTCCTCCTATGGGCTTCGCGTCCAAACTTTGCCGTGGGCAGAGTTTGTCAAACCGGAGGGTTCCTCCGCACCGCCCCATCAAAACCAAAAAAGGGCCCTAGTAGGCCCTGGTTTTGGTTTTGGCGGAGAAGGAGGGATTCGAACCCTCGATACGTTGCCGTATACACACTTTCCAGGCGTGCGCCTTCGACCACTCGGCCACCTCTCCGTGGGCGCGCAGTGTAGCACAGCGCCGCGCTGACTTTAGTGTCAGCACGCGCTAGAAAGACGTCCCAATTTCAATACTGAAGTGAAAGTTCTCTGAGGACTGCGGGCCATTTAGGTCGAGATAAATCGGTTGCGAGTAGGCCGCTTCTGCATACCACCGCTCCGCAAAAGGTAGCCGCGCAAACACCGTGAAATCGATTTGCTCACCACCGAAGGCGGCGGGGTTCGTAACAGGCGCTGGATACGGGAACGCTGGAATTGGCACACGAAGAGACGCATCTTCACCGTCAATGTCATCTCGCCAACGATAGTCAATACGAACGCCGGGCAAAATGCGAGAAGCCCCCTTCCACATCAACCAACCTCCCAAGCTGGCTTTGTTACCGAGGCGATAGTCGCGATCGTTCTCGCCGGTGCGCAACGTAAAACTCGCGTCCATGCCCCAATCCCAACGCGCCTCATACTTTCTAAAACTCAAAAACAACGGGAAGTCCCAAGTGCCTGACCCCAATTGCATAGTGTATGGCAGCTGCTGATTTCCCGGTGCGCGCGGGGTATCGCCCTCCTCGTCAATGGAACCGGTGGGCATACTCACACCCGCGCCCGCCTTCCAAGCACTGTTGAGCGACTCGCTCACCGTGGTGTCCACGACGACCGCGACATCACCCAAACCCTCAGAGCTGATATTGAACGCGTCATAGCCGGGAATAATCGAAATATGATCGGTGCTTTGCATCACGAAGGGTAACTGAGCGCGGAGCGTGAGGTCTGCGCTCAAATCATACGCTAGCCGCAAGGCATGAACCTCTTGCTTGATTTCAGTAGGCACCACTGGGTAGTTATTCTTGGTTCGGGTGTCGACACCAGGGGTAAAGAGAACGTCGTCATAAGAGACGCTATTGGTGCCAATGTAATACTCGTCGTAATCAGATACCGCGTAGGTATACGACACATGCCATTTTCGGGTCGATTCCGCGCGCTCTGAGTCTGAGACGACATTAACCTCAAACAACTCCTCAATCGATAGATCGAGTAAGTCAGTAGGCACCGTTTGTGCCCACACAGCGGATGTGGTCACGGAGAACAAAGCCCACATCGCTGCCTTGGCAGGAACGATCTGTCCACTCAGATTCTTGTTTCGCATCGCACCTCTCCTTTCACAATTCACGATTCACGATTTTTCCAGGCGTCGCTTCTTGGTAAGGCAATCATCCAATACCGCCCGCAGCGCCTCGGTGCGGATCGGCTTGGTGAGATAATCAACCATGCCCTCCGCCATATAGCGCTCGCGGTCACCACTCATCGCGTGGGCCGAAAGACCTACTATTGCGCACTCCGGGTACATCCCCTCAATGATTTGAAGCGCGCGAATCTGTCGCGTTGCCTCCAGCCCATCCATTACCGGCATTTGAATATCCATTAGGATCAGATCAAAGGATGAGACCTTAAAGGCCTCAACTGCCTCGGCGCCGTTATTCGCCGTGGTGATTTCGATACCCCACTTTGCCAAGAGCTCACGGATAATAAATTGGTTGACCTCGGAATCCTCTGCGACCAACACGCTCAAATCGTAGCCACTGGGCAAAGGATATTCGGTCGCGCCTGCGGTGGGTGCAGACGCCGACGCTAAGGGGTTTGTTAAGCGCTCCAATCGCGCGTGCTCGGCGCGCCCCTGTTGGAACTCCGAGGGCTCGCTCGTGCGACCCGGCTGCCTGGAGTCAGTGCCAGCCTCAAGAGGTAGCTCGACCCAAAATAATGAGCCGCGACCCCATTCCGATTCAAAGCCAATGGCGCCCTTCATCAATTTCACTAGTTGCTCGGTAATAGCGAGCCCCAAGCCGGTGCCGCCATGAGCCCGCGTTAAACTGACATCCGCTTGGTAGAACTCCCCAAAGATACCTGCCTGATCCTCCGCCTTTATGCCGAGCCCGGTATCCGTTACTGCAAAGCGCAAAGTATTCGCGTGATCGCCACCCACTATTTTGCACTCAACAGTGATGCCACCGGATTGGGTAAACTTGACCGCATTACCAATCAAATTGAGCAGGATTTGCCGAATACGCCCCGCGTCACCGGCGATCATTTCTGGAACAGCGGCCTCGATATCGAATCGCAGTGCCAAGCCCTTTTGAGCGGCGGGCTCGGCGAACAACGCTTCGATCGATCGCAATGAGTCACGAAGATTAAACAGGCTGTTACCGAGTTTCAGACGCCCCGCCTCGATCTTGGTGAAATCGAGGATATCGTCAATGATGAGCAACAAGGCATCTGCCGAGCGCTCGATGGTCTCAAAATAAGCGCGCTGCTGCTCAGACAGTTCGCCTTGCTTGAGTAGCGCAATCATGCCCATCACACCATTCATCGGTGTACGAATTTCATGCGACATATTCGCCAAGAAACTGGACTTTGAGCGGGCCGCAGACTCTGCCTGATCACGCGCCTCTTCTAGCTCGACGATCATGGCCCGCAGGCGTTGCTCGCGATCGCCGATCCGCGACAACATCTCGTTGAACGCACTCACAACCGAGCCCAACTCATTGGCCTCGCGGTAAGTAAATCGCTGGCTATAATCCTCACTGCGTGTCACCTCGGACATCATGTCCGCGAGGGCAGCCAAGGGTTCTGTGATTCTCGCGTTGAACACACGGGACAGCACGTAAGCGGCTCCCATGCCCAATAACCAGAGCGCGAACGCGAGCGCAGCAATCCACGCCAACCGCTGATAAACCGGCCACAAATCCACACTGATCTCCAGATCGGCGAGATACTCCCCGTCGAGCACAACCGGGCTCGCAATAGTGGTCGTATAAAGCCCATTGGTCGCATCGTCGCCCTCTAGTAATGAACGCCGGTAAGTCACAAACTCTCCGCCATCTGGCAATAGCAGCCGAGCTTGTAAGACATCGTCGACCCCGCGCAGACCGTTCAACAGCTCTGCCGCCGTTCCGGGGTCTTGGAAAGCCACCGAGGCGGTTAAATTCGAAGCGAGCACGCCTGCTAATGCCGTGCTGCGATCCAACACCCCGGACCGGGAAGTCTCTAGCGAGACACCCAGCAGTATCAGCAAAAACAGCCCGCCAACGACGCCAGTGATGAAGGCTCCCACGCCCGCAAGATGTCGATGGATTGACGTCCGCCGTCTCGAATCAGGCATCGTCTTCGTTCTCGCCAATAACCTCGGAGAGGCGCAACAGCTTGCTACTGGCTTTTAACCCCGAGGCGTTGAGTGCACCGAGATTTACAACGAGCTCCATGCGGGCGCCCTTGCGCCGCAGCTCAACCATCCCACCTTCGCGAGCAAAGCCCGGCTGATCACTGACGCGCAGTACCGGTAGAGACGCAGAGTCCAGGCGCTGATTCTCAATCTCCGAGAAAACAATATCGCAGCCAGCAGCAGCGGCGTCCGATGGCATCGCTCGCACTTCTCTACCTTTCGGATCCGTGGCGATCATTTGCGCCAACAGTCCACCCACCTCGGAAGCCTCATCGACACAGAACGTGCTACCCGCATCCGGGTCCGGCCAACTGACGAACTGGGATAACCGCAGTAAAAACACAGCTTTGAGTTCGGCCTCAGTGAGGCCTGGTGCGCCTTTAAGCGGCTCGGCGGGGAGGAGAGAACAAAAACACAAAACCCCGCCGATTAAGGCGCGTAACCACAGCTGACGGAGTAGCATGGGAGCTACTGCCGCCCCAAGCGCTGAGGGTTGCAAGCCAACGGCTCGGAACTACGCCATGGCGTGATATCGATGCCCCCGCGCCGCTGGTAATAACCCGTCACCGTCAATGAGGCTGGCCCCAAGGACATAAGGTCTGCATAAATCTGCTCGACGCACTGCTCGTGAAAGCCCTGGTGAGTCCGAAAACTGCTGAGATATTCCGAAAGCGCGTCATGGTCGATTTCGGGCCCCGAATACTGTATCGATAGCGAGGCCCAATCTGGCTGAGCCGTCACCGGACACAGTGACCTCAGACTATGACTGACGAGATGTTGCGACACGATTTTCTCCTTCCCTGGTGAAATCGCAGACTTGGTGAATGCCATTGTCTCAGGCGGAACCGAGGCGGGACAAGGTGGCAGAATTACACCTTGCAGCTCATCGGTGATCGCCGCTAAACCATCGGGGCGCAGGACACTCAACCGGACCGTAGACCCAATACAAGCAGAAACATCGCGCTCGATAAGAGCGATCGCCGCCTCATCATGTTCAAAACAATGGCCATTGAGCGAGTTGAGGTACAACTTGAGAGATTTTGACTCGACGGTCGCCGGCGACTCAGCGGGAATCGCCAATACACCCACCCAATCCTGTACCGCTCCTTCGACCACCCAGGAGAGTTCGTAACAGTGCCAGATGTCCCAGCCAAAGCACCCAATCACACTCCGCTCGGGCCGGGCGATGCGCTCTAGAATCTCTGGAGCATAGGACTGAGGCGCAGCAACAGTCTGACCCAATACGCCCTTCATTACGGCTACGTCCGCAATCTTCTGCCGGTGCGAAGCAAATGGGCGGCATACCAGTAAGCGACGAGTGTGAAGGCGCCGATCATCGCAAACGCAAAACCGACACTGACATCGCTGACACCTAGCACACCGTAGCGGAACGCATTAACCACATACACCAGTGGATTGGCCTGAGAAACCGTAGCCCAAAATTCCGGGAGCAACTCAAGCGAGTAAAAAACGCCCCCAAGGTAAGTCAGCGGTGTCAGCACGAAGGTCGGCACAATGTTGATATCGTCAAACGTATTCGCAAAAACCGCGTTGATCAATCCACACAAAGAAAACAGGATCGAAGTCATCGCCACCACCGCCACGACAACCAGATAGCTATGAATGTTGAGGTCAACAAACAGTGAGGCAACCACCGTTACAATAACGGCGACCAACATGCCGCGGCTCACGCCACCGGAGACAAAGCCCAATAAAATAATGTGATTGGGGGTGGGAGAAACCAACAGCTCCTCGATACTGTTGTTAAACTTTGAGCCGAAAAAAGACGAAACCACATTGGCATAGGAGTTGGTGACAATCGCCATCATGATCAGGCCAGGCACCACAAATTCCATATAGCTGACGCCCCCCATCTCACCGATACGCTCGCCAATAAGACTCCCGAAAATTAGAAAATAAAGCGACATGGTAATCGCTGACGGCAACAGGGTTTGCGACCAGATTCTGGTATAGCGCCGAATCTCCTTGCGCATCAGCGTCAGGAGCGCGATATATTGCTCATAAGCGGTCACGATGCTTGCTCCAAGAGCGATACAAACATCTGCTCGAGACGATTCTCTCGGTTACGCATACTGAGAATGCTGATCCCACGGTTATGCAACTGCGACATGAGCTGAGCCAAATCCTGACCTTGCTCGATCTGCGCCTCGAGGCTGAAGTCGTCAATCCGGTTCAGCGCAAAACCCTCAACCGCGAGGTCTTGTGGCAAAGCTTCTCTCGCGTCAAGAATAAACGTCTCCTTGCGCAGATCGCGCAACAAATTCTTGATCGACGTATTGGTCACGATTTCGCCGTGGTTGATGATGGCGATATTCCTGCACAATGATTCCGCCTCCTCGAGGTAGTGCGTAGTCAGGATAATCGTCGTGCCGGCTGCATTAATTTCTCGCAAGAAATCATACATAGATCGCCGCATTTCGATATCAACGCCGGCGGTAGGCTCATCGAGAATAAGAACGCTGGGTTCGTGAATGAGGGCCCGGGCGATCATCAGGCGCCGCTTCATGCCGCCTGATAGCATCCGCGCGCGCGTGTTGCGCTTATCGGTGAGGCCCAACTTTTTGAGGTAAAGGTCGATACGCTCGCGCGCGATCTTCAGGGGGATACCGTAATACCCCGCCTGATGTATCAGGATGTCCTCGACAGTTTCGAAAACATTGAAATTGAACTCCTGCGGCACTACGCCTAGCTGGCGTTTCGCAGCTGGAAAATTCTGGTCAATATCGATGCCGTTAACGCGAACGAGCCCTGCGGTCTTATTCACCAACGAGCAGATCACCCCGATCGTAGTCGATTTCCCCGCACCGTTGGGTCCAAGGAGCGCAAAAAAATCGCCTTTGGCTACATGCAAATCAATGCCTTTGAGCGCCTGTAAGCCATTGGCATAGGTCTTCTCGAGACCTTGAATTTCGAGCGCATAAGACATCAACTAGCTCCTCGCGAAAAGCGGCGTAGTGTAACCAATCACGGGCTGCTTCAGAAGGAACAGAAATTCGCCCTTGACGGGCCTTTGGGGGGTCACTAACATGCGCGCCTGCTGTTGTTAGGATCACTGTCCCCTTCGTCTAGTGGCCTAGGACACCGCCCTTTCACGGCGGGAACAGGGGTTCGAACCCCCTAGGGGACGCCACTTCTGCGGG
>Ga0181588_10004952_pt1 | contig 10808 bp, 8 predicted proteins | sample 071ome_26_FD_148607 | JGI IMG/M metagenome (GOLD analysis project Ga0181588, IMG submission 148607) | Coastal salt marsh microbial communities from the Groves Creek Marsh, Skidaway Island, Georgia - 071409BT metaG (spades assembly) | ecosystem: Environmental > Aquatic > Marine > Intertidal zone...
GACCAAAGAGTAAGCCTTTCAAAAATGGCGGCAACGCGGCTGCTAATGACGGCAATTTAAGGAATGTACCGCATGATCAAAAAAGCGATTTTTCCAGTTGGCGGGCTTGGTACAAGGTTTCTGCCAGCCACCAAAGCACTGCCAAAGGAAATGCTTCCTGTTGTTGATAAACCGCTGATACAATATGCGGTTGAAGAGGCGGCTGCCGCTGGTATCGAGGAATTTATCTTTGTGACCGGCCGAAACAAGACGGCGATCGAGGATCATTTTGATCACTCATTTGAGCTGGAGGAAACGCTTCTTGCCAAGGGCAAGGCGGCGGCGTTGGATACCGTACGCGGAATGATACACGCGCCGGGGTCAGTTGCTTATGTTCGCCAGCAAGAGCCGGCCGGCCTTGGCCATGCGGTATGGTGCGCCCGTAATCTGGTGCATGATGAGCCCGTTGCCATTTTGCTGGCTGATGACCTTATTCTTGGCAAGAGCTGCATGGCCGAAATGGTTGCATCTTATCAGGGCGGCAACATGATTGCGGTGATGGATGTGCCAAAATCGGAAACAAGTTCTTATGGTATCATCACGCCGGGCAAAGATCACGGCCAGCTGATTGACGTTGCCGGTCTTGTTGAAAAGCCGGATCCAGAAGACGCGCCATCCACCTTGGCTGTCGTTGGTCGATACATAATCGAAGCTGGCGTTTTCTCGCAGCTTGATCGCCAAGAACGCGGCGCTGGTAACGAGGTGCAGCTGACCGACGCGCTTGCCCGTCAAATTGGCAAGGTACCTTTTCACGGCTTACGGTTTTCAGGTGAACGATTTGACTGCGGATCAAAAATCGGTTTCTTGCAAGCGAATATCGCATTTGCAATGTCACGCGATGATCTTGCAGCACCACTTGCGAAATGGCTAAAGGGCCGGATGCCGTCAGGCAAAGGTGAATAACCCGAAAAACGCGGACCATTCTCCCAATTTTTAATCCAGACGTTTTAATAGAGGCCAGTTCATGACTCAGCATGTTTTTCATCCATCTATTTTACGTGCCTATGACATTCGCGGGATTGTCGGGGAAACACTGACACTGGCTGACGCGCACGCCATCGGGCTTGGTTATGCCGCCTGTCTTCGCCATCGTGGCCATGGCAATCATGTTGCGGTCGGGCGTGATGGGCGTTTGTCATCACCGGCGCTGGCAGCCGCCCTTTGTGACGGGCTGGTGGCCGGCGGAGCGCAGGTCAGCGACATCGGCTGCGGCTCAACGCCAATGCTATATTATGCCGGTGTAACGCTAGACGCTGATGCCGCGATCCAAGTCACCGGATCACATAATCCGCCAAGCCATAATGGGTTTAAAATGGTTATGAACGGCGTCGTATTTTTTGGCGATGACATTCAACAACTTGGTGAGATTAGCGCTGCTGGGCCTGCCAAAATGGCTGGCGGCAGTTACGCCGAGGTTGCTGTTTTTGACGATTACATCGACCGGCTTACCGCCGATGCGAACACTGGTGATTTTACGGTTATCTGGGATTGCGGCAATGGCGCGGCCGGGCCATCAACGATCGCTGCTACAAAACGGCTAAACGGTCGTCATAAAGTGCTTTTTGGTGACATTGACGGAACCTTTCCAAACCATCACCCCAATCCTGTTGATCCGGAAACCCTTGCCATCCTCTGCGATGCTGTTGCCGGGGCAGGGGCTGATCTTGGGATCGGCTTTGATGGCGATGGTGACCGAATTGGAATTGTTGACGCAAAAGGCCGGCAAGTGCCAGGCGATTTTCTGACGGCCTTTCTGGCACAGGACATTCTAGAACGCAGTCCAGGAGCGCCGGTTATCCTTGATGTGAAATCATCCGATATGGCGATGGATCTGATTACGCAGGCAGGCGGTGATGCGCAAATTTGGAAAACCGGCCACAGCCATATGAAAACCCGCATGGCGGCACTCACCGCGCCGTTGGCTGGCGAGATGTCGGGGCATATTTTCATCAAAGACGGTTTCTATGGATTTGATGATGCGCTTTATGTCGGGATCCGCGTTTTGTGCCAGATGGCCAAAACCGGACAGAGCATCACTGATTTTATTGATGGGCTGGCGCCCCAGCATGCAACACCTGAATTGCGGATTGACTGCCCGGATGACCAGAAATTTGGTGTTATTGACCGGCTTGCCGCACATATAAAGAGCCAGATTGATGCCAAGAACCTTAGTCTGATAGATGGGGTTAGGGTGCGAACTAATGACGGCTGGTGGCTTGTCCGCGCCTCTAATACCGAGGCCGCGCTGGTCGCGCGTGCCGAAGGAAAAACACCGGTGATTCTCGATAATCTTGTTGGTGATATCGAAGCTGCGTTGGCTGGTGCTGGTCTTCACTGGCGGCGTCCATAACCGCGCCCCGATAGCAGCTTTATTCTCAATAATTGAGTTTTTTGCGCTAGCGATGGCGTAAAAATGTGTGATTCGATGGAATCCCACCTGTTGCAACTTGAAAGACAATGCGAGTTCAGTTAGACAAAGAAAATTTTTTCAACCATTCCCCCCTGCCTGATTTACATCGGGTTGCCTGCTAAAGCGGAGCAAACAATGTCAGACGTTATTACCCGTGGTGGTCTATCCATAGCCAAGGTTCTATATGATTTGGTGAATGATGAAATTCTAGCTGGCACCAACATCGCCCCAGATGTTTTCTGGAACGGGTTTGACCAGGCGGCGCATCAGCTGGCACCAAAAAATCAGGCGCTTATCGAGACACGAGCGCGGCTACAACGCCAGATTGACGACTGGCTAAAAGCCAATAGCGATGGCGGCATTGACGCCGCTGCCTATGAGAAATTTCTCGCCGAAATTGGTTATCTTCATGATGATGCTGGTGATTTTGAGATTGAAACCAGCAATGTTGATCCGGAGATCGCAACCATCGCCGGCCCACAGCTGGTCGTGCCGATCACCAACGCGCGTTATGCCCTAAACGCCGCCAATGCGCGCTGGGGCAGCCTTTATGATGCGCTTTACGGCACTGATGCGATTGACGATGCAGACGGCGCCGGCCGCAATGATGGCTATAATCCGGTCCGCGGTAAAAAAGTGATTTCATTTGCCCGTGATCTTCTTGACCAATCCGCGCCATTGGCAAATGGCAGCTGGCACGATGTAACCGGCCTTAATATTGCCGGTGGGGCGCTCACGATCAGCCAGTCTAGCGCCAGTACGTCGCTGTCGAATGCAGATCAGTTTGTCGGCTATACCGGTAACCCCGAAGCCCCGACAAGCGTCATTGTCGTCAAAAACGGCCTTCATCTTGAAATTATCATCAATGCCAACGGCAGAATTGGCGCTGATGACGCGGCGCATATTAATGATGTGATTGTCGAGGCAGCGCTGACAAGCATCATTGATCTTGAAGATTCAATTGCTGCGGTAGATGCCGAAGATAAGGTGCTGGCCTATCGCAACTGGAACCAGATCATGCGGGGTAGTTTAACCGCAGAATTTGCCAAGAATGGCAAAAGCATGACACGGTCGTTGAACCCCGACAAAAGCTACACCGCACCTGATGGCAGCACCAAAACATTGCGCGGCCGGGCATTAATGCTGGTTCGTAATGTTGGTCACCTGATGACCAATCCGGCGGTGCGTCTATCCGGCGGTCAGGAGATTCCCGAAGGCATCCTTGATGCGTTTATTTCGGTTGCCGCCGCATTACCAGATTTTGCCAGCGGCCAGAATTCACCGGCCGGTTCAATCTATGTCGTCAAACCAAAAATGCATGGTCCGGATGAAGTCGCCTTTGCGGTTGAAACCTTTGATATGGTTGAACAGCTTTTGCAGCTGCCAGCCAATAGCATCAAAATCGGTATCATGGACGAAGAACGCCGCACCACGGTAAATCTTAAAGAATGTATCCGTGCTGCAAAATCACGCGTTGCCTTCATTAATACCGGATTTCTTGACCGTACCGGCGATGAAATTCACACCTCGATGTATGCTGGTGCGATGATCCGCAAAGGCGATATGAAAGCCGCAACATGGATTTCAGCTTATGAAGATTGGAATGTTGATGTTGGGCTTGCTTGCGGGTTTTCAGGTAAGGCGCAAATCGGCAAGGGCATGTGGGCCATGCCGGACATGATGGCCGATATGATTGCGCAGAAGAGCGCCCATCCGAACGCTGGTGCAAATTGCGCGTGGGTACCATCGCCAACTGCGGCGACCCTGCACGCATTGCATTATCACGCGGTGGATGTGGCCAAGCGGCAGGCTGAACTGGCGGGTAAGTCACGCGCTAGCCGTTCGGATATTCTGTCCATTCCAGTGGCCAGCCGGCCGAATTGGTCAGCCGAGGATATCCGTGCGGAATTGCGCAATAACGCCCAAGGTATTCTGGGCTATGTTGTGCGCTGGATTGATCAGGGCGTTGGCTGCTCGAAGGTTCCCGACATTCATAATGTTGGCCTGATGGAAGACCGGGCAACCTTGCGGATTTCATCGCAGCATATTGCCAATTGGCTGCATCATGGGATCTGTGACGCCGATCTGGTCATGGATGTGATGAAGGAAATGGCCGCCGTTGTTGACAGCCAAAATGCAGATGATCCGGCTTATGAGCCTATGGATGGCCGGTTTGATCAATCTATCGCCTTTCAGGCGGCGCTTGACCTTGTCTTTAAGGGTATCGAACAGCCATCAGGCTATACCGAGCCTGTTTTGCACGCGCGCCGACTGGAAAAAAAGGCCGAAGCGCACGCCGCATAAAACAGAGACACCAGAAGGAAACAGGGCGGTGATCTAAACCGGATCATGGCCCTGTTTATGCTGTAAAGCCCGTTTTTATTATGGGTTAGACGGATATATGTCTTCGCGCAGTTTTTCCCGAAGCTTGTCGATAAGAACCGGTTTCCCATCCCGTTCAACATGCCAGAAAATCCAGCCATTGCATGATGGTAATCCTTGAAGCTGGGCGCCGAGTGCATGAATTGACCCGCTTTGCTTTTGATCTGTAAACAGGGATCCGTCAGCGCGTACCTTTGCCTGAAACCGTTTTTTGGCGTCAAATAGGTGATCACCCGGTTGCAGCAATCCATGTTCAATCAAATTCCCAAACGGAACTTTGGGTAAAGCCCGGCGCGGCGTTGTTTCCAGTAAATCATCCGAGGCAATCGGCGTCACCGAAGCCAGCCGTGTTTTGGCAATTTTCACATAATTCGCATCTTGCTCGATACCAATAAAATTCCGGTTCAGCCGTTTTGCCACCGCACCGGTCGTTCCCGTGCCAAAAAATGGATCAAGAATCACATCACCGCGCCGCGTCGACGCCAAAATTACGCGCGCCAACAAACTTTCCGGCTTTTGCGTAGGATGCGCTTTTTTACCATCTTCCTTGATCCGCTCATTGCCGGTGCATAATGGCAGTTCCCAATCAGACCGCATCTGCACATCTTCATTCAGCGCCTTCATGGCTTCATAATTAAAGACGTGACGTGATTTTTGCGATTTCGCCGCCCAGATAAGCGTTTCATGTGCATTGGTAAAGCGACGACCACGGAAATTAGGCATCGGGTTTGTTTTGCGCCAGATCACATCATTTAAAACCCAGAAATCGAGATTCTGCAAAATCGTGCCAACACGAAAGATATTGTGATAGCTGCCAATAACCCATATCGCGCCATCCGGCTTTAGCACGCGGCGCGCCTCGGTTAGCCAAGCGGCAGTAAAGGCGTCATAGGCGGCAAAACTGTCAAACTTATCCCACGCATCAGTAACCGCATCGACATGGGTCTGATCCGGACGCGCCAAATCACCCGATAATTGCAAATTATACGGCGGATCAGCAAACACCAGATCAACCGATTGATCGGGAATTTTGCGTAATTTGGCGATACAATCGCCATGTAAAATTTGATTCGCTTTCACCAGACAACGCCCATTTCATTCATTCTATGCCAGCAATTTGCCAGCTCTATTCTTATAAAAGAATCATAGAATCAATATAAGTCAACAGCTTATAGGGCTTTCTTAAAGTCATATCAATATATTGTGTCAGCGATGATCACAACCAAGCCTATCTTGTGATGCCGCCGCGTGACGCTCTGCAGGCAAAACCCGATTTTTTTGAAAAAACCAAAATTCTTGTGCCTGTGTCGCGGATAAATTGTCGCGGGTTAATCGTCGCCCGCATCGAGATAGCGCCGGATCGGCTTAAAACTGCGGCGGTGATACGGGGTAACACCAAATTGCCTAATTCCGGCCTGATGCGCCTTTGTGCCATAGCCCATATTGTTCGCCCAGCCGTAGCCCGGATGCAGCGCATCCAGTGTCTGCATAATCTCGTCACGCGCTGTCTTGGCAATAATCGACGCGGCTGCAATCGACAGTGACCGGCTGTCACCTTTGATTAGCGCGGTTGCTGGCAGCGGCATATCAGGCGGCAACAAATTGCCATCAACCAGCGCATGAACCGGGGCAGATAGACCGGCCTTTACCAGCTTTTCCGTTAATCTTGATGCCGCTATCACCATGCCGGCAAAGGTCGCTTGCAAAATCCCGTTCTGGTCAATTTGCGCAACATCAATCGATATAGTGTGATGGAGATGTGGCGGCGCCATCATCACTGCCGCAAGGCTGGTTCGGCGCGGCGGCTTTATTTTTTTTGAATCATCAATATCAGCTGGCAACTCATCATATGCCGTTGGACAAAGCCAGATCGCCGTTACAGTAACCGGGCCCGCCCAAGGCCCCCGACCAGCCTCGTCAATGCCAATAACCGGCCCGTTAAATTGCCGCTCATGGTCAAGATCAGGCATTACCCACCACGGCGCTGGGTCGGCGATTCGGCAAGCCGCGGCATAATTTCAACAAAGTTGCATGGCCGATGACGAATATCGAGCTGATAGCGAAGGATTTCATCCCATCCATCGCGGCACGCCGATGGCGATCCGGGCAACGCGAACAAATACGTGCCGCCTGCAACGCCAGCCACCGCACGTGATTGCACCGTTGAGGTGCCAATTTTGGCGAAGGATATATAACGGAATAATTCGCCAAAACCCTCAATTTCCTTTTCGAAAATTGCCCGAAATGCCTCGGGCGTACCATCGCGGCCGGTAAGGCCGGTACCGCCCGTCGACACAATCACATCAATCCCATCATCATCAATCCATTTGCGGAGCTGATCGATAATCGCATCAAAATCATCAGTTACAATGGCGCGGCCAGCCAGATTATGCCCATCATCATTAACCCGCCCGGCCAATAGATCACCAGACCGGTCATCATCAGATTTGCGCGAGTCAGACACGGTTAAAATGGCGATATTTACCGGTACAAACGGGATGGTTTTATCAATCCGCTTATCATGATCCATTGCTCTTGCCTTTCTATCCTTGAAATTGCTCTATCAGGGCGATCCCAAGCGGGTTATTTTAAACGGTCATTTTGCCTTATCAACAGCTTGGCTTGGAACGAACCGGCCGCCATTGCCAGCGGCAAGCCCAGACAAGGCCGGCGAGGTTTCACCAAAACGCTCACGGTAGATGCCAAGATTAGAAATGACATTTTTTACGTAATGGCGGGTTTCGCGCGCTGGCATCGATTCAACAAGCAAAAACGGGTCGTCCTGATGATCGACCTTGCGAAGCCATTTTCGCAAATTGCCCGGCCCGCCATTATACGCCGCAAGTAACCGGACCAATGAGCTTTCAACAAGCGGTTCATCAAGCAGATGCTGGATATAATCCTGCCCTAGTTCAAGATTTAATTTCGGCTCAAATAGCTGATGCTTTTTGCCGCCACGATAGCCACGGTCACGCGCAATAAAGGACGCAGTGGCGGGCATGAGCTGCATCAGACCTGCGGCTTTGGCACTGCTTTTAGCACGCGGATTAAAACCGGATTCCTGCCGCGAAATTGCCCAGACCAAGGCTTCGTCAATATCATAATCGGCGTTGAATTGCGGATGCGGATATAGCGCACCATACCAGCTGACACCGCTGTCCTTGCGGATGATTTCAGCAACCCGAAAGGCGAGACCAGCCATGCCCTGATCATTCGCAAACTGCATCACCCCAAGCCGGTATTGATCGGGCATTTCCATCCAAAGATAACGCAGTTCACGCTCGGCCGCATGAGTCTCGCCAATCTGTAATAAGGCGAATACACGCTTGCCGCCCGGGCGGCTTGCCAGCCAGTCATAAAATCCGGGCTCGATTGCCGGAAGCTCAAACGAGATATTGATCTGCTGGCCTAATGCATGGCGCGCAACAACCCCATAAAAACTGTCGATTTCCCGCGCCGCTACTTCGAGATAGCGCACTGATTCTCTCGGCCGCCCCTGCCGCAACTCGATGCGGTGCGCCCAATAGGCGGCGGCACTGCGCTGCCCCGGGTCCACTTCGGGCAGATTGGCAAGGGAGCGAAAAAACTGACCAGCAAGATCAATCTGACCGCTTCGCCATGCCGCCAAGCCACCGGCCCAATAGGCCAGTTGCGCATGTTCACGCCCGATGGCGATGGCATAGCGGGCTTGGCGAATGGCTTTTGAGTCAACCCCAAAGATAAAATAGGCATGGGCGATTTCACCACGAAGCTGGCCCTCTTCCGCCGCCGTCAGATACCGCTTGTTTCCAGCATCACTGACAATCTCTAATGCGCCTGACGGCCAGCCACGCCGGATCGCCCGACGGATCGACCGCGCAATCGAGGCTGTGCGGGTTGCTGAGGCACGGCCAACCGTGCTTGCCGGAATACGTGGCCGGTATCCATGCGCACCTGCCTGACCATAGCCGTTCAGATAGCCCGGTTTTGGTGGTTTTGGACTACGCGCATCCTTTGGCTTGCGGCGCTTGGCAAGCCAATAGATACGGCTGGCATCGGGGTGGTCATTATAAGCTACAAGCCAGCTGGATAATTCCTTATAGCTTGACCGCCATGCCGTTGGATGAAGATAGCGTTGTGCCAGCAAATGACCCGTTAGAATAGGATCCTTGATCCGCCCCATTTCGCGGATAGCCTGCTTCATATTGCCAGCGTTCTGCAATTCGATAAGGCGCTTATATTGTGCGGTATCAGACGCGCTTAATGGTTCGGGGGGCGGTGATGCCATCGCCGGTGAACCAGCAAGGCTAAACACTATAAGCACAGCAAGACATGGCCCCAAAAAAGGCGACATCATCACCGTCTTAAAAAACCGGCGCAACAGCTGACCTTGATCGCAGATCGCAACCCGAGTTTGGCTATTATTACGGCATTCAGGGAATAAATTGACATTCATCCTACGGCCTTTGCGTTTTGATGCGATTGCTGATCGCCAAAATCAATTAAACCCAAGGGCTAATTGGTACCTTGTGGTCGCGGGCGGATCAACCTGTTTCGTTATCAGACTGCTCAGCCAGCACGCCCTTTCGTGTCGTTCGCCCCAAGACGTTTGGCCAATAGCAGCAAATCTTCAAACGCCAGACGTTTTTGCGCTGGCGAGCGTAACAGATAGGCCGGATGCAAGCTTGCCAAAGCGGGCCGCAATACGCCATCACCAAAATCAATTTCGTGCCAATGTCCGCGCAGCTTCATAATGCCGTCATTACTGCCCAAAACCAGCTTGGCCGCGGCACCGCCAAGCAAAAGCACGATATCCGGCTTGGCCAGTTGAACATGACGAAACAGCCATGGCAACAACATCGCCGTTTCTTCTTCGGTGGGGCTACGATTGCCCGGTGGTCTCCACGGCAAAAGATTGGTGAGATAAGCCGATGCACGATCAAGCCCAATCGTCATTAGCATCTTGTCGAGAAGCTGACCCTCAGCCCCAACAAAAGGCACACCCATGCGGTCTTCGTCACGGCCGGGCGCTTCGCCAATAATCATCAACCGCGCCCCCGGATTACCATCGGCAAAACATAGATTGCTGGCAGTGTGCTTTAACGGACACGCATCAAGACCAGCAAGACCAGCTTGTAAATCAGCCAAGCTGGTGATGCCGGAAAGTGTCACCACTACCGCACCCGCACTTGCCTTTAAACCCGCACTGGCCTTTAAAGGGTCGTCACCAGCAGATTTGTGCCCCGCAAGTTTATCCGCAAGTTTATGAGTGTGCGATGCGGCATCGCGCATGGCCGGTTTTACCGCCGTCGATGCGGGCAGGCTATCATTTGCTGCCAAAAGCTGGTCAAGGCGTAATGGCGGCGCATCGGGCACAGGATGATCCAACAAGGCTTCATCAACGCCCATATCCAGTTGCCATGCCAACATCGCAATCAGTTCATTTCGATCATGGATTTGTGCTGGCATATCAGAATCTGTCGAATTTTGGTTGTTTCACCGCGGCAAAAATGCGCAATATTAGTCTTGCATGGGCACTGAATTTTATCAATTGGCTTGAAGCTGAATTGAAGGCTTCTTATGGTAACAGCCGACAGGTAATATCATACTGGACGGTAACATATATCTCGCTGAATTTTGAAACTATGTCGACATAGATGGGAATAAAGATGGAACGCGAAGTGATGGAATTTGATGTTGTGATCGTCGGGGGCGGCCCATCTGGCCTGTCCGCAGCGATCCGACTGAAGCAGCTGGCAAATGAGGCTGGCAAAAACATCGAGGTGTGCCTGATTGAAAAGGGCAGCGAGATTGGCGCCCATATCCTGTCAGGCGCCGTTCTTGAACCGCGCAGCCTGAATGAGCTGATTCCCGATTGGCAAGAACGCGGCGCCCCTCTCGACACACCGGTAACCGCAGATAAATTCATGTTTCTGACCGAGACCGGCAGCTTTCGGATGCCGACACCGCCAAGCATGAATAATCACGGCAATTATAT
>Ga0181588_10004955_pt1 | contig 10807 bp, 9 predicted proteins | sample 071ome_26_FD_148607 | JGI IMG/M metagenome (GOLD analysis project Ga0181588, IMG submission 148607) | Coastal salt marsh microbial communities from the Groves Creek Marsh, Skidaway Island, Georgia - 071409BT metaG (spades assembly) | ecosystem: Environmental > Aquatic > Marine > Intertidal zone...
GGTTCCACTGTATGATGTCGATCTTCTCGCCCTGCAATTCGGCAACGACGGCTTGCACGCGGCTCCCACGCATACCAACGCAGGCACCGACCGGATCGATGGAGTGATCATTTGAAATAACAGCGATTTTTGCGCGGCTACCCGGATCGCGTGCCACGGATTTAATCTCAATGATACCGTCGTAAATTTCCGGCACTTCCTGAGAAAATAGCGATGCCATGAATGCGCTGGCCGTGCGCGAAAGGAATATCTGCGGGCCGCGCGGTTCTTCGCGTACATCGAGAATGAATGCGCGGACCCGGTCACCGTTTTTGAAGTGCTCGCGCGGGATCAATTCGTCGCGGCGCAGAAGCCCTTCAGCACGGCCCAAGTCGACGATGACGTTGCCGAACTCAACGCGTTTGACAAGGCCGTTGACCACTTCGCCGATGCGATCTTTGTATTCGGAGAACTGACGTGCGCGTTCGGCATCGCGAACTTTTTGAACGATGACTTGTTTGGCGGTTTGCGCGGCGATGCGCCCGAAATCGATGGGTGGCAGCGGATCGACAATCACACCACCGATTTCGGCGGCGGAGTCTTTGCGTTTTGCTTTGGCGAGAGTGATCTGCGTGTTTTCGTCTTCGACGTCTTCAACAATGGTCATGTAGCGGGCAAGGCGGATTTCCCCGTTTTTGCGATCGATGCTCGCGCGAATATCGTTTTCATGTCCATATTTGGAACGGCCGGCTTTTTGAATGGCCTGCTCCATTGCCTGAAAGACCTCTTCACGGTCGATGCTCTTGTCCCGCGCGACCGTGTCGGCCACCTGGATCAGTTCGGGCCTCGCCATGCCAATGCTTTGTGCCTTCGCCATTGTCTTTCCCGGGAGCACGCCCGGCCTTCTCAGTCTTGTTGTTCGTTTTCGTTTGCGCTCGGGAAGCCGCCTGTGGTGGCCTCAATCAATTCATCCGTCAAAACTAACTTCGCCGTTTTCACGTTATCCATCGCGATGATGAACTCTTGGTCCTCTACGTCGATCAATACATCGCCTGTTTTAGAAACACCGTTCAAATGCCCGCGAAACCGCTTGCGACCCTCGACCGGCATTTTTGTCTCGACCTTGGCTTCAAAGCCCGCAAAGGCTGAAAAATCCTTTAGCCGTGTCAGTGGCCTATCGATACCCGCCGAACTCACCTCGAGGTGGTAGCGGCCGCTGACCGGTTCTTCTACATCGAAGATCGCCGACAGCGCGTGGCTGATCTCCTCGCAATCGTTCACCGATATAAGGCTACCATCGCTGCGGTCCGCCATGACCTGAAGTGTTTTCCTTCCGTCTGAGCCGGAAATCGCAACACGTACAACCTCGTACCCCATGGACTCCAGGGTGGGTGCGATACGTTCCTCAAGCCAAAGTAGTCGCTCCAAAAGCCCCTCTATCGGACACCCAAATTCAGGCAATAAAAAAAGTGGGCGGCTGGCCCACTTCTCAAGTCGCCCGACATGTGAAGATGGGCGCTGGTATAAAGCGATTTTTGGCTCAGGACAAGAGGATTCGAGCCGTTGACGGCGGATCAGGACTTTCGGGGTGTGCGTCGGAACGTCAAAAAAACCGGATCTCGACCCTCTTTTCTGGCTTTTTGCTCGTAGCGCGTGGCAACCGAGTCGACGGGCCGTTTACGCCAATCCTCCGGTCCCTTGGCGGTCCAGGTAAATAGGGGGTGGGTCGGTGTGTGAAGCAAGGTCCAGCGCACATAAATCGGGTGGTCGCTGGCCACGCGCAATTCACCATCATCAACAAGTAGCCGCGCCAATTCGTCAAGCATGGTGGGTCCAATAAAGCGCCTTTTGGCATGTCGTGTTTTGGGCCAAGGGTCTGGAAACAAAAGAAAAATTCGATCGAAACTTGCGTCTTTCAGAGTCGGCAACAGGTGCCGGACGTCCTCGTCGAATATCCGCACATTTTTCAGGCTGCTTTCATGGACATGGCGAACAAGTGAGGCGACGCCGTTCAGAAAGACCTCACTGCCCAAAAAGCCTTCTTTTGGATTTGCCGCCGCTTTCGCCGCCAAGTGTTCGCCGCTTCCAAATCCGATCTCCAGATTCACGGCGCTCGGGTGAGGCTCGAAAAATGTTTTTGGATCCACCGATCCGGGAAGGCCGGCGGCAGTAACGCGGATATCCGGTAACACTGTCTCCAAAAGTGACTGTCTTCCGGTCTTGAGCGGCTTTCCCTTGCGGCGCCCGTAATATTTTATGGCAGACGTGGATGCGTCCGGCGTTTTGTCTTTAGGCGTTGAATGCCGATTTGAGCTGGTCGACAAGATCGAGGCGCTCCCAACTGAATCCACCGTCTTCGTCGGCGGCTCGGCCGAAATGCCCGTAGGCCGATGTGCGTGTGTAAATCGGTTTATTTAAGTTCAAGTGCTCGCGTATGCCGCGCGGACTCAAATTCATCAACTCCTGCAGGACTCCAGACAGCTTGTCCTCATCGACTTGCCCTGTTCCATGTGTGTCCACATAAACAGAAAGCGGTTTTGATACGCCAATCGCGTAGGACAGTTGGATAAGACACTTGTGTGCCAACTCAGCGGCCACAACATTTTTTGCCAGATAGCGCGCTGCGTACGCCGCTGAACGATCAACCTTCGTCGGGTCTTTCCCCGAGAATGCGCCGCCCCCATGCGGCGCTGCGCCGCCGTAGGTGTCGACAATGATTTTCCGCCCCGTCAAACCCGCATCTCCGTCAGGTCCGCCAATGACAAAACGCCCAGTAGGATTTACGTAAAACTCGTCTTCCGGACACATCCAGCCTTCCGGGAGGATTTGCAGTACATGTTCGCGGACATATTCGCGAATGGTTTCTTGGTTTGCGTCCTCGGAGTGCTGCGTCGAGACCACAACGGATGTGGCCTTGACCGGTTTTCCTTTTGCGTACTGAAGTGTGATTTGGCTTTTTGCGTCGGGGCCAAGAAAATCTACGTCTTTTCCGTGCCGCGCATTTGCCAGAGCTTTCAAAATGGCGTGTGAGTAGAAGATCGGCGCGGGCATGAGTTCCGGGGTCTCATTGACCGCGTAGCCGAACATAATCCCCTGGTCTCCCGCGCCTTCGTCTTTATTTCCGGCCGAATCAACGCCCATGGCGATGTCGGCCGACTGAGCATGAACGTAGCATTCGGCTTCGGCATTTTTCCAATGAAAGCCGTCCTGCTCGTAACCGATGTCCTTTACGGCTTTACGTGCCGTTTCGATGAGGTGCTCAACCTTAATGGAATCAGGACCTCGAACCTCACCAGCCAGAACAATGCGATTGGTCGTGCATAAAGTTTCAACGGCAACGCGCGCCTGCGGTTCTGTGGCAAGGAAGAGATCAACGATAGCGTCAGAGATTCGGTCGCTGACTTTGTCCGGATGGCCTTCCGAGACGGATTCACTCGTAAACACGTAGTCGGTCTTTGACACGAAACTCTCCTGGATGAATTCTTCGGCTGAGGCAGGCAAGAATTGGGTTGATCGGACCTAACGGAACACCGCTCATTTTGCAAGGCGCTAGGATCAAATCACGCGGGACGCCCAAATAAAAAACGCCGCCGCAGGTATCCTACGGCGGCGTAAAAATCCGTGTTTTTCTGATTATTCTTCTGCGGCTTCCTCAGTCGTGGCGAGCGATTTCGCCAACTCGTAAATACGCCGTCTTACATGGTAGTCCTTGATACGGTAGTAAGCGCGAACAAGTTCCAAAGTTTCACGTTTCGCCATCGGGTCGCTTTCCGGCTGCTCAATGTCCGGTGTTTCGACGCTCAAATTACGTGGGCTAGCGCTTGCTGTGCCCTCGTCCATTTCTTCGAAAAAGAATGAAATAGGGCAATCCAAAACACGGCTTAAATCCCAGAGACGACTGGCGCCAATACGGTTAGCACCGCGTTCATATTTTTGAACCTGCTGAAAGGTTAGCCCTATGGCTTCGCCTAGCTTCTCTTGGCTCATTCCCAACAGAGTGCGGCGCAGACGAACCCGCGATCCGACATGCACGTCCACCGGGTTAGGTTTGCCGGACGGCATCCGGCCGCGTAAAGAACGCATTCCAGACTCGGGCGTTTCAAGTTCGTTCGGCAATCCCATTTCGACCTGTCCTCCCGATATAATTACGGGCATTGGAGGGAATAAAATTAACTGGCGGTTTAACCACCACCCGTTGTGTAACTATGGCGGCACCACTACTGTTTGACACAGGATCACGCCAAAATCAATTTTGGGCAAGAAAATATCTACAAGTGATAGCGGCCACCCCGGAAGGGATTGTCTTTGTTTTCAATGGTATAGATGCGCCAGCGGCGCAATGCGACAAGCCCTGAGATAATGGCAATAAAAAGCGGGATAATGTTTCCTAATACGCCAAAAGGCGTGAAATAGGCCGCTGGGCGCGGTAAGCGCGCGTCCAGCACGCCCCGCTCTCCGATCCCGAGGGATGCCACTGTACGCCCGGCACCATCGATCACCGCCGTTATGCCGGAATTCGCGACCCTTACCACAGGCAGCCCTTCTTCAACCGCCCGCAGTCGTGCCGCCGCGAAGTGCTGGTAAGGGCCGGTGCTTTTGCCAAACCAGGCGTCATTCGTCAGATTAAGAAGCCACTGCGGCCGCTCACGCCATGAGCTGGGACTCGTAACGTTGCCTGGAAATATTATCTCGTAACAAATGAGAGGGCTGAACGGCGGCAGCCCACGAAGGTCGAGCGTGGCGCGCCCTTCGCCCGCCATGAAATCGCCCATTCCGCCTGTGATTTTCTCGAAGGGAATCAACCAGCGCATCGGCATGAATTCGCCGAAGGGCACCAAGTGTGCCTTGTCAAATTCCGCCGCAACGTCGCCGCGCGACGTGATGGCATACATAGAGTTGTAGACTTTGAGTTCGCCGGTTTCGCCGCGCGAGCCTCTATCCGCGCCGGTGATGATCATTCCGCCGCGGGGGGCTGCGCTTGCTGCCGTCAGGCGATGTGGTTCATCGACATTGAGAAAAAAATGAACTGCGGCTTCGCCCCAAATGACATGCGTAACATCGTTGGGCCGATCGGCTGTACTCAGGTCTATGTGTTCGCTCAAATGCGATTCCCACAAACTCGGCCGGCTCTTGTCGGCTTGGGGAATACTCGCTTGCACGAGTCTAAACTTCACGCCCGGTACGAATTCTGTCTCAGATACGGAAAGACGGAGGGCACCAAGTGCGCCGAGAACAGCCAATACGGCCAACGGAGTCCCTGCGGCAATCCAGGCCTGCCGCGGGCGCGGACGGTGGACTAGCAGGCTTGGCGACGATGCAGCGAGCACCGTGAAAAAGCTAAGACCGTAGGTGCCAATCAGACTTACGGACTGCAATACCGGTAATCCGAACGGCGTGCTTGATTCAGCCCAAACTGTTGCGAGGGGGTTCCAGGGAAATCCGGTCAGGAACCATCCCCGGAACCACTCCATAAGGGTCCATGCTGATGCGAAGAATACAATACGAAGTGCCGATACCAGCAATCGATCATCGGGCATATCGTCCCTGCGCGGCGGATGAAGAAAATGGGTCGCGACGCAAACAAGGGCAATGTAGAAGGCAAAGGCTGCGGATAGCCCAAGCACCGCCGGAACGGCGAGCGCGCCGAAGGTCTCGCTATCCACATAAAATGCATTGGTGATCCAGTAAAAGCCCGTGGAGAAAAAACCAAAACCGAAGGCCCATCCGGTTGACGCCGCTTCGCGCCGGTTTGCGCACCCATCGAGCAAAATCATGAGGAGTGGAAACGACAGCCAAAGCGCGGGCGCTAGGGAAATTGGCGGGAACGCAATTATGGAAACCGCGCCGGCGGCAAAAGCCGCCAGCATGCGTTGCCATCCAAGCAACCGCCCAAGTCGCCGCGTCCCTGCGGCAATCATGCTTTCGCCGTCCTCATCCTCGGAGGTTTAGCCGGATGGCGCCGTTTGGGGAAGACCGCGGATTCTTAAACGACGTACACGCCGAGGGTCGCCGTCAATGACCTCGAACTCCATACCGGAGGGGTGCTTTACAAGCTCACCCCGGCCGGGAACACGCCCCGCCAGCCGGGCAACAAGGCCGCCAAGGGTGTCCGCCTCTTCCCGTTCTTCGTTGGAAAAGAGGGTGCCGTATTCTTCTTCGATGTCCTCCAGCGTGACCCGTGCGTTCGCCAATACCGTGCCGTCGTCCTTCTGCACCATTTCCGGTGTGTCGTCTTCCTCATCATGCTCGTCTTCGATCTCACCGACGATTTGTTCGACAACGTCCTCAATCGTTAAGAGGCCGTCTATGCCGCCGTATTCGTCGACGACCAGCGCCATGTGCGTTCGTTTCAATCGCATCTCCAAAAGCAAGTCCATGACGCGAACCGCCGGCGAAACGAAAATAACCTGGCGTACGGTATCTTGCAGGTGCGTCGGCACCTGAACGTCATCATTGCCGTTTGTGGGCATTGGGTCAGTTGGGCCACGCTTGTCTGTTGCGAGAATGGCAAGGTCTTTGATGTGCACGAGTCCGATGACGTCGTCCAACGTTTCCCTATACACCGGGAATCTAGAATGACCTTCTTTGACAAGAAGGCGCAAAACATCTTCCGGTGATGTTTTTGCTTCCACGGCCACAATATCGGCGCGGGGGACCATAATATCAGCCGCCGTCACATCGCGAAGCTTGAGTACATTGGAAAGCAGAAGACGCTCATTGGGATCAATTGTTGCATCTTCGTTCGGATGCTCTTCAAAGCGCTCTTCGATCAACTCTTCGATGACATCACGCACGGATTCATTTTCGCCATTCTCGGACGAAATCAGGCGCTTCAATTTGCCGAAGAAACTTGTTTCTTGCTCACCTGTGAGATCCTGCGGCGCAGGTGCGCGTGAGGGCTCCGTCATCTGCCCACCTTTATCTTGCGCTTGCCGGGTTTTTTGGGGCGCGCGGATGCAGTGGCGTAGGGATCCGCAATTCCAAGGCCGGCGAGTATCATGGTCTCCAGTCGTTCCATCTTTATGGCATCATTTTCACGTTCATGATCATACCCTAAAAGATGCAGAACGCCATGTACCACCAAATGTGACAGATGAGCGGCGAACGTCTTCCCCTCCGCGCGGGCCTCGCGTTGGGTGGTCGCAAAAGCGAGTACGACATCTCCCAGGAGTACTGGGGCACCGGGTGTGGACGATGGCGCTTCATCCGCACCATAGGCGGGAAAAGACAATACATTCGTGGGGTTATTCAGGCCGCGGTATTCGGCATTCAAGCGTTGGACGGCCGCGTCCGTCGTCAGCAAGACGCTCACTTCGATTTGGGAACTCAGGAGTTCAGGACGTGGTCGCGCCGACTCCAGGGCAGCCGCAGCCGCGCGCCGAACGCATGCCGCGGACGTTCGCAACGCATTGGTCCAGGCTTTGGACTCGATGGCGACATTAATGTCTGGGGCTTTCCGCCGGTGTTTTTTTGCGCCCGTCATTCCGGAGGCTTCGCGCCTTTTTTCTTTGCGTCGCGCGCTTCATATGCAGATACAATCCGCGTCACAAGGTCATGACGAACAACGTCACGATGGGAAAAAATGATCGTCGTAATGCCTTGCGTATCTTTCAGAGTTTCGAGCGCATCGGCCAGGCCGGATTTAACGCCATGCGGCAGATCAATTTGTGTGAGATCTCCCGTTACCACCATGTGCGCGCCTTCACCCATACGGGTTAGCGCCATCTTCATCTGAACCGGTGTCGTGTTCTGGGCTTCATCGAGAATTATAAACGCGCGGCTCAGCGTGCGCCCGCGCATGAACGCTAGGGGCGCGACTTCGATATCACCGGCAAGAAGAAGCTTCGCAATTTGATCCCCCGGCAACATATCGTGTAGGGCGTCGTAGAGTGGGCGCAAATAGGGGTCCACTTTTTCGCGCATGTCTCCGGGCAAAAACCCCAATCGCTCTCCAGCCTCAACAGCGGGCCGCGACAAAACAATACGATCGACCTCCCCGGCCATTTTCATGGCAACGGCTTTGGCAACGGCAATGTAGGTTTTTCCGGTCCCCGCTGGGCCGAGCGCGAAGACCAACTCATGTGACTGCAAGGCACGTAGATAGTCCGCCTGGACTTTCGAGCGGGGTGAAACATGCCGTTTGCGTGTGCGGATGCTCAGATCTTCGTTGGTATCCATTTTTCCCGCCATGCGTGCTGCGCCGTCAACGTCGCCATCTTCAATGGGCGAGCCGTTTTCCAATCGTGCATAGAGCGCATTTAGTGCGTTCTCCGCTGCATCCACACCGTTGCGTGGCCCTTCAATTGTCACAGTATTCCCGTGGCTATGAAGCACAACGTTTAGTTTCTGTTCCAGTCGCGCGAGATTGGTGTTGTGCGGTCCGACGAGCTGTTGAACGAGAGTGTTGTCCGGAAACTCATGCGTCCGAGTTACGGCGCCGGAATTGTCTGAATTCGAATCAGGCACTGATGGTTTCTAACTCAGAGCAGGTCAGCTTTGCGCCAAGACTATTCGGTCGCGCGCTTTCTATAAAGAGCGGCAAAATATTTCCCACATTTTCAGGCGTTGCCTCGACGTGAACGGGCTGCAAGTAAGGGCTGCGTCCAACCAACTGACCAGCACGGCGGCCGGGGCCGGTTAACAAGACGTCCATGGTCCGCCCGACACATTTCTTGTTAAAGGCGGTTTGCTGATTTTCGAGAAGCATTTGGAGAATTTGCAGGCGCTCGCTTTTTACCTCTTCGGCAACGTGCCCTGGCATGGAGGCCGCCGGTGTACCGGGGCGCGCACTGTATTTGAATGAATACGCTTGTGTGAATTCTATCTCGCTGACTAAATTCATCGTGTCCATAAAATCGGCGTCAGTTTCGCCGGGTGCGCCGACAATAAAATCTGAAGACAAGGCGATATCGGGGCGCGCTGTGCGCAGGCGTTCAATGATGTGTCGATACTCATCGCGGGTATGGCCACGGTTCATTGCCTGAAGCATTTTATCCGAACCGGATTGAACAGGAAGATGCAGGAACGGCATCAGGCTTGGAACGTCCCGGTGCGCCGAGATCAAGTCATCGTCCATGTCGCGGGGGTGCGATGTCGTATAGCGAATGCGGTCCAAACCCTCGATCTCCGCCAATTCGCGGACCAAGCGGCCCAAGCCCCAGGTGCCTGATGTGGCGCCGTCTCCGTGATACGCGTTGACGTTCTGTCCAAGTAGCGTGATCTCGCGCGCGCCACCTGCGGTCAGTCCGCGCGCTTCCTTTAGAATGTCTGCGGCAGGGCGCGAGTATTCTGCACCGCGCGTGTAGGGCACCACGCAGAACGTGCAAAATTTATCACAGCCTTCTTGGACTGAGAGAAACGCGGTTGGGCCATCGGCTTTGGGCGCTGGAAGGTGATCAAACTTTGGCTCGGCGGGAAATTCGGTATCCAGGATGCCGCGCGCCCGGCTTTGGTCCGCGCCTCGTGCGGCACGCGCCACCATTTCCGGAAGACGGTGATAGGTCTGCGGCCCTAAAACCATGTCGACATAAGGCGCGCGCGAAATAATCTGCTCGCCTTCGGCCTGCGCGACGCATCCCGCGACCGCAAGAATCATTTCCCCGCCTTCGGCGCTTTTCTTTTCTTTGAAAGGCCGGATGCGCCCTAAATCCGAGAAAACTTTTTCCGCCGCTTTTTCCCGAATATGGCACGTGTTCAGAATCACCATATCGGCGCCCTCGGCGGTGTCCGATGGCGCATATCCCAACGGCGCGAGCACATCGGCCATGCGCCCGGAGTCATAAACATTCATCTGACATCCATATGTCTTGATGAATAACTTTTTGCGGGCCTGGGTTTGCGCTTTTGAATTTTGGTGCGTCATTGTCGAATTGGTGCCAAGTGGCAAAGGGCGCCTGTGTGAGGCCCCTTTCTATCGGCATGTATTACTCGTTCGTTGGCGCAAAAGCAAAGATGCGGTGCAAACCGCGGGCGTTCCTATTCCGGCCAGCGCCCCGCTAGCAGACGGGCCATGCCTTCGCCGCAGACCCGTTCACAATGGGCCGCGAGCGCCTTCCGGTGTGTAAAATCGGCGCGGGTAACGGGTTTATGGAATGCAAATTCGACGGTCGTTGTGCCCAATTTTGCGATTTGCCAGAGGTGCGGCATAAGCTCCATGTCGCCAAACCAAGCGAACGACGCCCGCCAGCCGATCCCGATCGGAAGGCTGTTGATCCGTGTATAGGCCATGGAAACAGGTTGTACCGTCACCGGTTCCACGCGCCCGTCGGCTTTCGCAATATGCCTTTCGGCGACGTTAAACAAAGCGCTCTTGAACGGAAGCATGCGTGTACCGTCACCGGATGTCGCTTCGGGAAACATGATCAGCGTTTCGCCGGCTTCTAGTCTCTCTTGAATTTGATCACGCGCTGCGCCGGTGGCGCTGCGCCGGCGATCAACGAATACCGACCGACCGGCCTTCGCCATGAGCCCAAACACAGGCCATTTGGAAATCTCAGCTTTTGCAACAAACGCACCTTCGGCGACGGCGCCCAGGGCAATAATGTCGAGATAGGAAATATGGTTGCAAACAAGAAGCTGAGGTTGCGTTCTTGACTGTGTACCGAATGCGATGATGCGCAGTCCAAGAATGCGGGCCATCACCCGGTAGTGCCAGCGGCGGTATTTTCCGCCGTTATTTCCCAAAGCCGAAAGGCTTGCAGTGACAAAAGTGGAAAAGATCATCATTGACGCCGCCGCAATCAACTTTGCGACAGCGACGAACGAGCCTGCGGATGCGGTCGGCAGCGCAGGCGGCGGAGCTACGATGCTTTCTTGAATGATGAAACCT
>Ga0181588_10004959_pt1 | contig 10798 bp, 8 predicted proteins | sample 071ome_26_FD_148607 | JGI IMG/M metagenome (GOLD analysis project Ga0181588, IMG submission 148607) | Coastal salt marsh microbial communities from the Groves Creek Marsh, Skidaway Island, Georgia - 071409BT metaG (spades assembly) | ecosystem: Environmental > Aquatic > Marine > Intertidal zone...
ACTGAAGGACCTCGCGGTCAGGGAGCCGGAAGTCGAGGTGCGCTCGCAATTGGCCAGCTCCGCCCGACGCCTGCCCGCCGAACAGGGATTGCCGATCACCCGTGAATTGCTTGCCCGCGGCTCGGACATCAACGATCTCCACATTCCGCTCCTGCTGTGGTGGGCGGTCGAGGCCAAGTGCGGCGACGACCGCGACGCCGTGCTGAAGATGTTCAGCGACAAGCAGGTCTGGGATCTGCCGATGGTGGATGAACACCTGATCGAGCGCCTGATGCGACGCTACGCCATGGCCGGCAGTCCGCAGGACCTGCAAACCTGCGCGGATCTTCTCGCGCTGGCGCCGCAGGACAAACACCGCGCCAAGCTCATGACCGGCCTGATGGAGGCCTTCCAGGGCCGCCAAATGGCCAGCCTGCCCGATTCCCTCGCCCAGGCGCTGGATGACTACCAGAAGGGACTCGGCGGTTCAGGCGTCGCGCTGGGACTGCGGCGCGGCGACGCCAAGGCCTTGAACGAGGCGTTGAAAGTCGTCGCCAGTTCCCAGGCCGACATGGCCACGCGATTGGCCTACATTGAGATCCTGGGTCAGGTCAATCAGCCCAAGGCCGTTCCCACGCTTTCCCGTCTCCTTCGCACAACAGGCGCCACCGCCATCAACCTCGCCGCGCTCAAGGCTTTGCAGAACTACGACGACGCCTCGATCGGCAAGTCGATCCTCGGCGTCTATCACAACGCCCTGCTGGAGGAGCACGGCGTCCGCGCCACGGCCAACCGCGTCCTCGCCAGCCGCAGGGAATGGGCCCTGCAGTTCCTCGATCAGATCGACGCCTGGCGCATCAAGGCTGACACCGTGGCCATGGACGTCGTGCAGCAGATGGCCCTGCACAAGGACGAGAAAATCGACCAGTTGATCGAGAAGCATTGGGGCAGGCTCGGCCGCAAGACGCCCGAGGAGAAAGTGAAGCAGATGGCCCGGATCGAACAACTGGTGAAGGCGAACCGCGGCCAGGGCGATCTCAAGCGCGGCAAGCAACTCTTCGCCTCCATGTGCGCGATCTGTCACACCCTGTTCGACGAAGGCAAGAACCTCGGGCCCGAACTCACCGGCTACGAACGCGACAACCTGGGCTTCCTGCTCCTCGCCATCGTCGATCCCAGCGCCGCCATCCGTGAGGAGTACACGAGTTTCACCGTCGAGACCCAGGACGGCCGCCAGCTCGCCGGCCTGCTGGAGAACCAGGATTCGAAGACCATCACGATCCGCGGACTCGACAACCAACCCGTTCTCATTCCCCGCGACCAGATCAAGACCCTGCAGGCCTCCCAGACTTCCCTGATGCCGGAAGGCCTCACCGAGGCGCTCCCCGATGACATGCTCATCGACCTCTTCTCCTACATCATGGCCCGCACGCCCGGCCAGGAGGCGAGGAAGTGAGCCCATCCCACAAGCCGCTTCCTCGATGAATGATTCTGTCTACGCGCGTCCCGCCGCCTCCTGATCATGAATGACGTCGGATCGATCGACTGGGGTTACGTCTGGAAGATCGCCAAGTTCACACTGTTGGCCCTGGCCAACCTGGGCGTCATCATCTGGCTTGCGGTGCGGAAGTTCAGGATCGTCGGAGGCGATGACGACGGCCTTGCGGTGTTCCGTTGGTTGGTCGGCGCGGATGGACTGCTGCTGCTGTTTTGGGTGGTCATCCCCCTCACCTTCAAGTCCGGGCCATTCGGCGTGATCCTAGGGGTTGCCTGCATGGCGATCTGCGGCATGATGATCTCGGTCGCCATCGCGCCGATGATGGTTGGCGGCGTGGTGGGGCTCTTCACCGGAGCTTTGGACGGCGGCGGCGAGCCGCAGAAGAAGGAACCGCTCTACAGCATCGCGCTCGCTTTGAGGAACCGCGGCGAGCCGCACAAGGCGATCGACGCGCTGGCCGGGCAACTAGAGGAGTTCCCCAATGACTTCGAGGGCATGATGCTGCTGGCTGAGATCGAGGCCCATGATCTCAAGAATCTGCCGGCCGCCCGGGAGACGCTGGAAACATTGCTGGCCGCGAACACCTACCCCAAGACGCGCAAATCCTATATCCTGACCACGCTGGCGGACTGGGAACTGAAGCTGGGCAGGAATCCGGCCGGGGCCCGGGTCGCCTTCGACCGCATCATCGAGATGTTTCCCGGTTCCGAGATTGCCCGCAAGGCGGAGCAACGTCTCCTCCGACTCCCCACCAGCGAGGAACTTGAAGACCGGCAACGGACGCACACCCACACGCTTCCCAGTCAGCGAAGCGCCGCGGATGCGGCCCTCGGGAACGTCGACGAGGCTTCCGGCCCCGATCAGGAAGCCAAGGGGTTGATCCAACGCCTGACCGATCATCCCGAGGATGACGAAGCCCGGGAGCGTCTCGCGGAGGTCTACGCTCGCCACTACCGCAGGGTGGACCTGGCCGCGGACCAACTGGAGCAGTTGGTGCGCGATCCACGGCAGCCCCGGGAGGACACGGTCCGTCGATTGAATCAACTGGCCCGCTATCACATGGTCTACGCGCTGGATGGCGACGCCGCCCGGGTCTGCCTGCATCGCATTGTGAACCTGTTCCCGGGCACGTCGGCCGCCGAGTTGGCTCACTCAGAGCTGCAGACCATTCCCACGACGGAGACCTTGCGTCGCAAATCGGAAGCCATCCCGATGGTTGAGGCGGAGAAGGACCTCGGACTCAAGCGAAGGCCGCCCGGATGGACGTGATCCTCCAACGTCTGCAGGGTTTGATCCTGTTCACCGCGGGAGCGCTGATTCTGGGACTGTTGTCCTTCCGCGTCCTCCAACGCCATGTCGACAACCCCGGCCGGGTCGTCGTCAAGGGATCGCTGACCGCCGCCCTGGGCTACACCTACTTCGTTCTGCTGAAGCCGATGTCGGGCGAGGGCGGGCAATCGGCGCTGATGGCCGTCATGTTGGCAACCATTGTGGGCGCCTTGCTGGCTGTCCTGTGGGTTCCAACCATCATGGAGTTCATCACACACCCCATCATGGAGTGGTTTGCCGGAGGCTGGTTTGCCGACGACTCCAAACCCTACTACGCGTTGGCCAAAGGACTTCGCAAACGCGGCGATCACGAAGCGGCCCTGGAGGGGATCGAACAACAACTGGAGAAGTTTCCCGATGACATCACCGGCCGACTGTTGAAGGCGGAGATCCATGCCGAGGACCTGGGCGATGTCGATGCGGCAGCCCAGGTGGTGGATGAGATCATCGCACTCGACGAGAACAACCGGGAGCTCGTGCCGAAAGCCCTGAAGAACCTGGCCGACTGGCGGTTGCGGATCGATGGCGATCCCGAGCGCGCGGAGGCGGTCCTGCAACGCCTGATCGGCTTGTTTCCGGAGAGCGAGCCAGCCTCCGAAGCGGGCAAACTGATCAAGCGAATCCCGGACCGGGAGCGTTTGCGCGTGAGGCCGGAAGCACGCAATGCGCTGCAGCCCAAGCCGGCTGGCGCGCGCATCCGGGTGACCGCCGCCGACAAGTCGGCCAAGCCGGAATCGCGAAGAGAGCCTGGGCAGGCCAACGTCGACGGCAAGGCGATCCGCGTAAAATCGGGGCGCGACTGAGCGGGACGCTTCGCGCGCGCGGTGGATAAGTCGCCGGGTTACTTGGCGGACTCCTTCTTGGCCTTGGCTTTCGTCTTGGCCTTCTCCTGCTGCGCCTTCCGGCGGGCCACGATGCCGTCCAGCTTCTTCCTCTCGGCGGCGAGAACGTCCTGGGCAATCGGCGCGGGGATGATGTCCGTGCGGTCGAGCTTCTCCCTGCCGGAGAGTTCACGCAGGCGAATGCCGCGGTACCACACGGGATCGCCATGGTCCTGCAGGCTGAGATGGGCGCCGCGCGCCTTGAGGTCGCCGCCGCGGGCCGCCAACAGGTCGACGTTGAACTTCCACTTCTTGTCCGCGTAGTCGAAGTCCACGACCTTCACGCCATTGAGCCAATGCTGCACAACCGTGCCTTGGCAGACGATGCGGCCGTGGTTCCATTCGCCTACGGACCGGGTCATGTCGTGCGAAGGCTGCACGCAGAAATAGAGCGACGCCGCGCTGGTGCGGGGGTTTTGCCCGTCCCGGTGGCGGAGGTTGTCGAGGATCTGGTACTCGTATTGGCCCGGACGGTAGTAGACGCCGCTGTTGGCTGCGGGGCCGACCTTCCATTGGAAGCGCAGTTCGAAGTTGTCCGGGATCTGCCGGTCGGCGCGGACCAGTGCGCCGCCACCTTTCGCCCGGAACAGGGCGCCGTCGTCGATGATCCAGTTGCCATTGTTCTTCCAGCCTGTGAAATCCTTGCCATTGAACAGCAACTGGAAGCCCAGCCGCGACTCGTCGTCGGTGAGGGAATTGGGATTGTCGGCCGCTGAAACGGGCAGGACGATAAAGGAGGCAAGGGCCGCGATGAGGGAGGCTGCGTTCTTCTTCATAAGACAGTCAAAAGGGAATCGGGTTTTAACCGGGTTGGCAAGACCGGAGCTGGGCGCCAAGAACCGAGTCGGAGCCGGATCCACGGAAAGGCATGGCCGGGATTCAAGTCCACTCACCGGAACAATCAACAGGCCTTCTAGACATCGATGATCGGCGGGCCGTCGTTGTCGTCCTCGTCCTTGTCCAACCGGTTCCGGCGATTGGAGGAGCGATCGCGATTGACGCTGGCGTGGAAGCGAACCGAGCCGCGCAAGGGACTGACCTGGGCTCCGGTAAGCGACGCGACAATCAGGGCGACGAGGCTGATCACCAATCCGCCCCAGAAGGCCGTCCAGAATCCATCGACATGAAACGCTTCGACCAACTCGCCAACGAACATGAGCAGCAGGGCGTTCATGACCAGCGCGAACACGCCGAGCGTCAGGCAGCCCAGCACGAGCTTGACGCGTCCGAAAAGGGCGTTGAGCGCGCCCAGCAGGAGCGAGGCGACAAACAATCCGCCCGCGGTGTCATAATGGATGCCGCGCAGGATGTTGGCGGCGACCAAGACGCCGAGCGTGGTGATGGCCCATCGCTGCAGGAACAGCTTGAGCGCCGCCTTGGAATCCGGGGGCGGTTGGGCTCCGGGTTGGGGAATGGGTTCGCCGTGCTCGGTCACCGGTCCAGAGTCAGGGGAATCCGTCGCCCGGACAAGGAGAATGGCGGAACGCGTTCAGGCGTCGCCGATGGAGACGCTCAGGAAGGCTGCGCCCTCGGCGCCGCGCAGAACGCAACGGGAGAGACTGGCCGGGATCACGGCGAATTGTCCGGGAGCCAACGCGGCGGGCGCCTGCTCGGCTTCCACTCCGATGGCCTGATCCAGGGCCGCAATGATCCGCATCCCGCCCCTCGCAACATCGATGGAACCTTCACCCTCGAACCGGATCCGCTCGGCCTTGAAGTGTTCGTTGGCCGTCAGTAAACGCGTTGCCATGCCTTGTTGCGCCGCCTCGGCCTCATCCGACAAAGACGGCTCAAAATCGTCGAAGTCGATCGACTTCATGGCCTGTTCGACGTGCAGTTCCCGGGGTTGTCCGTCGAGTCCCACGCGGTTCCAATCGAATACGCGATACGTCGTGTCGGAGTTTTGCTGGATCTCAAAGATGACATTGCCGGCGCCGATGGCGTGAAGGCGACCGCTGGGCAGGTAGATGGAATCGCCGTCCTGGGTGGGAATCCGATGCAGACTCTCGGCGACCGAGCCATCGTTGAGTCTGCGCGCGAATTCCTCGCGCGAGACGCCCTTCTTCAATCCGACGTAGATATCCGCGTCCGGGGCGGCGTGGGTGACGTGCCACATTTCCGACTTGGGCTCGCCGTTCAACGATTCGGCGACGCTTGCGGGCGGGTGCACTTGGACGGAAAGTTTCTGCTGCGCGTCGAGAATCTTGACGAGCAGCGGGAAACGTCCGTTCTGCGACGGGGCTGAACCCAGCAGTTCCGTTGCGTGATGTTCCATCAACCATCGCAGGTCCCGGCCGGCAAGCGGACCATTGGAGATGACGCTGACGCCCTCGGGTCGATCGGTGATCTCCCAGGACTCGCCGATGAGCGCGTTCGGCGGCAGCGGCTTGTGGTAAAGCCGCTCGATGGCCCGGCCGCCCCAGACGCGTTCCTTGAAGATGGGCTCGAAAACAAGGGGGTAAAGCATGGGATCAGGTTGGGGTTGGAATGGCGGCCGTCGGGCCGAAGACCTTCTGAACCGGTTGTTGCCGCTGCGTTGACCGAAAAAGGGGAGCCGATCGGAAGGTCGGGCGGCCCGCGCCCGGGCTAGGCGGCCTTGCGACGCGCCTTCTCTTCGAAGTGGCCCAGCGCGCGATACTTCTCGTAACGACGCTCCAGCCGCTTCTCGACGGACAGTTTGTCGAGTTGGGCGAGATTCTTTTCCAAGTGGGCGCCCAGGTTTCCAGCGGTGGACTCGACATCGTTGTGCGCGCCGCCGAGCGGTTCCGGCACAATCTCGTCGACGAGTCCCAGCCCTTTCAAGTCCTGGGCGGTGATCTTCAGCGCGGCGGCGGCCTGCGGCGCGGCGGCGCGATCTTTCCAAAGAATGGCGGCGCAGCCTTCCGGGCTGATGACGGAGTAGTAGGCGTTCTCGAGGATCAGGACGCGGTCCGCGACCCCGATTCCCAACGCGCCGCCCGAGCCGCCCTCGCCGATCACGGCGGCGACAATTGGAACCTTGAACAGCATCATCTCGCGCAGGTTCACCGCAATGGCCTCGGCGATGTGGCGCTCCTCCGCGCCGATGCCCGGGTAGGCGCCGGCGGTGTCGATCAAGGTGACGATCGGCAAGCCGAACTTGTCCGCCAGCTTCATCAGGCGCAGCGCCTTGCGATAGCCTTCGGGATGAGCCGAACCAAAATTGCGAAGAATGTTCTCCTTGGTGTCGCGCCCCTTCTGGGTGGCGATCACCATGACCTTGCGTTCGCCCAGGTAGGCGAAGCCGCCGACGATCGCGCGGTCGTCGGAGTAAAGCCGGTCCCCGTGAAGTTCACTGAATCCGGAAAAAGTCGAGTGGCAGTAGTCCAGGGAATAGGGCCTTTGCTGATGACGGGCCAACTGGATGCGTTGCCAGGGAGTGAGGTTCGAGTAGACCGTCTTGCGGGTCGCCACGAGCTTCTTCTCAATCCGGCCAATCTCCTCCTGGAAATCGATGCCCAAGGAGGCCTTCTCCGGATGACTCTTGAGCTCATCCAGCTTCTGCTGCAATTCAATGATCGGCTTCTCGAAATCGAGCGGATTCTTCATTTGCGCCGGACTGTAAAGAGGCGTCGGGAGGCGCGCAACGGGGAATTACGCGGCCTTTTGCAGTATCTCGAACAGGCTGTCGCCATGCTTGAGGGTCTTCACGGGCTCCCACGGCGCCATCATTTCCAGCGTATCGCGCTTGGTGTGCCCGAGGACCAACCGGCCGCCTTCCTTCAGCAGTGAAGGCAGGGTTTCGTCGTCGAGCAGCTTCTGGGAAAAGGAGGTGGACCGTCGGTTGACGTTCTTCTCGCCAAAGGGCGGGTCGGCCAGAATGAGATCGAAGGCGCGCCCCATCTCGGCCAGTTGGCGAAGCCCCACAAAGGCGTCCTTGATCCGGACATCGTAGTTTCCGCCTTCCAGCCGGGCGGCGCGCGCGTTCTGCCGGATGAACTGCGCGTGCTTCCCGGCTTTCTCAATGCAAACGGCGCTCCTGGCGCCGCGGCTGAGGCACTCCAGGCTGAGCGCTCCGGTCCCGCCAAACAACTCCAGCGCCTCGGCGTCGATCACGAACCGGCCCAGGCTGTTGAAAATGGCCTGCCGCACCAGGTCCGGGGTGGGGCGGACATCAAAGCCCTTGGGGACCTTCAGGATCGTGCCCGCCGCTGTGCCGCCAATGATGCGCATGATGGTTCAGGGGCGTCGGTTGCTTGCGGACGCCACGGACGAAAGCTCCAAGCTCCAAATCCCAAGCTCCAAAGAAACTCCAAGTTCCGAATCCCAAACGAGGTTGCCCAACCCGGCGTTACAGTAGAAACCCCCGAGCCTCTTCCGCATCACTGGATCGAAACCGGAGCCGCATCCGTGTTCATCCGTGTTCATCCGTGGTTCTTCACCGCCTTCGCCATCGAATGCATTGCGATGCCGGCGGCGACGGAGGCGTTCAGGGAATTGATGCGGCCGACCTGCGGGATGCGCAGGACGATCTGCGCCTCGTTGAGAATGAACTGCCCGACCGACTTGTCCTCGCCGCCGATGACCAGCAGCAGCTTGTCGATCGAGCCGGGTTGAATATCGTCCAATGAGGTCGTTCCCTTGGCGTCGAGCGCGGCGATGGTGAAGCCCTCTTCCAACGCGCGCTTCACATACTGATTCGCCGAACGCGCCCGGGCGATCTGCATGAACTCCGAGGCCCCGGCGGAAACCTTCACGATGGAAGGATAAATCTCGGGCACGCCCTTGGTCGGCAGGAAAACGCTGTTGAAGCCGAAAATCTCCGCGCTGCGCAGGATGCCGCCGACGTTGTGCGGATCCTCCACATTGTCCAGCAGCAGCAGGCGCGAGTCGGCATAGAGGGGCTCATAGTCCACATACCAATACGGCGCCGCCTTGATCACCGCGCCCTGGTTTTCCCGGCTCTTCGACAGGTCGATCAAACGCCCCTTTTCGACCCAGTTCACCGGGATCTCCTCGCGCTCCAACAGGGTCACCAGCTTCTTCAGGCGGGGATTGTTGCGCGTGGCCTGGTTCAGGTAGGCCTCGTAGACCTTGCGGCGGCCGGCGCGGACCACCTCAAAGCACGGGTTGATCCCGTAAATGTATTCTCGGCTTGGTTTGCTCACGATGGGTCAGGAAATGGAACGGCCGACGCGATTCTCGAGACGGCGTGTGAAGGCTGATCGTCGAGGACGGTCCGGCGCGAGCCAAGCAAATTCAGTCCGGCGCCTCGGAGGCGCCTGTTTTCCCCACGGATGGCAGAGCCGACCCACGGATGAAATTCAACACGGCGGGCGTTCGGTGGATTTCCACAGCCGCAGGTTTTGCGCAAGGGGTTCATGACGGAAACGCATCACTCCATGCGCCGGCTCGTCTACGCCGGTTGCGCCTCGGCCTGCATGCGTTCCTCCAGCGATTCCAGTTTCAACTCGGCGACGATCACCATCAGCGCGGGGATGAAGGTCATGACGACGACCGCCGAGACGACCGTTCCCATGCCGAGGGAAATGGCCATGGGCACGAGAAACAGGGCCTGGATGCTGGTCTCGAAGATCATCGGCAACAGGCCGAGGAAGGTGGTGATGGCCGTGAGGAGGATGGGTCGGAAGCGCCGTTGCGCCGCGCGGATGATGGCTTCCCGCGCGGGCACGCCCTGGCGCAGGTAATCGTTTCGCGTGACCGCCAGGACGAAAGCGCCGTTCACCACCATGCCGCACAGGGCGATCATGCCGAAGATGCTGAAGACGCTCAGGTTGAAACCCATCAATACATGGCCCATCACGGCGCCGGCCAGACTCCAGGGAATCATCAACAACACAACCACGGCCTGCACGTAGCTCCGCAAAAGCGAGGCCATCAAGGCGTAAACCGCAAACAGCGATCCGAGCAATCCCCAGGACAGGTTGACCAGCGATTCCCGCTGCTCCCGCTGCTCGCCTTCAAAACGGAACCGCAACGCCGGATACTTCTGCTGGATCGCGGGCATCTCATTGCGGCTGAAGGCGGACAGGACCTTGTTGCCGGTGGTCTGACCCGGGATCACATTGGCGGTGACATTGTGAACGCGGGAGCCGTCGAGGCGTTCGATGCGCGTGGGAGCGGAGGTGGGAATCACCCTGGCCGCCTGCCTCAGGGGGATCTCGCCGCCGCCCGGCACGCGGATCAGCATGTCCTCCAGGCTGCCGCGGGAGCGTCGTTCGCGCTCGGGAAACTGCACCATGACCCGCAGCTCATCGCGCTCGCGCGGTTGGCGCAACGCCTCGGCCCCGACGAAAGCATGCCGGATCTGCTGACCCAGCTCGCGAGCCGTCAGTCCCAGGCTGCGCCCCTCCGGCGTGATCTCGAAATTGTATTGCGGCATTTCGCGTCCAAAGCCTTTCCGCACGTCCTCCACTCCGGGATACTTGCCGATGGCCTCGGCGACTTCGGTCGCCGCCTGACGCAGGGTCTCAACTTCGGGATGCGACACCTGGATGTCGATCTCCGCCGAGCCGCCAGGGCCGATGAGGTAGTCGAAGAAGAGCGATTCCAGGTCCGGAATCTCCGGGATCTCCTGCCGCCAGACATCCGCAAATTGCGAGCCGGTGATCTGGCGCTGACTTTGGGAGACCAGTCTTACGGACACCTCACAATCGCTGGAGCTGCTCTCCGCCACCGAGGTCGAGATGCCGACCAGGATATCCTTCTCACCGGTCTTCTCAATCGCCCGCCGCGCGGCGCGTTCGATCTCGAAGGCCACCTCGCGCGTGCGGTTCACCGGCGTTCCCGAGGGCAGTTCGATCTCGGCCTGGACGAAGGGCGTCTCGATTGAGGGACGAAACGCGAAGTTGATCCGCCCGCTGAAAATGTAGCCGCAGGCCAACAGCAGGACTCCCGCGAACACACCGACCGTCAACCAGCGATAGCGGACGGCTCCCTGCACAACCGGGCTGTACCAGCGGTCGATCGCGTCGTCGATCCTCACCCGCAGGCGCGTTTGCCAACGTTGGAAGGGATCGAACAACTGAAACCACTTCGACTTGCTCTGAAACGCGAGGTGCGCCGGGAGGATGAGCAGGCATTCAATCAGCGACACCGTGAACACCGCAATGACCACCGCCGGCAGCACCAT
>Ga0181588_10004963_pt1 | contig 10794 bp, 10 predicted proteins | sample 071ome_26_FD_148607 | JGI IMG/M metagenome (GOLD analysis project Ga0181588, IMG submission 148607) | Coastal salt marsh microbial communities from the Groves Creek Marsh, Skidaway Island, Georgia - 071409BT metaG (spades assembly) | ecosystem: Environmental > Aquatic > Marine > Intertidal zone...
CGCGAAGGCCTCGAAAAGCTCGTCGATGAAGGCGCCGACGCCATCATCCAATTCGGCGCCAACCTGCCGATGGGGCGCTTCGCCGCGATCGCCGAGGCCTGGCTCGAACGCCCGGTGATATGCGTCAACGTCGCCACCTACTGGCATGCCTTGCGCGTCAACAACATCAACGACCGTGTCGGCGGCTACGGTGCGCTGATGGAGCGGTTCTAGCGGCGATGAAACCGCTGTTCACCGCCCTCGCGGCCATGACGGTCGCCTGTCGCGCGCCGCAACGCTTCGCGGCCTTCCTGACCGAGGTCTGGGATTGGGAAACGTTGGCCGAGGGATCCGTCGATCCCGACCTCACGTCGTTGTGGGGTATCGCGCCGGATAGTGCGGGAGATCGCTTCTTCATCCTCCGCTCCTCCGGCGCGGACCGCGGCATGCTGCGCTTAGTTGCCGGCGACGAACGATCCCGTTCGCGGCAGCGCGCCGCGCGCTGGGGCGGCTTCGAAATCGTTGTGATGGAGGACATCGACAGTCTCTACACCGCCATGGAAGATCACCCGGACACGGCCCCGTTTGAACCGCCTAAGAACTTCGACTTCACGGCATCCGGCAGCAACATCCACCGCGCCTTCAGCGCGATGTTGCCCGGCGGCACCCATGTCACCCTGACGATGGCGGTGACCCAGCCCAAAACCCGCGCTTTCCATGCGGCCGGCGCACGGGTCGGGCACATCTTCGAGATACCCGTCACCACGCCGGACTACGCTAGGTGCCGCGCCTTTTACGAACACGATCTCCGCCTGACCCCTTTACTCGAGTCCCAATCGACCGATGGGCCCATGCACGACGCTTGGAACATCCCGCCCGGCCCGACCTATCACCTCGATATTCTCAAGGGCGACGCGCCGGGGCCGGGTCTTGGCGCCGTCGAGATTCACGGTATCGAGGCGGCCTACATCGACCCCGATCCGCTTACGCCCACACAGTTCGACGGCGGTACGTGCCTTGCCACGTTTACCACCACCGACCTCGACAGCGTGGTCGCAGCGGTTCATAAGTCCGTGCACGCGCGGATCATCGCCGAGCCGCGCGCCATCGCGGCTGCCCCCTACAACGGCGCCCGCGCTTTTTGTTTTTTCGGGCCCGACGGCGAACGGGTCGAAGTGTGCGAAACGATGTGGGCATGACCGACGCTGCCGAGGAAGAAATCCCGACCGAAGAAGCCTCACCCATTGTTACCGTCACCCGCCCCAAACGGGTCCGCCGCGGCAGTCCGTGGGTTTTCTCCAACGAAATCGAAATGAATGCCGCGGCCAAGGCCATCCCGCCCGGCACCATGGTGCGGCTGCAGGAACAATCCTGCAAACCGGTCGGCGCAGCCTATTTCAATCCCCATAGTCTCATCGCCGCGCGCGTCATCGCGGACGATCCCACGCAAGCCTTCGATACAGCCTACGTCGTCGCGCGACTCACCAACGCCCTGGAATTGCGCGACCGGCTGTACCCTGCGCCGTTCTACCGCCTGATCCACGCCGAAGCCGACGGGTTGCCCGGCATCGTCATCGATCGGTACGGCGATGTCGTGGTCTGCCAGCTCAACACCGCGGGCGCCGAACGTCATCGCGCCGCCGTCACCGATGCCTTGCAGGACGTGCTGAACCCGCGCGCCATCGTCCTGAAAAACGATTCGCCGGTTCGCGATCTCGAGCGCCTCGACCGATACGAAGAAACCATCGGCACGTTGTCGGACGACCCGCTGGAGGTTCAAGAGAACGGCGCCACGTTCCTTGCCCCCATCGGCGCGGGGCAAAAGACCGGCTGGTTCTACGACCAGCGCGACAACCGCGCCTTCGTCGCTTCCCTCGCCAAAGGGGCGCGGGTGCTGGACCTCTACTGCTACCTCGGCGGCTTCGGCATTCTCGCCGCCAAGTCGGGCGCGGCCTCGGTGCTCGGCATCGATCGCGCCGACGCAACCCTCTCACTCGCCCGCGAGTCCGCAGACCGTAACGGTGTCGGCGATATCTGCACCTTCGAAAACGCTACCTTGCCGGGTGCGCTCGAGACCTTGGCGACGGCGGGAGAGCGTTTCGACATCGTGGTGTGCGATCCTCCGGCTTTCGTAAAGTCGCGCAAGAACCTCGCCACCGGCCTCAAGGGCTATCGCAAACTGTTCAAGCTTTGCGCGGGCCGCGTCGTGCCCGGCGGTTTTCTGTTTGCCGCGTCGTGCTCGCATCTCGTCGAACGCGATGCCTTCGAAGACGAAGTCGCTCATGCGTTGGCCCTGGCGGGCCGCAAGGGCAGGGTGCTCCGCGTCGCCGAAGCGGGCGCCGATCACCCGGCACACCCCATGCTGCCGCAAAGCCGCTATCTCAAAGCGATGGTCCTACAGCTCGACTAAGCGGACTCAGCTCACCGGCGGGCGCGCTTTGTGCCAATCCGTGGTGGCTTGAAACGCCGCCCCGGCACGCAGGACCAATGCATCGTCGAATCGTTTGCTCATCAGTTGCACGGCCAACGGCAATCCGTCTTCCGACATCCCCGCCGGAAAGCCAAGCGCGGGGACGCCCAACACGTTGGCCGCCATCGTCACCAACGGCTTGCTGAAGAATTGGAATGCGCCAACGCCCGCTGCTTTGGGCGCGGGCCCCGGTGCGCCGGGCGCCAAAACAACGTCGACCTCGGCCATTGCCGCGTTGTAATCCGCAATCAACTTGTCGCGCAGCTGCAGCGCCCGCGCGTAGTCGACCGCGCGAATGAAAGGCCCCAACGAAAGCCGCATCCGGCTGTGATAGCTGTAGTCGGCCCGTCGCGCCTGCAGGTCCTTCTCGTGGATCGCATAGCCTTCGACCAGCGTGATGACGATTTGCGCCGTCGCAAAGTCCGTCAGGCTGGGCAGGTCGATCTCGTGCACCGTCGCGCCCAAGTCGCGAAAGGTCTCGGCGGCCGCGCGATAAGCCGCAATCCCGTCCGCCGAAACGGCATCCTCTCCCGCCAACGCCCCAGCAAGGCCCACGCGCAATCCTTTGGCGCCAGCCCCAAGGTCTGCCGTGTAATCGACAGCGGGCCGCGCGATGCTGCCCGGGTCCGCCGCATCGTGCCCGGCCAGCGCGTTCAACAGGATCGCGCAATCTTCCACGGTGCGCGCCATCGGCCCGACATGGTCCAAGGTCGAAGATAAGGGAAACACCCCGGCCCGGCTCACCAGCCCATAGGACGGCATCAACCCGGTAATCCCGCAATAGGCCGCGGGCAAGCGGATCGACCCACCGGTATCGGTCCCCAACGCGCCCATCGCGAGCCCGCTGGCCAGCGACACGCCCGCGCCGCTCGACGATCCGCCCGCGTAACATTCGGCGTTCCAGGGGTTGCGCGCCGGTGGGGACAGACTGTCATCCGAAGGCCCGCCATAACAAAACTCGGTCGTCTCCAACTTCCCCAGTAGCACCGCCCCGGCATCGCGCAGGCGCGCCCACGCCGTCGCATCGGTCTCGGGCACCCGGTCGCGTAACAGTTTCGAGCCCACCGTGGTGCGAATGCCCGCGGTATCGAACGCTTCTTTCAACGCCACGGGAATGCCATGCAACGGTCCGCGATACTGCCCCGCCGCAATCTCGGTTTCGGCGGTCTTGGCGGCCGCGCGCGCCACCTCATCCGTGGGCGTAACGAAACTGCCCAGCGCCCCGTCGATCGCGCCGCGCCGGGCGATCATCGCCTCGGTCAGATCGACCGGCGACAGTGTCCCGGCTTTGATCTGCGAAGCGGCCTCGGCGATCGAGAGATAGGCGAGGGGATCGCTCACGACGCGTCGTCCTTGCCTGGCGCCGCCGCGATCGGCGCATCGTCCAGCCGCGCGATGAATTTCAGCAAGATCGCCACGCCATCCGCCATGGTGGCGCGTTCCTCCGCGGGAACCGATAGTCCGGCGTCGCGGAATGTTTGGTCGATTTCGTCAGGGGTCATGGTTCAGGCTCCCAATAGCGTCCCGACATCGTACCCCATTGCGATCAGCCTTTGCGCGTTGCAACCGCCTCGGCGAGGGTTTCCAGGCACGCCACCGTCCGGTCCCAATCCAAACAGCCGTCGGTGATGCTCTGCCCGTAGGTCAGGTCTTGCCCGGGCTTTTGGTCTTGTCGTCCGCCAACCAAGTGGCTTTCGATCATCACCCCGAAAATACGCCGCTCGCCGCCTTTGATCTGGTTTGCGATGTCGTCGATCACGGCCGGTTGGTTGTCGGGGTTCTTACCGCTATTGGCATGGCTCGCATCGATCATCACCACCGGCGCGATACCAGAGTTCTCGGCTTTTTCGCAGGCCGCCGCGACGCTGGCCGCGTCATAGTTCGGCGCCGATCCGCCACGCAGAATGATGTGGCAGTCCTCGTTGCCGGTGGTCTCGGCGATGGCGCATTCGCCGTTCTTGGTCACGGCGAGGAAATGATGCGGGTTGGACGCCGACTTCACCGCATCCACCGCAATCTTCACGTCGCCCGACGTACCGTTCTTGAACCCGACCGGGCACGACAGCCCCGACGCCATCTCGCGATGGATTTGGCTCTCGGTGGTCCGGGCGCCGATCGCTGCCCACGCGACGAGATCGGCGAAGTACTGCGGCGTCGTGGTATCGAGAAACTCCGCCCCGGCCGGCAGCCCGAGCGCGTTGATGTCCGCCAACAATCGGCGCGCCAAGCGCAAGCCCTTGTTGATCTGAAAACTGTCGTCGAGATCGGGGTCGTTGATCAATCCCTTCCAACCCACCGTCGTCCGCGGCTTCTCGAAATAAACCCGCATGATCAGCTCCAGCCGGTCGCCCAACGTGCTGCGCAGCGCAACCAATCGGTTGGCGTATTCCATTGCCGATTTCGGGTCGTGGATCGAGCATGGGCCCACCACCACCGCAACGCGGTGGTCCTGGCCATGCAGGATCTCCTGCACCGCCCGTCGCGCGTCGGCGACGGTCTGCATGGCCTCGGGCGCGGCAGGCACTTCTTGCATCACCGCATCGGGCGTACTCAGCGCGCTGATATCTCGAATACGTAAGTCGTCGGTCGCGGTCGTCATGGTCGTGTCCTTTTGTTGTCCAGCCCAGACGGCAACAAAAAAGCCGCCAGGTGTCTGGCGGCTCGGGAATGTCGATGGACCTGTCTTCAGTCCGTACGAAACCCTCCCGCCGCCAAAGGCGCCGGATACCCCGTAAAATAGGAGCTGCTTGCGGGTGCGTGGTTCATCCGCGGTCTTATAGCGATGCGAACATGGCCTGTCACGCCCCGTCGGGATCGGCCGTGATCGGCGGTCCCTTGGCCAGCACCTCAAGAAAGGCATCGCCGAACTTCTTCAGTTTGGCGGGCCCCACGCCGTTGACCTCCGCCATTTCCTCCAAGCTGGTGGGCTTTAATTCGCACATATGCTGCAAGGTTTTGTCGGCAAAAATCACATAGGCCGGCACCTTGCGGGCCTGGGCAAGGTCGCGCCGCAGCGCCTTTAGCGCGGCATAAAGATCGGTATCGCCGTCATCAAGGTCCGCCGGGGCGGCTTTCTTCTTGCGCGCGGTCTTGGCCAACGTGAAGCCTGCGGCCTCGTGATAGGCAAACGTCTCTTCGCCCTTTAGCACGCGCCGTCCCCGATCGCTCAGCCGCAAGCCCCCAAAGCGTTCGATATCGATCTGCAAGTACCCGCCCGCCACGGCCTGTCGCAGGAACGCTTGCCAGAACGTCTTGGTTCGGTCCTTACCCACACCGAACGTGGGCAGCGTGTCGTGCCCCAGCTTGACGATCCGTTCGTTAGTCTTGCCCATCAGGACGTCGATCACATACACGGCGCCGAACCGTTCGCCCGTGCGCCGCACCGCCGAGAACAGCATCTGCGCCTCCTCGGTGCCGTCGATCATCTTGGGCGGGTCTTGGCAATTGTCGCAATTGCCGCACGGCTCCGGGGTCTCGCCGAAATACGACAGCAGCGTCACGCGTCGGCACTGCGAAGCTTCGCAATAGGCCAGCAGAGAATCCAGACGCTTGTGCTCGCGCCGCTGGTGATCGGTGTCGTCGCCGTCTTGCTCGATGAACTGGCGGCGCATCCGCACATCGTCGAGCCCATACACCATAAAGACGTCGGCCGCCGCCCCGTCGCGTCCCGCACGGCCGACCTCCTGGTAATAGGCCTCCATGCTGCCCGGCAGGTTGAGGTGAAAGACGAACCGAATGTCGGGCTTATCGATGCCCATGCCGAAGGCGATGGTCGCCACCATCACGACGCCGTCTTCGGCCATGAACGTTTCTTGGTTTTCCTGGCGCACCTCGGGCGAGAGCCCAGCGTGATAGGGCAGGGCGTTGACGCCCTCGCGGCGCAACAAGTCGGCGACCTCTTCGGTCAATTTGCGCGACAGGCAATAGACGATGCCGCTCTGGCCCTGACGGTCCTTCAAAAAACCACGCAGTTGGTCGCGCCATTTCGTTTTCGGCGTCACGCCCAGCCATAGGTTGGGCCGATCGAACCCATGCACGATGATGTCGCCATGCCCGCCGAACAACTTGTCGGCGACATCGCGTTGGGTTGCGGTATCGGCCGTGGCGGTAAACCCTGCGAACGTTGCGTCGGGAAACTGAGCCTTCAGTGCATCGAGCGCCCCATACTCGGGCCGAAAGTTCGTGCCCCACTTGGAAACGCAATGCGCCTCGTCGACCACAAACAACTTGGGCTTACAGCGCTGCAACGCGCTCAGCATCCGCGGCGTCATCAATCGTTCGGGCGACATGTAGACGAGGCGCGCCTCACCAGCGTCCACCCGCCGCCAATCCGCCACGTTGTCCGCGCGCGATCGCCCGGAGTGAATGCGCGCCGCCACCACGCCATTGGCCTGTAGCGCCGCGACTTGATCGTCGATCAACGCAACCAAGGGGGAGACCACCACCGTCAGCCCGTCTTGGATCAACGCCGGGACCTGATAGCACAGCGACTTTCCGGCCCCGGTCGGCATCACGGCCAGCACGTTTCGCCCGGCCAGCAACTTGTCGACGATCTCGCGCTGCCCGGGCCGAAAGCCTTGGAAGCCAAAGACGTCATGCAGAATTTGTTCGGGGTCGGTGGTCACAAACGATGTCCGAGATGGGCGCCGCTGGGTTGTAGCACACCGCAGACCTCGTCGCGCCCGGGGCGTGGCCGAAACGATCGAGCGGTTTTGGATGCGGCGTTCGGTCGAAACCGTCTAGTCGACCCGGACCCCGGCACGATAGGTGCCGGTCAGCGCGCCGTCTTCGGTGCCGTCGGGATTGAAAAACGTCCAATGCCCATCGCGTACACCATTCACGAACCCACCCGTCGAGGCCATTTGCCCGTTAGGATGAAAGAACACCCACGGCCCGTGTTCCCTTCCGTTTTTGAACGTGCCTTCCGACAACCGTTGCCCGTTGTCGTCGAAGAAGATCCACGAGCCCTCGCGCAATCCCTCCACGATCTGCCCATGACCGCGTACCTCGCCGGTAAACGGCACGCGGGTATGAACTTTGAAGAACACGCCGTCCCGCAACACCAGCTCGTCCATGAACACCAGTTCGCCTTGGGCTGCGGCGGGCAGCGTGGCCGTCGTCAACATCGCGGCGGCAAGGGCGGTGCGCAGCGAACGCAGCGCGCACGCACAAGGAGATGCATAGATCATGACAGGGTTTCCCTCTCGCGGTCGGTGCCGAAGGCCAAAAACAGCGCCGTCGCGCCGAATGCGACTACGGCGAACGCCGCAATCACCACGAACGGTGCCGAAGGCGAGATCGCGACGAAAAGCCATCCCGCCAACAGCGGTCCTCCGGCGGTGACCGCCGATGCGACCGTGTTTTGCACACCCATGGCCTCTCCGCGTCGATCTTCTTCTGCGCCCAGCGAGACCAAAGCCGTTGTCACCGTGCGCCCAAGGCCGTTGCCGAACGCGGCCAAAACCAGGATCAAATAAACCACCGCCGGTTGTTGCACGAACACGAAGGAAAGAAACGCCAGAACGACGCCGAGCTGACTGGCTAGCAAGACGGGTGTATGGCCGAACCAACCGGTAAGCGATGCTGCACCGAGGTTCCAGAGCATTACCAGCGCCGCCATCGTGGTGACCACCCATGACGTTTCGGCGACGCCCCAGCCGAACCGATCCAACACCCAAAGGGCCAGGATGGCGCTGGTGCTGCTCGACGAAAAGTGGACTGTGGCCACGCCCAGCAACGGAACCGACATGAGCGGCGCCATGTAGACCCGCAGTCGTTGGGCGAACGATTGTCGCGCCGTGGCGAGTTGTTGGCGCGCCGCGCGCGTACGACTCTCGGGCAATGCGAACGTCGCCACCACGATCAACACACCGTACAACGCCGCCGTGATAATGAAGGGATAGAAGAAACTCGGTTCGTCGGTAAACGCGGTCGCCAGTATCCCGCCCAGCACGGGGCCCACCATGAACCCGGCGGTCAGCGATGCACTCACGCGTCCCATCGCCCCAGCGCGTTTCTCAGGCGAGGTAATGTCGGTCATCGACGCGAAAAGCGCCGGGATGCTGCCCACGAATACACCGGCAATGGCGCGCGATAGATAGATTTCGGTCAGCGAGGTGGCGTAGGCAAGCCACAGAAAACTCGCGAACTGACCGACCAGCGAAATGATCACGATCGGGCGGCGGCCGAACCGATCGCTCGCGCGCACCCAGACGATGCCGGAGACCATCGCAATCCCAGGCGTAATCGCAAAAGCAAAGGTCACGCCCAACGCACTCGCACCGAACGCCGTCGCATAGTGCGGCAGCACCGGAATGACGATCGAGATTCCGACGAAACTCGAAAACCCGATCAAGAGAATGACAATTTGCGCGTACATGGGCGTCCCGATCCCCACGGTCCGTTTACCTTACCTCATGGCCGGCGCCACCGCCGCGTGGACATTTCGCCCTCAACGCGCAATCTTCGAAACCGCACAGCGCGCCAGGAGACCCCATGACCAGCACCACCCTCGCGGACGACAACGATCTTTTCGAAGGCCTGCGCCAGGCGCCCATGCCCGAGGTGCGCGCGGCGATCCGGTCAGGCGCGTACCAAGGCCACACGGCGGGCATCGGGCTCGGGCATTTGCAGGGCAACCTCGCGATCCTGCCCGCCGATTACGCGCTCGACTTTTTCCGGTTTTGTCAGCGCAACCCCAAACCGTGTCCGTTGGTTGGGGTGTCCGATACCGGCGATCCCATGCTGCGCACGTTGGGCGATGACATCGACATTCGCCGTGACGTGCCGCTCTACAACATCTACCGCGATGGGCAACTGGATGCACAAACGCCCGACATTGCCGCGTTGTGGCGCGACGATTTGGTTGCCTTCGTGCTGGGCTGTTCGTTCACCTTCGAGCAAGCGTTGATGGCCGACGGCATTCGCCTTGCCCACATCGAGGAGAACAAAACCGTCGCGATGTATCGCACCTCGATCGACACCCAACCGGCTGGGCCGTTCAAAGGCCCCACGGTGGTTTCGATGCGCCCCATGCGCGCGCCCGAATCCATTCGTGCCGCCGCGATCACGGCGCGTTTTCCCCACGCCCACGGCGCCCCGATCCACATCGGCGATCCCGCCGCCATCGGCATCGAAGACCTCTCGAAACCCGATTGGGGCGATCCTCCGGACATTGAGGACGATCAAGTGCCCGTCTTTTGGGCCTGCGGCGTCACCCCCCAGGCCGCCGTGCAAGCCGCCAAGCCCACTCTGTGCATCACCCACGCCCCCGGCGCGATGCTGATCACCGACGTACCCGAGCAGGGACCGGGGAACTGATCGGGTTAAACGAAAAAGGGGCCGCGCCCGTTGGCGCAACCCCTTGATCAAAATCTGGCTCCCCGGGCAGGACTCGAACCTGCGACAAAGCGGTTAACAGCCGCTTGCTCTACCAACTGAGCTACCGGGGATCGGTCGCGGTGCTATAGCAAATGCGCTGGCGCTTCGCCAGCCAAAAGCGGCCCTGTGGGCACTGCTCTTCCGAAGGCCTGCGGGCTCACCCATAATCCCAGTCCGCGACCCGCACCGATCGCATAGGGGGAAGCCATGCCGACCGTCCTGATCACCGGGGCCAACCGGGGCCTTGGGCTCGAATTCGTCCAGCAATACGCGGCCGAAGGTTGGTCGGTCATCGCCTTCTGCCGCGACCCGGCGAACGCCGACGACCTCATCGCGGAAGCCGCCAAGGCCGATGGCCGCATCGTCGTCGATGCGCTCGATGTCACGGACTTTGCCGCGATCGATGCGGCGGCCGCGAAATATTCGGGCCGCCCGATCGATGTATTGATCAACAACGCGGGCATCATCGGGCCTGTCCGTGCCGACATTGCACGGCAAAGCTTCGGCACGATGGATTACGACGCCTGGGATCGCGTGCTGCGCACCAACACCCAGGCACCCTTTAAGATCACCGAGGCTTTTTTCGACAACATCCTGCAGGGCGACCAAAAGAAGGTCGCGGTGATCTCCTCCACCGTCGGCTCGAACGTCGAAATGCAAGCGCCCGTCTTTTCTTACGCCTCGGCCAAGGCGGGCGTGACCAAAACCTTCACCACGCTTGCCTCGGTTCTGCGCGACAAGGGCGTTACCGTCATGGTGTTCTGCCCCGGACATGTCAAAACCGACATGGGCGGCGAGGGGGCCGGCGTCGAGCGGTTCGATTCGATCGCCGGGATGCGCAAACTTATTGCGCATTGGACGCTCGAAGAGTCCGGTCAGTTCAAGCGCTTCAACGGCGAAACCGTCGCGTTCTGAACCATGCCCAAGATCGCCATCATCGACGACTACGTCGGCAACGTGCGCGA
>Ga0181588_10004972_pt1 | contig 10788 bp, 3 predicted proteins | sample 071ome_26_FD_148607 | JGI IMG/M metagenome (GOLD analysis project Ga0181588, IMG submission 148607) | Coastal salt marsh microbial communities from the Groves Creek Marsh, Skidaway Island, Georgia - 071409BT metaG (spades assembly) | ecosystem: Environmental > Aquatic > Marine > Intertidal zone...
CCTGCGCCTGGGGGCGATCGGCTACGATGCCGTCAAGCACCTGGTGCTGTGCCGTATCGAGCGCCGCCCGCCCAAACTCGACCTGGATATCTATCCCTATCTGCCACGGGCCAACGTGGCGACCACAGCGGCCGCCAGCTATATGAGCCTGTTGCAGGAGGTGGGAGAGGCCGCCGGGCCTGACGGGGATGCACTTGGAGGCGCGTCATGACCGATACGCCGCAGGTGTTGCTGGCCCATCACCTCAAGACCCTGAAGCTGCCGACGTTTTTACGCGAATACGACAAGCTGGCCCGCCAATGTGCCGCAGAGGGCGCCGACCATGTGCGGTATCTGGTTCGCCTGACCGAACTGGAACTCATTGACCGGGAGCGCCGCATGGTCGAGCGGCGGATCAGGCAGGCCAGGTTCCCCGCCGTCAAAAGCCTCGACAGCTTTGACTTCAGGGCCATCCCATCGCTCAACAAGATGCTGGTCCTGGAACTGGCGCGCTGTGAATACGTCGAGCGTCGCGAGAACGTTATCGCGCTCGGCAACAGCGGCACCGGCAAGACCCATATCGCGCTGGGCCTCGGTCTGGCGGCCTGCCAGAAGGGGCTCTCGGTGGGGTTCACCACGGCCGCCGCCCTGGTTCACGAACTGATGGAGGCACGGGACGAGAAGCGCCTGTTGCGCCTGCAGAAGCAGCTGGCGACGTACCGCCTTCTGATCATCGACGAGCTCGGCTTCGTCCCGCTCTCGAAAACCGGCGCGGAACTTCTGTTCGAAATGTTCAGCCAGCGATATGAGCGCGGCGCCACCCTGGTGACCAGCAATCTGCCGTTCGATGAATGGACGGAGGTGTTCGGTTCCGAACGCCTGACCGGGGCGTTGCTGGATCGCCTGACCCACCATGTCCATATCCTGGAAATGAACGGCGAGAGCTATCGTCTCAATCAAAGCCGAAAACAGCGGAAATCCCCAAAAACACCTGCTTGACCGTCAACGCCATGGTTGACCCGGTGGGCCCACAGGCACCTCCCACGCCGCTTCGCTACGCGTAACGCAAACGCTACACGAAGCAGCGCGGGTCCCTCCCATGGACTACCGGGACAACCCGCAACACCGCGTACCGCATCACATCAACTGGACTGGTTTTGCTCCGCCCTGGTGGACTAATTTTGCTCCGCCGTTGACACAAACCGCCAAAGGTCGCCATCACCGCCGTCATGCGAAAGCTCCTGCTCCTTGCAAAGGCACTCATACGCGACCGGAGAAAATGGCAACCAGATATCGCTTGATCAATACGAATACTCTAGATGTTCAGTCCCATAGTGCATCCTTGTCGATGGCCTCATCGTTCATCATGCCATCACACAATGGGACTGAACAACTAGTGGATTGACCGGAACGGAAGAGTCCCTGATGGGATTCCCTAATCGGCGTGGTCATGCGAGTCTACGGCATGCGTACAGGTATCTCCATCACCGTCAGTCCATCGGATCGTCAGCGGCTTGAAACGACCGTCCGGGACAGAACCGCGCTGGACATTCCACTTCACGCCAACCTCGGCGTCCTGGTTCAACGCTGTCGAAAGCTTTTTCGCCAAGCTCACGAGTCGCCGCCTGAAACGCGGCGTATTCCACTCCGTCGTCGATCTCCTGGCCGCCATCAACCGATTCATCGCCAAGACAAACGCCGAACCAAAGCTCCTCGTCTGGACCGCCGAGCCAGACCTCGTAATCGCCGCCGTCAAAGGAGGGAAGGAAACGTCAGAGTCGGTCGATTAGCGCCTCCTTCGCCGGATATCAAAGATCAATTGCCGATATCCTCGTTGAGGCGTGTGACTTCTTCCCTAACTATGTCAACCGTTTGCCGAATCTGCTCTTCCTGGTGAAGAGCGCTGAGGAAGAACCGCACCCGCGCTGCGCGCTCCGGCACCGCCGGGTAGATGATTGGCAGGGCGTTAACCCTACGGTTGGCAAGCGCGTTGGAGAGCTTCCCCGCTATGATCGATCCGCCGGTGATGATGGAGACGATGTTGTGCCCATCGCTCAAACCAACATCCAGCGCCCGCTCCTGCGCCAGCTCCATGAACAGCTTCGCGTTGGCGTTCAGTCGCCGTACCCGCCATGGTTCTTGGAGCATAATGCGCAAGGCGGCGTTGGCTGCGGCCGCGGCAGGCGGCGCCATGCCGACGCTGTAGACGAAACCGGGCGCGGTGAATTTGAGCAGTTCTACCAGCGCATGGCTGCCGGCAATGTAACCGCCGCAGGACGCCAAGGTTTTGCTGAGCGTACCCATCCAGATGTCGACATCCGCGCCGGCGATGCCGAAATGCTCGCGAATGCCACGGCCGCGCTTGCCGAGCACGCCCAGCGAATGGGCCTCATCGACCATCAGCAGTGCCTTGTGACGGCGCTTGACGTCGATGAGCCTGTCGAGCGGCGCGACGTCGCCGTCCATGCTATAGAGGCCCTCGACCACGATCAGGACCTTCTCGAACTCGCCGCGGCAGCGCGTCAGGACGTCGTCCAGATCGCGCCAATCGTTGTGCTTGAACGCCATCGGCTTGGCGCCCGAGACCTTGGCCCCTTCGAGGAGGCTGTTATGTGCTAGCCGGTCATAGACCAGAAGGTCGCGCGAGCCGATCAGCGTGCCGATGGTGGTGACGTTGGTGGCATGGCCGCCCACCATGACAACCGCATCGCTGACCTCCAGCATATCCGCGATACCTTCCTCGAGCTCGCGGTGTACCGGCTTCTCGCCCGAGACCACCCGGCTGGCCCCGGCGGAGGTGCCGTATCGGTCGATGGCGTCCTTCGCCGCTTCCGCGATACGGGGATCTCCGCATAGGCCTAGATAGTTGTAGGTCGAGAAATTGAGCATCTCGCGCCCGTCGATCCGCGACCGGTCGGCGGGGACCCCGTCATGGATATGGAAGAACGGGTTGCGAATCCCTGCTTTCTCGGCGATCTCGCGGTGCAGGCAGAGCCGTTGGTATTCCCAGAAATCCTCAAAACGATAGAATTCGGTCTGAATCGCCTCGGCGCCCTCTGCATGCTGGCGCCTGGAGATATTCTCAAGCAACCGCCGCTTAGTTTCGGGAGTCAGCCGGTTTTCCGCTCGGTCGTCCATCGTCTCATCCCCTTCAACGTCCTTCCGCCGACATGACTTCGCCCGATCGGCAATCGCCGTCCTCCGGTTTTGCATCCACCGCATGGGCGCGTAGAAGCTCCTCTACGTCCAAGTCGCCCGGTTGTTCCACACCCGCCTTCAAAGCGGCCTGGCCGTGGATATACGGCAGAACGCGCTCAATCAGCTTGGCGATGGACCCGGCATCCGCTAGCAGGTTCTGCGGCAGCCTGACACCGAACGCCTCTTCCAGGGAAAGAAGCAACTCGACCGCCATCAGCGAGTCCAGGCCAATGCTGGTCAGCGGCGCTTCTGGAGACACCTTGTCTGGCGGCAGGCGCAGTATGCGCGAGATCATGCGCACGAGCCAACCCTGCAATACGACGTGCGCGTCGCCGGCGGACATGCCGCGCAGCGACTCCATCAGTGCCGCGGCGCCATCCGCGTCCTCGGCGCCTCGGGCGGGGATACATTCCTCGAAACGGGTCGTCCGTAGGACGGGAAGCATCCTCTGCATGCGGCTGCCGATCTCGGCCACGACCACGTGGCCAGTCACACGGCCGATTAGCGTGCCCAGCGCCGCCAGCGCCTCGGCCGCGGTGAGCGGCTTTGCGCCCAGCCGGTCCTCGATCGTCGCAGCAACCTCAATGTTGCGGGTCAGATAACCGACATCTGCAATTGGCCCCCACGAGACCGCGAGCAGGGGCCGGCCAACCGCCGCCGCCCGGCGCGCCATGCCCTCGACGAACGCGTTGCCCGCAACGTAATTTGCCTGTCCCGGCGTGCCGATGATGGTGGAAACCGAGGAATAGAGGACGAAAAATTCCAACGGTCGGTCCTGTGTCGCCAGCCACAGCGCCCAGGCGCCGCCAGCCTTCACGCCGTAGACCGCCCGGAACGATTCGGCGGTCATGTTCGCGACAACCGAATCGTCGTAGACGGCAGCGGCGTGGACGACGCCGCGTAGCGGCCGGTCCGCGGTATCGATCTCCTCCACCAGCGCCCTCACGGCCGCCGCATCCGTCACGTCGCAGGACAGCACCACGATCTCGGCGCCAGCGGCCCGTATGGCGTCGACTACGGGCGCATCCTCTTCCGCCACAATGCCGCTGCGGCTGGCGAGCACCAGCCGGGCCGCACCCTTTAACGCCAGCCATCGGGCGGTGGCCAGGCCGAAGCCCCCGGTGCCGCCGGTCACCAGCACGGTGGAACCCGGCAGCATGCGCCAGGGCGCCGCCGCCGTCCCATCGCGCGACCGGGCTGGTGCTTCGATCTCCGGCGGCGGCACGATGACGATCTTGCCGATATGCGCGGAGGACTGCATCAGCCGGAATGCGTCGTCCAACTCGTCCCAGGCGAAGAGCCGGTGCGGCAGCGGCGCAAGGCGGCCATCTCCGAACATCGCAGTCACCTCTTGCAGCAACTTCGCCGAAAGCACCGGGCGCTCCTTGAAGAGTTGGTCCGCATCCACCGCGAAATAGGAGATGTTATTGCGGAACGCGCGCAGCCCCAGCCGCGAGTTCTCGTAAAAGTCCCTCTTGCCGAGCTCAATGAACCGGCCGAACGGCCGCAACAGTTCAACGCTCTGGCGCATCGCCTCCGAAAAAAGCGAATTAACGACGATGTCCACGCCTTCGCCGTTCGTGTCTCGCCGCAAGCCTTCGACGAAGTCGAGGCTGCGGGAATCGTAGACATGGGCGACACCTAGGTTGCGCAGCAGGGCGCGTTTCTCCTCTGTCCCTGCAGTGGCGTAAACCTCCGCCCCCAGCATCTGTGCGTACTGGATAACGGCGAGGCCGATACCGCCCGCGCCGCCATGGACGAGGACGCGCTCCCCGGCGGCGAGGTGCGCAAGCTCGCTCAGCGCGTAGTGGACGGTGAAAAACACCACAGGGATCGTGGCCGCCGCGCCGAAATCGAGCTTCTCGGGGATGCGGACGACGGAGAGCGCGTTGCTGACCACCCGGTTCGCAAAGCACCCCGGCGCGAAGCACATGACCCGGTCGCCGGGGGTGACATCCGTCACCCCGTCGCCAACCGCGACGACCTCACCGGCCGCTTCCATACCGACTGTGGGGCCGGTATAACCGTTCTCCAGCGCTTCTTCGGGCAACAGCCCCTCTGCATAGAGCACGTCGCGGAAATTGAGCCCCACAGCGCGGACGCGGATCGAAACCTCGTCCGGGCCGGGCTCGCGGGGCGCATCGGGTGCCCAGCGGAAGCCGGCGAGCGATCCCGGCGAGAAAGCGAGCCGACGCAACCCAACAGCAGACTCCCCGGCTGCACCGTCCGGTAGGCTAGTACGGACGCGCAGCCCGAACCGCCGCCCGGCGGCGATGAGGGTTTCATGCTCGTCGTCGGTGTCGCAGCCTTGTAAGGCCGTCAAGACGGCGGCGGCCAGATCGTCGATCTTCGCGGCAGAGAGGTCGAGCTCGAACGCGCGCGCATCGAGCTCCGGCATCTCGTTCTCGACCACGCGCAGCAACCCATGCACCGCGCTCTGGTCCGGGGTGCTCCCCTGCGACCAGCGGCGGTGGTCTGCGCCCGCATGCCGCACGCCGGTGAACACGATGAGCCTCGGCATGCGATTGACCGCGCGCTCGTCCAGAGAACGCAGCATCGCCATGAGGGCCAGGCAGCGCCGGCTATCCCGATCCACCGCTTCCATAGAGTTGGCGGACCCGTTGCGCCCGTTCCACTCCATCCCGGCGAGGTCGAGAATGACCGCAGGAAAACTGCAATTTGCCTCAAACCCATCGTACGCCGCCGACCAGCCTGCCTCGTCGGTGAGGTCGAAGGGAACGGGGCCATCTCCAGCCTCGAAAGAGGCGTTGTCGCCAATCATGAGAACGGAAACGCCGCGGTCCCGCAGCCTTGCCGCCGTCCTCTTCGCAAAGGTTGCCCCGTTGCCCTTCGCATCGTGAACAATCAGAACAGGACTGTCGATTTCAGGCGCGGGCAGCGTCTCGACGGAGGCCGCGCGCGGGCGGAGCGCAACCAAGGCACTCGCCCCGACGGAGTTCTCTTCCACGTGGAATAGACCATCGCCGGTCCAGTCGAACGCCCGCGCCACGCTGGCGGCATCGGCGTATTCCCCTTCCTTCTCCGCCGGCCACCACAGCGGATCGGCGCCGAGGCAGAAATCTTGCAGCATCGTCGGCATGGGCTCCCACGCGAGCACACTGCTCGCTGGATCGACGCAGCCGGCTACGGCGGCCAGCACTGCCTGCCGGGTTGGTGTCGCGGACAGAGCGGAGGTGAGGACCACCAGGTCGAAGCTGTCCTCGTCCTTCAGAACGTCGCCGAGCCCCGCGAAATCCGCGATGTGGCGCACGGCGGCGCGCGGCCGCCCAGCCAGGTCGGCATCCAGTGTGGAGGCCGCGGCCTCGTCCCCATTGACCACAAGGACGGTGCTGCGCGACTCCGTCACCAGACGCAGCAGTGCCCGCTGCATGGACTCGCCGCCATGACCAACAAGCAGAACGCGCATGGCGCTGTCAGCGGGATGATGCGCGACGTACGCCGCGACCGCGGCTGCCATGCGGGTGCGACCCGGGCGCGTACCGTTGCCGTGGAAGAGCAGCCGGTCGCGCACACCCTGGAGCGCCTGCGGTCTCTGCTCGCCGCACCACAGCCCCGGCAGGCAGGCGCCCACACGGGAAATCGCCTCAAGCTCAATCAGCCAGGCAGGGTGCCGGCGCAACGCCTCGCGCCATTCCAAGACGGCGTTCCGCGAGGCGCCGCGAGGCGGTTCGCCAGCCACCAGGTCGAGCGCCGTCTGGGACAGGCGCCGGAGACGGGAGTCCTGGGGTGCCCATACGCAGAGATCGCGTACAGCCGGGGCCGGGCTGCCCAGCCCCGCCAAAGCTTCCTGCACGAATTCTGCGCAGAAACGCTCCAGCGGCGGGGTGGCATCGCCCGCCCTATTTCGTCCTGCAGCCCTTGTAGCCGCAACGGCTGCGTTGCGCGCACCATTCGGCGCGCAACGGGTCAGTGGGATCTCCGCGACATGATGGATCAGGGCCTTGCGGCGCTCGCCGAGTGCAGCGTGCGCCTGCTGGAACCGGAAGCCGCGCAGCGCCGCCACTGTCGCCCCCGCCCGGTCCAGCAAGAAGAATGAGGCCACGATGGACTGTCGGCCGATCCGGTCGATCCGAACGTGGCACTGGACCGGCACGGCGGCGTCGCGCGCCACCGCGACATGCTCGACGCGGTATGGCAGATAAGGCCCGCGCTCCATCGCCGCGGAGTCGCCGCTACGCCGGACGGCGAGCGCAATCAGAGCCTGAAGAGCGCCGTCCAGAATATGGGGCGGCAGCACGGCGCTGGACGGGGAGAGATCGGCACCCTCCTCGGGCGAGCGTAACCATGCCCAGGCCTCGTCCTCCCCCAGCATGAGCGACTCGATCACCTGGAAAGCCGGGCCGTAATGGAACCCGGCGGCCCCGGCCACCGCGTAATGCGCGGCGCCTTCCAGCATTTCTCCTGCCGGCTCACCGGAAGCACCGGGCATAATCGGCCCCGCATTCCCTGCAGCGATGCGCCCAAAGACGCCGGGGGTCCACGGAAGGTCTTCGCCCATGTTGTGGGAATCGATGTGGAACCGACCGTCGTCGGCGTCGAGCACAAACCGCGCCCGCCGGGTCGTGCCGGTTTCGATGACGAACGGCACGCGGAACTCCACGTCCTGGAGAACCAGATTCGCCGTGTCGCCGCTCAGCCGCGCGGCCTCCAGCGCCATCTCAATGAACCCGGCAGCGGGCAGGAGGATGCCGTCGCCGACGCGATGATCGGCCAGCGACGGGAAGCGTGCCAGGTCCATGTCCTGATACCATATGGTCAGGCCGGGCGCCTCGCGGCTGCCGAGAAACGGACCGTCCTGCACGCGCGGGACCTCGCCGAAGGCTTCCGGCGAGCGCGGCGCCCTGAATTCCTTGCGCTCCCAGGCATAGGATGGCAGCCAGCGAGGAAGGCCGGCCGTTGGGAAGAAGCGGTTCAGTGCGCTGTCATAGCCCGACGCATGCAGGGCGGCGAGCGTCCCGCGGACAGCATCCGGCGCATCCGCGTCACGCGTCATCGTCGCAATGGGGGCAGCACTCACCCCTCGGCCCCGCATGATCTCCGAGAGGTAGCCGAGCAGGATGCCATGGGCGCCGATCTCAACGAAGGTCTTTATCCCGTCGTCGATCACGCGCTCCACGGCTGCGCCAAACCGCACCGGGGCGCGCACGTTGCGCCACCAGTACGCCGGCCCGAGCGTCCTCCCCTTTATCACATCGCCTGTCACGGTGGAGGCCAGGGGAATTTTCGGCACATCGGGATCGAGCCCGTCCAGCGCCTTGATGAGGGGCCGCTCGATGGGATCCATGAATCGGCTGTGGAAGGCGTATTCGAGGTCGAGCAGCGTCGTCCGAATGCCGTCCTCCTTGAGCACGGCGACTAGATCGGTGAGCTGGGCCTTGTTGCCGGACAGCGTGACCGAATGCGGGCTATTGATCGCCGCCAGCTCGATCGCGCCGTCGAACGGCGCCAGAAGCTCCATCATTTCGTCGGCGGCGAGGTCGACCACCGCCATGCACCCCTGCCCCCTTGTGCGGCCCTGAGCCATGCTGCGCTCGTAGATCACGCGCACGGCCTGTTCCAGCGTCAACGCACCGGCGACATGCGCCGCCGATACCTCGCCGACGCTGTGACCGAGCACGGCGTCAGGAGCCACACCGTAACGCTCCAGGCTAGCGGTCAGCCCGAGTTGCACTGCGAACAGCAGCGGCTGTGCTACCTCCGTCTCGGCGAGATGGTCCTCGCTGTCGAAAAGCCCATCGACCAGCGACCATCCGGCGCACTGGCGGAACGCCTCGTCGGCGCGCTCAACCGCGGCGCGGAAGGCGGAGTCCCCGCGGAACATGGCCCGGCCCATGCCGTGCCACTGGCAGCCGTTCCCCGAGAACACAAAAGCAACGCGGCCGTCACCCCGGCCCGGGTCGACGGCAATGGCCAGCGTTTTGTCACCCCGCGCGAGCCGGCCGAGCTGGCCCACCAGCCCCGCGCGATCCTCGGCAAACAGCGCCGCGCCGTGGGCCATGCGCTCGCGCCTTGTGGCAAGCGCCCAGGCGGCATCGTAGAACTCACGATCATCGGCGGCCTCGACCACCGGGGCGAGCGCGCGGGCGTAGTCGCGCAGCGCGCCTTCGGTCCTGGCCGACAGGAACAGCGGCACGGGTCCTTTCGGCACGCGCCGCCTGCGGCGCGGCGTGGGACCTTCCTCCAGCACCACATGGGCATTGGTGCCGCCGAAGCCGAAGGAATTCACTCCCACCATCAGCGGCCCGTCGTCATCGGCGAGCACGGTCGGCTCGGCTGCGACGCATAGGTTCAGGTCGCCGAACCGAATATCGGGGTTGGGCTCGCGGAAATGGAGCGAGGCCGGAACCTGATGGTGGCGAAGGACCAGCAGCGCCTTGATCAGCCCAGCCATGCCGGAGGCCGGCTCCAGATGGCCCATATTCGTTTTTATGGACCCAATGACGAGCGGCGAATCAGGGGAACGCGCCTGTCCGATGAAGCTGCCCAGCGCCTCGGCCTCGGCGGGATCGCCGACGCGCGTGCCGGTGCCGTGCGCCTCGACATAGGCGATCCGCTCCGGCGCGATGCCGGAGCGGCCGTACACCTCCTCCAGCAGCCGGCGCTGATACCGCGCGCTCGCCATGGCGATGCCGTTTGTCCTGCCGTTGGTGTTGATACCGGCGGCGCGGATGACACCGAGGATACGGTCGCCATCGCGTCGCGCCCGATCGAGCCGCTTAAGCACGACCAGCCCCCCACCCTCCCCGCGCACATAGCCGTCAGCCGCCGCATCGAACGCTTGGCAGCGTCCCGTTGGGGACAGCATCGAAGCCTTGGCGAAGCCGATAAACGGATAGGGCGACAGCAGCAGATGCACGCTTCCCACCAGCGCCATTTCGCATCGCCCCGCCTCCATGGCCGCCACGGCCTGCGACAGCGCGACTAGCGAAGACGAGCAGGCCGTGTCGACTGCGAAGCTCGGGCCGTGGAGGTCGAAGACGTAGGAAAGCCTGTTCGCCGCGATGCTCAGCGTGCCGCCGGTCATGAAATAGGCCCCGCCCGACCAGCGGTCGTTCATCCGCATGTTGGCGTAATCGGTCGCGCTGATGCCGATGAAAACGCCGCCGTCGGAGCCCCGCAGGCTGGCAGGCGGGATATTCGCGTCCTCGAGGGCCTCCCAGGCAAGCTCTAGCAGCAGCCGCTGCTGAGGGTCCATTTCCACCGCTTCGCGCGGCGAGATGCCAAAGAACGCTGCGTCGAATTCGTGGACGTTGCCCAGGACGCCGGCGCGGAAGGTATAAGTCTTGCCAGGCTCCGCAGGGTCGTCGCTCAGAAAGAGAGATTTGTCCCACCGGTCGTCCGGAATCTCGGTAACGGCGTCGGTGCGGTCGGCGAGGAGCCGCCACAACGCATCAGGAGAATGCACTCCGCCAGGCAGCCGGCACGCGCAGCCAACGATCGCTATCGATGATTGTCTAGCTCTCATACACTCTCCCCGCCCCATCTCCGCTGCGGGGCCGACTTGTCCGTCGTCAAAATTTTTGGGCCAGTTGATCGTCTGATTTAACGGAGGATCTGACTCTCCTTGGTGGATATTTAGCGGCGTACCGC
>Ga0181588_10004974_pt1 | contig 10787 bp, 5 predicted proteins | sample 071ome_26_FD_148607 | JGI IMG/M metagenome (GOLD analysis project Ga0181588, IMG submission 148607) | Coastal salt marsh microbial communities from the Groves Creek Marsh, Skidaway Island, Georgia - 071409BT metaG (spades assembly) | ecosystem: Environmental > Aquatic > Marine > Intertidal zone...
AAATCTTTCTCGGTGACGACTTCGGTAATGTCCGTATCGCCGCCCGATAGCACGGTCGAAAGTTCATGGGACACGGTGACGTCGTGGGGCGTCGCTTTGCCCGATTTCGCAAGATCGGAGACCGCCATATCCAGTGCGACACGTGCCGTCGGTCCAGGCAGGTTCAGTTCGATGTCTTGTTCCGGCGGCACATAGTTCTCTGCAAGCGTCAGAGCCTTCACCTTAGCATCGGATAGAACGCGACGCCGATTCATCGTGATCGCGTCAGTGTCGCGAAGGAACAAGAGGTCACGCGCCTCCGCCGCAGATTTGGAGACCTTGGCCAAGCCAATGGTTTGGAAGGCCTCGGCAACGGGCGGCATCGGGCCACCGGGACGCTTCTTTTTAGCGACGTTGCGCAAGACCATCTCCTTCGAACCACCCCAGCCCGGGATCAACCCAACACCGACTTCAACGAGGCCCATATACAGTTCGGCATGGGCCTGAATGGCGTCGGCATGAAGGCAGATTTCGCAGCCGCCCCCTAACGCCATGCCGGCCGGCGCCGCCACGACCGGGAACGGTGCGTACTTCAGCGCCATATAGGCGTCTTGCCCTTCTTTGATGCTCATTTCGAGGACAGGCCACATCGCCGTGTTGGCCGCAAACAGGCCGAGCCCAACATTGGCGCCAACCGAAAAATTGTCGGCGTCGTTGTTGATGACCAGGGCCTTGAAGCCTTTCTTGTCGATTTTGGCGGCTTTTTTGACCATCTCGATCGTGCCGGAATCTATCGAGTTCATTTTGCTGTGAAACTCGAGACAGGCCACTCCGTCACCAAGGTCCCAGATGCTGGCTGATCCGTTACCGGCGATCCTTTCTTTGCCCCGCTTGACGTCGGCCAACATCCAAGCACCGTCGGCGACCTCGACATCGTGATAGGACCCGTCCAGGCCAAGGAACTGGCGCACCTTTCCTTCTTCGCGATAGAGAGGACGACCCGCAGCGGTTTTGATCAAGGCCGGCACTTCGAGTCCGTCTTTTTCCAACCTTTCGGCGAAATAGTCGGTCCCGAGCTGGTCGATTTGCTCGAACGGCCCGTACTTCCAGGCGTAGCCCGCTTTCATCGCGCTATCGACCGACACGATGTTGTCGGCGATCTCCGGGATCAGGTCGGCGGCGTACTTCAAGACGTTCGACAACACAGCCCAGGCGTATGAACCGCCCCGATCATCAAACTCGACCAAGGCCCGAAGACCTTTTCGTCCGGCCTCGACACTTCCCAAGGTGGCTTTGACAGTAGGGCGATACACGCCGGTCTTGAGGTCGATGCCTTCTTTCTTTTTGTCGGCGCCATTGCGGATCAGTCGGTAGAAGCCGCCCTTCCCCTTGCGACCGGTGTAGCCGTCAGCGACCATCTTGTCGGTCAACGCGTTGAGGGGGTGATTGGTGTCGAACTGACCGTGGAATGCATCGGTCTTCGGTAGGAGAGACGCCATCGAGCCCAAGACATGATCCTTTAGATCGATTCCCGTGAGATCCATCAGGCCAAAAATGCCCGTCTTGGGTATACCCATGGGCCGGCCCACGATGGCATCCGCTTCTTCAACCGTGAGGCCCAGGTCATAGGCCTGCTGGGTTGCCACCATGCTCCAAAAAATGCCCAACCGGTTTGCAATGAAACCGGGTGTGTCGTTGCAATCGATAACCTCTTTGCCAAGACGAATGTCACCGAATGCACGCAAAGTTTCAATTGCACCGGGCCGCGTCTTGGGTCCTGCGACGACTTCGAGAAGTCGCATGTAGCGCGGCGGATTGAAGAAATGGGTGACCGCAAAGTCGGCCGCAAACGTCTCCGGCATGCCCTCGAGCAAATTACCGAGCGGAATTGTCGAGGTATTGGAAGTCACGATGGCACCCTTCTTTCGATGGGCGTCGACCTTTTTGCAAACATCATGTTTGACGTCGACGTTTTCCAGAACGGCTTCGCAAATCCAGTCGCAGTCGCCAAGAAGCCCAAGGTCGTCTTCGAGATTACCTGGGGTAATGTTCTTCGCGTTTCGTCGATGCATGAGCGGCGCAGGACTCGTCTTGAGCATCTTGTCAATCGCGCCCTTCGCGACGGCACTTCGGTCCTCGGCGCCCTCCGGCACGATATCGAGAAGCACCACCGGAACCCCCGCATTGGCGATTTGCGCAGCGATGCCGGCGCCCATGACACCAGCACCCAACACCGCTACTTTCTTGATCTCACTCATCTTTCCACCCTGCCGCGATGCGGCCGTCTAATAACGTGTTTTCGTTTGTTAGGCCGCTTCAAGAACAGTCGCGATTCCTTGGCCACCACCGATGCATTGGGTCGCAAGACCAAGATTCTTGCCTTCCCGCTTCATCAGGCTCGCCACCTTTCCGGTGATCCGCGCGCCCGTGGCACCTAGCGGATGACCAAGCGCGATAGCACCGCCATCAAGGTTGACCTTTTCGATGTCCATCTCGGCTTTGTCGATCACGCCGAGCGCTTGAGCGGCGAATGCTTCGTTCAGTTCGATCACGTCGATGTCCTTAATCGTGACGCCGGCACGATCCAAAGCTTTCTGAGTCGCCCCAACCGGTCCCATGCCCATCGTCTCGGGCGCGCATCCGTAAACAGCGATACTTTTGATCCGGGCAATCGTGTCGAGACCATTCGCTTTGGCGTAGTCCTCGCTGCAGACCAGTACCGCAGAAGCACCATCGGTAAGGGGCGATGACGTCCCGGCCGTGACGGTGCCGTTCTCATCGAATGCGGGGTTCAGTCCGGCCAGCACCTCTGTGGTCGTCTCAGGGCGAATGCACCCGTCTTCTTCGACGCGAAGCTTGCCCTGTTCAATCGCGGCAATCTCCTCCTTGAGCTTGCCACTCTCGCGGGCGGCCGCCGCCTTGTTCTGGCTCAACACCGCGAATTCCTCTTGCCGGGCACGATCGATGTTGTACTTGCGCGCAACATTCTCCGCCGTCTCACCCATCGAGATGTACACCTCCGGGTGCTCTTCATAGAGTTTGGGGCTTGGCGAGGGGTTAAAACCGGCCATCGGCACCCGAGTCATCGACTCGATCCCCGCACAAACAAAAGCTTCACCGGCGTTCATCTGAATCGCACCGGCAGCCATATGGATCGATTGCATCGATGAACCGCAAAACCGGTTCACCGTGGTGCCGGCCACAGTGATGGGTAGGTCGGCGAGGAAATCGACGATCCGGGCGACATTGAATCCCTGTTCGCCTTCCGGAAAGGCACAGCCCATGATGAGGTCTTCGATGTCTTCAGGGTTGACCCCCGTGCGATCGATCAGCGCTTTCACAACCTGCCCGGCCATCTCGTCTGGCCGGACTTTGGCCAGGTCACCTTTGCGCGCAAGGTGGAACGGTGAGCGTACGTAACCTGCAATCACGACATTCTTCATCGAGGTTTCTCCTTGTGAGTATGCCGCGGCTACCCGACCGCGCGCAGTAGATGACGATCCGCATCAATCGGCTTGTATTCGATTAATGCCTTAAAGTGGCGACCCACCCAGTCACGGCCCGGCCCGATTCCGCGGTCGGTCGTTTCAGGAAAGCGCTTGTCCATAAAGAGGCGCAAGACCAATGCCTTTCGCGCATCACCTTGCTCCAGGTCACGCATTGCTTCTTCAAGCAGCAATGCGCCACCCAGCGTATCGCTAAGCAGAACCATCAAGCGGTGCGCGTGCCGCTGTGCTTCCGTAGCATCGGTTTGCACATGGGCGACGGCGTCACGGCAGTCCTGCAACGCACTCCCTAGCCGTTGCGCGACATCGGCGAGCGATGCGGGGGCAGACCCCACGGCCGCGGCAACCCGTTCGGCCATCGCCTCGAAGCCCGGTGCTCGATTACCGATCATGCGCAAAACTTCGAGCGCCTGAATATTGGCGGGCCCTTCCCAAACGGTCAGCACTTGCGCGTCACGTAGCAAGCGCGGCGTCACGTAGTCGTATGTATAAGCGTTGCCGCCAATCAATTCGATGGCCGCGCGGGCCAAGACGTTCGCATCTTCGGCGGTTTGATACTTGGCTAGCGCGGTCGTGAGCCGAAGCCACGCGCGCGCCGGGGTTTCGTCGTCAAGGTCGGTGACATGCGCGGCATCGAAAGCCCGCGCCGCCGCAAATGCCATTGCCGTTCCGGATTCCAAGCGCACCAACATCTCGAGAATCTCGTCCTGCATCATCGGATAGTTCAGGACGTTCTGGCCGAAAGCATCACGGTGGCTGAGATACGAAACCGCCTCTAGGAACGCGCGCCGACCCAATCCGGCACCCGCCACTGCATTGTGGATGCGACTGAACCCCAGCGCCTCCATCATTAGTTTGAACCCGAGTGGCGGCGGCGCGACTTCGAGCGCCCAGGCATCCAGCAGGTCGACCTCGCCGGTCGGCACGCCGATGGTTCCCAACTTGTCCTTCAGGCGTCGAATCCGAAACGAATTCGGCGCTCCGTCGACGTGAGTCGGCACCAGGTACAGCCCGAGCCCCTTGGAGCCGTCCGGCGCCCCAGGTGGCCGTGCCGTCGCCAACGCCAGTCCGCCGTTGGTGTTGCTGACAAACCACTTCAGGCCGGTGAGCCGCACATGGTCTTCTTCGGTCCGGGCGATCGTCGTTGTCGCGCCGACATCGCTACCGCCATGAAGTTCCGTGGCCCACGTCCCGCCGGTGAGTGCCTCGCCGTCCATCCGGACGAGCTCAGACAAATACCGATCGCGGATCTCTTTTGGCGCAAACCGGTCGAGGACATACGCAACCGCGCCAGTCATGGTCACCGGACAATGAAGGGAAACATCCGCCTGGGACAACAGATAACCGATCGCGAAGGTGATCGTGTACGGCGCGGGTGTCTCCTCATAGTTGAGGCCCACGGCGCCACGTTCGTAAACCTCGGCGGCGACCTGATCCCAAAGTGAATTATGTCTTATGTGATTCGTCAGTTGTCCGTGCCGATCGTAGGCTTCCAAGATCGGTGGCGCAGACCGATGAGTGTATTCAGCCTGGATATCGACAGCCCCCCCGACCCAGTCGCCGAATGCCTCCAAATGAGGTACCCACCGATCAAGTTCGTTGCCAAAGGACCGCGCGAGAACGCTCTGGAGATTGTTATCCAGATCGTAAAGGTTCTGCCCGCGGACCGTCGGGCTATAGGTCACTCGGCAGCCTCTTGCGCTTCAACGCCTTTCTCAGCGAGGAGGCTTTCGATCTGGCGGCAACCGTCCTGCAACTCGACCATCGCGGCATCGATATCTTCTCGCTGGGTCTCGAGCTCGCGCATACGACGGCGGGCTTTTTCGAGGGTAACCCGAAGTTGTTCGACCTGCCCATCGCCTAGGTCATATAGATCGAGCATCTCTTTGATTTCAGCCAAGCTGAACCCAAGCCGCTTTCCGCGCAGAATGAGAATCAGGCGACCACGGTCCCTATGGCTGAAGACACGCGTCGTCCCGACCCGCGTGGGATGAAGTAAATCTTTTGATTCGTAGAATCGCAGGGTGCGCGACGTCACGCGGAATTCCTTGGCGAGTCGCTGAATGGTGTAGGTATCTTCCATGGTTAAACCGTAGGTAACGTTAACGTTAACGTCAAGTTGGACAGCGCCGAGCCATTGGGTCAAAACGTAGGAATTGCTCCGAATTTCTGCGTGTTCAAATATCTTTGTTGGCTACCTTTCTTCGCTCCGGCCAGCCACGCTGAGACTGCCGCGGAAGATCATGTCAGGACTTAGGAGGTGCTTGCTATCCCGTTGGCTCTCATATGAAATATGCGGAAGGTCTAGGTTCGTGGCATACCTTGTGGTCGCGCAGCGTTTTTTCTCTAGGGCATTAAAGAACATGCATTTTTTAGTAACTCGGGCGTTGCGCCTGACCGCATTTTTGTTGGTCGGACTCATGCTTTCAGGCGGCGCGCTGGCCCAGCAGGCTGCGGTGTCGGACCCAGACCTCGATGCCGCTTATGACCAGGCGTTTCAAGAACTGTTTCGTGATCCGGGCAACCTCGATAAATCCTTTCGTTTTGCCGAACTCGCCGTTCGGAAAGGCAACTTCGAAGCGGCGATCAGTGCCTTAGAGCGCATGCTCCTGATCAATCCCGATCTTCCCCGGGTTCGGCTGGAATTGGGCGTCCTCTATTTCCGGATTGGCTCGTACGCCATCGCACGCAGCTACCTGACCCGGGTTCTCCAAAGCCCTGATGCACCGCAGGAGGTACAGGATCGGGTGCAGGTCTTCCTTGCTGAAATCGACAGCCGGCTTACGCGAGGCAGCCTAAGCGGCTCGGTTTTCTTCGGCGCACGGTTTTCCGACAACGCGAACGCCGGCCCGAACAGCCCCAACGTCTTGGCGAATGGCAATGCCGCGACCCTTGACGACGAATTCACCAACAAATCGGACCGCAACTACTTCGTCTCGGCACAATTGGACCATAGCTACGACCTGCTCACGCAGCGAAGCGAGATCATTGAGAGTTCCGCCACGCTGTACGTGTCGGAGCAAGACCGCCAGAAACAACTCGACATTGTTTTCTTAGAAGCCCAAACCGGGATCCGCGGGCCGTTCTTGCAAAACGCCCTCCCCGGCACAACGCTGAAGCCTTATGTGCTTGGCAACATGGTCTACCTCCAGGACTCTTGGTACCAGTTTTCGGTCGGATTCGGCGCCAACATAGTTATCCCGTTCTCACAACGGCTGCGGGCAACCGTCAATCTTGAACGAAAATCGGAGCATTTCCGGAACGACTCAAACCGACTCAACGCATCCCAGCAAACCGGTGTCGAGAACTCGCTTCGGGCCAATGCAACCTTTGTCTTGACCGAAACGCAGCAGGTTGCCCTGCGCTTTTCTGCCGCGAGCCAAGAAGCCAAGGAGACCTTTAACGCCTTTCGCGAATACCAGATCGGCACCAGCTTCACCCAGTTGATTTCTATTGAAGCGCTCGAAGACGGTCCGGCCAGCGTCACCGCTAGCATCACTCGTTCCCTGAGCCGGTACAATTCGCCCAACCCGACGATTGACCCCAACCGCAAGCGCCAGGATCAGGAATGGAACTGGTCGGTCACGGGCGCCGTTCCGGTTTCTCAGAACTGGACAATTGTCGGCACTTTCCAGCGTTCCACCATCGACAGCAGCTTGCCAAATTTCGAGAACCACTCCGCAGCATTCACCCTAGGCGCATCGCGTCGCTTCTGACGGTCCAGGGAGGGCAAGACAATGGGCAGCAACACAAGATTTGGGTTGGCCGCACTTTGCGTCCTCCTCGTTTCGCTTGCGGCGGAAGCCACCGCACAGTCTGAAAATGAAATTGGTGTTGCCGCGGCGGTAAATCCGCAAGCGGAAGGGACGCCACCGGCGGCCGAGTCACGAACGCTTCAAGTTGGGGTAAATGTCCTGGCCGACGAGCGCATCGTGACCTCCGCTGGCGGCCAGGCCCAGATGCTCTTCCTCGACGAGAGCGCCTTCACAGTGGGTCCTAACTCTGACGTGGTACTCGACGAGTTCGTGTTCGACCCGGACACAGGCACCGGGCGCATCGCACTAACGGCAGCCAAAGGCGTCTTTCGTCTCGTCGGTGGGAAGATCAGCAAACGCACCCCCGTCACGCTGAAAACGCCTACCGCCGTAATCGGCATCCGCGGAGGGATCGCCCTTGTTAACGTCGCACCAAACGGTGCCACGCAAGCGACGTTCTTGTTCGGCGATCAAATGACCGTCGGGACGGCCGGCGGTGCGCAGGCGGTCTCCCGTCCTGGGTTTACGGTTTCAGCTGACGACCCGGACGCCCCACCGTCAAACCCTACCCCTGCAACGCCAGCACAACTGAACGCCGCCCTTGGCGGACTCGAAGGCAGCGCACCGCCACCGCCCGACGGCGGAGAAGGCGGCGGCGGCGATGGTGGCGGGCAAGGCGGTGGCGGCGGGCAAGCCGCCGGCGGCGGTCAAGTGCCAACGGATCAGAATGTCGCCGACTCCGGGATCGGCGAATTGGGATCGAGCAACAACCCAGATGCCCTCGCGGGCAGCCCGCCACCGCCCCCACCGACACTAACCGCCGGCGGCGCACCGGATAGCGGCGTAGACGCAACAACAGAAGCCGAGCAAAACAAACAACTCCAGAGCAGCGACAATCTCGGAACGAGCATTGCCGGCAATTTCGTAGGCCGTATCACCCACGCGACGCGCCTCGCCGGCCCGACCTCTCCTTTTGGTCTCGACCTTGAGCAAAGTGGCCTGGACAAACCGTTCCAAACCGCTTCGGTCTCGGGCGGCACGTTTACGGCGACCCTAAGTTCCTCCAGCACTTTCAGCGCGCCGCTAAGCTCTGGGACAACGACCGGCATCACGGCCTTAACGAACCCCTTTGGCAGCGGCACCCTGACGGGCACCAGCGTTCTCTTCCCCGACAACGAGTACATTCTCTATGAACTCACCGATAGCGGTGACGGGCATAGGGTTCTGGCTTTTGCGGGGATCCCGACGACGACGTTCCCCACATCCGGTGCGACATTCTATAAGGCCCGCGACGACTTTATCTTGGGCTCGAAGGTATTCGGTATCCCTGCCGCAGATGGCGGCAACCTCTCCATCACTCAAAACGGTGCCGATGCCGCTATTTACTGGGACACGTCGCAATCGGCGACGGCGCAGCGACCGTTTGCCGCTTTCTCGGGCGGCGTCACCGGTACAGGCGCATCGCAACAGATGGCCTTCTCCCTCTTCGTGGGACAAGTTGTGAACGGATCGAACGGCGAGAGGATTGTCCAAGGAGGTTTTGGCGGCTTTTCGCTGCTCACCGGTGACGGCACCTCACCGCGTTTGTTCGACGGTGATTTCGAGTCCACCTGCAACTGCGACAACACGGTATCCACTGAAACCGAACACTACTTCTTCGGCAAGGATGAGCCCGACCACTTCATTATATCGAGTGGCGATGTCCCCAATTCTAGCGCCGTCGCGCCGTTCGAACGCCGGCGGGGAATTGAGACCGTTCAGACTTATCACCCGGCGATCAACTTCAACAGAACAACTGAGACGCTTGGCACCCGAAGCGCTCACCTGGCGTCCACCACAGGGACCAGTTTCAACCGTCAGCTTACGGGTTGGGTGGCCGGCGTCGGTGTTTCGGTGAACCAGTCCTCGGGCGCTTTGGCACCCTTTTCCTTCACCAGCAAAACCGTCGATCCGAATGGCGTGAAAATCCAGACGGACCCGAATTCGAACAAGGTGGCTGCGGCTTTCGACATGACGAAGTCGAGCGGTGGCGGTGATCTTCTATTTGTGACACTTGGCGACGACGACTCCTCGTTCGGGACGTCACCCGCAACGAACGGCCACAGCGCCTTTCTAGACGACAAAACATTCGGTGCGACCGTTGACTGCACAAGCGCCACCTGTGCCAGCACCGTGACCTTCAACAGCGTCACTGCCGCCGACGGGGCGCTTGCCATAGCGACGCTGGACAATGTTCCAGGACTGGACGGGACGTATGCGAACTGCAGTTACTGTTCTTGGGGATTGATTGCCGGCGAAATCGAGCCCAGTTCACCATCGACGTTTGAGAGGCTTTTGGGATTTTGGACGGCCGGCGCCGTTCAGGATTTCGCGCAAATACCAACCGCGGGATCGGCCTCCTACGGCGGGCACATGGTCGCTTTCGTGGAACACAACGGCGCGCAATATATTGAGCACGGCAACGCTACCTTCAGCGTCAACTTCTCAGGAGCGAGCAGCAACGGCACACTGACGGTTACTAATTTTGACGGTGGCGGTTTGACTGGGTCCTTCAGCGCAATTGGCGCGAATTCTCCTGGACACTCGTTTATCGGTTCCGTGTCGGGGACCGGCGCCCTCTCCGGCGTGAGCGGCAGTCATGCAGGCTCGTTTTTCACCAACCAGGCGGGCAACGCAGTCGCCGGCGTCGGCGGCAAGGTTTTCGGTTCCGGAACGGTAGGCGGCAACCCATACCGTTTTGCCGGTGTCCACGTTCAAACCTGCTCGAGCGGCACCTGCCAGTAAGACCTGATCGTTAGGTCTAAACGGACTCAGCGCCGTAATAGAGCGTGACCGTATGGGTTGCTTCGGCGAAGAACAGCCAGCGCTCGATGACAATGCCCAGGTGGGCTGATACCGCCGCAATTACCGCTAGCGCCGTGAGAAGTGGACCGCTCAGACCCAGTCCGACGAGAAGCGCCAAAACCGGGACACCGAGTCCGACGACATAGGCGATCCGCCGCAACTTGTCGGCATGCTTTCGGGCAACGCGGTAACCCATCTCCTTCTGCAGATAGTTCGGCTCGGTATGCGGCGGATCGAGAGATCGGACGCGCGCACCCTTTTCCAGACCGACCGCAGAAGCCGCGGTCGCAACGGGGGCTGCCGCCCGGATGGCTCGCCAGTATCGGGCCTTGACGGCGTAGGCGAGCACGAGGCCGACCAGCGCGAAAACCGAGACGACATCTATCGCCGATCCGGCGAGAGCAGCGACAGCGTTGAGAAGCAACGCGCCACTCGCGAAGGAAAGCGTCAGGTAGCCATAGGGCACGTCGCCGCGACACCACTGGGGAATGGGCTTAAGGCTGGCGTAGATCATCGATGTCGAAAACACCGTCGCGGTACAAAGGACCACCGTCACGAGCGCAAGCACAATGATGATGGTGCCGGGGCTCTGGGGGTCGGCCACAACGAACAACCAACCCAGCGCGAAAAGGCCCGCCGGACCGTAGGTGCCGATCGCCAGTACGCCTTCGCGCGACAGCCAAGATGAACGCCATTGGGTCAA
>Ga0181588_10004982_pt1 | contig 10780 bp, 9 predicted proteins | sample 071ome_26_FD_148607 | JGI IMG/M metagenome (GOLD analysis project Ga0181588, IMG submission 148607) | Coastal salt marsh microbial communities from the Groves Creek Marsh, Skidaway Island, Georgia - 071409BT metaG (spades assembly) | ecosystem: Environmental > Aquatic > Marine > Intertidal zone...
ATGTGCAGTACGGCAATATCGGTTCCAAGGAACGTCTGGATTTCACCGTGATCGGACCCGCGGTCAACGAAGTGATTCGGATCGAAGCGATGTGCCGGCCGCTCGACCAAGAGGTGATCGTCTCGTCGGCCTTCTCGAAGGCCGCGGAGAAGTGCCAAGATCGCTTGGTCTCGTTGGGCCGCTATGCGTTGCGCGGTGTGCGCCGGCCCGAAGAACTCTTCACTTTGATGCCGACCGACGCTGAATAAAAAACCCCCGGCCGCGGCCGAGGGTTTTTCTGAGAGAGGTCGTATCTAGCTCGCAAGCACCCCCCTGGCGTTCGCTTTGTCCCAGTCGCCGTGCAGTTTTCGACGACCTTTGTCGGTATACATGCCAGCATCGGCCCGGCGCATGACGGCGCGTGGATCGCTACCGGGGCTGAACGGCGCAACGCCCATGCTGGCCTGCACCGAGATCAAGTTTCCCTCAAACGTTAGGTGCGACGCGTTCATCAGTAATTGCAGCGTTCGCGCCCGCCGCTCGCCCTCTTGCGGCGAGGTCTGCACCATCAGAATGGCAAATTCGTCACCGCCCAGGCGGGCGACCGTATCGGTTTGTCGAATGCTGTTCTTGAGGAAGTCGGCAACATAGATCAGCACGGCGTCGCCGGCATCGTGGCCCATCAAGTCGTTAATCGGTTTGAACCCGTCAAGGTCGATATAGGCAAGAACCCCCGTTTCCTCGAAACGGCTGGCACCCGCGATCGCGCGCCGGACTTGCTCTTCGAACGCCCGGCGGTTTGCCAGACCGGTGAGGGGGTCGGTCATGGCTTGGGATTTGAGGGATGCGATCACGCTGTCTTTTTGCGACAGCAATTGTTCGCTCTCCGCAATCCGGTGCAGGGCTTGAACCAGCAGGCGCATCAGGCGTGGTCGGTCGGCATGGACCTCGGTTCCCAACGCGGTACCCACATCGACCATCACAGGTTCGAGACCCATTCGGTCTTGGTCCAGCGAGATTAACTGTGGAGGCGCCATGGCGTTCATTCCCAACCTGAGTACTCAATACAAAGCCAAACTCTTAGCTCTCTCTTGGCAATGCCCGTGCCATTTCCGAGGTGGCGCACCGCCTATTTACCCATGGTTAAGATTTAGCGGCAGGCAACTTCGGCCCGTCCGGGCGGCAAGGCTTGCCGCGCAGGGTGCAGGTATTGGCCAGTGACAAAAGTCCGCGCGTTCAATAACGTTTTGACATGATCGTTCGAAGGCGCGTGATTTTCGCTCGCATAGGCATGGCCTGTGTTGCCGGTGCCGTATGGTTGGGCGGCGCCGACGCGGCATCGCTGCAATCGCACATCGGCGTTTACGAGCTGACGATGTCGAAAAACCGAAGCGACAGCGGGATCGCGGGCGTTAGCGGACGCCTGGTGCTGCAGGTCACGGATTCGTGTGATGGTTTTACGCAATCCCAACGCATGGTGCTGCTGACCACCAGCGCCGACGGCGAACAGATCCTACGGGATTTCAACTTCCAGTCCTGGGAGTCGGGCGACGGCACAGAAATTCGTTTTGATAGTCGCGACACCGCCAACGGTGCTGAACAAAGCCGCCATTCGGGGCACGCCGACCTATTGACCGAGGGGGGCGAGGGCAAGGTGGTGTTCACGCGGCCCGAACCGGGAGAGCTGCCCCTCGAGGCCGGCACGGTCTTTCCTACCGAGCATTTCAAGGTATTGATTGAGGCGGCCCAAAAGGGTCGCCAAAGCGTCGAGCGTCGGGTGTACGACGGGTCGGGCCCAGATGGGCTCTACGATGCCGTGGCGTGGATTTCCAAACCCGCCACGCCGACACGCGACACCGAGGTGGCCGCCCGGTTGGATGACGGTGCGGCCTGGAACGTTCAGCTCGCCTACTTCAAACCGGCGACGGATAGCGCCCTCCCGGAGTACGAGATCGCGTTTCGACTCCATGAAAACGGGGTTGCGAGCGATCTCGTGCTTGATTACGGCAGCTTCGCGCTCAACGCACGGCTCACGCGGCTGGACTATTTTCCGCCTGACTGTAACGCCTCACGGCCATAACCGGGCAGCGCCCCGCACGCCGCTCGAGTCGCCGTGCTTGGCCCTCAAGAGCGGTGTCGACACTTCGTCAGAAAATACATAGCGGCCCCATCGAGTGGGAACCTGCCTGTAGAGCGCGGCGATGTTCGAGAGGCCGCCACCAACGACAATGGCATCCGGGTCAACAATGTTGATGACATGCGCCAGCGCCCGGGCCAAGCGGTTGGCATAGCGATCGAGTGTTTCCAGGCTCGCCGGGTCGCCCTGCTCGGCATGATCGACGATCTCTTCCGGGCTCAGTGCATCGCCGACCCTGGCGCGATGATCGGCCGTCAGACCGGGCCCGGACAAAAACGTCTCGATGCAGCCCTGTCGACCGCAATAGCATGGGGGCCCCGGCCGCTCGTCGTCGGCCGGCCAGGGGAGCGGGTTGTGTCCCCATTCGCCGGCAATGGCGTTGCGCCCCGTGATCGCGCGATCGCTCCAGACCATTCCGGCGCCGACGCCCGTCCCGAGGATGATGCCGAAAACGGCGTTGTAGTCTGCGGCGGCGCCGTCTAGGGCTTCGGACAACGCAAAGCAATTGGCGTCGTTGGCGATGCGGACGGGGCGGTCGAGCGCATCCTCCAGATCACGGTTAAACGGATGGCCAATCAGCCACGTCGAGTTGGCGTTTTTGACGAGGCCGGTCGCGGGTGAGATCGCGCCGGGAATGCCGATGCCGACCGGTCTTGCGCACGGCGTGGCGGTCGCGATGTCGTCGACCAAGGTCGCAATCGCGGCCACCGTATCGAGGTAATTGTCACGCGGTGCGTCGATACGGATTCGCGCGGCCTCTTCCCCGTTTTCGGCGAGCGCGACGCCTTCGATCTTGGTGCCGCCTAGATCGATGCCGATGCGGCAGAGGCCGGTCGAGGTCACGCCGTTCTCACGCCTAGTATTTTGCGAATCGTGCGCTCGGCGTCGGGCCACGTTTCCGTTCGGTGGTGGCTATGACGTGCTGTGCCCACAAGGTTTTCCAGCCGCGGATCTTCGATGAATTGAATCCGATGCACGTCGGGCGCATGTAGCGCCACCGATTCGTGATGCTCCGGCAAGTCGTCGATGAAGATCGTCACGGCCTCGGTTTGCTGGGCCAAATCGCGCACCGCATGTCCTTTGCCGCCGACATTGGTGACGACGGGGTGGTCGATGCCCAGGCGGCGTAAGCTATCGCGCCGAGCCTGGCGGGCCGAATGCGAAATATTCGTCAACACGACGATTTGCGCGTAGGCCGACAACCGCGACAAAGCCTCGGCAGCGCCGGGGACCTCCGGTAGGTCGTGGATGCATTCATCGAGGAATCGCTCGCGCACTTCAGCGACCTCGTGATTGGGGATCGCTTGGTCGTCGGCCACGCGGCGAATCGTACCTTCGAAGTGAAATGCGGTCCAATCGTAGTAAAGGCCCTGCGCGGTTAGGAACGCCTCCATCCCGACGCCAAAACGAACCAACACTTCGTCGGCATCGGTCACGATGAGCGGTTGCGTTTGGTCCAACTCGAGGGCCTCAAGCTGGAGGGCGACATCTTTGATGAGTTGATCAGGCATGGCGCGTTACGAGGTTCATGTGAGGGACTATACTGCGCCGGTGTCGCAGAAGACGATCATCGTTGTGGAAGACGATGCCCTTACCGCCGGGCTCGTTGCCGACGTCGTTCAAACCATGGGTCATGCCGTGGAAACCGTCGCGTCGGTTCAACCTGCGCTGCAGCTGGCGCAATCTCGTCGGCCTGCCACGATTTTGGTGGACGTAAATTTGGGCGCCGAGTCGGGCCTGGATTTGATGGCCCAACTTGCTGGTGATCCCCGCACCGCGTCCATTCCGGTTGTCGCGATGACGGCGCCTGACGGACCGGAATCCAGCGCCGCCCTTGAGCGGGCCGGCGCGGTGGCGCTGCTGGAAAAACCGTTTTCGGCGGAAGACATCGTTGCCCTCGTCGCGGCAGTGATCGCGGCGGGCCCCAAATAGAAAGGCCGCCCAAAGGCGGCCCTAATCGTCGATCGATAGCGCAGACTATTTGATACGCGCTTCTTTAAACTCGACATGTTTGCGCGCGACCGGATCGTACTTCTTGAGCACCATTTTCTCGGTGATATTGCGCGGATTCTTCTTGGTCACGTAGTAGTACCCGGTGCCGGCGGTACTCTCGAGCTTGATCTTGACGACGGCGGGTTTTGCCATTTCTTGTCTCCATGCTGCCCACTGGGGCGCGATTGGGGCCGGACGATAGTCCGTCCCGCGCCGGTGTCAAGCGGTGCAACGACCGGGCGCGTCTGGCTAGCCTTTGGGCGCAGAAATCAAGCGATTACGAGGGCCAGAGGCGGTAGGGGGCGGGTCGACGCCTCAAATGGCCCATAGCCGGGGCTTGGGCCCGGCTCACGATCCGTCGTCGACCGCCGATTCAAAGAGTCCCCGCACGATACGACCATCGGCCATTTCGTATCGAATGACGCGCTTGCCCATCCGGCGGGTGATAAAGGGAATGCCCTGCTGTGCATCCTCTTCAGGCTGCAAGGACAGGGCCGTCGCAACTTCGTTGACGACCAGTTCGGTGACGCTGGCTGTCGGCAGGCGGTCGATCTCGTTGATCGGCACCCAGGTCAGGTCCAGCAGTTCGTCGTTCTCCCGAAGCGTACCGTGCAGGTGACGCGCATCGGCGACGAAAAAGCGGGCATGGAATCGCCGTGGGGGACCCTTCGGCGTAATCGCCCGCGCAACGAACCCCAGCGCTCCAAGCGCTGGTTTGATTTGGGCTTCTGCAAAGGCGGCCCAGCCGGTCGGTGCTTTGCCGGAAAACGCCTGATCTCGGACGCCAAAAAACAATCCGGTTTCTTCGTAGGTTTCGCGGATCGCCGCAAGACCGAGGGCGCGTGCGCGGTGAAGCGTGCAATGTCGCGTCAGCGCCTGTTGGACGGAGGGATGGTAGTCGTTCGCGATCTCCGCAAAGCCGTCCCGTCGGTCGACCGCGCCGCCGGGGAAAACGTAGACATCGGGCATGAATGCCTGTCGCTGCGGTCGCCGGCCCATCAGGATTTCTGGATTGCCGTCAGAATGGCGCACGAGAATCAGGCTTGCTGCATCTCGAGGATAGCGCGCCTTAGGGTGCATGTTGGTCATCCCGATGTTCTACCCGAGAAACGCGTGAGGTAGAACACCGCACGGATGTCCTAGCGCCCTCTTTGGTTGCGGCGCCGCCCGGTGGGCTGCCGTCGGGGGCCGCGACGCTTGCCGGGTTGGCTGCGCGTCGGCGCCTCGCTGACGATTTCGAGGCGCAAACGCCCGCCGATGGGGTCGGCGTCGAGCAGTTTCACCTTTACCTCATCGCCCAATCGCCATGTCTCTCCGCTCTTTTCGCCGATCAGGGCGTGCTGTGCCTCGTCGTGCTGGAAGAACTCATCTCCGAGCGAGCGGATCGGGGCAAGGCCGTCGGCACCGCTTTCGTCGAGCGTCACGAACAACCCGAATCGTGAGACACCACTGATACGACCGCGAAACAGCGCGCCGACTTTTTCGCTCAGGAACAGCGCGGTAAATCGGTCCACGGCGTCGCGTTCGGCAACCATGGCACGGCGTTCGGCCTGCGAGATCTGTTCTCCAATCTGGTGCCAGTCGGTCCCATCGTCCTTCGCAAGACCGTCGTTGCCGAGCCGGCACGCCGTGATCAAACCGCGATGAACCAGCAAATCGGCATAGCGGCGGATCGGCGAGGTGAAGTGCGCATAGCGCGCCAACGCAAGCCCGAAATGGCCGATGTTGTCAGGGCTGTAGACCGCTTGCGCTTGAGCGCGCAGCACGACCTGATGGATCAAGTGTTCGGCCGGGGATCCCGTAGCTTTGGCCAAGATGGCGTTGAACGCCTTGGGCTGTAGGACCTGCCCTGGTGCGAGGTTCAAATCGAGCGTTTTCAGAAAATCGCGCAGCGCCGACAATTTTTCCCGATCGGGTTCGTCGTGCACGCGGTACATGCAGGGTAGGTGCTTTTCCTCCAGCGTTTCGGCCGCGCACACGTTGGCGAGAATCATGAAATCTTCAACCAACTGATGGCTTCGTAATGTCACACGCGGCTCGATCGAGACGATATCGCCGTCCGACGAAAGCCGCACGATGCGCTCCGGTAGATCCAGAGCGAGCGGACCTCGCGCATCGCGCGCTTTCCTCAGTGCGTCGTGGGCGCCATAGAGCGGCACGATGAGATCGCGCCGCGTGGGGTCCGTGATGTCGTCGTTGTCGTAGAGCGCCTGCGCTTCGGCATACGTGAAGCGACGGGCCGAGCGCATTAGACCTCGTACAAACCGGTGGCGGCGCTTGTTACCCTCGCGATCGATCCAAACCTCGACCGCCATGCAGGCGCGAACTTCGTCGGGTCGCAACGAACACACGCCACTCGACAGGGCGTCGGGCAACATCGGCACAACTCGGTCCGGGAAATAGGCCGAGTTCCCGCGTTTGGCTGCGTCAGCATCCAAGGCGGTGCCGCTTCGGACGTAATGAGCGACGTCGGCAATTGCGATCAATAGATGCCAGCCACCGGCATTTCTCGGGTCGGGGTCCGGTTCGGCCCATATCGCATCGTCGAAGTCGCGCGCATCTTCGGGATCGATGGTGACCAGTGGGATATCCCTCAGGTCGGTCCGTTTGCCGAGTTTGGGGACGGTGGCACGTTCGGCCGCTTCCACGGAGTCCGGGCGGAATCGTGTCGGTAGGTCGTGTGTATGGATCGAGATCAGGCTCAGCGCCCGCGCGTCGTTCTTGCTGCCGATCCGTTCGACGACGCGGCCCTGCTGCAATCCCAGACGACGCGCGGGAAGAACTTCTGCGTGAACCAAGTCGCCCGGCTGCGCGCCGCCGCTATCCGGTCCGGCGACCCACAGGTCGCGACCGGTTCGATCCGTGGGATGAATGCGACCCTGGCCACCGACTAAATCGAACACCCCCACCATGCGATCGGGGCCGCGCCCGATAACTCGCATCACGCGCGCTTGGTAGTGGCCATTTTCTTCTTGGATGCGCGCAAGGACGCGGTCGCCGATACCGAGAGCCGGACCCGTTCTTTGCCTAGAATCCGGGATGAGAAAGACACGCGGCGCTTCTGTGTCGGCGGTCCACTGGAGTGGGCGACACCACAATTCGCCGTCGACATCGATATCGCTCACCTCGAGGGGTGTAACGTTGGGTAGTTTGGCGGGATCGCCGACCCGTCGGCCACGGCGTCGTTCGAGCGTGCCGTCGTCGAACATCTCGCGCAGAAGACGCTTCAGTTCCTTGCGGGCATCGCCCTTGATGCCGAAGGCTCGGGCGATCTCACGCTTGCTGGCGCGGTCGGGGTTGTCTTGGACGTACCGAAGGATCTCGTCTCGGGTCGGGAAGGGTGCCTTACGCCCGCTGCGGGCCATATCGGCTAGTCGTCAGCCGAGGGCGCCGGCTCGGTATTTGTTGCATCGCTGTTAGCCGGCTTTGCGGCCTTGGTCTTTTTGGTGGCCTTCGTTTTTGTCTTCTTGGCCTTCGATTTCTTTGCCTTGGTCTTTTTCGCCTTGGGCTTCGTCGCCGTTTTCTTGGTTTTCTTCGTGGTTCCAGCTTTCTTTTCGCGCTCGGCAAGAAGGCCGAGGGCGACCTCGAGGGTCATTTCTTCGGGCTCCGTCCCGCCGGGCAGCGTTGCGTTGGTCTTTCCGTGATTGACGTAGGGGCCATAGCGTCCATCCAGAACCGCGACAGGCTTGGAGTCCACGGGGTGTTCGCCGAGCGCCTTCAAGACCTTCGGGCCACGGCGCCGCTTGGGTTCGGCCAACAGCGCCACGGCGCGGTTGAGTCCCACCGTAAGGACATCCTCGTCGTCCCCCAACGATCGGTATTCGCCGTCATGCCGGATGAAGGGCCCGAACCGACCGATCCCGGCGCTGATCTTTTTCCCCGTTTCAGGGTGTTTCCCGACTTCGCGTGGCAACGACAGGTACCGGGCGGCCTCTTCAAGTTCGATCTCGTGCGGATCGGATCCTTTCGGGATGGCAACCCGTTTGGGTTTCTTGTCACCCTCGGCCTCGCCACGCTGGATGTAAAACCCGTACGGGCCTTTGCGTACCGTCACGGGCTCGTCGGTCGCCGGGTCGATCCCAAGTTCCCGCGGCCCGGCCCCGGCGTTGCTGGCGTCGCCCGAATCCCCTAGGGCGCGGGTAAACTTGCAGTCCGGGTAGTTGGAACAGCCGACAAAAGCGCCGAACTTACCGACCTTGATACTCAGCGTACCTTCGTCGCACGACGGACACTTGCGCGGATCGCCTCCGTCCTCGGGCGGATGAAACACGTGGTCGGCGAGAATTTCATTGAGCGAGTCGAGAACCTCGCGTACCCGCAAATCTTTCGTGCCGTCAACGGCGACGGCGAAGTCGTTCCAGAAAGCCTCAAGTACTTTCTTCCAATTGACCTGGCCCGCCGAAATCTCGTCGAGTTGGTTTTCTAGGTCGGCCGTGAAGTCGTACTCGACGTAGCGTTCGAAAAAACTGACGAGGAAGGCGGTGACGAGTTGGCCCCGGTCGTCGGCAAAAAAGCGAGATTTCTCCAGCCGGACGTAATTGCGATCTTGCAGGACCGATAGGATCGACGCGTAGGTCGAAGGCCGGCCGATCCCGAGTTCTTCGAGGCGCTTGACGAGCGTGGCCTCGGTGTAGCGGGGCGGCGGTTCGGTGAAGTGTTGTGATGGTTTGACGTCGCCGTGCTCGAGCGGGTCCTTGACGGCGACCTTGGGCAACGCCCGGTTGTCGTCGGCGGCCGCGTCCTCTTTGGACACGTCGTCACGGCCTTCCTGATAAAGCTTGAGAAAGCCGTCGAACAAAATGATCTGCCCGGTGGCGCGAAAACGGCTGTTGTTGTCGTTCGCGGCGATGTCGATGCTGGCGTTTTCCAGCTTCGCGCTGGCCATCTGGCTGGCGATCGTCCGCTTCCAGATCAACTCATAGAGTTGCGCCTGTTCGGGTGACAGGTGTTTTGCCATGTCTTCCGGCAACCGGCTCAGATCGGTGGGCCGGATCGCCTCATGCGCCTCTTGGGCATTCTTGGCTTTGGTCTTATAGGCCCGTGGACTTTCGGGCACATATTGTTGCCCGTACTCGTTGGCGATCACTTGGCGGCAGCCGGCAATGGCCTCGTTGGCGATTTGCACGCCGTCGGTCCGCATATAGGTGATGAGGCCCGTCACCTCGCCGCCCAGATTGATGCCTTCGTAAAGCCGCTGCGCCACCTGCATGGTCCGCCGTGCGGCAAAACGGAGCTTGCGCGAGGCTTCTTGCTGCAAGGTCGAGGTTGTGAACGGCGGCGGCGGATGTCGGGAGGTCTCTTTTGCCGAAACGTCGGCCACCGCGAAGCCTGGCGAGGCTTGAATAAGCGCCAACGCGGCCTGCGCCTCCGCCTCCGTCTTCAACGAGAACTTTTCGAGTTTTTCACCGCGCAGCTGGATCAACCGCGCAGGTAGGATGGCACCCTCCGCGGTCCGGAAGTCCGCCGCAATCGTCCAATATTCCTGCGGGATGAACTTGTCGATTTCGAGTTCGCGTTCGCAGATCAACCGCAAAGCGACCGATTGCACGCGGCCGGCCGAGCGGGCGCCGGGTAGTTTGCGCCAAAGCACCGGCGACAAGGTAAAGCCGACGAGGTAGTCCAGCGCGCGGCGCGCTTGTTGGGCGTTGACGAGATCCATGTCGATCTCGCGCGGGTGTTGCATCGCTTCTTGGACGGCGCTCTTGGTGATTTCGTTGAACACCACACGTTTGACGTCGACGCCGTTGCACGCCTTCATCTCGGACAGTGCGCCCAGGACGTGCCAGGCAATCGCTTCGCCCTCGCGATCCGGATCGGTTGCGAGATAAAGCCGCTCCGAGCCCTTCAGCGCTTTGGCAATGTCTTTTAAGTGACCGGCAGAGCGCGGGTCTGTCTCGTAGGTCATCTCGAAATCGTTGTCGGGGTCGACCGAGCCGTTCTTCGACGGCAAGTCGCGCACGTGGCCATAGCTGGCCAGCACGACATAGTCTTTGCCAAGGTACTTATTGATCGTTTTTGCCTTGGCGGGTGATTCGACGACGACGACGTTCATAAGGTGCGCAGCGCTGTTTTCACTTGTCGTTGATACTCGATGGTGCCTTGACCGGATGTCGAGCGGCCAGCACTTAGTCCGAAAGCGCGAGCTGTGTCAAATGCCGGGCACCGGTTCGTGAACCCACGCTAGTTGGCGAAAAATGAAACAATCGTTAGCGTTCCCGCAGTTTATCGGCGGCCCCAAACGCAAAAGGTCTCTAGCCGACGCGGGGTTCCCGTCCCGCTCAACCCGCTTCGCGGTGGCGCGATCCCGACGATTTGATGTCGGATATCCGTGACGTCTTTTGTCTGTGTTTTGGACCCTAGGCCGCCAATTGAACGCGGTGGCCGGGAAGGCGATGGACTCGGCCGGCGAGCTCCAACTCGAGAAGCGTGGCGTTGACCACGGTCGCTGACATCGTGCAATGCCGTGCCAGCTCGTCGATGCCGATCGGGGCCACGCTAAGGCGTTCGAGCATGATACGTCGGGCATCTTCGGTCACGCCTTCATCCAGGTCACCTGCGTGCGGCGGTTCGACCACCTTGGGTGCGGCAAATTGCCGAGGCAGGCTGAGGGCGGCGAGGACGTCGTCGACATCTTCGCAAATCGCGGCGCCCTGGCGGAGCAACGCGTTGGGT